>PVMK01114289.1_pt1 | contig 64112 bp, 65 predicted proteins | sample 1853481 | NCBI WGS metagenome assembly PVMK01 (sample SAMN08533507, study PRJNA380276) | Marine sediment metagenome, whole genome shotgun sequencing project.
AATAGGTCAACATAAAAAATGGACAACTTGAAAGAAGGGTATTTGTACAGAGATTCTTAGCAATAGAATGGAGAAATAAAAACGAACGCACAACACTGGCTATAATTCATTGTGGTTTTGTACCATTCCAAAGTTTAGTATATTTAACACGGCTGATTTCTAAACGGAATATTTCCTTCGGAAAATTCCACAACGAAATCATAGCCTAACCGTTATATTCAATTTGTAGTAACCTATGAACAAGACATAAATCACTATTATGAAAAGAAGGCAGTTTGTTAACACTTTAGGTATGGGTACTATGGGATTGATGGTATTCAATTCATGTTCGCAATCAAATCCCGAAATTATTCTCCATAACGCTAATATCCATACATCAAACCCAAGGGTGCCAAAAGCCCAGGCAGTTGCAATAAGCAACGGAAAGATTATTGCAGTGGGTTCAGATAGTGATATTTTGCATTTGGCTGATTCAATAACTCGTAAAATAAATATTGGAGGTAAAACAATTACACCAGGATTTATTGATGCCCACTCACATCCTGCAGGTTCGGGTTTATCTCATCTTCGAAAAGTGGATTGTGATTTGAGATCTATCCTGGCAATAAAGGATGCAATAAGGGAGAAGGTAATAAAAACACCTCCTGGCGAATGGGTGAGGGGGTTCAAATATGATGATACTAAAACTGCCGATGGCAGGTATATCAGTAGATATGATCTGGATGAGGTCACTACAGAGCATCCTGTTATTATCGTACATCGTGGCGGGCATACCGCATATGTCAATTCGAAAGCGCTTGAGTTGGGAGCGGTAACTAGGGATACTCCTGATCCTGAAGGGGGGCAGATTGTGAGAGATGAAAGTGGGGAACCAACCGGGCTATTAAAGGAAACAGCTACCAATTTGGTAGAGAAATTGATTGTGGATAAAAATACCCCTGAAGACAGGCAGGCTGGTGTTAAGCTTATTACCCAGATGATGGCCAAAACTGGCATTACCTCTGTTACGGACGCTTATGGTTCGCCTAAATTTCTTCAGGCTTATCGTGATGCTTATAATGCAGGGGAATCTTCTGCTAGGATTTATTGCATGATAGGTTATTTCGCCATTGATGAAATGATTGAGCAGGGAACAAAAACTGGAGATGGGAATGAATGGGTGAGAATTGGAGGAATGAAACTGACATGCGATGGCTCAATTTCAGAACGGACTGCAAGACTATCTGAACCATATGTTGGACGTCCTGATGATTTCGGAATAATTGTTATGGATGAGGATGAATTGTATAATTATGCTATAAAGGCACACAAAGCGAACTGGCAAATTGGTATACATGCTAATGGGGACGTTGGTATTAATAAATCTCTAAATGTTTTAGAAAGAGTTCAAAAAGAACACCCAAGACAAGACCCTAGATTTAGGTTGGAACATTGTACCGTAGTCAATGCCGATCTTATACAACGCATAAAAAAACTAAATGCTATTCCATGTCCATTTTCCACCTACGTCTATTTTCATGGAGAAAAGATGGTGAATTATGGGAAGGAACGATTGGAAAATATGTTTGCTGTAAGGAGTTTTCTAGACGCTGGCATTAATGTAACTCAGACTTCAGATTATCCCCCTGGACCCTATGAACCTATGATGGCCATTCAGTCATCCGTGACAAGAACGGATATGTCTGGAAATGTGTGGGGTCCTAGTCAAAAAATATCAGTTGAAGAAGCGATTAAAGTTGGGACAATCAATGGAGCTTATGCATCCTACGAAGAAGACATTAAAGGTTCATTGGAAACCGGAAAATTGGCCGATTTGGTTGTACTAGAAAATGATCCAACCAAAGTAGATCCAAGTACAATCATTGATATAAAAATTGAAAGGACTATGGTAGATGGTAAATGGGTATATGAATCATGATAGTATCTCCTAATTACTGAAAAATGAATATAACACTATGTAAATTGCATTAAAACGCATTTTACAAATACCGTTGTGCGTCATTTAAAAAATCACCAAAAGCAGAATATAAATTATTTCTATACTCCAAAGTCAGCTCCTATAAGGGAGTAATTTATTAGTTATTAGAAGCAAATAATTGATTCAAACCTCTATAAAGATTTCTTTCCATCTGATTGCATTTTCCATCTGTTGAAAACAAGGTCTTTATATCCTTTAATAAACGATTTCTATCATCTTCCTTTCTCCAATATTTATGCACTAGTGACTGGATTCTTTGAATAATTTGAAAATCATTGCTTCTGCAAATTTCTTTATAAGCTTTTGTAATATTCTTCATATTAGTTTTTGATTTCATATACTCTAATTCTTCTCTAGATAAGGTAAAATCTATTTGAGCACAGTAGTATAATATGAATGCTTTTGACTCTTCTTTAGAATAGGGAATATCTATATTTTTCATTTGATGAATGTTTAATTTAATATTAGTAACAATTTTAAATATTGATTTTTGCGTTCATTGAAAATAACCAAGCATTAAATAATTTTTCTACTCTTAACTCCTTTTTCAACTTGTTAATCAAACTGTTTCTGGTTTCTTTTTTTCTATGATATACTATCTGACCTCCGTCTGTATCAAAAATAAAAACATGTTTACTATCTAAATATACTCTTATTTTATCTGATAAAGCCCAATCTTTCTTTTGTCTCGCATCTTCACGGATTTCAATCAGTTCGTCGATATATTTGCATTCTAAATTCATAAGGTTTGTATTTATTTAGTATTGAATATAATATGATGTTAGTATGAAACCCAACACTGCTTATACATTTAAATACTTGTTTAATTAGTTTCTATGGTTCTTAGATGTCTTGTAAAATATATTCTCCTGTAAAAGCATATTGTTCCCATTTTGGTAGCGGATGAAAGGGTGATGCCTGTACATCTCTAAATAGTCTTTCAAGAACATTGGCTCTGTAAAAACTCTGACCACCTATAGCTTCCATGGCATAATCCACAGTTTTCTTGGTAAACTCACCAACATTAGTTTTGTGGCTTAAAACCTTTACGGTAGTAGCTTCGTTTGGTTCAAAATCAAAGTCGTTTACCAAATAACACATAGCTTTCCATTCGGTTTGAGCACTTAGAAGTGTGTTATTGAGTCGACCAATAAGAGTGGTAATGTGTTGTTGATTTCGATGGTATTTCTTACCTTTTTCAATGGCTATTTCCATCGCTTTTTCTGCAATCCCAACATACGCAGCCATAATTAATGGTGTAGCCACGGTTAAAACAACATTCCAAATAGGATGAAATTCGCTTTTGGGTCTTGCCAATGTAATGGCAGAGTCTGGAACAAACACATTGTCAAAAACAATAGATTGAGATCCAGTTCCACGCATTCCCATAACGTCCCAATTATCTAAAATTCTCACACCATCCGTTGTCATAGGTACACCAAAGTGAAGGACTTCCCATTCTTCTTTGGTGTTATAGTAAGTTCCGCTAGTCACCGCTATATCTCCTCCTGCAGACTGACTTGCAAAATGCTTTGTTCCAGAAAATAAATATCCCCCATTCACCTTTTTCAATTCCCCATTAGAACTAAGCCAATCACGTGCACCTGTACTTATCAGTACCAATTCATGTGTAGCAACATTTTGCAACATATCTGCACCAATTCCTTGATGTTTATACTTCCAAACCGATGCTGCAATAAGATGCTGATGCATTGAAAAGCTCAAGGCTGTAGAACTGCAATAATGTGCTATGGTTCTAATTATTTCGCACATAGCTTTATGACCTAAACCGCCACCTCCTAATTCTTTCGGAATAACTGCCGAAAAGAATTTATTTGATTTTAATTGTTCATAATTCTCATGTACAAATGTTCCTTCGAGATCATGTTTTATTGCACGTCTTTCAAAGTCCTTCCCAATTTCATGAATCAAATTGATCCAATCTGTTTCTTTTTTTTCTAATACTTCCATGATATTGACATTATAAATTGATATGTCAAAATAACGACATCCTTAAAGTCCGTACTTTGCTTAAAAGTTCAAAGTTTTGCGTTAGAAGTTCAGGTTAAAAAATATTTAACCCTTTATGATTTATTTGAATAAGATCTAGGGTTAACACCAAATTTTTCCTTGAATTTACGGCTGAAATGCGAAACGTCTTCAAAGCCAGATTCGAAAGCAATTTGAGTAATATTTGAAGTATTTTGTAAAATTAAATTGGCGGCATAATCAAGTCGTTTACTCAATAGCCATTTTCCAGGTGTGATATTATAGTGATTAAAAAAGTCTCGTTTGAATTTAGACAAACTTCTATGACTCATTTTTGCAAATTCTTCCAACTTCAAATTAAATGAAAAATTAGTTTCCATAGTATGAGTTAAGGAAGGTTCAGAATTTAAGGTAACAGACTTTAGGTATGAGGTTAATAAATCGCTATCAGAATGATATAATAGATTTATAAGCAACTCTTTTAGTTTAAGCTTTAGAATTGTTTCTGGGGGATTTTTCCGCTCATTGAAATAAGGAAACATAGAATGAAAAAAACTTCCTAAGTAGTCTTTAGATAATAATTTAGTTGCCGTAAATTGATGCACATCAATTTGTCGTTTTGCACTTAATGTTTTTACACTCTCTTTAAGTGATTCTCTTATAATATCATCTGGTAAGAAAAAGCCAAGCATGCAAAAGTCGTCTTCAAAGTCCTGAGTTACTATGGCGGCACCTTTTTTTACAAATAAGGTCTCCCCTGCAGAAACTGTCCACTCATTTTCAATGGTTTTCCAAGATTTTTTACCACTTAGAACATGAACTAAATAATCTGATTGAGTATAAATCCCAACTTGTTCTTCTTCTACAGGGCAGTTGTATTCAACACATATTAAATCGTTTAATTGAAATTTATTGAATACTAAACTATCTCTTATGTCTTCGAACAAATTATGCATTAGAAAAAAAAACGTTAGGGTAATGGAAACAAAGTTAACTATAATTAATTAACAGGTTAGTGACTTATTTTACTGTCCTTTAACTTTTTGTTCCCATTACTAAGTTAATACTTAATTTCCAGATTTAATATAACCCCAACCTGATCCCTGTTTTTCAACAATGTCGGCAACTGCATTTTCAACTGTCCCAACACCATCTAGCAGCTCTTCTTTTTTAATTTTAAACAGGGCCATACTTACTTCGCAAGCTGTAAACTTAACATTCCTATGACCTTTAAACTTAGCAATATCTTTTGCGATCACCGATTTGTTTTTAACAAACATTGGTACTGCTTCACCATATGCAAATACTTCAAATTTGGTATTTGGGTGGCTTTTAGTCATAATATTCAATGTTAACATGACAGATTGGTACACTTTATTATCAGTACTAGTAACATCGATGACAATTTTTTGTTCGTTTTGCGCTTGTATGCTTATAAACGAAAACGTAGTAATTAATACTAATAGAATTTTTTTCATTGTATTTATTATTTTAAATTATTTATTGCAAAGTAAAAGGAGATAAACAAGTGCTACTTTGCTAAAAAGTTCAATGATTTGTCTTATATGGTCATTTAAATAGGTCAACATAAAAAATGAACAACTTGATAAAGAAGGGTGTTTGTACAGAACTTTTTAGCAACAGAATGGAGAAATAAAAATGTAGAATTTTGGATGTTATTAATCTGAATAAAAACGAACGCACAACAATGGCTATAATTCATTGTGGTATTGTGCTACACCAAAGTTTAGTATATTTAACACGGCTGATTTCTATAGCGGAAAATCCTAGCGGATTTGTCCACCACGAAATCTTAGCCTAACCGTTACGCATTATTTAGATTCATTATGATGAAAAAAATTACGATCATTATTCTCACAATTGTCTTTGCAATTTTACTAGCCTTTCGTCCGTTTACTGAATCCCCGGCGATGAAGTTTTTAAACTCCCTAACAGAGGATCAAAGAATGAAAGTGCAATTACCATTTGACCACTCTTCAAAAACCTTTTGGCATTTCTTTCCTAGTTCAATGATCCCGAGGGAAGGCATCCAATTGATGGATCTTAATATCAACCAAAAGCAGTTGTTAAATAACCTACTTCAGTCCTTTCTTTCAGAGACAGGTTATATTAAGACTATGAAAATAATAGATTTAGAGAATATCTTATTGGAAATTACTGGAGATACTGTGATGAGAAATCCAGAAAAATATTCTGTTGCATTTTATGGAAATCCAGAAAAAGATAGTCTATGGGCATGGTCATTTGAAGGCCATCATATTTCGCTAAATTTCACCGTACTTAATGACAATATTTCTATTGCTCCTAGATTTTTAGGAGCAAGTCCTGCAACAATTTTATCTGGAGAACGAGCTGGAGAACGAACCCTTGATAAGGAAGAAGATCTAGGTTTTGAATTAATCAATTCATTGTCTGAAGAGCAAAAAACTGTTGCAATATTTCGACAGGAACCCTTACCCGAAATTGTTACGTTTAACTCTACAACAGTTGAGCCTTTAAGCCCGGTCGGAATAAAGTTTGGAGAACTGAATCCTTCACAACAAATCATTTTTTTGGAATTAGTTGATGAATACCTTTCAACTATGCCCCTTGAACAAGCCAAACGAAGAATGGAAAGCATTAAAAACGAGGATACCAATCTTTTAAGATTTGGGTGGGCTGGAGCTGTTACCTCTGGACATGGTCATTATTATAGAATTCAGGGTAAATCGTTTTTAATTGAGTTTGACAATACACAGCGAAACGCCAATCATATCCATACTGTATGGAGGGACTTTGATGGGGATTTTGGAAGAGATTTAATCAGAGAACATTATAAGAATTCTAATCATCATTAATAAACAATGCATAACAAAAGATAAAAATGCATTAAAACGCATTTTATCAAAACCGTTAGTAACAAGTGAATAAATTTTTTTTAATTTAAAATTAAAGACTAAAATGTTACTGTAATACTGAACATAAACAAAAAGAGCATTCCTATGACTAGAACAGGTATAATTGGAAGAATTCTTAGATTATTATTAGGAATCTTTTTTGTAACTGAAGTTTATCCAGTGTATCTGGATGTAACTTTGGAAGGATCTTTAATCAGGTTGGGTTGGACTTTGGCTTTGGTAGTTTTTTATGTTTTAGTACAAATCTATGTAACAAAATATCTTCCGAATATTAATAAAGTGATTGGTGCAATTTTGGCTATTGGCCCATTTCTGGCAGTATTTTTTATAGGTTATGGCGGACCAGCAGCTACTGGTGCCTTAACATTCATAGCTGTATCATTAATCATAGCTGCAATTCGTGCCGATAGTGGATGCGAGGTAATGTCTATACCAGCACTAATTCTGGGGAAACATACACATCTTTCTTGCATAGTATTCTCACCAATTGATTCCATAGAAAAAGCCATTAAGTAGTATGACATTAATTTATTGTAGTTTAGATTCAGTAAAACATCCACTAATTCAACAAACCCAAAGATATTAGTAACCGCCTGAATAAAATAAGCCCTGCTGCTAACAATGTATAAAAATAATAGCGGTTATAGTGCTTAATTCAAAGTTTGTAGTTTTGGAAAAAGTTTAGTGCTAAATTGAAAGGTAAGAACCTTGAGATCCGATACTAATTTTATACTAACCGTTAGCCTTCATTATTTGACAAACTCGATTCAAATAAACTGAAATTGCTATCTTTAGAAAAACTAACCAGAATCTAAATGATAAAATTACTTTACGACATGTGCTTAACATGTCAAGTGGGCTATATCCTGTTGATAACAATAAAATGGAATACGCTACAGGCTCAGGCTTATCTTATTGGGCAGGAGTAAGTGCGGTTAATGGAGCACGAAGCAGAGGGCTAGTTCGTAAACCCGGAACGACATGGGACTATGAAAACTATGATGCCATCTTAGCTGTGTATGCCTTGAAACTGGCTATAGGGAACTCAAAAACCTATTTGGAATTTCCACGAAATGAACTTTTAGATAAAATTGGAATGAGAAACACTGTACTTAGTGTTGATAGATTTGGTGACTTTATTTTAAGCAGTCAAGTATATACTAATGCCCGTGACCTGGCTCGTTTCGGATTGCTGTACCAGCAAAACGGAATTTGGGATAATAATCAGATTATTTCAAAAGAGTGGATCGATTTTGTTACTAAACCAGCACCCTCTACGGCTGATTATGGTAATTTTTATGGTGGGCAATGGTGGCTCGTACCAGATAACAGAACCGATGTGCCAAAAGATGCTTATTCTACAGCTGGCAATAGAGGTCAGTATACAATTGTTGTTCCATCACACGATCTGGTAATCGTAAGAAGGGGTCTTGACTATGGTAAGCAAGGATTTAATAGGTGGGATTTAACCCGTGAAGTCCTAAAAGCATTTGCAGATATGAAGATAGAAGATGTCAAGGAGTAAAATAAAAACTATTACAAAATGTACTTCCCTATTTGAATTCTGAAAATTACCGAAGTGTCAACCGTTACTTCTTTAAAATTAATTATTAATTAAATATTCTATTTTTTTTATTATTCTCATTATCAGAGTATTACTTTTTTTAAATGTTAAAAACTTGTTAAAATAGTACTATGTTAAACAAAGTACTGTAACATTTTAAATGCAACAGCGTCTATTAAGTATAACCAAGTAAAAACAAAGTCATGAGAACAAGAATATATAAAAACAGTAAAAGAGTAAAATGGTCGGCATACAGACAGTTTACTTATTAATCAATAACTAAACCAAACCAATTAAACCTAATAAACTAAAGAATAATGAGAACAAGAATATTTAAAAACAGCAAAAGAGTAAAATGGTCAGCTCACAGACAATTTACTTATTAATCGAAAACATAACCTAACAAATTAAACCTACAAAATAATAGAATCATGAATGCACAAATATATAAAAATACCAGAAGAGTAAGATGGTCAGCATCCAGACAGTATAAGTCTTAATTAAAAATGTAACCTAACAAATTAAACCTATAAAATAATAGAATCATGAATACAAGAATATATAAAAACAGCAGAAGAGTAAGATGGACAGCATCCAGAATGTATACCTCTTAATTAAAAATTTAAACTAACAAATTAAACCTATCAATTAATAATCATGAATACAAGATTGTATAAAAACAGCAAAAGAGCCAAATGGTCAGCCCAAAGAAAGTTTACACATTAAACAAATAACCACCCTAATAAATCTTATTAGGGTTTTTCATTTATAGAATTCTGTAAATTAAATTGCATGCCATAAAAAAAACCTTCTCCACTACTCTTCACTGCAAATAATAAAGACCAATAAAATTAATGCATGCCGTTATAATTAAACCAAAGCTCATGACATATATCATAAGCATTGCTCTTCAAATACATTAGTTTTGGTTTCTGGAATCGAATGGAAAATCTATTGTTATTTAGGATATGATGGCTATGAAATCATATCACTTGGTGTTTGTCTTGTTTCTTTATGCCTCTTTATTTAGCCAGGCACAAGAGAAAGAAAATCTCGATAAATTATCTTTTACAGGAGATTTTAGATTTCGAATAGAACAAGACTGGAATTCTAGAAAATCTGATGGTACATATCGAACAAACAGATCTCGATTGCGGTATCGTGCTCGTTTTGGAATGAATTATCAGCAAAATTCATGGGCTTCTTTTGGCCTAAGGTTACGTACCGGTTATCGCGAAAAGCAACAGGATCCTCAGTTAACTATTGGAGATGGCTTTAATGAGTTCAATTCAGTTCCAATTGGATTTGAAAAACTGTTTTTTAGAGCACATTACAAATGGTTTGATGGTTGGGTTGGTAAGAATACTTTTCCCTTTGAAAAGCAAAATGAATTATTTTGGAGCGATAATGTATATCCTGAAGGAATTTTTGTCAGTGCCAGTTTTAAACTAATTGATAAATTGATTGAAAATATTAAAATCAGTGCTGCTCATTTTATTCTAACCACCAGCAATGCAACTTTTGCCAAAGATAGTTATATACAGGTAATTCAATTAACATCGTCACATTGGAACAGGCGTTTAAGCATATTTCCTACCTTTTATTATTTTAATAAAATGCCCAATATCCCCGATGGCAACCATACTTACAGGTTGAACTATAGTATATTTCATCTGGGTACCAATGCTGTTATTCTTGAAAAACCCAGAATTACACTTGGACTTGACTGGTATAAAAATCTGGAAAATTTTAAACAAAATGACTCTATACCAACAAATTTACGTGATCAAAAGAAAGGTTTAATAACAAGTTTACTCTTGGGAAAACTTAAAAACAAAGGTGATTTTATAGTAGGCGCCTATTATACCTATCTTGAACGATATGCAGCCGTTGATTTCTTAGCACAAAATGATTGGGTTAGATGGGATTATAGCAACCAAGGTTCACCCGATGGGAGATTGACCAATTTTAAAGGTCTCGAAATTATGGCCGGCTACAGAATAAATAAAAGCTTAAAATTAAAAATGCGTTATTTTATGGTAGATCAAATTGTACCTTACGGCATTACAAAAGAAAATGGTGACAGAATCAGGCTGGATCTGGATATCGGATTTTAATTAATTTTCTTTATACCTCAATTATTTTTACCTAACTACTATAAAATTTAATCTATATTTGAATGAAAGACGGATCTGGCAGAAATCATTCAATAAATGAACACAAAACCTCTTATAAATTATATCAACAAATACATCAGTTTAACAGATGAAGAAATAACTTTTTTACTTTCTAAATTAACCTACAGAAAGTATTTAAAAGGTCAATATGTTGTTCAACAAGGAGATATCTGTAAAAGTAGTGGTTTTGTAATTTCTGGATGTACAAAAACGTTTTTTGCAGATGAAGAAGGTCAGGAGCATATTGTTATGTTTTCTATTGAAGAATGGTGGACATCAGATATGGGGAGTTTTATCACCCAAAAGCCTGCCGATTTCAATGTACAATGTCTTGTAAATACGGAGATAATTCAATTCTCCTATTCCAATCAGGAAGAACTTTTTCAAGTAATACCAAAATTAGAACGATTTTTCAGAAAAATAGTCGAAAAGGCCCTGGTTGCTTCTCAAAAAAGAATTGTCAGAAGTTTTAGTCTCTCCGCTAAAGATCAATACCTGTTTTTTAGAAAACAATACCCAAAAATAGAACAACGCATTCCGCAATATATGGTAGCCTCTTATCTAGGTATCACTAAAGAATTTTTAAGTAAAATCAAAAGTCAATTGATTTTAGAGCAATAAATGTTAATCCAGATTAACATCATTTCATAATCTACTTCATTTTCTCTTAGTACTTCCTTCTCGACCTTTGTATCCTAATATTAAAAATAAAATTATGAATACATTACTTGAAAAAATAAGTGATCTAAATGATATGATCCTACTGGGAAAAGGTTTAGAGGCTTTTGAGAAATTTTATCACGAAGATGTGATAATGCAGGAAAATGACCAGCCATCTGTACATGGTAAAGATGCCAATAGATTAAAAGAAGAAGAATTTTTTTCTTCCATAACTGAATTTAGAAGTGCCAAACCTTTAAAAGTCACTGTAGGTGAAAAATGTACTATGGTTGAATGGCATTTTGACTATACACATAAAGATTGGGGTGTAAAAAACTACACACAAGTTGCTGTCCAAACCTGGGAAGGAGATAAAATAATAAAAGAAAAATTTTACTACGGTGCATAAATTCTAAAATCAATAATTATAAATTTTAAACAAATGAAAAATACAATGAAAACATTAGTAATGGCAATAATAATTGCCGGTGTAACATTTTCTTTCACAAATATTGATGAAATTAAGAAAGAAATCAAAATTGATAAAAGTAAAATAGTTTGGAAAGGATATAAAGTTACAGGATCACATGAAGGTACGATAAGCCTAAAGTCGGGATCATTAACTTTTAAAGAAAATAAATTAGTAGGAGGAGCATTTGTTATAGATATGACTACCTTAATCAATACCGATCAGGAGGGAGAATATAAAGGTAAGTTGGAAGGGCATTTAAAGTCGGATGATTTCTTCGGAGTAGCCACACATCCAACCGCAAGTTTGGTATTTATTAAAGTAAAAGCAATGGGGAAAAATTCTTATAAAATTAATGCAACATTGACGATCAAAGGGAAAACTAACCCTATTGAATTTGATATATCCATTTATGGAAACAAAGCCAGTGCTACTTTAAAAGTAGACAGATCAAAATACGATGTTCGCTATGGTTCTACCAGTTTCTTCGACAATTTAGCGGATAAAGCCATATATGACGAATTTGAATTGGTTACAGATCTGGAATTTTAAATATGAAAATCAAAATATGAAAAAACCGTATTAAATACGGTTTTTTTTGTTGTTCTATCAATTTTAATTGATTAATTATTACTTTATTAATTTTAGCATTAAAGGCCTTCAAAAGAGAGGTATTTCTGTTATTATATCATTTTCAATTAGTTAAAAAATAGTTAAAATCAATGTTACTACCCTATCTGACATTTAATGTCGTCTAAAGCAAAACTTTTCAGAAATATCTTTGCATCAAATAAAAAAGAAAAAGTAAATCCGAGATTGATATATAATTGAAGTATCATATTTATATGATGTAAATAGATTAGACACCTAAAGATTAGATCAGTTAAGGCACATCTCAATCAATTCGATTTTTATGATGATTATTAAATCAGGGGGAAAAAGATTTTATAGTCAATGAATTAATGAAGCTGAAAATCGATTGATTGAGATAATTTAAAACGGATAAAATAAATATTTATGAGAAATATTAGATTTATAAATTTATCAGAAATTGAAGATTTTTTAAAAACACATCCCAATAAAGATATGTTGATCGCAAAATTGGATAGATCAATAACCTATTGGAGAAACAATGTTAAAAGATCTGCATAAGAACTCATCACATAAACAGATTCTAATATTGCCTTTAATAATCAAAAGTAATTTCAAATTAAAATAATAAATATTCCTGTTTTAATTACAGCTCACCCTTAAATAAAAACCCATTAAAATTACCTTCATAAAAGCGAGGTGAAACCTCTAAACCGTGTTGGTTGATTTTCCTTTCATCTTCCCAAATTATTTTTAATCCAACCTCCTCGTTTAAGGAATAATTATCATAACGTATAGGAGTAGAACAAAATAAATAATTCTGATCATGTTTTTTACGTAAAACCCTAAATAGATGATTCGCTATATAGTAGATATTATCGTTACAATCGGCGGTAAAATCAAAACAATAAAAAATAGGCTTTTTTATGGTTTTATAATTTATCAAATCATCAACTTTCAGTTCACTTTCATTCATTTTTCTGGTTCTCAAATTTTCATAGGTATGTTGCTTGATCGGAAAAATTAAACTATGTCCTGAATAATAACCAGAATCATCTGTGATAATTAAGTTCATTTCAGGTAGCAATTTTATAGACTCTTCTATAACATTGGCAATATTTTTCGAAATTATTTTGTGAAACTGCATGTATTTAACAATATATTCAATGTCCTTTTCAAAATCAATGGTCCTTATTCTTTTGGTCGCATTATCTATTTGATCTTTAAACCAAGAAGCCTGGGGTAAAGTATTAGTTAATTCGGTTAAAGAATATTTTCTGATACTAAAATCGTAAAAAGTAGGGATTGGTATGTTAGCATTTAAATTTCGGATAAGTTGATAAGGCAACAAGGTTTCATTAACAATATCATCTTCCTTTTCAGGTTTAATGAGGGTAACATTATTCTCCCACCTTTGTATAGTACGTGTATCCACATTTAATTTTGCAGCAAATTCTGCTTGTGATATTTTGCTGATTTTGCGAAAATCTGATAATAGATCCCCTATTGCTGTATATTTTTTCATGATTATAATAGTAGTAATGTAAATTTAATAAAAATACACTTCAGACATAGCATGTCGTCTTATTATTATTCATTGCCTTATATTTTTGTGCCAAATTAGTTATGAAAATGATTAGGGGAAAAATAAAACAAATTGAACTGGAAATAAAGTATAATATATTTACCGAACAAAAAAAATTAAAAGCAGTTCAGACTGTTAAAGAGCTTCTCGATCAAATCGATTTTACAGTTGAAGTTGTGCCCCTTGAGGATATTGAAAAATTATCCCGATTGTTGGTTACATTAAAAGGAAAGCCATTAAACGAAGAAGAAAATCGATTGATTGAGAAAATTGTTAAAAGCAATCGTCTTATGTATAAATAAAAAATCTATTAAACAATATAATTCAAGGTCTTGAAGAATGTCACTCAGCATAATGCCAGTTAATTGAGGGGTTAAAAAGGAATAACATTATTTAGGAGAATCTGATAAAATGTAAAAGAAATTTAAGATCTTGAATTATATTGTTTACAAATTTCAAATGAATTATTATTATCGGCACATTGATAAAATTCTATCCTTAATTTACTTTGATAAGATCATATTAATCCCATCCGTTATTCCAATTGTATTTTATTGTTTCAGTTCCAGATTAAACAGACCATTTATTAAATCATTTTTTGTACTGTTTAGATACAATTTCACGATATTTGATTCATAAATAAGATAAATGAATTCATCACTGCAAAAATTCCTGGCATTGGAAAATAATTTATTGTTTTCCGGTAACCTTGCCATTTTATGTAATCAAAGCTCATTTGATTATTCAACTGGAAAATATCTGTTTCAAATTTTGAATGATCGAAAGGTTCTTCGAAAAATATTTATCCCTGAACATGGTTTATTTGCTGAACTCCAAGACCAGGTAAAACTAAATCAAACTAACAACTATGATTTTTTCAATTTAGATATACCCTTTATTTCTCTATATGGAAGCAGTGAAAAATCTATTCATTTAAAAAAAGAATATCTTTATGACCTGGATGTCTTAGTGATTGATATACAAGATGTTGGTTGCCGATACTATACATTTCTCTCAACAATCAATAATATATTCAGCGCCATAAAGAAACATGCCTCTAACATTAAAGTGTATGTTATTGACAAACCCAATCCTGCAGGCCGTCAGGTGGAGGGAACTCGCTTGCAAGAAGAATACGCATCTTTTATTGGAATACCCGGAATTCCGAATCGTCATGGTCTCACTATTGGGGAATTATGTAAGTATTTAAGATCGAAATTAAATGCAACCTTTGAGCTGGAGGTTATAACTTTTGAAGAGAATGAATTTTATGATTCTTTCCAAATTGCTCCATCTCCAAACCTTCCTTCAACAACAACGGCTCAATTGTATTCTGGTCAGTGTTTGTTTGAGGGTACAATATTAAGTGAAGGAAGGGGAACAACACAACCTTTTCAAATAATTGGAGCTCCTTTTCTTTCTTGGAAAATATTAAACCAAATTCAAAGAGAACTTTTTGAAAACTATCCCTATTTTAAAAATAAAATAGCTTTAAGGCCATTGATATTTATCCCTACTTTTCATAAATATTCAGGAGAAAATTGCAAGGGCTTTCAATTGCATATTTTGCAAGCTAATTTTCATTCATTATTATTTTCCTTGTTACTAATCCAGATAATTAACAGGCTAACGGATACTGATATTTGGAAAAAAAGTAAATATGAATTCGGTTCTGATAAATCTGCAATTGAAATCTTAGTCGGAGATAAAAAAATAATTAAATGCCTACAGAATTCAGGTGATTTTAAAAAATTAATACCTTACATCCAAGATGAAGAAAATATTTGGATAGAAACGGTAAAGAGATTTTTGATCTATCCTTATCAATTATCCAGACAAAATATTTCTGAAAAGATATAATTTTATCGGATCAAGAGACCTTTTCTTATGTTTAAATTTGGATTAAAAAAAGTACAACTAATATTTATATTAAAGAAGCATTTTAACCGGCATAAGATCTTTGATTTTGATACTTAAAAAATTTATTTGTAATTTTATCCCTTTATTTACAACAAAGTTAAGAACCAAATAAATTTAATTAAGTAGGTTGTGAAAATAATTAACTCCAATAAAATCAGCAGTAAAGAATTACCTTTAAAATTGATAATTAGTTTTGAAGCTGTATTTGAATACCTGGAAAAAATTGATAAGAATCACTTTTTATATCCTTCAGCTATTCAGTTACTTGAAGAATATAAAAATTACCCTGTTCTAAGAGAAGGGTTTGAAGATTTCAATCTACTTGATAAATACAATAATCAAATAGATAAATTATTAGATATATTATTTCCTGATCTTTTACAAACTAATGAGATTAAAGCCATAAGTATACCTTTTGAGTTCACAACATTTAAACTTTCCAAAAGGTTTCAAAAAATACTAGATAATGCGGGCGAAAACTATGAGTTCAAAATGAATAACTTTGATGAATCTCATATTTATATCCTTACTTGTACCTTTATCCTGGCCTATTGCTATAACATAGATGTTGATTTTAAACGCCCCTTATTTATTGATATTCCTGATAAAAAAACAGGTCTGATCAAACATTACAGAATCTTGTTAAATGGTGATTTTTTAAAAATTAAACCTTTAAAAAATGCAATAAAAATTACTGCGGAAGATATAAATATTCTACGCGATAATTTTCATAATATAGATATATGGAGGGAAAAATTTCCACCAAATAGTTATGAATTTAAAGGGTTTGGCATTATGAATCTATTTGATGTATCACCTGATTATGCCTTATCAAAACTTAGAGAAAATTTACTTAAAAAAGATGACAGATCTTTTAAAGAGTTGGAACAAAGTATCTCTAATCTGTTTAACTCAACCAGTATTAAATTTGGGATCTCAACCTATAGTTTTAATTCAAATCAGATCACTTCTAAATTTTACAATTCTCAATACAGTTTTATTATTTCCAATGACATAGATTCTAATTGTGATGGCTTTTTCTGTGATGGAATAGTTCAAAATGTATTTGAAAACAAAGAATTATTAGCCATCTCAGATGTTGATAAATATGGAATTGATTCGAATTATAATGGATTATACAGGGCATTAAAAGAAAAAGGAATATTGAGTTTTATTTTAGTTCCAATAAAATTAAAGGATGACCTTTTTGGAATTATGGAATTAGTCTCAGAAAATAAATACGAGCTAAATTCAATAAATGCACATAAACTTGAGGATGTGGTACCCATTTTTAAAATTGCTTTACAAAGATATATGGATGAGTTGCATTCCAAACTTGAATCAGTCATACAAGAAAACTATACTTCATTACACCCAACCGTAAAATGGAAATTCTATCAGGAAGCAGAAGAGTATCTATTCAATGTAGATACTGGTGAAAAAACTACAGAAAACTTGAAGGATATTATTTTTGAAAATGTAGTACCCTTATATGGGCAAAGTGATATAAGAGGATCATCTGTAGATCGAAATACTTCAATTCAGCAGGATCTTGGTAAACAACTGAGTTTAGCTTCCAAGGTAATGGAGAAGGCAAGTAAAATATATGATTTACCAATATATAGTGATTTATTATATCGAATTAAAATTTGTAAACACGATATTAAAAGTGAATTAAATTCGGGAGATGAATTGAATATAACAGAATTTCTTAAAAGAGATATTTATCCTGTTTTTAATCATCTAAAAAGCATAAACCCAGATTTAAAGAAAGATGTTGAGAGTTATATGAAAAATATTGATCAACAACTGCATGTTGTATATGATAAAAGAAAAAAGTACGAAACAAGTGTAAATAAATTAAACGAAGAATTGGCGAATTTTTTAGACACTAAACAAATTGAAGCCCAAAAAATGTTTCCGCATTATTTTGAACGTTATAAAACCGATGGTGTAGACTATAACATGTATATAGGGCAATCTCTTGTACAGAATCATACATATAATGAAATATATCTTTATAACCTGAGATTATGGCAGTTGCAAATGATGTGTGAAATGGAAGTAATTGCTAACGATCTAAAAAGCAAATTAGAACATCCGTTAGAAATTGCTTCTTTGATACTGATTCATAGTACCCCTTTATCCATTAAATTCAGAATGGATGAAAAACGTTTTGATGTAGATGGTGCCTATAACATAAGATATGAAATTATTAAAAAACGAATTGATAAGGCACTAATTAAAAACAGCAACGAAAGACTGACCCAACCCGGAAAAATAGCAATAGTATACAGTCAAAAAAAAGATGCTGAAGAATACTTAAAATATATCAAGCACTTACAATCAAAAAAATATTTATTAAATAATGTAGAAAAACTTGACATTGAAGATCTTCAAGGAACCACTGGGCTGAAAGCATTACGTGTTTCAGTTAATTTTGATAATTTAAATGAAAATAAAATAACCATGGATGATATTATGAATGTGATTAATGATAAAAGTTAATTTATTTTAAGCTTTAAAAAATTCGATAAATAAGCTATTCCATAAGCTAAGGCAGAAAATAGCATCACAGCCATAAATCCCATTTCAACGGCCAGTAAGATGGCCAAAGAAGTGCTTATTACGGATAAACACCCGTTTATGCCCCAAGCCCATGCAACATGACTTTTTTTTATTGTATCAACTATTTTTAAACCGATAGGAAATGGCATACCCATAAAAAATGAAGGTATTGCAATCAAGATACATGCAATTCCGTATTTTATTGTTGCAGACAAGCCAACGGTATTAGTCAGAATTGATCCCATAAAAAAAGCATAGACCAAAATTAAACCAGTAATTATTCCTGTAATTTGTTTCAGGGTTCTTTTATCTGTTTTATATCTCGACGAATAATAGCTTCCTATTCCCGAACTTATAAGCATTACTGAGATTACTGTAGCAACAGAATATATGGGTTGACCAAGATAAAGAACAAAATATTTGATAAAAACGATTTCCAAAAACATATAACCAACACCCAAACTACAAAAATATAGTAAGATCCAGGGTTCGTTTCCTCCTTTCCAACCTAAGCTAAATAGAGGAAGAAGAATAAAAACCATAGCCAGTATAATAACCTGAATAAAAGTTACCAGCACGATCAAATAACCCAATTCCATAAAAGAATATGGGTCCTTCTTCTTGTTTTTGATCATCTCAGTGATATTTTTCCAAGGTAAAAAATGATAAAAGTATGGCTTGTCGTCGGTAGCGGATTGAATATTGAAATTTGATGATTGAATTATTCTATCTCGATCAGCTCCAAACATAGCTTCTTGGTCATTGAAGAAATTCTCATCTTCCATGGTATTATATAGTGATTTTTCATCTTCCTTTAATCCTGGTAATAGGATTATGTCAAAATTTTTCTCAAGGCAAAATGATCTGATATTTTCAATATCTGCTAACGATAAAGTGCTGTGCTTTACTACAATGGTAAGAGTACCCCAACTTCGAATTGCCACAATATGATCTAAAGGATTATTGATTTCGAAATATTCTAAGCCTTTTGAGATCATAGCTTCAGTTTTTAAAGATATATTTGGTGGAACATCAATCCAGGATGAAAGGACAATCGAACCGTTCGGATTGAGTTTTAGCCACATTTCTTTAAAGGCTTCAATAGTAAGTAACTTTTCTTCTTGTAAGGCATTGAGTCCGAGTGTACCTCCAAAAGATCCATATAATGGTAGTTGAATAAGATCATATTTATCTTTTGTTTGACTCAAAAATGATCTTGATTCCATATTCTCAATGTGTACAAAAGGGTGGTAAAACAATGAATCGGTCTGATCTGCATATTCATTTTCTAACAGTGAAATAACCATTGCATTGGATTCAATGGCTGTAATCTTTTTAACATGATTGGTTAAAGCATGTGAAATTTCGAGTCCGGCTCCTGACTGAAGCAATAAAACGCTTTTTGGTTGCATTAATGCATAAGGTAATGCCATGGTAGTATAATTCAAAAAATGAATTGTGTCTTTAATTGTCCATTTCGGAATAGAAGCATACCAGTTACCATTATTGAAAATCATGGGGAGCAGCAGGAATCTCATTGATATAAGTTAAACTCAACCCTGGGGCATAACGTAATACTGGAGAGGACACCACTTGCATTAAACCATATGGACTATTTATTTTACTTTCAATTTTTGCCTCAGGAAGATTTAAGGCATAACTCAAGCCCTTAAATTGTGAATATGATAAATCAAAGGGTTTACTTAAATGAAAACCTATCAGACTAAAACTTAATATTGCAAATAAAATAAGTAATAGCCTATACTTTTTATCCAAGATAAGAAGACCTGCTAAAATTGGTAGTATTGCAATTATGGATGGAATTTCTTGCGGAGTAAACCTCCAAAAAAGAAAAATCACTAAAACACCTCCAATACCTGCACCGAGTAAATCAGAAAAATAATAGGTGCCAATTTCTGAAACTTTATTTACAAAAATTAACCCGATGGCCATGGCACCTGAAAAAAATGGCAGGAAAAATAAAATATAGCCAAACAATAATCGTGAAAATTGAATATGATCAATCAGTAAGGTATACGAATCAAATAAAAAAAAATCAGAACGTGAAATTCTAACAACAAGGGTCATCAACAATCCACTAAAGATCATAAAAAAAGGGATTAATATCTCTTTTCTTTTCAGGAGTCTCTTTCTAAAAATAGAAATTACTACTCCACTGGCACCAAAACCCAATAAAGCAATAGAGATAATCATATAGGCGAAATCGTGCCATTGAACAATGGTGAAAAACTGTATCAATTGTATCTCATAACTAATTATAGCAATGGAGAGAATGGCAAGAGACAATATCAATCTGAGTTGAAAAAAACGACTTTTATCCAATACATACATTTTTCTGTTCATATGATGATTCTGAGACTACTTATCTTTTGCTCTGGTAAAAGGAACAAATCGAACAAACATCAGGTTTTTTGTTTTTATCTTATCATTCTTTTTTTCTACAAGCAATAATTGTTGGGTGGTAAATGGAGTTCCGATGGGGATGATCATTCGACCACCGTTCTTTAGCTGTTCTACAAGAGGCGGAGGAATGAATTCTGCGGCAGCGGTAACCACAATAGCATCGAAAAGACCTTTTTCTTTCCAGCCAAAATATCCGTCAGAATTTTTAACAACTACATTATTATAATTCAGGTCTTTTAGCCTTTTTTTCGCCGAAGTAAATAACTTTTCAATAATTTCAATGGTATAAACTGTATCTACAATTTCGGCTAAAACTGCAGCCTGATAGCCTGAGCCTGTCCCTATTTCCAACACTTTAAAGTCTTTTTTAGCTCTTAAAATTTCTGTCATAAATGCAACAATATAAGGCTGAGAAATAGTTTGACCGTAACCAATTGCAAGTGGAGAATCATTATAAGCTTTTGCTATTTTATCTTTAGGAACGAATTTATGCCTGGGTACTTTGCGTAGAGCGCTAAGCGTAGAACTATCATTAATACCACGTGCTTGAATCTGGATAATCACCATTTTTTCCCTTGCAGATTTATATTTGTCATCTTCTTGAAAACCGACATTAAGAACAATAAATATGATGAGTATTAACCTATTCATAATCACACGAATAAACACATCATTAAAGATATAACAATATGTATTGAATTCAAAACGAATCAGTTATTTATAATTTTTATCATTAAATTACACGTAAATATTATGTATCTTTAACTGGTAATTTCACATTCCTAGATCTATGGATAATCACTTTAAAGTAATCGTTAATAAGTCCAAAAATTATAATATCAGTTTCAAAAAAGCACAAAGTTTAGATGTTATTAAGAAAGAAAAATCAAAATTCCATATTCTACAAAACAACAGATCTTTTAAAGCCGAATTAATAAATTCAAATTTTGAAATAAAACAGTACACCATAGTTGTAAATTCAAATACTTATTTGATAAAAATTGAAGATTCGCTTGATCAGATCATTAAAGAAATGGGTTATTCTATAGGTTTTTCAAAAAAGTTAAACCTTATCAAAGCACCCATGCCTGGAATAATCATTGGTCTTCATGTAAAAGAAGGAGATAAAATTAATGAAGGAGATACTTTATTGATTTTGGAAGCCATGAAAATGGAAAATGCGATTACTAGCCCCAAAAATGCTATAGTAAAAACTGTTTTTGTTAAAACTGGTGAAACTGTTGAAAAAAATAAATTGTTAATTGAATTAGAATAATATCCAAAGACATTTAAATGAAAAAAATATTAGTTGCCAATCGTGGTGAAATTGCAATTCGCGTAATGAAAACTGCAAAAAAAATGGGAATTAAAACCGTTGCTGTTTATTCAGATATTGACAGAAATGCCCCTCATGTAAGATTTGCAGATGAAGCAATACGAATTGGAAACAACCCTTCAAATCAATCTTATTTAATGGGTGATAAAATCATTGAAGTTGCTAAAACGTTACAAGTTGACGGGATACATCCTGGTTATGGATTTTTAAGTGAAAATGCTGACTTTTCCCAAGCCGTTGAAGCAAATAATATCACTTTTATCGGACCAAAGTCGAAATCCATTCAAATGATGGGAGATAAATTGGCTGCAAAAAGGGCTGTTAAAAATTATGATATCCCTATGGTTCCGGGTATTGACAAAGCAATAAACAATGTTGAAAAAGCAAAAGAAGTTGCTAAAGAAATTGGCTTACCAATACTTATAAAAGCTGCTGCAGGAGGTGGCGGTAAAGGAATGCGAATCGTAGAAAAAATGAATGATCTGGCTTCGCAAATGGAAAGAGCCATCAGTGAGGCAACTTCCGCTTTTGGCGATGGATCAGTTTTTATTGAAAAGTATATCACTTCTCCTCGTCATATTGAAATTCAGATCCTGGCCGATAATCATGGTAATGTAGTACACCTTTTCGAAAGAGAATGTAGTATCCAACGTCGTCATCAAAAAGTTGTTGAAGAAGCTCCTTCCTCGATTTTAACCCCGGAATTAAGAAATAAAATGGGTGATGCAGCGATTAATGTTGCAAGATCATGTAATTATTTAGGAGCCGGAACTGTTGAGTTTTTATTAGACAGCCATTCAAATTTCTTTTTCTTAGAAATGAATACCAGACTGCAGGTTGAACATCCGGTAACAGAATTTATTACCGGATTAGATCTTGTAGAACAACAAATAAAAATTGCCAGAGGAGAAAAACTAACTTTTTCACAGGAAGAATTAAAGGTTAAAGGTCATGCTGTTGAATTACGGGTTTATGCTGAAGACTCGTTAAACGATTTTATGCCTAATGTGGGGAAATTACAAACCTATAATATTCCTACAGGAAAAAATATAAGACTTGATGACGGTTATGATGAAGGTATGGAAATTCCTATTTACTATGATCCCATGATCTCTAAATTGATAACTTATGGGAAAAACCGAATGGAAGCGATTCAATTGATGCTTAATGCAATTGAAAATTATAAAATTGAAGGAGTTAAAACCACTTTACCGTTTGGTAAATTCGTATTTGAGCATCAGGCTTTTCAATCTGGAAAATTTGATACACATTTTGTAAAAAACTATTATTCTATAGATAAATTAAAAGATCAAATTGATAAGGAAGCAGAAATAGCTGCTATTTTAGGATTAAAACTATATCTAGAGGATCAAAAGATATTAAGAGTACCAAAATAATATAATCCAAATAATAATCAATGTCTCAAATTATATGCAATATATTCCTCTAAATCATATGATAATCATTATTTAATTGTTGGAATTTATTTGTTTCCGATTACTCTCGGAATTAGAATTTGTAGAATGGAATTTTGAAAGTTATGAATGCAAACCAAGATAAACTACTGAAGAGAATTGCCGAAGCAAAGCTAGGAGGAGGTATTGAACGTATCAAGAAACAACATCAAAAGAAAAAACTCACAGCTCGCGAAAGAGTTAATATTTTATTAGATGAAGGGTCTTTTGAGGAGATAGGAATCATGGTAACCCATCGAACCACAGATTTTGGCATGGACAAACAGCTGTATTTTGGTGACGGAGTTGTAACAGGTTATGGAACAATAAATGATAGATTGGTTTATATTTTTGCACAGGATTTTACGGTTTTTGGAGGAGCTTTATCTGAAACCCATGCTGAAAAAATTTGTAAAATTATGGATCACGCCATTAAGGTTGGAGCACCGTTAATTGGACTAAATGATTCAGGTGGAGCCAGAATTCAGGAGGGGGTGAGATCTTTAGGTGGTTATGCTGATATTTTTTATAGAAACGTACAGGCATCTGGTGTGGTTCCACAAATTTCGGCAATAATGGGGCCTTGCGCCGGGGGTGCGGTTTACTCTCCGGCCATGACTGATTTTACAATCATGGTAGAAGAAACCAGCTATATGTTTGTTACCGGTCCGAATGTTGTTAAAACCGTTACTAACGAAACAGTAACTTCGGAAGAATTGGGAGGAGCTAGTACACATTCAACAAAATCAGGGGTTGCCCATATAACATCGGCAAATGATGTTCAGTGTTTGCTGGATCTAAAAAAATTAATGAGTTATATCCCTCAAAATAATAGAGAAAAAGCACCGGATTTACCTTATAAAATTGGTTCAGAAATTAGAGAAATATTAGAAACAATAGTTCCTGAAGACACGCATAAACCTTATGATATGCGAAAGGTTATTGAAGGGATTTGTGATGAAAATACTTTTTTTGAAATTCATAAAGACTATGCCGAAAATATCGTGGTAGGCTTTTCAAGATTAGCGGGTAAAAGTATTGGAATTATTGCAAATCAGCCCAAAAGTTTAGCAGGTGTTCTCGACGTGAATAGTTCGAAAAAAGCGGCGAGATTTACTCGTTTTTGTGATGCTTTTAATATTCCTCTTTTGGTGATGGTTGATGTGCCGGGATTTTTACCAGGAACCGATCAGGAATGGCGTGGTATAATTGTACATGGAGCAAAATTATTATATGCACTAAGTGAGGCAACGGTACCACGTGTTACTGTTATAACAAGAAAAGCCTATGGTGGAGCTTACGACGTGATGAACTCAAAACATATTGGTGCAGATATGAATTTTGCATGGCCATCTGCTGAAATTGCCGTGATGGGTGCAAAAGGTGCCAGTGAAATTATTTTTAAAAAAGAAATTCAGGAAGCAGACGACCCTATATTGAAATTATCTGAAAAAGAAACAGAATATGCCGAAAAATTTGCTCATCCTTACCGGGCAGCAAGAAGAGGTTTTATTGATGAAGTTATATTGCCGAAAAATACCAGAAGGAAATTAATAAAGGCTTTTGCCATGTTGGAAAATAAAAAAGTGGACAGACCAAAAAGGAAACACGGAAATATCCCGTTATAAGTATATTATTCACAGGGTAAGCTGAAGTTAATCCGTAAATTTATTAGATAATTTCAGCACTTAAACCCACTTCCAATAATCTCGTGCAACTCGGCTTAAGCTTTTCAAATTCTCCTGTTTTTACAGCACATTTCCCTTTATAGTGAACCAAATAAGTACATTGTTCCGCTTGTTCTAAGGTATGTTCGCAAATATCCATTAAGGAATTTATAACATAATCAAAGGAATGAACATCATCATTAAACAAAATAATTTCGTGCTGTACTACCTCCTTTTCAACAACATCAATTTCCTCTTTTATTTTTTCTTTTGTCATAAATATATCTTCTCTCATAATCCAATCTTTTTCACAAAATTATATAAAAATTTGAATTAATACCCTTTTCACAGACAAAATCAATGAATAGACTTTAAGTTTCAGTTATAAAAAACAGGATTGCATAAAATAAATAACCAAACAAAAACTTTCGTAATTATCTTGTCAATTACAGTTTCTCAAATTTTAAACCAACCCAATTATTTCTTTCTAACCTCCTGAACATAGAAAGCCCATTTATCTGTGCTTCTTTCTCAATAATAGGAATATATTCAGTATAAAGTCCGCTAAGTATCAGTTCGCCGTTTTGTTCTAAACTTTTTGTATAGACTCCTATATCTTGTAATAAAATATTACGGTTAATATTTACTATAATCAAATCATATTTTTTATCAGCTAACAAGGATGCATCTCCTTAAAAAACCGTAATATTTTTACAATTATTTCGGTCAATATGTTCTACTGAATTTACATAACGCCAGTTATCAAAATCTATAGCTTCAATTTTAATTGCACCTTTATCATTTTCTGTAAAACTTTCAAAACCAACCGCGCCCAGTTCTGCAATAAGAATTTCAACTACCGTTTGTACAGCCAAGGTTTTTGTATTTATGATAAATTTACAGGCAATATAATTCATATATGCTGTTAGATAAGCTGTTTTAGGTATCTACAGACAATTAATTATTCCTGATATAACAAAATTCATCGATTAAATAATCTAAAAGAAAAATTTCAAAGAAATTTTTCTGAACTTTAAATTGCCTCGACCAAAGCAATAAAATCATCTGCATTTAATGCAGCTCCACCTATTAAACCTCCATCTACATCTTCTTTAGAAAAAATGTCTTTAGCATTTGCTGGTTTTACACTACCTCCGTAAAGAATAGAAACTTCTTCAGCTACATCGCTTAGGTATCTTTCCGCAACCAATTCTCGAATAAATGCGTGCATTTCCTGTGCCTGCTCCGGGCTTGCAGTTTCACCTGTTCCAATAGCCCAAACCGGTTCATATGCCAATATAATTTTATTCCAAGATTCAGAATCTAAATGAAATAAGGCATTTTTGATCTGTTCTTCAACAACTTTAAAATGATTACCACTTTTTCTATCCTCTAAAACCTCACCAAAGCAAAAAATTATCTCCAACCCATGCTTTAATGCTGTGTTTACTTTTTTTGCCAATAGCTCATCCGTTTCACCAAAATACGCTCTACGTTCAGAATGACCTAGTATTACTATATCAACATAAATACTTTTAAGCATTTCCGCTGAAATTTCACCTGTAAATGCCCCATTTTCAGCCTGATGCATATTTTGAGCCGATACTTCAATAGCAGTATCTTTTGTTTTTTTAGAAGCCTTTTGAAGATTTGTAAAAGGTGGTGCTATAATCACTCTTGTGTTATCTAAAGGAATTGCTTTTATTGATTTTGTTAATTCTTTAACCAAAACCTTAGATTCCTTAAAAGTTTTGTTCATTTTCCAGTTTCCTGCCACTATTTTTTTTCTCATTTGGTAAATATTTTATTAATTTATTAAAATAAGCTGCAAAGATAAAAAGAAACAAAATAAACAATCATGAAATTTCTTACTTTTACACAACATTTTTTAACCTTATGACCAAAGAACAGCTTATCGAACAAATCAAAATCAAAAAATCATTCTTATGCATTGGTTTAGACGTTGATCTGGATAAAATACCGTCACACTTATTAGACCTTGAAGATCCTATCTTCGAATTTAACAAACAAATTATTGACTCCACTCACGAATTGTGTGTGGCATACAAACCAAATATTGCTTTTTATGAAGCTTATGGTATTAAAGGTTGGAAATCGTTACAAAAAACAATTCACTATCTCAACAAAAATTACCCCGATATATTTACCATTGCTGATGCCAAAAGAGGTGATATTGGCAATACTTCCACACGATATGCCAAAGCTTTTTTTGAAGATTTAAATTTCGATTCAATAACTGTAGCACCGTATATGGGGAGTGATTCTGTAGAACCTTTTCTCGCTTTCGAGGATAAATTCACGATTTTATTGGCATTGACCTCAAACAAAGGTGGGCTAGATTTTCAGGTACTTAAAGATGATAATGGAATTAGTCTATATGAAAAAGTAATAAAAGAATCATTGGGCTGGAAAAACAGTGATCAACTTATGTATGTTGTTGGAGCTACAAGACCTGAATATTTTAAAAAAATTAGAAATATTGCACCAAATCATTTCTTCTTAGTACCCGGTATAGGTGCACAAGGAGGTGATTTAAAAGAAGTTTGTAAATATGGAATGAATGATAATATCGGGCTTTTAATAAATTCTTCTAGAGGAATAATTTTCGCATCTAAGGAAAAGGACTTCGCGAAGAAAGCCGAAGAAAAAGCTTTAGAGATTCAGCAAGAAATGCAGGTCATATTAAATACTTATATTTAACAAGATCAAGTGAATGCGGACTTATTTGAATTAACTTAATTCAAATAAATTGTTTTAAATTAATTAGCTCTCCAATTCCCCAATCCAAAAATCAAATGAATTTTCATCTAAATTTTGTGTATTTGTACAAATTGCAAACGTCATTAAAAATGCTATCAAAAATATTTTCACCTTCAATATTTTTTATCTATTGTGTTCATTAAAAAATTATGTAATTCAATCATTTGTTCGTAGCCGAATTTCTTACCCAGTTGGCCAACAAAATACAAAACAATCCATATTATGGGCATTACAATACACATAATCATAGCAAAAGTATAGTCCTGATTTAAGCTCCAATTAGTATAGAATATTACAAAAAATACAAAAAAAGCCACAGCTACAGCAAAATGTAAAAACATAAAAAGCGTCCAAACTTTGGGTTTAGGCCCTAATACGCCTTTTACAATAGTTTTATTTTCTTCGTTCTCAATTTCAACATGCATTTGAGGTGACCAAAAATGATCTTCTTCAACAGGTACATCAATAATAACATGATGGTCAACTATTTTACTGCAATATTTACAATTTTCATCTTTCAAATTATCTTTAAATTTATTTAAAATTTCTTCTTCATTTTCATCCACTTCAATTTTAAATCGAGGCTTTAATAATATCTTATTAATGTGATTATCATGAATCGGTTTATTCATTTTCTAGATTTAAAAAATAAATATACTCTTTTTTTTTAATTCTGTTTAAGTGTTTAAATAATACATAGATAAGCTTATCTTTGCACGAAATTTATTTTAAATGTAATGGGAAATATTGTTGCAATTGTCGGAAGACCTAATGTTGGTAAATCAACCCTTTTTAATCGTTTAGTACAGCGTAGAGAAGCTATTGTTGATGCGGTAAGTGGAGTTACAAGAGACAGGCATTATGGCAAAACAGACTGGAATGGTCAGGAATTTTCGGTTATTGACACTGGCGGTTATATAGTTGGCAGCGATGATGTTTTTGAGGCTGAAATCGATAAACAAGTTGAATTGGCTATTGATGAGGCAGATGCAATAATTTTTATGGTAGATGTAGAAAGTGGTGTAACAGGTATGGACGAAGAAGTTGCCAAATTATTGCGAAAGGTGAAAAAACCGGTTTTTTTAACTATAAATAAAGTTGACAATGCCAAACGTGATTCTGATGCGGTAGAATTTTATTCTTTAGGTTTAGGTGAATACTACACCATAGCAAGCATTAATGGTAGTGGCACCGGTGAATTGTTAGATGCCATTGTTGAAGCTTTACCCGAAAAAAATGAAGATCTTATTGGTGATTTGCCCAGATTTGCAATAGTTGGAAGACCCAATGCCGGAAAATCATCATTCATCAATGCTTTAATCGGTAAGGAAAGATATATTGTAACGGATATTGCAGGAACAACCCGTGATTCTATAGACACCAAATACAATCGCTTTGGGTTTGATTTTAATTTAGTAGATACTGCAGGAATTAGGAAAAAATCAAAAGTTAAAGATGATCTTGAATTTTATTCGGTTATGCGATCTGTAAGAGCTATTGAACACAGTGATGTTTGTATCTTATTGGTTGATGCTACGAGAGGTTTTGAAGGCCAGGATCAAAATATATTTTGGCTCGCTGAAAAAAATAAAAAAGGTGTTATTATATTAGTAAACAAATGGGATCTTGTTGAAAAAGATACACATACCACAAAACAATTCGAGGAAACTATTCGAAAAGAAATTGCACCATTTACTGATGTCCCAATTATTTTTATTTCTGCACTAACCAAACAAAGAATATTTAAAGCTATTGAAACTGCTGTTGAAGTTTTTGAAAACAGGAAGAAAAAAATCGCAACCAGTAAATTAAATGAAACCATGTTGGAGATAATTAAACAAAATTCTCCTCCCGCCTATAAGGGTAAATTTGTAAAAATAAAATATTGCATGCAATTGCCGACACACACGCCACAGTTTGTGTTTTTCGCTAATTTACCTCAATATATTAGAGACCCTTATAAACGCTATATTGAAAACAAACTCCGTGAGATCTATGATTTTTCAGGTGTTCCAATTGTAATTTATTTTAGAAAAAAATAATCACTTCATTAACTTATAATATCAAAGAATTATGCACACTAAACTATTACTTCTATTCCTTTTACTTTTTCATTTTACAATTTATTCTCAAAAAAATAAAAATGACGTATTAAAAGAACTTGACAACAAAAAAGATTATTATGGTACAATTGCCCAAAATATCTGGAACTATGCAGAAATGGGGTATCAGGAAGAGCAATCGGTAGCATTGTTACAAAAAACATTGATTGATGAAGAATTCAAAATAAATAAAGGTGTTGCGGGGATGCCTACGGCATTTATTGCTGAATATGGTAGCGGACAACCTGTGATAGCTATACTGGGAGAGTATGATGCCCTCCCGGGTCTTTCGCAACAAGCTTTACCGGTAAAAAAATCGGCTAATAAAGAGGCCGGTCATGCTTGTGGACACCATTTGTTTGGTACAGCTTCTACAGCAGCAGCTATTGCAGTTAAGAACTGGATGAAAGCGAATAAGGTAAAAGGAACTATTAGATTCTACGGATCACCTGCAGAAGAAGGCGGTTCCGGAAAAGTATATTTGGTTAGAGAAGGTTTGTTTAATGATGTAGATGCTGTATTACACTGGCATCCCAGCGCGTCAAATGCTGCTAATGCCGGTGCCGCCTTAGCCAATAAATCAGCAAAATTTAGATTTTATGGTGTTTCGGCCCATGCGGCAGGAGCTCCGGAAAAAGGAAGATCTGCCCTTGATGGAGTTGAGGCGATGAACATGATGGTTAACATGATGAGAGAACATGTTCCTCAGGAAGTACGAATTCATTATGTTATCACAGATGGAGGTAAGGCCCCAAATGTAGTTCCTGATTTTGCAGAAGTTTATTATTATGCCCGACATAACAAAAGGAAAACTGTAATTGAAGTATTTGAGAGAATGATAAAGGCAGCAGAAGGAGCGGCTCTTGGAACAGGCACTACAATGGATTATGAAATGATAGGTGGTACGCATGAATTATTACCAAACCTTACCCTTCAAAAATTAATGTATGATAACCTTGTAAAAGTTGGTGGTGTTAACTACACCAAGGTAGAGAAAGAATTTGCTGAAAAAATATCTAAAAGTCTGGGCTATGAAAAATTAGATATAGAGAAATCTGAAAATATTCAACCATACAATACAACTGGTAAAGCCTATGGATCAACAGATGTTGGTGATGTTAGTTTCGCAGTTCCAACAGCTGGAATGGGAAGTGCAACATGGGTGCCAGGAACTCCGGCCCATAGTTGGCAAGCGGTTGCGGCCGGCGGTACTGATATAGGAAATAAAGGTATGATGGTTGCAGCTAAAACAATAGCCTTAACCGCTATAGATTTATTTAAAGACACCTCTCTTATAGATAAAGCCCAAAAAGAATTCATAGTAAAAAGAGGTGCAAATTTTGAGTATGTACCATTGCTAGGAGATAGAGCTCCAGCTTTAGATTATAGAAAATAATAAATTCATATTTGAATTACGGTTAAGGATTTACGAATTCAAAATCGTAATTCAAATAAGTTTTAAATAAAAATTACCAACCGCCACTAGCGCCGCCTCCGCCGAAACCACCTCCGCCGAAACCGCCACCAAAACCACTTCCACCGAAACTTCCTCCTGAAGAACCACCGCCAAATCCTCCGCCACCAAAACCTCCTCTACCGGCACTACTTAATATTATGGCATCCAATAGTGAGAATCCACCTGATCTTCTACCTCCATTTTTGCCACTGCCTCTACGATTTTTCCTGGATAAAATCATCATTATTACAATAAAAATGACAATAATTAGAAATTTGGGAATCCCTTTATTTTCTCCTCTGCTTTTTGGTTCACCCTGATATTCACCATTCATAATTTGCATAATAGCAGTAGTTGCATTATCAAATCCATCATAAAAATTACCCTGCCTAAACGCTGGTTTAATAATATTTTCGATAATTCTTCTTGAAAGGGCATCTGTCAATAAATGTTCAACACCATAACCGGTTCGTATGGTAATTTTTCTGTCATCTTTTGAGGCTAATATCAATACCCCATTGTCCTTGCCTGCTTGACCTATGCCCCATTTATGTGCTAGCTCTGTTGTATACAGAGCAACATCATGTCCTTCTAAAGAATTAACCGTGATCACAACAATTTGTGTAGAAGTTGTATCATTATAACGTATTAATTTCTGTTCTAATGATTTTGCTTCAACCTTATTCATCATTTCAGCATAATCGTAAACACTAGTCTGATTTTTAGGTATTTTAGGTAAGTATTCTTGAGCGATTAAGGATTGAAAGCAACAAAAAAAGATAAGAAAAAAAAGACTTGAGAATTTTACTAAATTGTTACGCATGTGAAATAAAAGCTTCATTGTATAATTAACATGCAATATACCAAAAATATGTAGTTATGATTATTAAAAAAATTGTAATTGATCAATTGGATGAAAATATTGATGATTATTTTAAATTTATCTGATCAGATAAAACCAAGCATTTATCATTTTCCCAATTTTTACCTATTGTATCAATTGAAATAATTACATTATCACAAGTTAAAAAATTACCTTGAGCATCCTTTTTCAAGATCCTCAAGGTTCCGGCCTTTACCTTGTAAATAATTAGCTCAATCAATTCGTTCATCACAATCTCAGAATTATTTAATGCTATTTGAGCCCCAACATCATTATTGAACAAATCCATTTCTGACGAAGCTTTATCAGGTAACACTCCTTCCTCTAATTTACCCTTCTTATAGGTTTTGTAATTTCCCTTCTCGTGAGCAATACCCAATTTTAATGATGGTTTTACTCCAATTTTTAAGGTTAATCTTGCTATCCAATAGCTATGTTTAAAAGCGTCTAATTGACCACCGTTTTTATCTTGACCCAGTGTTTTAATCGAGTATAAGGAATCAGTTACTTTTATGGCATTAAGTGAAATATCTAAGGCTCTTTTTGCTTTAAAAGGATGAAAAACCACCCACCATTTTTCAGGGGCTGAAAGTTTAGAAAACCTCGAAGATTTAGATTGAGAAAATGAAACTAAATTGACGAACAACAATAGAATCCAAATATGTTTCATGCTGTAATTAACCCTTTATTTAATTTTAAACTCTTTTGAAATATTTTGAATCACAATTCTATACTTCCCTTTTGGAAGATAGTGCTTCTCATTTTTTTTCTTTTCAAGATTAATATCCTTATGTTTTTTTTGAAAAGATTTTAACCCTTCTTCAGAAAAACTCAAATCATAATCTTTATAATTAAACCCTTTGGACGTATCCACTTTTAAGGTATTTAAAATAATATTATCATCCGATTTAATTTGTATTTCAATTTTTTTAACAGAGGATACAAAAAATTGAATTTCTAATTCTGGCTCCATTGGATCTTCCCATGAACTCCACGAATTGCCCCAATCATTTGAATAATTTATATCTTTTAAGTCGAATATTTCCAAAGCTTTATTTTTAACCTTTTGATAATGTTGAAATGCAGCTATATTAGTTTTATAAATAGACCGACCATGCGTTGCGATTACCAGATCCTTTGCAGTATTTTGAATAACCAAATCATGAACTGCAACTCTTGGTATTGAATTATCCATGATTTTCCAATTTTCTCCCATATTAAAAGTCATATATACGCCTTGATCATTACCCAGATACAAAATGTTTTCATCAATAGGATCTTCTTTTATCACATTGACTGGAGAATCTGGCAAATTAATATGGATTTCTTTCCAGTTATTTCCATAATCTTCTGAAACAAAAACGTATGCATTGAAATCGTCAATTCTGTAACCATTTAGCGCTGCATAAACACGTTCTTTCTTATGCTGTGATGCGATCACCCTTGAAACCCATAAATATTGCGGAAGGTTTTTAGATATATTATTCCAGCTTCCCCCTCCATTTTTTGAAATATTTATCAAACCATCATCACTACCAACATAGAGTAATCCAAATTGAAAAGGACTTTCAGAAATTGTTGTCAATGTACCATATGGAACATTACCCTTTTTTTCTCCATTAGTTAAATCATTAGAAATTGCTACAAATTCCTCTCCTCTTTTCATTGATCTGTGTAATTTGTTACTTCCCAAATATAAAATATCTTGATTATGAGATGATAATAAAATTGGAGTCTGCCAATTGAAACGAAAGGGAGATTGTCCTAGATCATGTTTTGGTTGAATGATTTTTGATTTTTTATTTTTTGTATTAATCCTATAGTAATTACCAAACTGAAATCCTGTGTAAACTATACTATCGTTTCTCGAATCGATCTCAACCTGCATGCCATCACCGCCCATTATACTTTGAAATGGGTATTCACCTGACTGTTGCCAGGCATTCGATTCACTATGATCACTAGGGCCTTTCCATACACCATTATCCTGTAGTCCGCCATAAATATTATATGGTTTTGCATTATCGACATTTACCGAGTAAAATTGACCCACTTCAGGTTGATTGTTTTTTATCCAGGTTTTCCCGTCATCGTAAGTAATATTGACGCCTCCATCATTACCATTTATTAAGTGTCCTTTTAATTCAGGATTGATCCATAGTGCATGATGATCAGCATGAACATTTTCTTTACCGATGGATGTAAAAGTTTTTCCACCATCATCTGATGTTAATAACGGAACACCATAAATATATATTTTCTCCTTGGTAACAGGTGAAACATGAATTCTTCCAAAATAATAACCATAAGAATAATACATATCATCAATGTGTTTTTTATGTGTTTTTCTCCAGGTTTTCCCACCATCATTACTAGCATAAACTTCTGCCCCAATTACCGGACTGTCAAAAAGATCAGAATTAGCATTTTCTAAATATTTAGCCAATTCTAACGGTTCTATTTTATTTTCTCTAACCATACTCTTTACAATTATGGCATTATATTTTTTTGGGAAATGATTTTCTTTTAAATAGCTGTTTAATTTTTTATCCTTCAATTCTAAAAAGGTGGCTTTATCCATGTTTTTAAAATCTTCTTTTTTTAATTTATCTGAAGATGTTTTAGATTCTTCTTTCTTTTCTCTTCGGAATTGATTGTCTACAATAGCATAAATATTAATATCATCATAAACTGCAACTCCTATTCTACCAACCCCGTAGCCAACAGGAAATCCACTTTTTTCATCGGTTATTAATTCCCAATTATCACCTCCATCTACACTTTTATATATACCTGAGCCTTCACCACTTCCCTCAAAGTGCCAGGCCTTCCTTTCTCGTTGCCAGGCAGTAGCATACATAATATTAAAGTTATTCGGAGAGAATTCAATATCTATTATTCCTGTTTTCTCATTGATAAATAGTGTTTTAGTCCAACTTTCACCACCATCGGTTGTTTTAAATATCCCACGCTCTGAATTTGGAGAATATAAATGACCCAAAACCCCGATTACAACTTCATCTGAATTATCAGGGTTGATCAATATTCGACCAATATGGTGAGAATCTCTCAAACCAACATTCTGCCATGATTGTCCTTTATCTATACTTTTTAAAATTCCAATACCTGCATAAGATGATCGCGAAGAATTATTTTCACCGGTACCAACCCAAATTGTTCCGTTCTTCCAATCTATAGCAATATCACCAATATTTTGTGTAGGTGAATTATCCATCACAGGGGTAAAAGAAGTTCCATTGTTATTTGTATACCAAAGACCACCGGAAGCATAGGCCACATAAAATTCGGTTGGATTAATTGGATTCACATCCAGATCAACAACACGTCCGCTCATAATTGAAGGTCCAATAGAGATGAATTCAACATTTTGAACGATTGATTCTTGAGAATAAATTCCCATAGCCGATAAAAGTGCTATAAATAAAAGTGTGATTTTTTTCATTGATTATAAATTAACTATTTGATAAATGTAAACAAATAATCTCGTTAGGTTTTTAAAATATCCACGAGTCAAATATTTAGATAAACTTATTTTACTTTTGGTTTATCAATCTGTAAATCAGAAGTGCGGCGCGTTGCGTTAAATTATTAAAATTTTTTAGATCCATATATTCTTTGGTTGTATGTGAACCTCCACCCATAGTTCCCAAACCATCTAAACCATCTAAATAACTCGCCACAAATGAAATGTCGCCAGCTCCTCTTTTTGCAGGATCATAGGCCTTAACTTCACCTTGTCCCTAAATCTCTGCTAACCTCATCTAAAACTTTTAAAACCGCATAATTACCAGCTGTGGGTTGCATTGGCGGATACAATAAATTAAAGTTTATAGTTGCGGAAGTATTTGGTAAATTATTTGAAACTATTGTTTCCATTTTAGAAACTGTGTTTTGTATCTGCTCTTCAGTCAAACATCTAATATCACCACTTACTATCGTTTTTGGCGAAACAATATTCGTTTTGCCAAAAGCAGTTCCCTTAGCTGAAGAAGCATCAAAATTTACTGTGGTACCTCCAACTACCGTTGCAGGGTTTAAAGTTAGATTTTGTTCAGGTAATTCATTGTAAAAAGTATTTAATATTCTCGACATTTCAAATATTGATCCTGCACCAACTTTCTCATTAAAAATACCTGAAGAATGAGCTCGTATTCCTTTTGTTTCCAAAATCCAACTACCTGAACTTCTTCTGGCAACAGTTGCAAAGTTCAAACCAGTGGCTCCTTCAAAGGCAAGGGCAATATCGCTCCGTTTAGCCGCATCTATTAAATCTTTTCTGCTTGTTTCTATAGGTTTTCCTGCATCTTCCTCATCTCCTGTAAAAGCTACTATGATCTGTGTGTTTTTAAGTGCCCCTACATTGTATAGGGCTTTTAAGGCAAATAAAATAATAATATCTCCACCTTTCATATCGTCAACACCAGGCCCATATATTTTACCGTTCTCTTGTCGAAAATTTTGAAACGGACTGTCCTTTTCAAAAACTGTATCTAAGTGACCTATAAGAAGTATTTTCTTTCCTTTTACTTTTCCGGTATTAAGTTCGCAAAATAGATGACCGGCTCTACCCATTTCATCTGGCATTTCCACCCAGGTTGGGATGAAACCAATGCTTTGAAACTGATTAGAAAAAACTGTTCCAACTTTTTTGACTCCTTCTAAATTAAATGTCCCGCTATTTATTTTTACAACTTTTTCAAGTAGCAAAATAGCCTCAGCATTATTATTTTCTACTTCAATAATAATTTTTTTTTCAAGTCTACCTAATTTTTGCGCTTGCATTAAATTTACACTTGATAAAGCAAATAATAATACAATTAATTTTAATGTTTTCATAAGTATATTATATGGTTTTTGGAGATAAAGATAACAAAAGTTTAATATTCTAAACATTAGATTTTGTTATCAATTTTAACTTAAAATCTATACATTTGTACATCTTCATTAATTAAATATTTCTCTTTATGAAATACCACCTTTTAGACGCCCAACTATTTATCAAAAACAGAAAAAAATTTACAAAAAAAATGAAGCCAAATACACTGGCTATTTTTAATTCAAACGATATATACCCTGTAAGTGCTGATAGTAGTATGCCATTTGAACAACACCGTGATATTTTTTACTTATCGGGTGTTGATCAGGAAGAAAGTATATTGCTGGTTTTTCCAGACTGTCCTAAAAAAGAACACAGGGAAATATTATTTTTAAAAGAAACAAATGAGCATATTGCCGTTTGGGAAGGCGAAAAACTTACCAAAGAAAAAGCATTTACGACAACAGGGATCAAAACTGTTTATTGGTTACAGGATTTGGAAAAAGTTTTATTTGAATTGATGACACAAGCTGATGGTGTTTATATCAATACGAATGAACATTATCGAGCAAATGTTGAGACCGAAACCAGGGAAGCAAGATTTGTTGCTGCATTACAAAAAAAATATCCGGCACATAATTATTTGCGAAGTCAACCTATTTTGCAAAGATTGAGATCTGTAAAAGAAAGTGAGGAAATTGAATTGATACAAAAGGCATGTGATATAACCGAAAAAGGATTTAAAAGAGTTTTAGGATTTGTAAAACCAGGGGTTTGGGAGCATGAAATTGAAGCAGAGTACATACATGAATTCACAAGAAATCGAGCCGATGGATTTGCTTATACTCCTATAGTGGGATCCGGCTATAATGCCTGTGTGTTGCATTATATTGAAAATAATCAGGAATGTAGGGCAGGAGATGTTATTTTAATGGATATTGGTGCGGGTTATGCTAATTATGCCAGTGATATGACTCGTTGTGTACCCGTTTCCGGAAAATTCACAAAGCGTCAAAAAGATGTTTATAATGCTGTTTTAAGGGTAAAAAATACGGCGGCTAAAATGTTGGTGCCAGGTGCTGATTGGGCTGATTATCACGTGGAAGTTGGGAAGATTATGACTAAAGAATTAATTGGATTGGGTTTGATTAGCAAAGAAGATGTAAAAAAAGAAGATCCAAAATGGCCAGCTTATAAAAAATATTTTATGCACGGCACTTCGCACCACATGGGCTTAGACACCCATGACTATGGAATTTTAACCGAACCTATGCAAGCAGGTATGGTTTTTACCGTTGAACCCGGAATTTACATCCCTGATGAAAATCTCGGCATACGATTGGAAGATGATTATATAATTCAGGAAAAAGGTGAACCGTTTAACCTTATGGCAAATATACCAATTGAGGCGGATGAGATTGAAGCATGGATGAAGAATAAATAACTACTTACCTGTCAACTGAAGGTGTGTTTATTATTTTTCTTGAACGGATTTAATTTTTTCAAATAAATTAATGCCAAGCAGAACTAAAATAGAGGGTATCAGCCAACCCAAACTAAATTTTGATAAAGGAATTATATTTTGAATAAATTGCAGATTCTCCTTTGCTATTATAAATTGTAAAAAATCAGGCACACTAAATAAAAAGGTTGTGAATACTACTGCTTTAAAAACGGCTTTAGAAGCGTATTTAACAGGTAATACATTTAAAACGATCAGCACAATGGTCAAGGGGTATATAAACATCAATACAGGTAAAGCCACATTGATAATATAATGAACATCGAATTGCCCGATAATTATTCCGAATACACAGCTAATTATAGCCGTTATTGTATAAGCCAATTTTGATTCTTTAAATAATCCTTTAAAAAAATCTGCAGTGCCAACTATTACACTTACTGCCGTTGTAAAACAAGCTAGTGCAACTAAAACACTTAAAAATAAGGTTCCAATATTACCCAGGGTTTTAATGCTTAATCCTGTTAATAATTCAGTGCGGGTAACATCATTCTCAAATTGAGTATTATAAAAAGCACCAATAATTATTAAGCCACTATAAATTAAAAAAAGACCCGTGACTGCTATTACTCCCGCCTTTGCAATAATCTGTTTTTTAGCTTCGAAAGAAGTATATCCTTTAAGGTTTAAAGATATGACAACCACCCCGCCTATTAATAATCCTCCAAGGGCATCATAGGTTTGGTATCCTTCCAACAATCCATCAACAACGGGTACAGTATAAAGTGAAGCATTCATTTGGTTAGGAGCTGAATAGATCCCGATACCAATAATGGCTAATAAAATAAAAACTATTAAGGGCGTAAGTATTTTACCAAGAATGTTTAAAACATTATTTCTATTCATTACAAAGATAAAAACCAATAAAAAATATAAACTGCTTGTAACTAATGCGCTGGTTTCAAAAAAAGGTTTAACCGCCATTTCATGAGTCACCGAAGCTGTTCTTGGAATGGGTAAACTAACAGCTATTAAATAAACCAATAAACAGAAAATCAAACTAAAAAGCGGAGAGACCTTATTAGCAAAATCTAACATAGTACCTTGTAATCTGGCGTGTGCAAATAAAGCCAGCAATGGAATAATTGTAGCTGAAATAATAAACCCAATAGCTACCATCCACCAATCGATTCCTGCATTAAATCCAAGAAAAGGCGGTAATATTAAATTTCCGGCACCAAAAAAACTGGAAAATAAAGCAAAACCAATGATAAACGTTTCTTTTGTATTATTCATTCTTTTGCTTTTTTTATTATCAACAACAATCCATTAAATATTATATAAAAAATACAAATAACAATAATTGAAAATTTTAACATCGCAAAATAATATGCTATTGATGCCCAATTTTGATTCAAGTCACCTAATATTATTTTGATCAAAGCTATATTCTCAACAATATCAAAGAATGCTGCAATAAAAACAAACCAGATCAATATTCTACCCAACTTGTAAAACCAATGATTTTTCCAAAGAATTTTATTAAGCTTAAATATGAGCAAGGCAATAAATGAGGAATAAACAATCAAAAAAAGGAAATCAAAACCCAGGCTTAGACCGGCAGCCGTTTTAGCCACAAAATCCCATGCTTCAATTATTGATTTTGATTTTGATACATTTTTCGCTAATTCGAAAGAGATAATTCCATTTTGCGCTTTATCCGAAATCAAAAAACTATCGAAATAACGCATAATAACAATAGAAAGAATTAATAAAGATGTTAAGAGAGCTAAAAAAAGATTTTCCTTTCTTTTAATTCTATCTAAATTATCTTTAAACATATTCAAAACTAAATTGTTGATTTGCTAAATTTACAATAAATTAGTATAACTAAATTTTACCATGGACAATATAAATTTTAAAAATATTGAAATTAATTTTACTTCAACCGGTAAAGGCAATGTTATTGTTTTACTTCATGGTTTTTTAGAAAATCTTACTATGTGGGATCTGATCAAACCCCAATTGGTTAAAAATAAAAGAGTGATCTGTATTGACCTTTTGGGGCATGGGAAAAGTGGAAATTTAGGTTATATCCATTCTATGGAAAAACAGGCAGAAATGGTTAAATATGTATTAGATAAATTAAAGTTAAAAAGATATATTATAGTTGGCCATAGTATGGGAGGTTATGTTGCTCTCGCTTTTGCAGAACTATACCCAAAAAATGTTAAAGCTTTATGTTTGATGAATTCAACCGCAATGGCTGATGATAAAGAAAAAATAAAGAATCGAAACCGGGGAATAGAGGCAGTAAAAATGAATTCTAAAATATTTATCAGATTGGCCATTCCAAATTTGTTCTTAGAAAAAAACAGAAGCGTATTTCAATCAGATATAAGGAATATTATCCAAGAGGCACTTCAAATGTCTAAGCAAGGAATAATTGCAGCAATTGAAGGCATGAAAATAAGAAATGACAGAACAATTCTTTTAAAAACCTCTGATTTTCCCATATTAATGATTATTAGCAAACAAGACCCGGCTTTAAATTTCAAATCGCTAATTGATCAAACCAATAATACAAAGGTTTATACTGTAATTTTCAACGATGGACATATGAGTCATATTGAAAATACTAAGGAATTAATAAGTACTTTAAAAAACTTTGTTTTAGCTGTTTAAATAATTTTACTTATTTTTAGATTCAATTACTATGAAAATAATATTATTTATGAACGTAAAAACTACTTGTTTTTTAGCTTTATTTGTTTTTTCCATTAATTGCTACTCTCAAGTATGGAAAACATATCCATACAACCCGGCGGGTAGTTTAATTTCTTTTTCTTTAGACGAAGGTTATCACTCATCAGAAAACATAGAATGGTGGTATACTACCGGTCATGTAACTGGAAAATCAACAGGAACAAATTACAGTTATATGTTAAGTTATTTTTATTATCCTTATCTCGGATTTCAAGGGTTTAGAATATTAAACATTACTAATGATGATACGGGTGAACATTTTTTCGACACTAATCCTGTAAATTATGAACAATTAGCAACGGATAAATTGCAAATTCAAGCTTCAAGTATTTTTCTGCCAAAAACAGAGTACTGGAATAATAAATTCGATGGAAATAATCAAATTATCCCCTTTGAATATCTTCTTTTTGCTTCAACTAATGATACAGAAATTAATTTAGAATATGAAACTCTCAAAAGACCATTAATTTTAGGTGATGACGGGAAATTTGATCTAGGTCAATCAAGTTATACTTATTATTATTCTCAAACTAAAAACAAGGTTTCGGGAACTTTGACCTTTAAAGGTTTTACTGAAAATGTAACCGGATCTTCATGGATAGATCGGCAATATGGTTCATTCAATCCGCTTGAAGATGAAAAATATGAATGGCTGAGTATTCAACTTTCCAATGGTATGGATATTAATCTTTGGAATTTGTTTACCGATGAAAATATAATTCCTGACAACCTGGAATATAGAATTTTATCGGCTTATGTAGATGAAGAGACCCAATACACAACAAAGGATTTTAATTTAGAAAGGTTAAAATTCGACTGTACTCCTGATAATCAAAAATGTTATTCTCAACAATGGCGACTAACTTCGAGCATCAACAATATTGATTTAATAATCACCACATTGCATAATGATTCGGAAGTTCAATTCCCTTTTAGGTTTTATGAAGGCTCTACTTCAATTACTGGTAAAGTTAATGGAGTTGATGTCATTGGTAAAGGTTTTGCAGAACTTTTACACAGTTATGTAACTCCCGTAATAAATATTGCAAACCCTATAAACGGTACTTTTAATTCAATTGAAAATATTAGTTGGAACTTAAATAATTCAGATGAAGGAAATCCCCTGTTTTATGATGTAGCCTATAGTATCGATAATAAACAAACATTCAATATAATAGCAGAGGGCATTAAAGAAACTTCTTTTCGTTGGGAAAACCCTGATATCAACACAGGTGAAAATATTTGGTTTAAAATTACAGCTTATTCCATTGACAAAACTTTAATTAGCTCAGTTGTCAGTTCCAGTTCATCCTCGTTTACTTTACCGGTTGAACTTTTTAGTGAAAATGGTATCATTTTATATCCGAATCCAGGTAGCGAAGAAATTTATATTAGTTTAAACAGAAACACACTATCTATAAATTATCAAATAAATGATATTAACGGTAGGTTGTTGATTGATAAAAGAGTTAAAAACGTATCGATTTTAAAATTAAATGTAAAGAATTGGAATCCCGGCTTATATTTCATTAAATTGACTGAAGATAATAGAACAATGCATACTAAATTTTTAGTTAAATAAAGCGAATGGTTTCCCGATGTCCACTTTGTTACGAGACAGGAACGACATTTTTTAAAAATAAAAAACAACATTTTTATTTATGTGGCACCTGCAAGGGGATTTTTGCAGACAAAAAATTCCACTTAAATACTGTTGAAGAAAAGGAAAGGTATAAACACCATAAAAATCACATCAGGGATCATGGTTATATAAAATTTGCAAACCCTATTATCTCTACGGTACAAAATGCATTTAACACAAAACAAAAAGGTTTGGATTTTGGTGTAGGGCATACGCCTGTAATTTCTGAAGTTTTAAAAGCAGCCGGTTATCAAGTTGAAATTTACGATCCACTATTTTTTAATAATAATGAAGCACTTGAATTTAAATACAATTTTGTAACCTGTTGTGAGGTAGTAGAACATTTTTACAATCCTAAAAAAGAATTTGAATTACTACATAAATTATTAATTCCTAAAGGCAAATTGATCTGTATGACATTAATATATCATGATGAAATTAATTTTGAAAAATGGTTTTATAAAAATGATCCTACTCATGTATTTCTTTATCAAAAAGAAACTATTATCTGGATCAAAGATTATTTTAATTTTATAGATGTTAAAATAGATAATAGACTTATTACATTTACGAGATAATCCTTAATTTTATAAAGCAGTTGATTTAAGTTTAATAATAATTGTGCTACTAATGAAAGATTTACTTATAGCATTTATATTTTTAATGATAATTACCTCTCCCATTTATGGACAGTCTAAAGAGGAAAAGAAAAAACTAAAAGCAGAAACCGCTGCAAAAGAATATGATAAAACAAAGGAATTGATCAATTCCGGAGTTTATAATTTTCAAGCAGAATGGGCTACCAGTCAAGGTGGAAGAAGAATAAGTTTGATTACGAACCCAAACCATGTAAAAATCGATCAGGGTGAAGCTGATATTTATTTACCTTATTTTGGGGTGGTACATATGCCTAATGCGGGATTGGCTGGCGAAGGTGGTATTGTTTTTAAAGGTTCTGTTGAAAATTATAAAGTTGAATTTAATGATAAAAAGCAAAGAGCAACTATTAAATTTAGTGCCAAAGGCAAAAATGATCGATTTGATTTTACGCTTGCTGTTTATAAAAGCGGAAGTACAAATATCAATGTGTCCAGCAATAAGCGATCAGGTATCAAATACGATGGTAATATATCAGTCAAAGAAAAATAACTAACTTTTTTCTATAAGACCTATTATAAAAACTTGGATTAAAATCCAATATTTATTCCATAGCATTCCATCCCTGGGCTATAATTTTGACTTTTTGATTTGCTCTTGTTATTAAATTAGCTCCTTCCTTTTCATCTGTTATATATCCTATTACGGTGAGGTTTGGGTTCGCTTTAATTTTAGGAAAATCTTCTTGTGAAATAGTAAATAATAATTCATAATCTTCTCCTCCACTCAGTGCAACTGTAGTACTATCCATATTAAATTCTTCACAAGTAGTGATCACTTGTTGATCTAACGGAATTTTATCTTCATACAAATCACAACCTACTTTTGACTCCTTACAAATATGCAAAATTTCCGATGAAAGTCCGTCCGAAATATCTATCATCGAAGTAGGTGTTACCTCAAGCTCCCTAAGCAATTTAACTATATCCATTCGAGCTTCTGGTTTTAATTGTCGCTCTACCAAATAAGAGTAATTCTCCAATTCAGGCTGAGCATCAGGATTTACTTGAAAAACCTGTTTCTCTCGCTCTAAAATTTGCAAACCTAAATAAGCTCCACCTAAATCACCGGTTACGACCAACAGATCATTTGGCTTTGCTCCATTTCTAAAAACAATATCTTTTTTATCCGCTTCTCCAATGGCGGTAATACTAATCAATAAACCTTTATTTGATGAGGTCGTATCTCCACCTATAAGATCTACTTTATAGGTATCACAAGCTAAATAAATACCTGCATATAATTCTTCAATAGCTTCCAAGGGAAAACGATTAGAAACCGCTATGGAAACAGTTATTTGTTTCGCTATTCCATTCATGGCATAAATATCCGATAGGTTAACCATAACCGACTTATAACCTAAGTGCTTTAAGGGCATATAACTTAAGTCGAAATGAATACCTTCTATTAAAAGATCAGTTGTTACAAGTGTTTGTTTTTCACTTTTGTCAAGGACTGCACAATCATCTCCAACTCCTTTAATTGTCGACTTATGTTGTATTTTGATGTTTTTTGTTAAATGCTCAATTAATTTAAATTCCCCTAAATCAGACAAAGAAGTACGAGATTGATCTTTATTTTCTATCATTATTATATATAGTTGGTATTTAACCTATTAAATGTAATTTCTCTAATGAATTGACGACAAAATTACAAAATATGAAAGTAATATTTATGGTAACCACAGAAATTTATTAATTTTTAAAATCAAAAGTAGAATATTTTAATCATTAATTTGTAATATTTTAGCAGCCAAATATCTACTAATATTTTATAACGTTGCCTATTTTGAGGATATTTTATCTTTCTTAAAAACAGTTTAAAAATGAGTAAAAAAATAAATATTTTTTTAATTCTTTCAATAACATCTCTTATTCTATTTATAGCTATAGCCTGTTCATCTTCTGATGAAACAAACGATTCAATTGACGATTTCAGAATAATTTGTGAGGGTGGAATGGCAGGAGCATTTCCGTGTAGCAATTATGATTTAATGTCGCATTTAACATTAGGTGATTTATCTGCATCTTCAGGAAATGATTCTTGGGGTTGGACAGATCCTGATACTGACAAAGAATATGCGCTAATGGGCTTAAACAATGGAACAGCCTTTATCGATATCTCAGACCCTGTTAACCCAATTTATTTAGGGAAATTACAAACAGCAACAGAAAATAGTTCATGGCGGGATATTAAAGTATATAACAATTTTGCCTTTATTGTAAGTGAAGCACAAAATCATGGAATGCAAATTTTTGATTTAACCAAACTAAGAAATATTGCAAATCCGCCCCAAATATTTACAGCTGACCAACATTATACAGAATTTGGAAGTGCCCATAATTTAGTTATTAATGAAGATTCTGGGTTTGCTTATGCCGTAGGTACCATAACATTTGATGGTGGACCACATTTTATTGACATTCAAAACCCCTTAAGCCCTGTTGCCACAGGTGGTTATCCTGAAGATGGCGACAGCCATGATGCACAAGTTGTAACTTATAACGGACCTGATGCAAATTATATAGGCAAAGAAATATTTATTGGAAGTAATGAAACTGAAATAGTAATAGTTGATGTTACAGATAAAACAAATCCGAAAAATATTTCAAAAATAACATACAACAATTTAGGGTTTACGCACCAGGGGTGGTTTACAGAAAACCATCAGTTTTTTATTGTGGGTGATGAGTTGGATGAATTAAAATTTGGAATTAACACAAAAACTTTTATTTTTGATTTTACTGATTTAGATAATCCTATTCTTAAAACAACCTATTCAGGACCAACACTAGCAATAGATCATAATGGATATGTTAAGAATAATCTTTTGTATCTGGCTAATTATACATCTGGCGTACGCTTTATTGATATAGCAAATATTTCAAATGATTCATTGAGTGAAATTGGCTATTTTGATACTTACCCATCGGATAATGATGCTAGTTTTAATGGAGCATGGAGTGTCTATCCATATTTCAATAGCGGAAATATCATTATTAGCGATATAAATAGTGGATTATTTGTAGTTAGAAAAAGTGGTACTTAAATAATGAAATTGGTTATTTTATTTGTATTTTGAAAATTCATTGAACGAAGAATTCTTATTGAATTAAACTTTTTTTTTACTAAATTTGAACTATTAAAATCAACTTTCAAACTATCTAGACCCATAAAACCTTTATGGAAATAATAAATAAATTTTTAGATTTCGAAATTTTGCATTTGGGTGAATTTTCATTTCAAGTGTATAACATATTTGCCGTTCTGATCATTTTTTTAATTACTAAATTTATTTTATGGCTTATCAAAAAAGCAATAAATAATAAAAGTAAAAGGTTTATCCAAATAGAACAGGGAAATTCACATGCTATATTTCAAATTATCAGTTATTTATTCTGGATAATTGCCATTACTTTTATTTTAGAAACTATTGGTGTTAAAGTAACTGTTTTAATCGCCGGATCAGCAGCTCTTTTAGTAGGTATTGGATTAGGATTACAACAAACATTTAACGATGTTATTTCAGGAATAATTCTATTGATTGAAGGAACAACCAAGGTTGGTGATATTTTAGAAATTGACGATGATGTAGTAAAAATTCAGGATATCGGACTCAGAACTTCAAAAGTGCAAAACAGAGATGATATTTCTATCATTATTCCAAATTCAATGATTACAACCAATAAAGTAATTAACTGGAGTCATCAATCAACTAAAAGTCGTTTTAAAATTAAAATCGGAATAGCATATGGTAGTGATGTAGCATTGGTGAAAAGGATTCTTGAAGAAAGTGTTTTATCACACCCTAAAATTACTTTTAAAAAATCTGTAGAAACCAGATTTGTTGATTTTGGAAATTCTTCTTTGGATTTCGAAATTTTATTTTTCAGTAAAGATGCTTTTAGAATTGAAAAAATAAAAAGTGATATAAGAATGATCATCAACAATAATTTGGCTAAAAATAATATTACAATTCCTTTCCCACAAATGGATGTTTATATTAAATCTAATCCGTCATCTGGTCATCAATAATATTATGTTGTAGAATATGAAAAACTTATCCCTTTCAACTAAAGTGTTAATTGGTGTTTTTTCTGGCATTTTTCTTGGTCTTTTATTTGGAGAAGAAGTGGCGTGGCTTTCTATACCGGGAGATATATTTATTGGATTATTACAAATGACGGTTCTTCCCTATATCATGTTTTCCTTAATAGTCAATATTGGTCGCTTATCTCTGGAAACCGGTAAAAAAATTATTAAATACGGGTTAATCTTTTTGTTTCTTTTGTTAACCATAGGAATATTGTATTTGTTAATACTTCCATTGGCATTCCCCGCTTGGGGAAGTGGCAGCTTTTACAGTAGTGACTTTGTTCAACAATCACAACCTTTTGATTTTGTAAAATTATATATTCCGGCTAATCTGTTTGAATCATTAAGTAACAATATTGTTCCGGCAGTAGTTTTATTTAGTATTTTTATTGGTCTTGGTGTAATGAAACTACCAAATAAAGAAGCCTTACTTAAACCCTTAGATGTTTTAACTGATGGACTAAATCAGGTCAATAAAATGATCGTAAAATTAACCCCAATTGGTGTTTTTAGTATCGCGGCTGGTGTGGTTAGCAAGTTAAGTTGGTCTGATTTAAGCAGATTGCAAGGTTATTTATTGATTTATTTTTTAGCAGTAATATTAATCACTTTTGTGGTTCTACCATATCTTATTTCTATTTTCACACCATATTCTTCAAAAACAATATTTAAGATAACCCGTTCTACGCTTATTACCATTTTCGCTACTGGTAAAATAATTGTTGTTTACCCCCAATTAATTGAAAATATAAAAGAAATATTAAGAACAAGAGAGGGTGTTACTGAAAAGGAACAAGACGAAATTGACATAATTATGCCATTGGCATATCCATTTCCAAATTTGGGTACTTTTATGATCTTTATTTTCGTGCCATTTGCAGCTTGGTATACCGGTGCAGCTTTAAATTTTACGGATTATCCAATTTTTTTAAGCTCGACTTTGCTGAGCAGTTTTGTTGCCCCTATAACAGGATTACCATTTAGTCTGGATCTGTTGAAAATTCCAAAAGAAACCTTCCAGTTATTTGTAGTATCAACAGTAATTACCGATCGTATTCGAGTTGTTCTCGGTGCTTTTCACCTCATTACTCTTACTTTATTGACCATTACAGCAGGTGGAGGTTTTCTACGATTTAAAAAAAGAAAATTCACCCAGGCATTAATTGTGATTTCCATTACCAGTATTATATCCATTTTTGGGATGAATAAATTATTGGAAAAAAGTATGGAAAACATTCCTACAAATCAGGAAATAATTAACAGATTTCATTTGATTAGCCCTGAACAGCCTTACATTGTACTGAAGAAATCAAAAAAAAACCCAAATAGAAAATGGCGAGGTGAAAATACTTTAAGTAGAATCAAAAGAAGAAATAAAATAAGAATTGGATACTATAAAAATTCATTGCCTTTTGCCTTTTTAAATAAAGATAGTTTATTGGTGGGCTATGGTATTGATCTGGCTCATCAATTAGCCAAAGACCTTGAAGTAAGTATTGAATTTGCTCCCATTGATATCGGTTTATTAATTACAGAACTGAATCAGGATCATTTCGATATTGTTATGTCAGATATTTTCCTCTCCAGTCGATATGCGGAAGAAATGGAACTCTCAAAACCTTATTTAAATGTTTCTTTAGCGCTTCTTACAGCAAAGGATAGCACCAAATTTGATGACTTTAAAACAACTATTAAATTAGATACATTTACAATTTCTTATTTTGAAAGAAGCGAAATTGCGAATGAATTTTTATCTTATTTCCCAAAAGGAGGGTCATATTCAATAGCAAATCCCGAAGATTTCTTTAAACGTAAAGAAAATGATTCTATCCGAATTGATGCGCATTTGACCAGTGCAGAAAGAGCGGCCGCCATAACTGTATATCATCCGGGATATAAAGTTGTAAATCCATTACCATATCACTTAAATAATGCTTTGGTATTCCCTATTGCCAAGGATGAAGTATGGAGAAGATATATTGACAAATGGATTGATTTCAGAACTAATGATGGCACTTTTCAGCGCATTTATGATCAATGGATTCTTGGTAAAGAGTTCAAAAAAGAGCATAAAAAATGGAGCATTTACGAAAACATCATTAAACCAAAATGGGAATCTGAACAAGAGATCAAAGATCCCGTTAAAGAAGAATCGAATCAAAAATAACCATTTTAAAAAAATTATTGGGCGTAATAAACAACATACTAAACAGAGCTTATAAAAATGCAGAAGGTGTAAATTTGAACAAAGATTCAAAGATCATTTTTTTTAGTGATCTCCATAAAGGTGATAATAGTTATGCCGATGATTTTGTACATAATTTAAAAATTTATAATCATGCCGTTAATGACTATTTTAATAAAGATTTCATTTATATTGAAATTGGAGACGGAATAGAATTATGGGAAAATAGATCTTTTGCTCCTATTTATCATGCACATAAGGAAAGTTTTGAAATATTAAAATTGTTTCAACAAGAAAACAGATTGTACCTAATCTGGGGCAATCACGATATGGAATTCAGAGATCCGATTTTAGTTGAAAAACTGCGAAATGAATTCTTTTTACCTAAAAATATTGCCGATAAAAATGTATTATTCAATTTAAAATATTACGAAAGTTTAATTCTGAATTTCGAGGAATTTGAGAACAATATATTTGTGCTTCACGGGCATCAGGCCGATTATATGAATTATGTACATTGGAAATTTAATCGTTTTTTTGTTCGGTATTTTTGGAAATATATGCAAAAGTGGTTTGGCATTAATGACCCTACCAGCCCGGCAAAAAATTATTCCGGATTGATCAAAGTAGAAAAGAGGCTCAATAAATGGATTATTAGAAATAATAACCAAATGATTATTTGCGGGCACACTCACCGGCCTCGCTTTCCTGATCCTGGTGACATACCGCATTTTAACGATGGAAGTTGTGTGCACCCACAGTCTATTATAGGTATTGAAATAGTCGATCTTAAAATTTCATTAATAAAATGGGTCGAAAATACTAATGAAATTACCAATAAAAAAGAGATAAGTAAATTGATCTTGGAAGGACCTACAGAATTGGAAAAGTTTCTTTGAATTGAATGCTAAATTCCTCTTTCCTTTTGTATATGCTCATAGGCCTTTTGCACTTGCCTGAATTTTTCTTCAGCTCCTTTAATATGCTCAGGTCCAAGATTGCGTAACTTATCGGGATGGTATTTTTTAACCATTTTTCGATAAGCCTTTTTCACTTCATTGTCAGTAACATTTTTATCAATTTCTAATATTTTATAAGAGCTTCCAACCTCATCATAGAACATGGCTTTAATTGAATTATAATCATAATGATTGATATTCAAATATCCGGCAATGGTATTGATTTTATTCATTTCAGCTTCTGTAACAATTCCATCAGCTTTAGCTACACCAAATAAAAAGTGGAGTAACTGTAAACGTGCCGCATGATTCATATGTTGATTTATTTGCAAACAAACCTGACGTGTAGAAATATTATTATTATTTATAATTCCTTTAAACAGTTTAAAAGCATGATTAGCTCTTTCACTACCATACATCCCAGTAAAAGCTTGACGTACAAATTCAAGTTCTCGTTTATCTACTTTGCCGTCAGATTTAATCACAATTGACGCCAATATTAGCAAACTAACCTCAAAATCACCTGATCTTGTTGATCTTGTACCTGCCTCCTTTTGATAATCAATAATGTCACTTCCTGAAAAACCATCAACAAAACTTCCTAAAACATAACCTAAAATTCCGCCAATTGGGCCACCAAATGTCCAACCTAAACCTGCTCCTAACCATTTTGAAAAACTTGCCATAATCTTATCTTATTTTAAAAAAACAAATATACAAGTATCGCTAACTAATTTTCCCTAAAAAAGACTTAATGTTTTGTGAATTTTAGTATTGTATTTATTTAAATTCATTGCTTATCTTTGCAATCAAAAATTTAACTAAAAAAAATATTATATGTATCCAGAAGAATTGGTAAAACCGATGCGACAAGAATTAGTAAATGCAGGTTTTGTAGAATTGATTAATGCACAAGATGTTGAAAATGCTTTACAGAAGGAAGGAACAACTTTAATAATGGTAAACTCCGTTTGTGGTTGTGCAGCGGGTACAGCCCGGCCAGGTGCAATTGCTTCATTACAACAAGATAAAACTCCAAATAATCTAACAACCGTATTTGCGGGTGTTGATGCTGAGTCTACTTCAAAAGCAAGAGAAATGATGATCCCGTTTCCTCCATCTTCTCCGTCGATTGCATTGTTTAAAGACGGGCAGTTAGTACACATGTTAGAGCGTCATCATATTGAAGGAAGATCAGCTGATATGATCGCCGCAAATTTAGCTGGTGCCTATGATGAATTCTGTTAAAAAGAATTAATATGAAATTGTTATTTATTTTTCTGGTTTTTTTGGCAACGGATTGTGACACTTCTAATGACCTTGACAACCAGGAAGTTGAAAAAGCAAAATTAGAGTCCTTAAATAAGGAAATTAAGACAATAGCTATTGCATCTCAATGTTCTGATGAATATACTTGTTTTAGTATTGGTTTTGGCAGTAAACCCTGTGGAGGGCATTGGGAGTATTTGGTCTATTCAAATTCAATTGATGTTGTTGATTTTTTAGCAAAAATTAATGCGTACAACGAATTAGAAGAAATGTTCAATAAGAAGTATAATATAATGTCTGATTGTATGTTAGTGATGGCTCCGAGTAAAACAATTTGTGAAAACGGAAAATGCAAAGCTGTTTATGACAATTAAAACGGTCATTAAATAAAATTAATGGTTAAAACCTCTGCAAAAACAGAGGTTTTTTTTATTTTGCAGCATGAAAAGATCAGAAATAATAAACCAAACTATCCAATTTGTTAAATCAACATTGCAAGGTGCAGAAGGCGGACACGATTGGTTTCACATTGAACGTGTTTGGAAAAATGCGAAACTCATAGCATTAAATGAAGACGTTGATATATTTGTGGTTGAATTAGGGGCCTTACTTCATGATATTGCCGATGCTAAATTCAATGATGGTGATGAATCTATCGGACCCAAAAAAGCAAAACAATTTTTAGAAAGTAAACAAGTTGATATTGCGGTCATTGATCATATCGAAAATATTATTAAATATGTTTCTTTTAAGTCGGGTTTGGGCAAAAACTCAGCATTAAATTTTACTTCAAATGAATTAAAAGTTATTCAAGATGCAGATAGATTAGATGCTTTAGGTGCTATTGGAATTGCAAGAGCATTTAATTATGGTGGATTTAAAAATAGAGAATTGTACAACCCTGAAATTAAGACCAACCTTAATTTAACCAAAGAGCAATACAAAAAAAGTGCAGCTCCTACTATAAATCATTTTTACGAAAAACTATTACTCTTAAAGGATAAAATGAATACACAAACAGGTAGAGAAATTGCAGAAAATCGCCATAATTATATGGTTGATTATTTAAAACAATTCTTCAATGAGCTTAGTGGCAAGGTTTAATCTAATTTAAATAATTAAAAAAAACATCTTTTATATTGCCCGATTTTATTTAAAACTTGGTTTTCTTTTATCTAAAAACGCTGTAGTGCCTTCATTAAAATCTTCTGTGCCAAAACAATTTCCAAATTGTTCTACTTCTACTTCAAAGCCTTTAACACCAGCTGTATAACTTGCATTAATTGCCTTGATGGCAGCACTTATTGCATTACTTGAATTATAACCAATTTTCTTTGCTAATCTTTCACATAATGGAAGTAATTCCTCCTGACTTACCACATGATTAACTAAACCACTTTCTTTAGCATCTTCGGCGGTTATCATTCCTGCGGTCATAATCATTTCCATGGCCTTTCCTTTCCCTACCAGTTGTGGCAGACGTTGTGTTCCGCCATAACCAGGAATCAACCCTAATGATACTTCTGGTAAACCCATTTTAGCATTGTCACTAGCTACTCTAAAATGGCTTGCCATTGCAAGTTCCAGACCTCCACCTAAAGCAAATCCGTTTATCGCAGCAATTACTGGTGTATTCAAATTCTCAATATAATCAAATAAGTATTTTTGCCCTTTTGCTGCTAAATCTTTACCTTGAGAAATATCAAAATCAGCGAATTCCGAAATATCAGCTCCTGCAACAAAAGCCTTATCCCCACTACCAGTTAAAATAATAGCTCTTATACTTTCATCCGATTGTAATTCTTCAAAGGCGAAATGCAATTCTTCAATGGTTTCTTTATTCAAAGCATTCAACTTTTTAGGCCTGTTGATAATAACAGTTGCAATTTTATTATTTTTCTTGACCAATATATTATTAAAACTCATTCTCATTTTATATAAAAAAATTATACTTATTATTCTTTCGGTAAAGTTACAGTAAAAATTGTGCCTTCATCAACTTTTGACTTAAAAGTAATAGTACCATTATAGGCCTTAACAATGTTTTTAACCATAGGTAAACCAAGACCCATACCACTTGATTTTGTTGTGAATTTAGGTTCAAATACTTTTAAAACATCTTCTTCTATTATACCACTACCATTATCTTCTACCTCTAAAATTACCTCCTTATCATTTTCATAAACTCGAACGTCAATTTTCGAATCTATACTATTTTTTAGAGCATGAATGGCATTTGTAATTAAATTAGTGACTACTCTTGTGAGCTGAATTTTATCAAGTTTGGCAATTATCTTATCCTTTTCAGGATGATAATTTATAAAAGGCTCATGAAAAATATCTAATCCTTTTTTAACTTCATCTACAATATTTAATTCTACTTTATTTTGACTTGGCATTTGTGCAAAATTTGAAAATGCTGATGCTATAGAACTCATGGTATCAATTTGTTGAATCAAAGATTCACTAAAATCATGTAACTTTTGCTTATAATCGGGGTCTGCAGGATTAAAATTTTGCTCAAAACTTTGCACGGTTAAACGCATCGGTGTCAATGGGTTTTTAATTTCATGGGCAACTTGTTTAGCCATTTCCCGCCAGGCTTGCTGTCTTTCTATTTGAGCCAATTTAACAGCACTATCTTCAAGTTGATCAATCATACTATTATATGAATTTACTAAATTGTGAATTTCCTGGCTTGCATCATTCAATATGATCTTTTTATTGGTCTTATCCAGAGTGGTCTGTCTCATTTTTTCACTTAGATATTCTAATGATTTTGTAATGTATTTAGACAAAAAATAAGCTATGGTAATTGCTATGAATAATATCAATAAATAAACAAGTGACAATCTCTTTAAAAACTCATTCAATTCTTTATCTTGAAAAGTATTATCTTGTAAATAAGGTACACCAATTATACCTATTGGTATGGATTTATTATTTATTAAATACGTAAATGAAGATTTGAATTTATTACCATCAGGTGATTTTTTTGGCAATACCAACCGGTGATTCGGATTACTACTAATTAATTTTAAAATATTTGATGATAAATTAGCATTCGTAGTATCATTAATATATTTGACACGAGAACTGCGAAGAAGTTTACCATTTAAGTCATATATATTAATGTCCAAATTATGGATATCAGATATTTCATTTAATTTTTTGTCTAATATTCTGGGTAATAAAGTTGAATCAAATGAATTAATTGTGTCCCTGTTAAGTTCATAGGTAATCGCCGACTTTATCGCCTCCTCTTTACGTTCTAATCTTTTATTGTGATAATCTTCTGCCTGTTCATTATATTGATAAATAGTAATTGCCGCTATCAATACCGATGCAACAACAACCAAAAAAATCATAGCAATAAAAATACGAGTACGTAATGAAAATTTATTCTTTTTCATATCTGGTTTATTTCAACAATTATTTAATTGAATTACTTTAAAATACTTTGTATAAAAGTAGCAATATTTTCAATAGAATTTTTACTTAAAAATTTTACAAATGCCGAACCTATAATTGCTCCGTTTGCAGATTTAGTAGCTTGCTCAAATGTTTGTTTATTTGAAATACCGAAACCAACAATCTGAGGTGTTTTCAAATTCATATTTGCAATTTTTTCAAAGTAAGTATTTTGAGTTTCACCAAATGAAACCATTGCCCCGGTAGTACTGGCTGAACTAACCATATAAATAAAACCTTTGGAAATAGAATCTATGTATCTTATTCTTGATTCTGAAGTTTGCGGCGTTATTAAAAATACATTTATCAAATTATATTTCTCAAAAATCGCATGATATTTATTGTGATATTCATCCACAGGAAGATCAGGAATAATCAATCCGTCAATGCCAATTTCAGCACATTTTTTACAAAATTCTTCAACGCCGTATTGTAAAATAGGATTAAAATACCCCATTATTAGCAATGGTATTTTTACACTTTCGCGAATACCAACGAGTTGTGAAAATATTTTCTTTGTTGTCATTCCATTTTTCAAGGCCACTGTGCTACTTGCTTGAATTGTTGGCCCATCGGCTAAGGGATCTGAAAAGGGTAAGCCGATTTCTATCATTTGAACTCCAGATTCTTCCAGATTCTTAATAATGCCCACAGTATCATTAATTTTTGGATATCCAGCAGTAAAATAAATCGATAGTAATTTACCGGGTTTACCTGATAAGCTGTTATATTCTAGTAGTTTTTGTGTAATTCTATTCATTCTATAAATTAAAATAGTTGATATAAGTATCTAAATCTTTGTCACCTCTTCCCGATAAATTCACAACGATAATATCATTTTCATTAAATCTCATTTTGTTTAAAGCTGCCAATGCATGGGCCGATTCAATAGCCGGAATAATACCTTCTAATTTACATAATTCCAATCCAGCTTGCATTGCTTCATCATCAGTAGCATTTAAGAATTCTGCTCTTCCTGTTTTATATAAATAGGCGTGTTGCGGACCTACCCCCGGATAATCTAATCCTGCCGAAATAGAATATGGCTCAATTATTTGTCCATCATCAGTTTGCATCAATAAGGTTTTACTGCCATGAATTATTCCTTCTTTCCCCAAAACACTGGTGGCAGCTGATTCGCCTGAATCAATTCCTTTACCCGCGGCCTCAACAGCTATTAATTTTACATTTTTATTCTCCAAATAATGATAAAATGCTCCGGCTGCATTGCTTCCACCACCAACACAGGCAATAATATAGTCTGGATCTTCTCTGTTTTCTTGTTCTTTTAACTGCCATTTTATTTCTTCAGATATCACCGATTGAAATCTTGCTACCATATCTGGGTAAGGGTGAAATCCCACCACAGACCCAATTATATAGTATATCTCTACAGGATTATTAATCCATGCTCTAATAGCCTCATTAGTAGCATCTTTTAAAGTTTTACTCCCAGAGGTTGCAGGTATTACCTTTGCCCCTAACATTTTCATTCTGGCTACATTGGGAGCTTGTCTGGCTATGTCAATTTCACCCATATAAACTGTACACTCAACTCCGACCAAAGCGCATACCGTAGCTGTTGCCACACCGTGCTGACCGGCACCGGTTTCAGCAATAATCTTATTTTTTCCCAATCGTTTAGCCAATAAGATCTGACCAATTGTATTATTTATTTTATGTGCTCCCGTATGGTTGAGGTCTTCTCTTTTAAGAAATATCTTTGATTTATATTTATCAGATAATCTCTTTGCAAAATATAAAGGGGAAGGTCTGCCAACATAATTTTTTAATAATTCTTGAAACTCTTTAATAAAAGAAGGTTCATTCATTATTTGTAAATACTTGTTTTGCAATTCTTTTACATTAGGATATAACATTTCAGGTACAAAAGAGCCTCCAAACTCACCATAATATCCATTCTTATCTGCGTGATATGATATTTTCATCTTTATATTTTTATATAAATTTAATACTTCTATAAATTCAAATCGTTAATGAATAATTTTAGATTTTCTATATTTTTCAATCCAGGTTTTATTTCAAATTTACTATTAACATCCAAAGCATAACAATTTTTTGACACTTCAGATTTGATAAACTCCTTTAAATTATCAACTTCATCCAGGCCTAGGCCTCCACTTAAAAAATAAGGCTTATTACTTGAATAATTTTTTAACAACTCCCAATTAAAAGTAATTCCATTTCCTCCCCTTTCCTTTCCTTTGGTATCAAACAAAAAATAATCACAAACGTGTTCATAGGTCTCTATTATTTTAAAATCAAAATCATCATCTACTGAAAAAACTTTGATGATTTCTACATCATTTGTAACTGAAAATTTTGATTTTAAATCATAACAAAAAACATGGCTTTCATCTCCATGTAATTGAACCGCACTCAACTGATACTTTAAAACCATTTCAATGATCACCTCTGCAGTTTCATTAACAAAGACACCGATTCTTTTTATATCATTGGAAATTTTAGGGATTATTCCATCAAAATTCCGTTTAGATTTTTCATAAAAAATAAAACCCAGATAATCTGGCTGCAATGCCACAACATCTTTGATGTTTTCCGGATATTTCATTCCACAGATCTTAAGTTTCATTCTGTTTTACTTTTTAATTCATTTAAAAAATCTATTGCAGCCCTTCCAGGTTCTTTGGTTTTCATAAAATTTTCTCCAATTAGAAAACCTTCAAAACCATATCGTTTCAATTCTTTAATTGCTTTGATTGAGCTAATACCACTCTCAGAAATTTTTACTTTATCTGAAGGAATTAATTCTGATAAGTTTTTACTAGTTTCCAGGCTGACCTCAAACGTTTTTAAATTCCTATTATTAACACCAACTAGATCTATATTGGCTAAATCTGACTTTTTTAAATCCTCTTCATTATGAATTTCGAGTAATACTTCTAAATTAAGTTGATGAGCCAGTTTTGAAAATTCAATAATTTCATCTTTTGATAATATTACAGCAATCAATAAAATAGCATCTGCACCAAAAGCTTTGGCTTCATAGATTTGGTAGATATCGATAATAAATTCTTTTCGTAAAATTGGAATATCAACCGAATTTCTTGCCTGAATCAGATCATCTAAAGATCCTCCGAAATATTTAGTGTCTCCCAAAACAGAAATTCCTGAAACCCCAGCTTTTTCATATCCCTTAACAACATCAATTACACTGCTAATATTATTGATCACTTGTTTGGAAGGTGAACGGCGTTTGAATTCTGATATAACTCCGCTACCGGATTTGACACTTTTCAAAAGCGATAAAGTTTTACGAGTAAACATATTTGATTTTTGTAAAAAATCCACTGGTATTAAATTTTTCTTTGCTTCAATTTCTCTCCGTTTATCCGCAACTATTTTATCTAATATATTCATAAGTTAATTACTTAATTCTAATAATTTTCTTAAGACTTTTAATGCTTCTTTACTTTGTAATGATTCTTTTGCCAGTGCAAATCCTTCTATATGACTTATTTGATTAGCTATCGAAATAGCTAAACCAGCATTGGCGCAAACCACATTGTTTTGTGCTTCGGTTCCTTTTCCTTTAAGGATATTGATAAAAATGTCAGCACTGTCTTTAACGGTTTTACCTCCGTATATATCTTGTTGATTTATTGTTGCAACTCCCAGATCAGTGGGGTGAAATATTTTATCCTCATTATTCGTGATCACTTTGGTTTGGTTGGTCAGTGATATTTCATCATAACCAGCCAAATCATGTAAAATTGCGTAATTCTTATCGGTATTTTGATATAAATAACCATACATTCTTGCAAGTTCCAGATTAAAAACGCCTACCATTTGATTCTTTGGAAATGATGGATTAACCATCGGGCCCAACATATTAAAAAAGGTTTTTACACCTAATTCTTTTCTAATAGGTCCTACATTCTTCATAGCAGGATGAAAAAGCGGAGCATGTAAAATACAGATTCCGGCTTTTTCTAATGACTTTTTCAATAGGTCTTCCTTATTGGTGAATTTTACACCGAGAAATTCCATCACATTAGAAGAGCCACATGACGATGACACTCCATAATTACCATGTTTAGCAACTTTCACTCCTGCTCCTGCGGTTACAAAAGAAGCTAAAGTTGAAATATTAAAAGTGTCTTTTCCGTCACCACCAGTTCCGCAAAGATCAATTGTATTATAGGCTGAAAAATCTACAGGTAAACACAATTCAAGTAGCGCTTCTCTAAAGCCATCAAGCTCATCAATTGAAATACTACGCATCATATAAACCGTTAAAAATGAGGCAATCTGACTGGTATTATAATCGCCTTTAGATATATTAACCAAAACATTTTTGGCTTCCTGTTTGGTTATTTTTTCTTGATTTATTAATCTGTTTAAAATTTGTTTCATTTTTTATTCTTTCAACTAGTTCGTTTCATTAAGTACTATCTGTTAAGTTTTTTACGTCTCGTTTAACAGCTTAACTTTCTACCCAGTTTTTTAATATTTGTTTTCCTTTTGGGGTTAAAATCGACTCTGGATGATATTGCACTGCCCTAACATCAAATTTCACATGTTTTAAAGACATGATCTCGCCATTATCATCAACAGAAGTGGCAATCAATTCCTCTGGTAATTTTTTAGAAACCACCCATGAATGATACCTACCGACTTCAATTTTATTAGGTATATCTTTATATAAAATATCATCATTATTTATCCTCTTTATTTCGGTAGAAACTCCGTGATATACTTTATTCAGATTTTCAATTTTACCTCCAAATACCTCTGCAATAGCTTGTTGTCCCAAGCAAATTCCCAAGATACTTTTTGACTGGCCATATCGCTTAATTATTGGTTTTAACAAACCGGCCTCATCCGGTATCCCGGGGCCTGGAGAAAGTAATATTTTATCGTATATCTCAACTTCATCTAAAGTCAGTTTATCGTTTCGTTTAACCGTAACATCACAATTTAAATCTTGCAAATAATGTACTAAATTATAGGTAAATGAATCGTAATTATCTATTACTAATATTTTTTTCATGGTTTAAATATTTTCTGCCAATTCTAATGCAGTTTTTAAAGCTCTTAATTTATTATAAACTTCCTGCAATTCATTTTCAGGGGTTGATTTTGCAACAATTCCGGCTCCAGCCTGATAATATAATCTATGATTTTTACTCAAAAAGGAACGAATTATAATTGCATGATTAAAATTACCTTTAAAATCCATAAAGCCTATAGCGCCACCATAAAAAGTGCGATTGGTTTTTTCATATTTTTCTATCAATTGCATTGCTTTGTGTTTTGGAGCTCCCGACAAAGTTCCTGCCGGAAAAGTATCAGCAACCACCTGATATGTAATAGTATCTTCAAATTTTTCACCAACAACTTTGGAAACTAAATGAATAACATGTGAAAAGAACTGAATTTCCTTATAGGTCGCCACTTTTACATTTTGACCGTTACGGCTTAAATCATTCCTTGCCAGATCCACCAGCATCACATGTTCCGCGTTTTCTTTCTTATCTTTTGTTAATGATTTTGCTACTTCCAGATCTTTTTCATCATTGCCGGTGCGTTTATAGGTTCCGGCAATTGGATGAATTTCAGCTTTCCCTTCGTTTACAACTAGTTGAGCTTCTGGTGAGGAACCAAATATTTTAAAATTACCATAATCAAAATAAAATAAATACGGCGAAGGATTTATTGATCGTAAAGCTCTGTATACATTAAATTCATCTCCCTTGAATCCTTGTGAAAATTGCCGGGACAAAACCAACTGAAACACATCACCTCTATAACAGTGTTTTTTTGCCAGTTCTACCTGATCCATAAACTCCCTATCTGTTAAATTAGAGCTTACCTCAGAAGAGTTTATGTATGAATAAGAGGCAAAGTTCCTGTTTTCAATTAATTGTTTGATCTCGTCAATATTGTTTTCTTTATCAAAACAATGTGAAAAAATATAAGCTTCATTCTTAAAGTGATTTATTGCAATGATATTTTGATAGACCGCGTAATAAATATCTGGAATATCCAAATCATTATCTTTCTTGGCGATATGTATGTCTTCAAAATACCTAACCGCATCATAAGCAATGTAGCCAAACAAGCCGTTATTAATAAACTTAAATTTTTGGTCTTCTGTATCAAATTTCTGACTAAATTCATGAATAAATACAGGTACATTAATACTATCATCAATTTCTGTTTGTATTGATTTCCCGTCAGGAAAAGATTCGTAAATTGTATTATTCTGTACTTTTATATCGGCAATAGGGTTACAACAGATATAGGAAAAACTATTTTCATTACCATGATAATCAGAACTTTCCAGTAAAATACTGTTAGGGAATTTATCTCTGATCTTTAAATAGATACTTACTGGTGTAATTGTATCGGCTAGTATTTTTTTATAATGTGTCTTTAATTGATATTTCATTTATATTAAATTTTTGGTGCAGAAACCTGTTTAGCTCAAGGTTGATAGTTCAGCATAAAAAAAGGCTTGTCGTGAAGACAAGCCTTAATGATATTATTTTATACCAGGTATTACTTCACAAATTATTCTTTTGTAAAGACCACCACCAAGTATGTACTATTTGTTTTTTCACTTTTTAATTTATGTGACAAATTTATAAACTTTTTTTAATTATCAAAGATATATTGAATAATTTATAAAGTGTTTTTATAAAATTTATCAAACTATTAATTATTCGTCCATTTGATTAAGGAGCCAATAGTACTTCTTTCCAACTAGTACCGTTATGAAAATACAATTTACTATCGGTACTATTAACATAAAAATCACCCAATCCGCCACCAGCAGGCTCTGTTGCCTGAGGTTCCAATCGCATAACTCCATTAATGTGCATTATTTGTTGTGGTGCAGTTGTACCAATACCAACATTTCCATTAAAATAAGAATCGGCTGTATTTGCAGAATATAAAGCATAATTATTTCCTGCCACATTGGTAAACGGAGTATCAATATATAAGGCATAAGCATCACCTCCAACAGAACCAGTGCTGGCTCCTCCAATCCACAAACCAAATGCATCACCTGTTATTGTACCAGAATTTTCCATATACATTGAACTTAAAGATGCTGATCCAAAAGTTGCTCCTGCACTATTATAAACATTAATACTTTCTCCCCGGGCTGTATTCATTGTTCCGGCATTATTCCTCGTGTCGGCAATTATACCTGCTCCAAAATTCACAGTACCAGAATTGAACAGTTGTGGATATGTCCCAATTGCATTGTTAATAGTTCCTCCCGCATTTGGGTTTTGAGCAATACCTTGTGTACCAATAGCCCAATCAACTGTTGCAGTACTATTATTTCTAGCCGTGGCACCTAAAGCATAGGTAGCAGTACTTGTGCCAGAACCTTCATAAATAGCATCAATTCTTACTGAAGTATTTGTACCATCAGTATCTTTAACACCTTCTACATAAAGTTTATGAACAGCAGAAAAGTCATTTCTACCAATACCTACTCTTCTTCGGATAAAATGCAATAGCAGTGGATGCGCCATCAATAAACTTACCAACGCCCGGTAAAGCTTGAATCCAGGTAGAGGCTACGAAACTCCAGAATGTATTTGTATCTGTATCAAATACAGTTAAACTTGTTGCCGGATTAACAATAGCGGTTCTCTGCGCTGTGGTCATTCTGGGCATTAAGAAACCCTTATCAGTTGAACTTACATCCAAGGCTGCAGATGCATCAGGTGATGTTGTTCCTATTCCACTTGAGCATATCCGCAAAAGATATACAGATAATTAGAGCCAGTATTTTTACTTTTTTATGCATAATCAATATATTATATGTTTATTCTATTAATAGTTTTTTTACCCCTTGTTTACCTTGATGGTCAAACTTTAAAAAATACAATCCGCTTCTAAGGTTTGGTTTTTCTAAATTACCGATGCCATTAAAGATTTTTATATTATTATAAAATTTGATTCTTCTACCTGTAAGATCGTAAAGTGTTACTTTTAAATCTATTAATTCATTGGACGCGTAAAAACGAATAGAGCTTTCGTCAGCTTTTACAGGATTTGACAATAAACTAATTCCTGTTGACAGGAACAAATCATTAATGGACAATGAAGCTTGATGATCAATACCAAAAGTTAATTGTCCATTAATGATTTGTTCCTGTCAACAGGAATTAGTTTATTGTCAAATCCTGTAAAAGCTGACGAAAGCTCTATTCGTTTTTGCGCGTCCAATGAATTAATAGA
>PVMK01126241.1_pt1 | contig 64054 bp, 59 predicted proteins | sample 1853481 | NCBI WGS metagenome assembly PVMK01 (sample SAMN08533507, study PRJNA380276) | Marine sediment metagenome, whole genome shotgun sequencing project.
TTCCCTGTCCAGGCAGCGAACACCGCGCCACATAAGGAAGACTGGGTGGCGGAGAAGGAGGGATTCGAACCCTCGATGGGCTTTTAACCCATACTCCCTTAGCAGGGGAGCGCTTTCGACCACTCAGCCACTTCTCCAAAATTTTCATTGTATGTATCTAATTTGCTACTACGTAAAACGATTCCTCTAAGCGCTGAGCGCTTTCGCTGATTTCTCCGTCGGAGACGGGGAAATCGAGTGCCCTTGGGGTGCGACCACTCAGCCACTTCTCCGTAAATCGGTTTGTATTCGCGAACTGACACGGCCGAATGGGATCTTGCAGACACAGGTGCCGGCCCCGCGAGGGGCGTACCATACATCAAAATGAGGGTGTACTAAATGGTCGCGTGCGAAAAGCCGCGACCGAATATCAGGATTTATGAGTCGTTGGCTGCCGACTGGTGGCTATCATGGCCATTGTGACCGTTATGGCTGCTGGGTTCATGAGCTGCACCGTTGCCATTAACATGGTTCCCAGGCGATTCTCCTGCTTCTTCCTTGATTCGCTTGTAGATCTCTTCGCGATGAACACTGACGCTGCGCGGAGCCTTTACGCCAAGTCGAACCTGATTCCCTTTAACGCCAAGAACCGTTACATCCACGTCATCACCGATGACTACTGTTTCACCAACTCGCCTGGTCAAGATCAGCATTGCTGTCTCCTCCCCTGTCCTTGTTATTATTTTCATCCATGTCAGAACGACGACCGGACCTTATTTATCGCAGCAGAGCCCCTAAGCTTGCCCGACGCAGGGTAAGTCGGGCGGGAACGGAACTGTGATTTTTATTGTTTAAGGTTAACGGTTTATGCGTTCCAGTGGCTAACCATCTCACATACGGCAAAAACGTCCAATTTGCGCGCCGGCGTTCCCAGGCCGCGAGACTGCAAACCACTGAAACCAGTCTGAATTTGGGTCAGGAAAGCGCCTGAATTGCCGCAAACCCGCATAAATCAGCCAATCTGAGCCTCAACCCAGGAATTCACACCCGCCAGAGCCTTATCGAGAGCCCCCGGGTCAGAACCGCCCGCCTGGGCGAAATCAGGCCTGCCTCCGCCCTTACCACCTACCTGGCCCGCAACATCCCGTATCAGATCCCCCGCCCGAATACGATCGGTAGCATTCTTGGTAACACCTGCAGCCAGCCGCACTTTGCCGTCCGCCGTAGCAGCACCCAGCACCACAACTGCCGTACCCAGTTTATCTTTCATCCGGTCGACAGCATCACGCAAAGCGCCGGCATCCGTGTCATCTTCAAGTCTGGCAGCCAGCACATTAATACCGCCTATTTCTTTTGCGCCACTGGCCAGATCCTGCCCGGAAGCTCCGGCAAGTTTACTGCGCAGCGACTTTAGCTCCTTTTCAAGAGCCCGGTTCTTATCCAGGGCCTGACGTACTTTCTGTTCTACATCAGTGCGGCCTGATTTCAGCAGGCTCGCAAGTGCATCAATCATTTGCTCATCGTCGTTAACTTTTTGCAACGCTCGCTCGCCGGTAACTGCTTCAATACGCCTCACCCCGGATGCAATACCGGATTCCGAGACTATTTTAAAAAAGCCAATATCCCCGGCATGTGTAACATGCGTACCGCCGCACAGCTCGACTGAAAAATCACCGATTTTCAACACCCGAACTTCATCACCGTATTTCTCGCCAAACAATGCAACAGCTCCTGATTCGAGCGCATCATCGTGGCTCATAACCGTCGTTATCACCGCATCATTAATTCTTATCTGACTATTAACCAGACTTTCTATCTGGCGCAATTCATCGGACGTAACAGCTTCGTAGTGAGAAAAATCAAACCGCAGTCTTTCCGGATTAACCAATGAACCCTTCTGCATTACATGCGGACCCAGCACCTCGCGAAGTGCAGCATGCAATAGGTGAGTTGCTGAGTGATTTAGCATTGTTGATTTACGGCTGTCACCATCAACAACAGCGGTCATCACATCATTGAGTGACATAGCGCCAGATTCAAGCTGCCCGATATGCAGATGAGCCGCACCACTTTTTTGGGTATCCCTGACAATGAATTGCGCATCACCGCAGGTCAGGACGCCTGTATCACCTACCTGACCGCCGCTTTCCGCGTAAAAAGGTGTACGGAATAAAACCACCTGCCCCTGCTCACCCGCCTGCAATATATCTACCGGCTGACCATCACGAAACAGGCCAACCACACGGCCCGCATCTTCGAGTTTGTCGTAGCCCGTAAATTTGGTTTGCTCATCAATTTGCAGGTCATCCGATGCAGCACCAAAACGTGAGGCTTTACGCGATCTTTCACGCTGCGCCTGCATTGATTCTTCGAAGCCCTGTGTATCAACCTCAAAACCCATCTCGCGGGCCGCATCGATAGTCAAGTCAACCGGAAAACCATAAGTATCAAACAGTTTGAATGCCGTTTCTCCGAGCACAATCCGATAAGGACGCAGACTTTCGGTATCATAAAAACGCGAATCAACATTAATGTCCGATGCATCCAGCATCGCGGCAAGCCCCTCATCCAGAACAAAGTCAGCCGGGAAATCTATGCCAACAAACATAAGTTCATCCAGGTCGGGTTCCTTGTTACGGGCTTCCTGAAAGCTACGCATCGATTCCTGTATAAACTCACGGGACACATCTTCTGGCCTGACAATCTCCACTGCAATTTTATGCTTGGGCAGAATCAGCGTGCGTCCAGGCCGTCCCCATCACCCGACTGCCAGCCAAGGCCTATGTCGCCACCGAATTCTTCCTGTAACTTACGCATAGCCGGCAGTGTCAATGATGCCTCGCTGCCCAGCAATTTCATCCCGCCCGCCAGTGTCACCGAAAATTTTTCTTCCTCGGCGAGTAACACCTTCTCCACGTGCTGCCGGGATTCTTTCAGCTCCGGATACGCTTTACCCATTTCCTTAATAAGGGGTTTAACAAGTTTGTGGAAAAAGGCCTGGTCCTGCCCCAGTTTGTAACCATGGCGCAGTGCGCGGCGGATGATCCGCCGCAGGACGTAACCGCGCCCCTCGTTGCCCGGGCAACACTCCATCAACAATCAGAAATGAACAGGCGCGAATATGATCTGCAATGACCTTAAGTGAGTTGTCATTCAGGTCTGCCGTACCCGTAACCTTTGCGGCTGCCTTAATCAACCCCTGAAACAGGTCGATGTCGTAGTTGCTGTGCACACCCTGCATCACTGCGCCCACACGCTCAAGACCCATACCGGTATCTACAGAAGGTTTAGGCAGAGCAGTCAGGGTACCGTCGCTGGCGCGGTCATATTGCATGAATACCAGGTTCCAGATCTCGACGTAACGATCACCATCCTCGTCCGCCGAACCCGGTGGGCCACCCGGTATATCCGCACCATGATCATAAAAAATTTCACTGCAGGGACCGCAGGGGCCGGTATCACCCATCGACCAGAAATTATCCTTCTCACCTAGTCGTCTGAAGCGCTCAGGGTCAATGCCGACCTGGTTCAACCAGATATCAGCCGCCTCATCATCATCCTCGAAAACCGTCACCCACAGACGTTCTTCTGGCAGCCCTAGCTCTTTGGTCAGGAATTCCCAGGCGTACTCAATTGCATCATGCTTGAAGTAATCACCGAAGCTGAAGTTGCCCAGCATTTCAAAAAAAGTGTGATGCCGGGCCGTATAGCCGACATTTTCCAGGTCATTGTGTTTGCCCCCCGCACGCACACAACGCTGCGAGCTTGCAGCACGCGAGTAGCTGCGTGGCTCGGTACCCAGAAAAGTATCCTTGAACTGCACCATGCCTGCGTTAGTAAACAGCAGGGTCGGGTCATTACCCGGGACAAGTGGAGAACTGGCAACGACCTTGTGGCCTTTACCGGCGAAGTAATCCAGAAAAGTTTTTCTTAAACGTGCAGCGTCCATAAGCTCTATTCGAAGTCTTCACCCAGGGCGGACCGGATGTGTTCCCCGGCAAACCCACGGTATTCCAGAAAACGCATCTGCCGCGCTTTCTCCTTGAAATCAGCAGGCATCATAGCGCCAAACTTCTTGCGGCGAACCTCGCATGCCAGATTATTCCATTCAAGCCCGACTTCATCGACGTTCAGGCGTATAAGCTCCCGGTTGATGCCACGGCGCTTTAACTCTGCACTGATGCGCACCGGCCCCTGCCCCTTCCGCACCCTGACCGCGACCAAAGCTTCGGCAAAGCGCTCATCACTCACCAGATTATCAGCTGCCAGTGCAGCCACTGTAGCCTCAATCACATCAGGAGAAAATTCATGCTCGGCGAGCTTAGCCCGGAGTTCCGCGAGTGAATACTCGCGGCGTGCCAGCCAGTTCATTGCCTGACTACGCGGTGTCGGGCTGGATTTACCCGGTGACTTTTCTATATCGTCAGGTATGTCGTCAGGCACGTCTGTAGACAACTCCCCCGACACATCAGGCTTCGCCGACGGCCGCGTCCTGATCAGGCTCATCGGGAACGACCGCATCAGCCTTTGGCAATAATATTTCACGCAGATTGCGGTCAATCTCGTCTGCAGCCTCAGGGTTGTCGAGCAGGAACTGGCGGACATTCTCTTTGCCCTGGCCAATACGCTCGCCGTTGTAGCTGTACCAGGAGCCCGATTTCTCGACCAGGTTGTTGGCCACGCCCATGTCGATCAGTTCACCCTCGCGGGAGACACCGTGGCCATAGAGAATCTCGAACTCGGCCATCTTGAACGGTGGCGCTACCTTGTTCTTTACGACCTTGACACGAGTCTGGTTGCCGACCACCTCGTCACCCTTTTTGATAGCACCGATACGGCGAATATCCAGGCGCACAGACGCATAAAATTTCAGCGCATTACCGCCAGAGGTGGTTTCGGGGCTACCAAACATCACGCCAATCTTCATGCGAATCTGATTAATGAAGATGACCATGCAATTTGAGCGTTTGATGTTACCCGCCAGCTTACGCAAAGCCTGCGACATCAGCCGGGCCTGCAAACCCACATGGACATCACCCATTTCACCTTCAATTTCAGCCTTGGGCGTCAATGCAGCTACCGAATCAATAACGATAAGATCGACCGCACCGGAACGCACTAGCATGTCGGTAATTTCAAGCGCCTGCTCGCCTGTATCCGGTTGCGAGATCAGCAATTCATCCAGATTTACCCCTACCTTTTCGGCATAAATAGGATCAAGTGCATGCTCCGCATCAACAAATGCAGCGGTACCCCCGTTTTTCTGGCACTCGGCCACCACCTGCAGCGTCATGGTGGTTTTACCGGAGGCCTCCGGGCCATAAATCTCGACCACCCTGCCTTTGGGCAAACCACCAATCCCCAGGGCAACATCCAGCCCCAGACAACCCGTTGATATCACGTCGATATCATGTAATGAACCGGCATCACCCAGGCGCATAACGGAGCCTTTGCCAAACTGTTTTTCGATCTGGCCAAGTGCGGCAGCGAGAGCTTTCTTTCTGTTGTCATCCATAATATTGGGCTTCAGGTCTGATTAATTGAGGGAAAAGTTACGCTTGATTATTCCACAGATCAGGTGGCGTGACAGCATCACAAACAGGCTGAGAGACAAACAATTACAATTAGATTGGCAGGCAATATTGCGGCTATTGCGGACTTTTTATATAGAGGTCAATCGCCTGCAAGGAAATGTTCCAGCACGGTGTAAACCGGCCCCTCTGCAGACGAATTTGATTCAGCCAGCACAAAAGACGAAACCGGCCAGATGACGGGCGTCTTCAGGCGCATCGCCAGCCCGCCACTGACATCACGGCAAAGACTGACATGCGGACGATATTGCCTGGCCTCCATATGAAACCCCAGGCCCGCCAGTTTGTTCCACAGATCATCAACCAGTGCACCGAGCACCAGCGGGTAGTCGCTCGGGGCCAGCCAGGCGACTCGTGAGCGCGGCCAGTAACCCGTATGGTCCAGGGTAATTTCGCAGGGCAGAAAGCGCACATTACGCACCGCCGCCACGATATCCGGCACGCTCGAGGCCGACACAGAACCAAGGAAGGCCAGCGTAATATGGTAGTTGATGGGCGGCACTGACTGTGTACCGGCACCCTCAATCGTGCGCTCAGCATCCACAGTTATTTGTGCCCTGACCTCATCGTCTGGCCACAATGCGAAGAACAACCGCTTTTTTTTCGTGCGGGATGGCTTGAGCCGCTTTTCACCGGCTAACTCAACCACCCGACTTCTCCAGGTATTTCAGCACGCCGCTAAGGGCCGTGCTCACGGTCTGGCGGCGAACGGTGTCCCGATCACCCTCGAAATGCTGGCAAGCACTGGCCACACCTTTGCCCGCTGCCGCGAAGGCAAACCAGACAGTACCTACTGGCTTGTCAGGCACCCCACCTTCCGGGCCCGCTATACCGGTAACCGCAAGTGCCAGCTGCGCCCCGGATGCCTCCAGCGCCCCGATCACCATGGCCTCCGCCACTTCACTGCTAACGGCCCCGTGTTCTTCAATAAGTGCTGAATCGACATTCAGCATGGTTGCTTTGGCATTGTTGCCATAGCTGACAAAACCGTATTCAAACCACGTAGAGCTGCCCGGCATATCGGTCAGCACCTTGGCAATCCACCACCCGTGCATGACTCGGCCGTTGCTATGTATGCATTGCGACTGGTCAGTTCACTCGCCAGTCGCTCCACCAGCACCTGATAGACATTCATACCCGGCGCAAACCTGTATTTAAATTTCTGTAATTAATTTTTCTTGCCTCAACTTTACCGGCTCGATTTATCTGGCAACAATTCCAGACTTAATCTACCCGGCTCGACTTCCCACACTAAATTCAGCACTTAACTCAACAATTCTTCATAGACCTTAAGATTACCTGACACCAGACTTTGCACCGAGAAATTTTGTGCCACTTGCATGCGCCCACCCGCACCAAATCCGGAACGCTTGTCTGGATCACGCAATAATTTGCTAACTGCAGCGGCCAGTTCAGATGGATTCTGCGGCGGCACCAGCAAGCCCGACACTTCATCAGCCACTGCTTCCGGTATACCACCCGCCCGGCTGGCAACAATTGGCAGCCCGGCAGCCTGAGCCTCAAGCAAACATATGCCCAACCCTTCACGCAGGGCCGGATGCACCAACAAATCTGCATGGCCTAAAAAGCTCAGGATATCTGCTCGAAAACCGGCAAATTGCACCGTTTCGCTCAGGTTGAGGTGCCGCACCTGGTCTTGCAGATGGGATTCCTCCACTCCCTGACCAAACAGAATCAACCGGGCCTGCGGGCATTTATCAATGACAGCTGGCCAGGCATCCAGCAAAACAGCATGACCTTTACGGGTGATGAACTGCGCAACACAGACCACAGCAATCTCATCTTTCTGCAGTCCAAATGCGTCCCGGAACTGCGAGTAGCTCCAATCAGGCTGGCAAGCCTCCACATCAACAGCGCTGTGAACCAGCCGTAATTTACTATCGGGTACACCGCCTCTTTGTAACTGCCGCTCAATTTCTGCCGAAATCGCAATAATGCGCGCGTACATTCGATACTTGATTGGCCCGAGCAACGGAAAATCCGGGTTATCAACCCGGCGACTCAACACCGCCGGTACGCCGGCGCGACGGGCCGCCAAACCACCCCACAGGTCCGCACCCCGCCGACTATGCACATGTAGCAAGCCTGGCTTATTCGCTATTAGCCATTGGCTGAAGCGTCGACCGAAACCAACATCCAGGTCGCCCGCCATAGGCATAGGATGAACATTAACGCCAGCATTACCTGCCGCAGTACTAATTGCGCTATCGGGTGGACACACGAGTATGTTGCTGACACCCGCTCGTGTCAGACCCTCCAATAAATAAAGAACCTGTTGTGCACCCCCATAGAGGTGTCGGCCGGTTTCGAGATGCACCACATGCATCGGACAAGATTAGCGTAACGCCGTGTCACTGGGGCAATAATTATCAGGCATCAGACACAACTATAGATAACGCCACCAGCAGCAAGCTTTTTGGGGGAATCCGGGAACGATCGAAAAGTTAACTCTGCTAACATCCGCATAGCAAACAGCAACTACTTTCTCCTTATGCCCTATCTTGTTCTTCTGGCTTTACTGGGTTTTATATGCACCTGGCAGCGCTGGCAACAGTCCACCTTTAGCTCGGCAAGCCTGCATACGGCAGCGGCACTATTGGCCAGCCTCTATTTGGCCGGCCTTACAGGCACGCTGCCTGCTGTCACTTTATTGCTCATCATACTTGGCGCGGGCCTGCTCCTTTACCAACTGGCTTCCTACCGACAGGGGTTGATTACTGCGGGCTTGCCTGCCGTCATTCTGCTGGTGCTGTGTGCCCTCTTCTGGCTGATTCACGCCAATGGCCATTACGTCTTTTACGACGAGTACGCCCACTGGGGTGTCTTTATCCGGGATATGCTGGCCACCGGCCAATTCTGGGGTGCTGAATCCAACGCGATGCACCTGCGTTACCCACCAGGGGCGCCCCTGTGGCAATACTTCTTTGCGGCTTACACAGAAGAAACGGATGGCATCATTTATTTTGCCCAGTTTGTATTACTAATCCTGCCGTTAGTCGTGCTGTGGAACAAATTGCAGTTCCGGCAAATTGGCTGGGTCGTGTTGATCCTCGCACTACTGGTATTTTTAATCAGCAATTTTGGTCACGGGATAGCCAACCTGTATGTAGACCACCTGCTCGCAACCTGGTTCGCAGGGCTGTTACTGAATTTTCTGGCTGAGTATCAGCAGCGCAGCTGCAAACAATTATTGTGGTATGCCCTGCCGCTTGCAGTACTGCCCCTGCTGAAAGATGTGGGCACGTTACTGGCCTTGTATGTCGCCACCATCATGACAGGCCTGCTTGCACTGAAGTACGTTCAGGCATCCAGACCCGTTAATACCACCATCAAAAACTGTGCGCTGTTTCTGGCAACCCTGCTTGCGACCGTAGCACTGGTCGTAGTGACCTGGTCAGTCAATCGCGATATTGCAGGCATTGCCAAAGACACACAGAGCATCACCGGGGTTGCACAAGGGCTGCTTGGGGGCGAGCAGCTAACCGAGGAAGCACAACAGATCGCTATTGCTGAACGTTTCCGGACCATATTCCTGCATCAACAAATCAGTAAAGACAAAGTATCCAGAAATTTCAATGAATTCAGTTACGGTGTGATGGAGTACTACACCGACCCGTGGCGTCTCACGACCGCGAGTCTGATCGTTATCTGCATACTCATGCAATTACTGGTCTGGCGGCTCTGCATAGCCAGGCCTGACCGGCCGCAGTGGCTGCTTGCTTACATGGGTATCAACCTCGCCACCGTCACTTATATAGGGGTGTTGTTCCTGAGCTATCAGTTTGCTTTTGGTGATGATGGCCTGCGTATTCCATCCTACGTCCGCTACGCTCACAGCCTGTTGCTGCCGCTGGTGCTGATCAGCCTGGCACCCTTACTGCCCGCCTTCCGCTCAGAAAAAGCAGGCAGGTTCAACCTACCAAACGGCATGAGCATCAGGACTGGGACTGTATTTCTTAGCGTTATGCTGTCGGCCGGCTGGTTGCTTGAGACACCTTACCTGAAACCACTGTATAGCCCAGCCAACCCCATGGCCGCACGCATACAGATGCAGCCTGTTGCCGCCACGCTGCATGCTGACAGCCTGACGGCTACAGTATGGGTCTATCTGCCGATGCCGGAGTCGTATGAGATCTTCAAACGAATCGTGCGGCTGGAACTGTCCCCGCTGCCCACAACCGTGGTCATGCAGGCAGATTTTCTGGACCAGACTAAAACCGAGCTGATGTCTGTCTGGCAAGACTATGATTACCTCTGGTTTCCGTCAGACACCGAAACCAGTGAGCAACGACGCCACGAGTTATTTGGTGAGGCGGCGACATCCCGATTACTGAAAGTCGATAAAATTGGCGCAGAAACTACACTGATCCCGGTAAAAATAGTGACCAACTAATTCAGCTTCGAATTAACCCTCATTATTGAAAAACCCCGAACAAGTCGGGGCTTTATAAATCATTAAGAATCGAATCGGGCTTTGCGACAGAACCAGCCGAGTCAGGTGACTGTCAGGGGAGTAACAGGTTGCAGGCATAGTCCAGCAGATTACGGACCACCGTAAGCTCGCGCCTGAAATGCGTCGCCCAGTAAACCATGAACGAGAGAAAGCTCACGCCTATGAGAATGGAACTCATTTCTGTGTAGCGCCCGAACAGAGGAAGGGATTTGATCAGCATCATCGGCAAATCTCCACGCAGCGCGAATCAGCGCACTTATATTCTGCCGATGAGCAGCTACAAGGTCTGGTGCTGACACATCAGTAATTGGTGGTCGCAGGTCAGGGGCAGGCAAAGCGATAAGCTGGGTCGCCCCATGCCCAAAGCACGGTGTGATGCGATCCTGGCCTCAGTTTTTACATGGCCACCCCTAACCCAATTGCTCTGCTACCATTCCAGCCTGGACATTAACCATAACAACAGCAAACAACATGGCCACAGCCGCAGCAAAGCAGCCTTCAACACACACACCAATGATGACGCAATACCTGCGCATTAAGGCCGAGCATCCGGATATGCTCGTGTTTTATCGCATGGGCGATTTCTACGAGTTGTTCTACGATGACGCCCGACGTGCGGCTGAACTGATGGACATCACGCTGACAGCGCGGGGCAAGTCCAATGGCCAGCCCATTCCGATGGCGGGCATTCCCTACCATGCCGCCGATAATTACCTCGCTCGGCTGGTACGTAAGGGCGAATCAGTAGCGATCTGCGAGCAAATCGGCGACCCGAAGACATCGAAGGGCCCGGTTGAGCGCAAGGTCATGCGGATCGTCACGCCGGGTACATTGACCGAAGAATCACTGCTCGAAGCACGTGAAGAAAATTTAATCGCAACCGTATATCGTGATGGTCACGGCATCGGCCTGGCCTGGCTGGAACTGAGCTCAGGTCGCTTCAGTGTCGCCGAGCCGGAATCGTTGTCGGCACTGGAAGCTGAACTGACTCGCCTGCGGCCCGCTGAATTACTGCTCGAAGAAGAACTCTACGAGAGCGGCGCTGTTGCACGCCGTGCCGGCATGAAGAGCATTCCGCCCTGGCACTTTGAAGCCGATACCGCTCACCGCAACCTGTGCGGCCAGTTCGGTACGAAAGACTTATCGGGTTTTGGCTGTGCCGAGCTTGGCCGGGCTATTTGTGCGGCCGGTGCTTTGCTCGCTTATGTGCAGGACACGCAGCGCATGGCGCTGCCGCACCTCACCGGATTAATAACCGAACAACGCTCTGATGCACTGATCATGGATGCCGCCACCCGCCGCAACCTGGAACTCGATACCAGCATGACCGGTCAGCATGAACATACACTGGCAGGCGTGCTGGACCACTGCACGACACCCATGGGCAGCCGGTTGATGCGGCGCTGGATAAACCGGCCGATCCGCGATCATCAGGCACTTGAAGCACGCTACGAAGCCGTGGGGACGCTCAGCAAAGATGCAGCGGAACTGAGTGAGTTGCTGCGTGAAATTGGTGATCTCGAACGCATCCTGTCACGGGTGGCACTGGGCAGTGCACGGCCAAAAGACCTCGCCCAACTGCGCAATGCCCTGCGCCGGCTTCCGGACCTGAAAGCACGCCTGCATATAGCCAGCTCCCCCAGACTTACTGAACTCGCCTGCGACATGGGCGACCACACCACGACCCTGAACCGGCTGGAAACAGCCATCATCGAAGACCCGCCGATGCTGATCCGCGATGGCGGCGTCATTGCAGAAGGTTATGACGAAGAACTCGATGAACTGCGTGGCCTGAGCACCAATGCAGACAGTTTCCTGACCGATCTGGAACAGCGTGAACGCGAGCGTACCGGCATCAGCACACTAAAAGTCGGCTACAACCGCGTGCATGGCTTTTATATCGAGATCAGCAAAGGCCAGGCAGATAAGGCACCCGATGATTACATCCGCCGGCAGACGCTTAAGGGCGCCGAACGCTACATCACGCCTGAACTGAAAAGTTTTGAAGACCAGGTCCTTAGTGCACGCGAGCGTGCACTGGCGCGCGAGAAATACCTGTATGAAGAATTACTGAGCTCGCACCTGACAGTACTGGGTGATTTGCAGCAAATGGCGCAGGCGATTGCAGAAACCGATGTACTGAATAATCTTGGAGCACGTGCCAATGATCTTGATCTGCACAAACCAACCCTGAGCAAACGGCCCGGCATAAAAATTGTGGCTGGCCGACATCCGGTCGTGGAACAGGTTCTGGATGCGCCCTTTATTGCCAACGACCTGAACCTGCATACGCAACGACGTTTGATGATCATTACCGGGCCCAACATGGGCGGTAAATCAACCTACATGCGGCAGACTGCATTGATCGCTGTGCTCGCACATATAGGCAGCTTTGTGCCCGCCGACGCGGCTGAAATCGGACCACTCGACCGGATATTTACCCGCGTAGGTGCCGCTGATGATTTATCCGGTGGCCGCTCAACCTTCATGGTGGAAATGACCGAGACCGCCAACATCCTTCACAACGCGACGGACCAAAGCCTGGTCCTGATGGATGAAATCGGCCGTGGTACCAGCACTTTTGATGGTTTGTCGCTGGCCTGGGCCACTGCACATTACATAGGCGAAAAAGTGGGTGCATTTACCCTGTTCGCGACACACTACTTCGAACTCACCTCGCTGGCAGATGAAATTGAAGCAACGGTTAACGTGCATCTGGATGCAACCGAGCATGCGGGCAAACTTATCTTCATGCATGCAGTTAAGGACGGGCCAGCTAACCAGAGTTACGGTCTGCAGGTTGCCGCTTTAGCCGGGGTCCCGCCCAGTGTTATTGAGTCAGCTCGCCATTATCTGGACCAGCTGGAAGGCCAGGCATTGAGTGGCGCGTCAGCCCCCACAGGCAGCTCTATACCCGTAGCACAAAAGCCATTATTTGATCTCGAACCCCCTGCCTCCGGTCGCGACAAGTTGCGTATGGCCCTGGAAGCAATCGATCCTGACAACCTGACACCCCGGCAGGCACTTGATACGCTGTACAAACTTAAGAAAGAAATTAAATAGACTAAAAATGTGGCGGGAAAAACCGGCACAGACCGACACACAATAATATCTGGAGAATTAACATGTCTACTGAAGGTATCCGGGCAGCAGCCTCTGCTGAAATCAAAGCCGGTGAAATGTTCAACACCACTATCGACGGCACCAAACTTTTGTTGAGTCGCGTTGATGGCGAGGTCAAAGGTGTTATCGACAAATGCACCCATCTCGGCATGCCCATGCGCAAGGGAAAATTTGCAGGCACAGTGATTACCTGTCCGTTTCATGGTTCCCGCTTTGATATTGCTACCGGTGAAAACCTGGACTGGGTTACAGGTGTCTTGGGCGCACCCATGCCTAAATGGGCGTGCAAGATAATCAGCCTAGGGAAAAAACCGGCACCACTCACTACACTGGTAGTTACAGAACGCGATGGCGAGGTTTTTGTTGAGCTATAGTTTGTGGCTTTAGTTTCGTGAACCAGTTTGCCAGAGTGTCGAGCACAATGGTGTTTATGATTTCATGCTCAACATCAGGAAGACTGAATCAGTAGCGCCTGAATTTACCGTGACGGATAAACCAAGCACATTGGGCTGCAACCAGTGGTGACACCAGCAAGCCAATATGGCCACGTGGTATTTCAATATGGTCATCGATCCCGGGCAGACTGGTCTCAGCCACACTGACTACACCATCATTTGGCTTAGGCAATGCACCAAGCATTTTGCCAAGCCCAAATCCACGGTTTCCGGCAATCACACCCACACTCTGCGGGCCCGACCAGGACTGCAATGGCGCTTCAAATACGGCCTCCGGTAAGGTCTTGCCAAGAATAGCCCGACCGGCCTTCACCTGCGCAACCCTGCGTCCGGCCGCACTATCAACCAGCGGTGATCCCAGGCAGATAATTCTGGCCACGGGCAAATCCGGATACAACTGCAGTGTCTGTAATGCGAGCACACCGCCCAGGCTATGGCCAATAATGTGCACTTTGTCGGCAGCATACTTTTCAATAAATGACTTGAGCTTCACCTGGTTTTGGCCAAGGGTGCGCATGACCATGCGATAGCGAAACTGATGCACATGATAACCACGTGCACGCAGGCGCCGCTTGAGGAGCGACATCTCCGTACCGGTCATCCAGAGGCCATGGACCAGGATGATAGTTTCTTCAGTTGCCATTAATGGTTATTGGCTTTGCTCGGTCTTGCGCAATCGAATCCCAACATCTTTTAGCTGTTGCCTGGATACCTCACCCGGCGCATCCGTTAACAGACAAGCTGCAGACTGTGTTTTTGGAAATGCAATAACATCCCGAATACTGGTAACGCCGGCCATCAACATAACCAGACGATCCAGACCAAAGGCGATACCACCATGGGGTGGGCACCCGTACTTAAGCGCTTTCAGCAAAAAGCCAAACTTGGTTTCGGCTTCCTCATCACTAATCCCGAGCGCTTCAAAAACAGCGGCCTGCATAGTTGAATCATGAATACGAATTGAGCCACCGCCCACTTCGGTGCCGTTGAGCACCATATCGTAAGCACGCGAACCTGCTTTACCAGGATCCGCAAGTAACGCTTCTGCATCGGAAGAATCAGGCGCAGTAAACGGGTGGTGCAATGCGTTCCAGCGTTTTTCGTTAGCATCCCACTCGAATAACGGGAAATCGACCACCCACAGCGGACTCCAGTCGCCCTCGATAAGCCCCTGGTCTTCGCCCAGCTTGACGCGCAATGCACCCAGCGCATCACACACAACCGAGCGTTTGTCGGCGCCGAAGAAGACGATATCACCATCCACCAGTTGCAGTCGATCCACGATGCCCTGCACCGTTGCATCCGGCAGGAATTTAAGAATAGGTGATTGCAGGCCATCACGACCCGCTGCCACATCATTAACCTTGATGTATGCCAAGCCACGGGCACCATAGCGACCCACAAACTCTGTATAGACATCAATATCCTTACGTGACAGGCTGCCGCCACCCGGCAATTTCAAAGCGGCCACCCGGCCTTCCGGGTCGGCCGCAGGGCCGGCAAAAACTTTAAACTCAACGCCTTCCATCAAATCGGCAACATCCACCAATTCCAGCGGAATACGCAGATCCGGCTTGTCACTGCCGAAGCGACGCATCGCCTCGTCCCAGCTCATACGTGGAAACTCAGCCGGCAGCTCCACGTCAATTGCTTCTTTAAATAAACGCTGCATCAGTTGCTCCATGAGCGACATGATTTGAGCTTCATCAATAAATGACATTTCGATATCGAGCTGGGTAAATTCAGGCTGGCGATCGGCCCGCAGATCTTCATCACGGAAACAGCGCGCAATCTGATAGTAGCGATCCATACCGGACATCATTAGCAACTGCTTAAACAGCTGAGGCGATTGCGGCAGAGCAAAGAAACGGCCCTGATGGGTGCGGCTAGGTACTACGTAGTCACGCGCACCTTCTGGTGTTGCGCGCGTCAGGATCGGTGTTTCTATATCCAGAAAGCCATTCTCATCCATAAAGGTGCGCATGATCTGTGTCACCCGATGGCGCAGCTGCATGCGCGCGGTCATATCCTCACGGCGCAAATCCAGATAACGGTACTGGAGCCGCAAATCCTCATGCGGGTTTTCATCATGATGAAACGGCGGTGTTTCGGCAGCATTCAGAATGGTCAGATCGGTGGCCAGCATTTCCACTTCGCCGCTGGGCATATTCGGGTTAACGGTGCCTTCAGGGCGCGGCCTTACCTTGCCCGTAACACTCAGCACATACTCGCCGCGCACACGCTCTGCCAGTGCAAACAGCTCAACCGTATCCGGGTCGCACACCACCTGCAGAATACCGCTACGATCACGCAGATCGATAAAGATGACACCACCATGGTCACGACGCCGGTGCACCCAGCCAGCAACGGTTACTTCTTCACCGTTAAGGGAGGCGTTTATGTCGCCGCAATAATGTGTACGCATGGAATCAGACTCTGGTGATTAATAATAACCGGCGAGGGTCATTAGCAGTTAGCTGTGGCCGAAAGGCCGAGGATGTTAAGGCTGCGGCCAGTCTTTGGCAACCGCAGGCTGGGATGGTTTGTTCTCCAGGGTCGGTGGCTGAGTCTTATCACGGTCACTCCCTGCGCCCTTGGGCCATTGAGGCACTACGACACCGAGTGAGACCACCATTTTGACAGCCTCCTCAATCTCCATATCCAGAACTATGACATCCTTTCTGGGGACCAGGATCATCACACCCGAGGTAGGATTGGGTGTCGTGGGCACAAAGACACATACGACTTCTTCGCCCGTGCGCGACTGAATTTCACCCAGTCGCGTCGATGTCTGAAAACACAGGCTGTAAAGCCCCTTGCGCGGGTACTGGATCAGCATCACTTCCTTAAATGAATCCGTGCTGTCCGTCAGGACGACTTCCGCAAAACTCTTGGCGGCCGAATACACCGTGCGCACCAATGGGATTCGCTGCAAAATCGACTCCCAGATATGGACGAGCTTACGTCCAAGAAAATTAGCTGCGAGCAAACCGGTCACCAGAAGCACGCTCACCGCAAGGACAATACCGAGACCAGGAACATGGAAGCCGAGGACTGTATCCGGACGGTAATCCATTGGCAGCAACAACAGTATCTGATCCATGAAGTCCACCATGAACTTCACCAGAAATGCCGTTATGCCCAGAGGCACCCAGACCAGTAACCCGGTCACCAGGTAAGTGCGCAATTGTTTCATTTACTAGGACTTCCCTTAATCTGTTGCAGCCTGATTATAAGTCGCTACGGGCTATTGTCATGACCGATTGGGCTTCATCGAACAGCCGCCGGGACAAGATACAGATACCTCGTGCGGATGCAATTAATCTGCATTACCCGATGATGAGCCAGACCCACCTGACTTGGTATCTTTAGCTGAACTACCCGCACTTCCGGCGCTTTTGGACTCGCCATTACCCGACGTAGTCTTGGCCTTGCCCGAATCACCACCATCCGCAAGATTACGCTTGTTCTTGTCTTTAAAGTCAGTCTCATACCAACCCCCTCCTTTCAGCCGAAAGTTTGGGGCTGACAACAGCTTACGCAGCTCTGGTTTCCCGCAATCAGGGCAATCCCTGAGAACGTTATCACTCATTTTTTGCAGTGCATCAAATACGTGGCCGCATTCCCTGCACTCATATTCATAAATTGGCATCATCTACTCCGTCAGCTGGCACGACTCAAAACGCATGAGTGGCCGGTCGACTGGATCGGTATTGCAGATTAATTGTTATCCGGGGCGCACTATTTAAGGAAATGTAAGCAAAAAATCAAGGCTTTCCGCATTTCTTCTCCACAAAGCGTTATCGCCTAAAGCGGCTCACGCCGAAACAGCGATGTTGCACTAACTGAATCTCGCCTGACCCGCTCAGGCCGAAATAGCAACGGTGTCTGCCCCCCCGCTTACGCAGGTCGCTGAATTCAACCTTAAGCGATAGAGGGTCAGACACCCAGTTCGCGGTAATTCAACAGCACGTTCCATTCGCAGCTATCCAACCTTGGAATTAACCAGCGATGGCTGGAGCGCGTTTGGTTCGGGGTGTTGTGCGCAGCGAGTTAAGCGGCCGGGAAAAGCCGTGCTTTACCCGGCATTAATTCGGCTAAAGGTCTTTTCAGCCGCCATGCTAGCAGCTGAAAAGACAGCCTCATTGAAGACCGCAGGGAGCCATCGCGGAGCGCAATACCCCGAAGCAAACGCGCGTGTTGCCCACCTTTAACTGTCAGGCAGCTGCCTGGCTGGCCTTGTTAAAGACAAGCTCGCCAGCCTCTGCCGCCACCTCAATCTGATCGCCCGGAGCATAGTCACCCCGCAGGATAGCTTCAGCCAGCGGATTCTCCAGCCTCTGCTGAATGGCGCGCTTCAGCGGTCGGGCACCGTAAACCGGATCGAAACCCGCATCAGCCAGTAAATCCATAGCCTCGGCAGACACATCAAACAGCAGGTCGCGATCCGCCAGGCGTTTGCGCAATGATGCCAACTGGATATCAACAATCTGACGAATCTGGTCACGATCCAGCGGGTGAAAGACCACCACGTCATCGATACGATTAATGAACTCAGGGCGGAAATGATCGGCTACCTCGTCCATAACCGCTGCTTTCATCTCTGCGTAATTTTCCTCACCCTGCCATCTGCTGTATACGTTGCGACCCGAGATTGGAGGTCATGATGATGACCGTGTTACGGAAATCAACCGTACGACCATGACCATCGGTTAACCTGCCGTCATCCAGCACCTGCAAGAGCACGTTAAATACATCAGGGTGAGCCTTCTCGACTTCGTCAAGCAAAATAACCGAATACGGTCTGCGGCGAATGGCTTCGGTCAGGTAGCCACCTTCCTCATAACCTATGTAACCGGGCGGCGCACCGATCAGTCGCGCGACCGAATGTTTCTCCATAAACTCCGACATATCGATGCGTACCATCGACTCATCGGTATCAAATAGAAATTCTGCAAGTGCACGGGTTAATTCAGTTTTACCCACACCGGTTGGGCCCCAGAAACAGGAAAGAGCCATTGGGCTTATTGGGATCCGCCAGGCCTGCGCGTGAACGCCGAATCGCATTCGAAACAGCCACAACTGCCTCTGTTTGCCCTACAACTCGTTGCGCGAGCGCATCTTCCATCCGCAATAATTTATCTTTTTCACCTTCGAGCATTTTGGCGACGGGCACTCCCGTCCAGCGAGAAACTACTTCCGCAATTTCTTCTTCCGTTACCTTATTGCGTACCAGCTGGTTTTCCTGACCTTCAAGCTTCGCCGCCTCTTCCAGTTGCTGCTCCAGCTCAGGGTATTTTTCCCGTACTGCAGCTCCGACACCCGTTGCAGTTCCTGGGCTCGCAGCGCCGTATCGAGCTCCAGCCGGGCGCGCTCAATCTCTTCCTTGAGATGAGTTGCACCCTGCATAGCCGCTTTTTCGGACTTCCATATATCTTCCAGATCGGAATATTCTTTTTCCAATTGGACCAGCTCGCTCTCAATATCAGCCAAGCGCTTTTTGGAGGCATCGTCCGACTCTTTTTTCAACGCTTCGCGCTCAATCTTGAGCTGGATAATCCGCCGATCAAGCCGATCCATAGATTCCGGTTTGGAATCGATCTCCATACGAATCCGCGAACCTGCCTCATCAACGAGATCTATCGCCTTGTCAGGTAATTGCCGGTCAGTAATGTAACGATGCGACAGTGTTGCGGCCGCAACAATGGCCGGATCCGTGATATCGACACCGTGATGCACTTCGTAACGTTCTTTAAGACCGCGGAGTATTGCAATCGTGTCCTCGACGGTAGGCTCTTCTATAAGTACTTTCTGGAAACGCCGTTCGAGCGCTCCATCCTTTTCGATATGCTGGCGATACTCATCCAGTGTGGTCGCACCCACGCAATGCAATTCACCGCGTGCAAGTGCGGGCTTGAGCATGTTGCCCGCATCCATGGACCCTTCAGTTTTACCCGCACCAACCATCATGTGCAGTTCATCAATAAACAAAATAATCTGGCCTTCCTGCTTGGACAGATCATTCAGCACACTTTTCAGGCGCTCCTCAAAATCACCCCTGAATTTTGCACCTGCCAGCAATGCCCCCAGATCAAGGGACAAAATTCTTTTGCCCTTGATACCCTCAGGCACTTCGCCGTTAATAATTCGCTGCGCCAGACCTTCAATAATGGCGGTCTTACCTACACCCGGCTCACCAATAAGGACTGGATTATTTTTGGTACGACGCTGCAATATCTGAATGGTGCGACGAATTTCTTCATCACGACCAATAATGGGATCCAGCTTGCCCTGCTCGGCCTGCTCCGTAATATCCACTGTGTATTTTTCGAGCGCCTGACGCGTATCTTCGGCATTTGGATCATTCACCTGTGCACCACCGCGTATTTCCTCTATGGCCTTTTCTATAGCACCGGGCACGGCACCCGCTTCGGCCAGCATCTTGCCCAATGTGCCCTTATCTTTACAGGCGGCCAGCACGAACAGTTCACTGGATATGTACTGATCACCGCGATCCTGTGCAAATTTGTCGGTTACATTAAGAAGCTTATTCAGGTCGTTGGACAGATGAACTTCACCACCAGCACCTTCTACCCGGGGCAATTTCTCGAGCGCCTCACCCAACCTTGAGCGTAATAAATTGGCATTAGCACCCGCCTTTATAAGTAAATGACGAGCTGTGCCACCCTGCTGGTCAAGTAACGCTACCATCAGGTGTATGGGTTCGATGTACTGGTTGTCCTGACCCACAGCCAGCGACTGGGCATCGGCCAGAGCCATCTGAAATTTGCTTGTCAGTTTATCCATGCGCATAAGTTTGCTTCCCAGGCGAGTTTACTCGTGAAGATATGGGGATTGGGAGGGTAAATTCAAGGCATACGGGTTAATGCTGTAACAAAGCTAAGCAATGCGTATTTCAATACCGCACTGTCGACACAGCCTTAGGCACATGGGGTGACTGGTTCTGATACGTGCTTATTTCTTTGTAGTCTGGTAGTCGGTGGTGAACTGACTATACCAATCCATTCAAGGGGTTTTGATGCACCTTGATATTTGATGCCATTAGGTAGCAGTTAGACAACTACGCGGCCCAGGAAACGTTTTCGCTGCCAGGCTCGGTGGATGACTACCAGATAGACAAGCCAACCAAGAACGAAGGCACCCATGGCCTGCCAATCCGGCACCACCCACCAGGTAACAAAGAGGCCGACTGCGACACCCATTAGCGCCAGACCACACAGGCTGGCGATGGTGGCCGTGACGCTGAAGCCAGCACGTACAAACAGGTGATGCAGATGTTGTGTATCTGCATTGAAAGGCGAGCGATGGTGGAGCAAGCGGTGCACAATCACGCCCAGAGTGTCGTATACGGGAACAATCAAAAACCATAAAGTTGCAACCGGTGTCAGTGCGCGAGCGGGTCCCTGCGAAACTTCGATGGCTGCCCAGGCTAGCGCGAACCCGAGCATCATACTGCCCGCATCTCCCAGGAATACAGCAGCAGCAGGTCGCCAAAGCATACGTTGATTAAAAACCAGAAATCCGGCTATCGCGGCTGACAGCACGTTCAGTAATTCAAGATCGCTGCCAAGGCCCCACATAGCATTTGCTGCACCCAGTCCTACGAACGATATAAGCGTCATGTTACCGCTCAGCCCATCCAGGCCATCACTCATATTAATCGCGTTAATCAGGCCCACTGTCGCAAACACTGTGAAAGGCACTGCCATTCTGTCGAGAATCACATGATCAGATACAGGAATGTGAGCGCCGAGATCAATGATGATGATGCCGGCGTCCGAAACCATAATGAATGCCACAAATATCTGCACAACAATCCGTGTAACGGGTGACAAACCACGCAGATCATCCCACGCGCCCGCTATTACCAATATCAATGCACAGTAAAGAAAAACGAAGACTTTGTCAGAAACAGGGGCAGCCGCTTCACTCACCCAGGGACTGATAAGAGCAGCCACGCCGAACGCCATGTATATGGCAATACCGCCTATTAGAGGAATATTGCCTACATGTTGCTTGCGCGTATTCGGTTTATCCGTCAAACCGATCAAGATCGCAACAGGCCGCAGTAATACAATTAAAATGATTGTTGCCAAAAAAGCGATAAATGCGACCAGCAAGCTATTCAAGAAATATCACCCTCAACGCATAAAAATGTTCTGTCACAACCCTACTCGTATATGCCAATCAGCCCTATACGTGCTTAGTATTCGGTAGCGCGTGTGCCCAGCCATATAAGTGTAGCCTGACGCCCGCAAGTCCGTTCGCGACGATACGAGTAAAACCGTGAATCACTAAAAGTGCACCAGCCACCACCACTGATGTCGGTAACACCTCGAGCAACCAGTATCGCACTTGCCGCCGCATAGAGATTCAACTGCCAGTGTCCTGGCCGGGTTTCCACAAAGCAACTTTCACAGGCGGACTCTAGCCGTAGCAAAGCTGTCCTTACCTTAGCATCTACCTCGTAAGCAGTGGGCCCAATTGCCGGGCCAAGCCATACCTTAATCTGATCCGCCGCTATACCTGCATTAAAAAACACATCAAGTGATCTATCAAGAATTCCGCAAGCCAGCCCCCGCCAACCAGCATGCACGGCCGCAACACGTGTGCCGGCAGCATCACATAGCAATACTGGCAAACAATCTGCCGTTAACACAGCACATACTGTACCGGGCCGTTCTGCCCAGGTAGCATCGGCTGCAACTACTTTATTGGTATCAAAATCGTCTGCGCAGATAATTTCTGGACTGTGCAACTGTGCGATCCAGCACGGCGCCTGCGGCAGGTTGAGTACAGCTGTCAGTCGTTCCCTGTTGTGACTGACCAGTCGCGGATCATCGTTGACATGAGTCGCCAGATTCAGGCTTGCGTAACCGTTAGCACTGACGCCGCCATTGCGACAGGTCACTGCGGCCTGAATATGGGGCGCAACATTCCATTGCGGGCGAATGATCTCTGGCCCGGGAGCATTTTTTACGGCCACCGCATAGCCTCAAAATCAGCACGACCACCTTCTGCCAGCACCTGAAGTAAACCGAGCAAATCTTCAGGCAGTGGCGCGTGGAACTGCATACTCTCCCCGGAAACCGGATGTTCAAAACCCAGATCACTCGCGTGCAGGGCCTGACGCTTGAACGAGCGCAGCACCTCAGCCAGAAGCTCGCTCGAGCCACGCGGAATGCGCAGACGACCGCCATAGACCTGGTCACCCACCAGCGCATGCTGACGGTGTGCAAGGTGCACTCTGATCTGGTGGGTTCGCCCGGTTTCCAGGCGCACAGCAATGAAAGTGTGTGCTGCGAATCTCGCCAGTACACGGTAATGCGTTACCGCTGGCCTGCCACTTCCGATAACGGCCATACGAGTCCGCTGCGTGCGATGTCGACCAATCGGGGCATCAACAGTTTCGCCAGCAGTTAGCCGATCCTTGCATACCGCTCTGTATTCGCGCCGTATCAGACGCTCTTCAAGCGCACGCACCAATCGCGTATGTGCAGCAATGCTGCGCGCTACAATCAGCAAGCCGCTGGTATCTTTATCAAGACGATGCAATATTCCTGCACGCGGCAGTGCTTCCAGTTCAGGCGCATGGTGCAGCAGTCCGTTCATCAACGTACCGGCCGGATTACCAGCACCGGGGTGCACCACCAATCCAACCGGCTTATTGATCACGATCACATCAGCATCTTCATACACGATATTCAGGGGTATCGCTTCGGAAACACTATTACTTACGGCCTCGTGTTCCGGGCTGAGATCGACAGTCTGACCGGGTTTTACCCGAACCCGGGGCTGAACTACAGCACCATCCAACAGCGCCCGACCTTTTTTAATCCAGCCCTGCAACCGCGAGCGCGAATAATCGGGAAATATTTCGGCCAAAACCTGGTCAAAACGTTTGCCGTCATGCGACTCATCGATTATCGCTTTGTGTGTCTGATTTGTAGCTGCCATACACTGAACTAACTGTTACGGGGAAGTGATTTCATCGACCATCTGCAGATCGAAAAGAAGCCATGGGATGCCAATTCTAGTGCACCCTGCCGTTATCACAATAGCTGCGAACAGCCCGACAGGTGGGCGGCAGCTTGCGTTATACTGCGCCCGGCCCAAAATACGTTTAGCCCGGCCAGCAGCAACCAGCCTATATTTAAGAAACCCGCAATGAAGTCTATTCACTCCAGATCATCAAAAGTTGCCACCCGCCTGATACTGGCACTTATCACTGCAACGTTATTGTCGGGCTGCCTGTTCAAGAAAAAGGATCCGGATTACGGCTTGTCAGGAGCACAGCAATTTTATGATCGTGCGAACAAGTCCTTGCTTAAGGGTGATTTTGAAAGCGCTATCAGGTATTACGAAACCCTTGAGGCCAGGTATCCGTTTAGCAATCAGGCACGCCAGGGACAACTGGACTTAATCTATGCGTTCTACAAAAACCGGCAACCTGAATCAGTTATCGATGCAGCCCAGCAGTTTGAACGTGAAAATCCGACACATCCAAGAGTAGATTACACGTTGTATATGCGTGGCATGGCTCTTTTTTCGGGGGAGAAAGCTTTCATTCACAAAGTATTACGTATTGATCTCAGTAAGCGCCCACCGAAAGATGCGCGGGATTCATATTCAGAATTTGCTGAACTGGTAAGGCGCTTCCCCAACAGTCGCTACGCACCGGATGCTCGTCAGCGCATGATCTTCCTTCGCAATCGTGTTGCTGAACATGAAAACCATATCGCCCGCTATTATTTCAACAGGGGCGCTTATGCAGCCGCACTGAGTCGTGCGACCTATACCATGCAGGTTTTTGATGGTGCGCCCAGTATTGACGAAACCATGGGCATAATGGTCGAGTCCTACAGGAAACTGGGCATGTCTGATCTGGCAAATGACGCGGAACGTGTTCTGAGCAAAAGCTTTCCAGATGCAAAAAAACCACCACCGGAAGAGGAAGATGCCTGGTATGAGTTCTGGTAATGGCGCAATAAACTTGAGTTGGGAAAGTATCGCTTAATCTACTCGGGATGAGATCTGCCATAGCCAGATGTCATCGGATAACGCCAGTCACGACCAAAGGCGCGGCCACTAATACGCACACCCGGTGGCGACTGGCGGCGCTTATATTCATTGCGCCTAACCATATCGAGGATTCGGCCAACCGTATCCTTTTCATAGCCAAGAGCAACTATTTCTTCCACCGATAAATCATCAATCATCAATGCATCGAGTATTGGATCCAGAATGTCATAGGGCGGCAGAGAATCACTATCTTTCTGATCCGGGCGTAATTCAGCAGATGGTTCCCGTTCAATTACGCGCTGCGGAATCGCGGGTGCCAGTGTATTCCGGTAGCGAGCCAACCTGTATACCAGCGTCTTAGTACAGTCTTTGATGGGCGCGAAACCACCCGCCATATCACCGTACAAAGTGGCATAACCCACTGCCATCTCACTTTTATTTCCGGTGGTTAATACAATGCGGCGGGTTTTATTAGAAATGGCCATAAGCAAAATACCACGACACCTGGCCTGAATATTTTCTTCTGTCGCATCCCGCGGTAGCCCCGCAAAAACTTCCTCAAGTATATTGCCGGTGGCATCTACCATGGGTGTTATCGGCAATACGCTGTAATCCACACCCAGCAGGTCAGCCTGCGCCTGGGCATCTTCCTGGCTGATATCTGCGGTATAGAGATACGGCATCATCACAGCCTGCACGGCACTCGCACCCAACGCATCTACAGCAATGGCAAGACAAAGAGCAGAATCTATCCCCCCGGACAAGCCCAATACCACCCCACTGAATCCATTTTTCCGCACGTAGTCCCTGACACCGGCCACTATCGCATCATAAATACGCTGATCATCCCCCGGCAGCGGTGTGATTTCTCCCGGCGAGGGCGGAAGCGAACCTTTACGTGATGTATCGAATTCAGCCAGATACAAATCTTCAATAAATGCAGGGTGCGCGCATACACAAAGCACCCGTCTTACTCACTACACAAGAACCGCCATCGAACACCAGTTCATCCTGCCCCCCCCACAAGATTCTGATACACAAACGGCACTCCGGTTTCCCGGGCACGCTGCGCCAGTATTTCCTCACGGTATTTTTGTTTGGTGAAATCGAACGGCGAACCGTTGATAGACACGATAACCTCGGCGCCTGCATCAACTGAAGCTTGTGCCACATCTGCAGAATCCCAGATATCTTCGCAAATAGTTACGCCTATCTGCACTCCGCTCAGCTCAAGAACAAGAGGAACCTGACCCTGGGTAAAGTAACGCTGCTCATCAAATACGCCATAGTTCGGCAAGCAATATTTACGATAGTTACCGCGAATTTCACCTTCCTGAATCCAGGCAGCTGAGTTATATATGCGACTATGTTCGTACTCCGGATAACCCACAAGTACGGCTATACCATGTGCTTCAGATTTAAGTATCTCCAACGAATCCGCAACGCGATGCTGCAATCCCGAATGAAATAACAGATCTTCAGGCGGATAGCCACACAGCGCTAATTCCTGGAATACAATCAGATCGGCTGCTTGCACATCACGGGCTTTCTGAATTGAGGCAACGATGCGCGCGGTATTACCTGTTACGTCACCTACGACGAGGTTCAGCTGTGCGAGGCATATGCGGAGTGTGTCTGCCATAATTTAAGAATTAATTATTTATACTGGCCGGAACCGTTGCTGCAACCAGCTCAGCCGCTCAGCTGTTCCAGCATGGCGCTGCCTAATTCTGCAGGAGAACGAACGGTGTGCACACCTGCCGCTTCCAAAGCAGCAAACTTGGCATCAGCGGTGCCTTCTCCGCCGGAAATGATAGCGCCTGCGTGCCCCATACGTTTGCCAGGTGGTGCGGTTACGCCAGCAATATAAGACACCACCGGCTTACTCACATTTTCCTGAATATACCGGGCTGCTGCTTCTTCATCGCTGCCACCAATTTCACCTACCATGATGATCCCGTCCGTGGCCGAATCCTGCTCAAACAATTCAAGGCAATCAATAAAATTCAACCCGCGGATAGGATCGCCACCAATACCAACACAAGTGGTTTGGCCCAGACCATTATTAGTAGTCTGATAGACGGCTTCATACGTCAACGTACCGGATCGCGAGATAATGCCCACTCGACCAGGCTTATGGATAAAGCCCGGCATAATGCCAATTTTGGCCTCGCCTGGCGTCATGATGCCCGGGACAATTTGGCCCAATCAAGCGACAGTCATAATCCTGCAGACCCGACTTAACCCGCACCATATCCAGAACTGGTATACCCTCGGTGATGCAAACAATGACTTTAATCCCGGCATCCGCAGCTTCAAGTATGGCATCAGCCGCAAAAGCAGCTGGCACATAAATCATGCTGACATCAGCACCTACCTCACGCACCGCCTCATGGGTAGAATCATAGACCGGCACACCCAGATGTTCTTCACCACCACGCCCAGGCGTCACACCTGCGACTACCTGCGTTCCATATTCAATACATTGTTCTGTATGAAACGAACCTTGCCGGCCAGTAATGCCCTGACAAACGATTCGGGAATCCTTATTAACGAGAATACTCATTTAAATCTTTCCAATTATCTGTTGTTAGTCTGGAAGCAAATCACTTCAGGATGCCGCAGCAACCACTTTCCTGGCCGCATCCGTCAGATCATCCGCTGTCATGATAGCCAGGCCACTCTCGGCAAGCAGCGCCTTACCCTTATCAACATTGGTGCCTTCAAGCCTGGCTACGACCGGAATACTAACGTTCACTTCACGTACAGCCTGAATGATGCCTTCGGCTATCAAATCGCAACGCACAATACCGCCGAATATATTGACCAGGATTGCGGTCACCGATGAATTAGACAGGATCAGCTTAAATGCCTCCGCAACACGGTCCGGGGTGGCACCCCCACCAACATCCAGGAAATTGGCAGGTTTGCCCCCGTGCAGCTGAATCAGATCCATGGTCGCCATCGCCAGACCGGCACCATTAACCATGCAGGCAATATTGCCGTCCAGCGACACATAATTAAGATCGTGCGCCGCCGCCCGGCTCTCCATCTCATCTTCCTGGCTGGGATCGCGCATGGACACCAGGGCGGGCTGCCGAAACAATGCATTGTCGTCAACGTTAATCTTGGCATCGAGCGCCAGCAAATTGCCCGAACTGTCCACGATCAACGGATTAATCTCCAGCAAACTCAGATCACAGTCAGTAAAAAGCCTGTAAAGATTGTTGCACATTGCTGAAAACTGCTTCATTTGTGCACCGGTCAGCCCGAGACCAAAACCAAGCTTACGAACCTGGTAGGGCTGCAGTCCTGCGCCCGGATTGACTGAAACTGTAAAAATCTTTTCCGGGGTAGTGGCCGCAACCTCTTCTATATCCATCCCGCCTTCTTCTGAAGCCATGAATGCAACTCGCTCTGCCACACGGTCCACCACCATACTGAGGTAAAGTTCGCGATCGATATTGCTGCCCGACTCCACAAAAACCTGGTTAATCGGCAAACCCGCAGAATCTGTCTGCTTGGTGACCAGCCTTTGCCCCAGCATGGCCGCTGCAGCCTCCTGAACCTCGTCCAGTGTTTTGGCCAGTTTTACGCCGCCACCTTTACCGCGCCCACCCGCATGTACCTGCGCTTTAACAACCCACAGGGAACCACCGAGATTAGCCGCAGCACTTCGGGCCGCTTTAGGCGAATCAGCTACTTCACCCGTGGAAACCGGAATATTGAAACGAGCGAACAGCTGCTTCGCCTGATACTCATGCAAATTCATTGTTATGCCTTTCTGACTTAGTGTTGTTTGGCCTAATCTGCGCCACGAGCTGCACAAAGATTAGTTCGTGCACGGTGCAAGCACGCTATTGTCCGTTAAAGAACGCCGCAGTTAAACCCGCCCAAGATAAAGAATTAGGACAAAGATTGGGCTATTTATCCATATTGGCACCCTAACTGTCACTTTATACGCGGACCTGCAGCACGTTTCAGCGGGCTCAGGTGTTGTTACAATCACCGGATATTCGAGCATCCCGGCGGCTTAAGCTACTTGGTTACGGTAAACCCATCCTCAAAGCAGCCAACCGACAAGTTGGTTCGCGATTCAGACCTGAACCGGCGGGTGCTTACCCTGATCGGAAGCTTCCGGCTGCTGGTTGCTGCCGCCATTGTGCTGGTGGCCGTCTTACAGACCGATCCCGTCTTCCTCGGGCAAAAAAATCCGCTGCTATTTATAACGACAGCATGCATTTATTGCTTTAGCTCGGTAACCATCGCACTCATATTGCGCGGTGAGGGTTTACACACCCAGCCAATAATCTGGCTGCAACTCATTGTCGATATAGGCTGCATCACGCTGATTGTGCACACTAGTGGCGGCATCGGGACCGGGCTGGAAGCCTTGCTGGTGGTCTTTGTGGTTGCCAGTGCCATGACATTATCGGGCCGCAGCAGCTATTTTGCGGCTGCGATCGCAGCCCTTGCGATCCTGCTGGAACAAAGCCTTAGTTTTCTCCAGGGCACCACGAATGCGGCCCAGTTTATTCCGGCGGGCCTAATCGGCGCGATCATGCTGGTTCTGACTCTGGCCATCCAACCCATTGTTCGCAGGGTCAGCGAAACAGAAGAACTGGCCCGCCAGCGCGGCATCGACCTGGAAAATCTGGCACAACTAAATGACTACATAATCCGGAATTTACGTGAAGCCATTGTCGTCGTAGACGCAAAGCAGACTATCCGCTTGATCAATCAGGCTGCAACCGAACGGCTGGGTATAGAAGAACTGCGCGCCGGTGATCACCTGAGCAAAGCATCACCAGAAATCAGTAAACTGCTGCAAAACTGGCAGGCCAATAAGCAGGATCTCTCCCAGGACACACCGAGCTTCATGTCGGAGGATCGCGCGACCATCATCAATGCTCATTTTGCGCCACTTGGTGACCCCGACACACCCGATGGGCGCGGGCCGGTGTTGATATTCCTTGAGGATGCCAGCCTGCTGGCGGAAAAGGTACAGCAATCAAAGTTAGCGGCGCTGGGCCGACTGAGCGCAAGTATTGCTCACGAAATTCGCAATCCTATCGGCGCACTCTCCCACGCAGGTCAGTTGTTAAGAGAATCCCCCGACATTCAGGAACAGGACAAGCGCTTTCTGGATATTATTCAGACAAATTCCAGGCGTGTCAGTGAAATTGTTGACAACATATTACAGCTGTCCCGCAAAGATGCTGTTAAATCGCAGCAGCTGGAGCTGGAGAGCTGGACCCGCGACTTTGTCAATGAATTTATCTCTACGCTCGAATTGTTTGAAGGGCAATTAAGTATTGTTGACAGCGAAAATGTTGAAGTGCGCATGGACCCCGGGCATCTGCACCAGGTGACATGGAACCTGTGCGAAAATGCCGTCAAATATGCCAGCGAGACAGCAGGTGCTATTGCCGTTGAGCTACGTTACGGACGCCTGTCCAAAAGTGGCCGGCCATTTCTTGAGATTAGCGACCATGGCCCGGGTATACCGCCAGAGCTGGAGGATTCGGTATTTGAACCATTTGCAACCGGACGCCTGGGTGGCACTGGCTTAGGCCTGTATATATGTCGTGAGCTTTGCGAGCGTAATGGCGGTTCCCTGCGCTACCGATCACGAGAAGGCGGTGGCAGCATATTTCAGGTCGTATTTTCCGACCCGAGTCGCTGGGATGCATAGATATTTACCTGCGTATAGCCGATAGTCTCACACCTGTAAACTTACTTAAGCCCTGTGTTACGGCCTGTATCAAAGTAACGCCTGAATAGAGTTAGCGAAATAGACCAAGCCATGAGCATTACAAAACCCCGCGCACTCATAGTCGATGATGAACCCGATATCTGTGAGTTACTGGCCATTACGCTGGAACGTATGGAAATTGATGCCGATACCTGCGGCGATGTGGGTGCTGCCAAAGACCGCATGGCTCGCCATGAATACCAACTTTGTCTCACCGATATGCGCCTGCCCGATGGCGATGGACTGGAGCTGGTGCAATGGATGCAGACACAGGGACTGCGAACTCCAGTTGCTGTCATCACGGCCCATGGCAATGTAGAAACAGCGGTTCGCGCTCTTAAACTGGGCGCCTTTCGACTTCATATCCAAACCCGTGGATTTGCAGGATTTGCGCAATCTTGTGGATAGCGCCTTGCGCCTGGGCACCGCGGGTGAAGGTCAGGCTCGCTTGCTGGGCGAATCAGCAGCCATCAATGGAGTGCGGCGCATGATTGCCAAAGTAGCGCGCAGCCAGGCGCCTGTACACATCACCGGCGAATCCGGAACCGGTAAGGAACTCGTGGCACGTATGATCCATGAGCAAGGCTCAAGGCAAAACAAGGCATTTGTCCCGGTTAACTGTGGTGCTATCCCCACCGAATTAATGGAAAGTGAATTTTTTGGCCACCACAAAGGTGCATTCACGGGCGCGGTAAGTGACAAACAAGGTCTGTTTCAGACGGCCGAAGGCGGCACACTCTTTCTGGATGAAATTGCTGATCTGCCACTGGCCATGCAGGTCAAGCTTCTCAGGGTCATACAAGAGAAGTCGCTACGGCCTATCGGTGGAACTGAAGAAATTCCTGTTGACGTACGTATTCTCAGTGCAACTCATAAAAACCTGAGTGCGCTGGTAGAAGCCGGGCAGTTTCGCGAAGACCTGTATTACCGAATAAACGTGATCGAGCTACAGGTGCCACCACTCAGGGACCGGGATAGTGACGTATTAATACTCTGCGAGAGAATTCTGGCACGCATCGCCAGCGAAATGCAGCTCGACCTGCCCAGACTAGACTCCAAAGCAAGCGCACTGTTATGCGGCTACCATTTTCCCGGCAATGTAAGAGAACTGGAAAATATTCTGGAGCGTGCAGTTACTATGTGCGAAAACAATATGATCACAGCCGACGATATCCAGATTAAAGATAGCGAGCGCGAAATTCAGCAAGTAGAGACTCCGGACCTCGGCGACAGACTGGAGGATATGGAACGAACTACGATCATGAAGGCGCTGGAAGAAACTCGTTTCAATAAAACAGCAGCGGCTAAAAAACTGGGCCTGACATTACGTGCGCTGCGTTACCGCATCCAAAAACTGGATATTGAATAACACCGTTCATCCCAGGAATTGACGAGTACGCTCCACTCACTTCACATAAAACCCATATATGAAATTGCAGGTGACAAAAATTGTCACTTTCTGACAATTTGGGGCGATTAAACCCACCCTAACCCTCCAGTCTGGCCTCACAAAAGCACCATAAAACTATAAAAAACTTTATTTTTTATATATATAACAAATACTTGCTTTTACAACTGCACAAGTTGGCACGCCATTTGCATTATATCTCCCAGGTCCTTGTGGGCCACAAATCTGGCTTTGATTTGAAAAAAACATCTCACGGAGATATCTCAATGAAGAAATTACAAAAAGGTTTTACGCTCATCGAACTGATGATCGTTGTTGCCATTATCGGTATTCTGGCCGCAATCGCTATTCCTGCTTATCAGGATTACACCATCCGCGCTCAGGTTTCTGAGGGCATGACGCTGGCCGCTGCTGCTAAAGCTGCTGTCGCTGAAACCTTCCTGAACACCGGTATTGCTCCTGCAAACCGTACTGTAGCAGGCATGACACCTACAGCTACTGACACCTTCGGTAAATATGTACTGAGTGTTGAAGTTGTTGACGGCACCATCAGTGTTGTTTACGGTAATGAAGCTAATGCAAAGATTGAGGCAGCTGGCGGAAATACTCTGGAGCTGGTTCCATGGACTACTCCTGACGACAGCATTACCTGGCAGTGTGGTTTTGCACCAGACCCAGCCAACAACGCTGCGCTGATGGATTCGGGTGCGAGTAACGCTACTGATCTGGAAAGCAGATACCTTCCTGCTGCTTGCCGCGCTCAATAAGATCTTAGTTAGCATCTGAGCATGACGCTCACTGCAAAACAAAGATAGTACGATAGAGGGGGGCTTTTGAGCCCCCCTCTTTATTTTTGGAAAAGCAACAGGCACTCTTTGAAGTGCCCATGCACGCTCAGAATTGATTGCAAAAATGGGAGGCAACGATAATGCGCGATATAAGCAACAAGCAAACCGGATTTACATTGATAGAATTGATGATCGTTGTCGCTATCATCGGCATACTCTCTTCTATCGCCATTAGTTCCTACCAGACCTATACCGTACGTGCCCAAATTACAGAAGGCCTGAACCTCGCAGGTAACGCCAAGGTACCTATAATCGATGCTTTCAATATTACCGGTGCCGCACCAGCGAATCGATCAATCACCGGGATGACCGAGCTTGGGACCGACACCTTTGGCAAATACGTCACATCGATAGAGATCGTCAATGGCCGGATGGATGTCATCTTCGGCAATGAAGCTAACGCGATTATTGAAGGTCAGGTTCTGCGACTCACGCCTTATGAAACACCGAGTGGCATAGTCACCTGGCGCTGTGGACATGATGAAATACCGAAACTTTCGGGTGGCAGCACCCCACTGCAGACACTGGGAACATCCAGCGGCGGCACCGCTGCTGAGTACGCAATAAGCACCGTAGACCCTCGCTACCTCCCGGCTACCTGCCGCTAACTTCTGTTGCCTGCGATCGGTCGCAGTCTTATCCACACTTTCGAGGCAACCTAAGCCGGAAACTGTGAAACACGCCCGATTCAGGCCTGCAATAAGCCCTAATATCTAATACATACTGTTAAACGGTGACGCAGATTGTCGCCTAACCAGGCCCTTTAATGATACCGCGAACAAGGAAGTGCGCATGGCTGCAACAGCACCCAGCACAGTGATTTCAGGATTACCCCGGCGATTGGTGCAGGACGGTATCGTTGATGAAGAAACGATGCTCGAAGTCCTTGCAAGCACCAGGAAATCCGGGAGGGCACTATTGTGTCGCACCTTGTCGATGAAGGTATTGCCGATGCCCAGGCAGTAGCTGTCGCCGCATCACACGAATTTGGGGTCCCGTTGTTTAATCTGGATGCACTCGATCTTGATCTGGATGTATTCAAAATGGTTGATCAGAAGCTGATTTCAAAGCATCGCGTGTTACCCATGATGTTGCGTGGCAAGCGACTGTTTCTGGCTGTTTCAGACCCAACCACCCTGCAGGCTATTGATGAAATCAAATTTCAATCCGGGCTGCGTATAGACCCTGTCGTTGTAGAACAAGACAAGTTACAGGAATACGTTACCCGTGCGCTGGAGGCCGTTGACACATCAATGGCAGACCTCGGTGACGATGATTTTGATCTCGAAGGTTTAGAAATAACCGGCGGAACTGAGGAACTGGATGAAGCAGATAGCGATGCTATTGATGATGCACCAGTCGTACGCTTCGTCAACAAAGTTTTGCTGGATGCCATCAAAAAGGGTTGTTCAGATGTGCACTTCGAACCCTACGAAAAAACCTACCGGGTGCGTGCCCGTCTGGATGGTGTGCTAAGAAACGTTGCGTCACCACCCATTATGCTCGCACCAAAAGTCTGTGCGCGGCTTAAAGTTATGGCACGCCTCGATATCGCTGAACGGCGCATACCGCAGGATGGTCGCATCAAGATGAAGTTGTCCAAGACACGTTCTATTGATTTTCGTGTCAACACCTGCCCCACCCTGTTTGGCGAAAAAATAGTACTACGAATTCTGGACCCCACCAGTGCACAACTGGGCATCGATGCACTCGGCTATGAGCCAGCCCAGAAAGAACTTTTTATGGAAGCCCTGTCGAGACCCCATGGCATGATTCTGGTAACAGGTCCTACAGGTAGCGGCAAGACCGTTTCACTTTACACCGGGTTAAATATTCTCAATACCGAGGAGCGAAATATATCTACGGCTGAAGACCCGGTGGAAATTAATCTCCCTGGCGTTAACCAGGTGAACGTCAATGCCAAAGTTGGCCTGACATTTGCCGCTTCCCTGAAAGCATTCCTGCGCCAGGATCCCGACATCATCATGGTAGGTGAGATTCGTGATCTGGAAACAGCAGAAATTGCTATCAAGGCGGCCCAGACAGGCCACCTGGTTTTATCAACACTCCATACAAATGATGCGCCTACAACACTGACACGCCTTGTCGACATGGGCGTGAAACCGTATGCCATCGCCACATCGGTGCGGCTGATTATTGCCCAGCGACTGGCCCGCAAGCTCTGCGACAACTGTAAGGAAATTCGGGACATCCCGGATGAGGCCCTGTTGGCAGAAGGGTTTACGCAGGAAGACATAGACAGCGGCTTGCGCATTTACGGTGCCGTCGGCTGCAAATCATGTGACTCAGGTTACAAGGGTCGTGCAGGAATTTTCCAGGTAATGGCTGTATCGGAAGCTACCGCACGCATCATCATGAGCGGCGGCAATGCAACAGATATTGCCGACCAGGCAGAAAAAGAAGGTTACTGGGATTTACGCAGAGCAGGGCTGGAGAAAGTTAGAAATGGACTAACCAGCCTTGATGAAGTGAACCGGGTAACGATTGGATAGTTTTTTGGATCCCTGCCTACACCACTTAAAGGGTGGATAGACAGGGATGGATTAGCAAACAAACAGGCATAAACCCATGGCCCAGAGCATCGCCATTAAAGACACTCCTTTCAATTGGGAAGGGACCGACGGTAACGGTAAAAAAATCAAGGGTAAATCCCTGGCAGCAAGCGAAGCTGCCGTGCGTGCCGAACTGCGCCGTAAGGGTATTGCTGCATCCAAAGTGCGCAAACAGTCCACCCTGTTTCAGAAGAGAGGTACCATCAAACCGGAAGATATCGCCATATTCAGTCGCCAGCTGTCAACCATGCTTACTGCTGGCATCCCGCTGGTACAGTCATTTGATATTGTCGGTAATGGTCATGACAATCCGGCTATGCAAAAGCTGATTCTGGCCGTGAAGGCCGATGTTGAGAGCGGCACCACCCTGGCTGATGCAATGGCCAGGCATCCACTGTATTTTGATGACCTGTTCGTAAACCTTGTTACAGCCGGCGAACAGGCAGGCGCCCTGGAAAGCCTGCTGGATAAAATTGCAACCTATAAAGAAAAAACTGAGGCCATCAAAAAGAAAATCAAGAAGGCCTTATTCTATCCGACAGCCGTTCTGGCTGTTGCGTTTATAGTGACGGCGATATTGCTGATTTTTGTTATCCCGGAATTTGAAAGTTTGTTCGCAGGCTTTGGTGCGGATCTTCCGTCTTTTACTCGTATGATTATTGATTTATCGCTGTTTGTACGCACAGATGGCATCTATGTGGCCATGTTGATAGGCGGTGTTATTTCGGGCTACCTGTACATGCATAAGCGCTCGAAAAAGCTGCGTATGGTACAGGATCAGATTATGCTGAAGCTTCCTATCATCGGCCCCATAATTGAAAAAGCCTGTATTGCACGCTTTGCACGTACACTCTCTACCATGTTTGCAGCAGGCGTACCGCTGGTTGAGGGGCTCCATTCAGTATCAGGCGCTACCGGTAATATAGTTTATGAAAAAGCGGTACTGGAGATTAAGGACGGGGTGGCCACAGGCTCCCGCCTGCAACAGTGCATGGAAAATACCGGCCTCTTCCCAAACATGGTTATTCAGATGATCGCCGTGGGCGAAGAATCCGGCTCACTGGATGAGATGTCTGCAAAGGTGGCAGACTTCTATGAAGATGACGTGGATAATGCAGTAGATGGACTGAGCAGTTTGCTGGAACCGTTGATCATGTCTATTCTTGGTGTCCTGGTAGGCGGACTGGTTATTGCCATGTACCTGCCAATCTTTAAGATGGGTGCGGTTATCTAATCAGGAATACTTCATGCTTAGCATTGCCGGGGGAATTGTATTGGGGCTGCTGATCGGCAGCTTCCTGAACGTAGTAATTTATCGATTACCCATCATGATGGAGAATGAGTGGCGGGAGCATTTCCGTGAGTTCATGGCAACCGGGCCAGGGACATCCAGCGCCACTACAATTACTGAAAGCAGCCCTACTGAACCTTTCAATCTAATCCGGCCACGATCACGCTGCTCAGATTGCGGCGCCCTGATTAAGGCCTGGCAGAATATACCTGTCATCAGCTGGCTCTGGCTGAGAGGCAAATGTGCCAACTGTCAGGCACCTATTTCGGCGCGCTATCCAATTATTGAAATCCTCACAGGTATTCTTTCCGGCGTGGTGATCTGGAAATTTGGTATCTCACCACAATCAGGCGCAGCTCTTTTGCTGACTTGGGCGCTGATCGCCTTAACCGTTATTGATATTGACCATCAGCTCCTCCCGGACAGCATTACCTACCCTTTATTGTGGTTGGGTCTGGCATTTAGCTTACTGCACCAGCCCGGTAGCCCCGGACCATTCCCGGATTTGCAATCAAGCATGATTGGGGCAATAGGAGGTTACCTGAGCCTGTGGTCCGTCTACTGGGCATTCAAGCTGGTTACAGGCAAGGAAGGCATGGGCTACGGCGACTTCAAATTACTCGCCGCACTGGGTGCCTGGCTGGGCTGGCAAATGCTGCCACTGGTCATCATGCTCTCAGCATTGGTTGGCGCAGCAGTCGGTATCTGCATGATTCTGTTTCTTGGTCGCGACCGGCAGATACCTATACCTTTCGGCCCCTACCTCGCAGGCGCGGGACTGATCGCATTATTCTGGGGTCAGCAGATCAGTAATATTTACCTCAACTATAGCGGCATATAGTGCTGCCTCCACGAGCGTCTTAAGCAGCAAATAGCTTTAAGAATTGCATGGTTTCTGCAAGCTAATACTCAACTGCAGCAGCATTGCCTGTGGCACATTGCCAAGAGACGCTTTCTGGCTGGAACTGGTATCTTTAAGGTCATGCGACCAAATCCAACCCCAGGCAGGTTAATCCGATTGCGACGGGTAGCTGGCAGAATTATATAATGCTGCTGTCGAACTGACTAAAAATATTGCGATAATACGAGTGACTGCATTCAGCTCAGAAAATAAATTCCTGCGCATTGGCCTAACCGGCGGTATTGCCAGCGGAAAGTCTGTCGTAGCAGATATGTTCAGCGCACGCGGCATACCGGTAATCGATACAGATCTTATTTCCCGCGAGGTGGTTGAGCCAGGCAAAGCGGGCTTGCGGGCTGTTATCAAGGAATTTGGCAGCCATTTTCTAAATGCCAACGGCACTCTGAATCGCTCACGTTTACGGGAAAGGATTTTTTCTGATCCAGATTCCAGAGCTCGCCTCGAAAAAATCCTGCATCCGCTAATCCGTACTGCAACTTTTGCACAGGCACAGGATGCCGGGGGGACCCTACCAGATAATTGCGGTTCCGTTGCTGATAGAAACAGATTTTGCAGATTTTGTTGATCGAATACTGGTAATAGATTGCCCCGAGGAACTTTGTCGTGAGCGGCTGTTGGCCCGTGATGCAGAAACTCAGGACTCTGTGGCCCGTATATTTAGCGCGCAGGCCAGCCGGGCGGAGAGACTCCGCATTGCAGACGATGTCATCGTAAACGATGGATCCCTGCACGATACTGAACACGCTGTAGAAGAGTTGCACCAGCGTTATCTGGCGATATCGACCAATGCCTAAGCAATCCTGCTGCCTGTAGGCCGCTGTAGTCACAGACTAAGGATGCAAACCGCCGTTGCGGTCACTAGCAGACTAACGCAAAATAGCCCTTAACCTGTCATCCTGCGGGGATATTAAAGCGAAGAGTCTATGAGTCCGGCGGCCAATACCGTAGAAAAGTCTTCTGCAGCAGATACTGCACTACTTTATGAACAACCGCTTAATGAGCGGATGCGGACTTTCCTGCGTCTCGAGTTTTTATATAAGCAACTCCATTATCAATCAGAACAGGAATCAGCCTGGTCGAGCCGGGGCTCAATAACAAGTTTGCTGGATGTCGTCGCCATAATGTCACGTGGCGACGTGCGTGGCGATGTATTGAAAGAGCTGGAACGTCAGTTGTTTTTGATGGATCGTCTGCAACTGACACAAGATGTTGACAATAATCGACTTGCAGATGTCATGGGAAAGCTGCAGTCACTCCGGGGCGAACTCAATGCTGTAGGCCCCAAATATTTGCAGGAATTACGTGACAATGAATTCCTGAATGCGATTCGCCACCGTAGCAGCATCCCGGGCGGCACCTGCACATTTGACCTGCCGGAATACACTCACTGGCTGCGGCAGGATTTTAGTCGACGCTCAGCAGACATCGAAAACTGGATGACCGTGGTCAGACCACTGTGTGATAGCGTCATAGCATTACTTTGGCTGGTCAGAAACAGTAAGCAAGCGACCCGTCAGGTTGCTGTTAACGGTGTTTATCAGCATTCAATGAATCGAGACAGCATAAATGCACTCATCAGGCTTGGCTTGCCTTCAGAATCTGCGCTATACCCTGAAATAAGTGGTGGCCAGCACAGGTTTACCGTGCGCCTTATGGAATGGGATAGCGGTGAAAAGCGGCCTGTACAGATAAAGCGTGATGTCGAATTCAACCTTACGGTCTGCTAATTATCGATTGATCCCGACTGTTAGCTCCTAATGCGTCAGAGTGATACAAATATTTCAGCACAGCTTTACCCTGTCCAGCTTGTTAACCGCAGAATTCTGAATTAATAGCGGCACTATTAGCCCATCGGCCGGCAACAGCCCGGCCTGAGTAAGCTCTGCAGGCTCAACCCACTGCAACGACTGACCTTCTACCCCACTCGGCTCATCCCGCCAGTCCAGCACCTTCCATACATAAAGGTATACCCGCCGGTCAGGATAATCATGGTAATAATGAATCAGGTGACGGGCGTAGACTACGTGTATGGCTAACTCCTCTTGCAGTTCGCGAACCAGCCCCTGCAAAGGTGTTTCACCTGAATGGATCTTACCCCCAGGAAATTCCCAGGCACCGCCCATATGCGCGCCGTCAGGTCGTTGGGCAATCAGTACCCGGCCAAGCCGATCCTGCAGCACACCTGCGGCAACCTTTAAGACCATTCGGTCATCCCCAGCCGCAACCATACCGACCAGGGCCTAACTCAATTTGCCGTGACAATGCTTAAATTTCTTGCCAGACCCGCAGTGACACGGATCATTGCGTCCCACTTTCGGCGCATCCCGAACAAAGGGCGTAGCCGGGTCTGCCGGCGGCTTTGGGGGGACTGGCGGGCCACCTGCCAGAACAGGCGCTGCGGCCTGACCTGCCAGCGGTGGTGGAGCCGCAGAAAGCGGTGCCGCCTGAGCATGTTGATACTGCATTTTGTTTGTTGCAGCCCGTTGCTGAGCAGCCTGTACATCTTCCTCACCACGAACTTTTACACGGGCAAGAAAACTGATCAGTTCATGTTTAACCCGGTCAAGCATGCTGCTGAACATCTCGAAAGCTTCTCGCTTGTATTCCTGCTTGGGGTTCTTTTGAGCATAACTTCGCAACCCGATACCCTGACGCAGGTAATCCAGTGCTGCAAGATGCTCACGCCAGTGCATGTCGAGAAATTTGAGCATGTACTCTTTTTCTATGACGCGCATCAGATCCCCGCCGACAACCTCAGTTTTAGCATCGTACTCATCACCAATGGTGTTTATGATTCGTTCGCGTAAAGCTGTTTCATCCAGATCAGGCTCTTCTTCCAGCCATTGTGCGACATCAAGATGAGCACCAAAGTCACGCTCTAGCGCGAGACTAAGGCCAGGCACATCCCATTGCTCTTCCATACTTTGCGGTGGGATGTGTTCGTCTATGATCGTATCAACCACCTCATCCCTAATACCTGCAATAGAATCGGAAATTTCATCTGCTGCCATCAATTCATTACGCTGCTGATAAATAACCGTACGCTGATCATTAGCAACATCATCGTATTCCAGCAACATTTTGCGGGCATCAAAGTTGTGCGCTTCAACCTTACGCTGGGCTCGCTCGATCTGGCGGGATAGCAAACCACTTTCTATCGATTCACCCTCGCGCATACCAACCCGCGACAACAGCGACTTGGTGCGCTCCGGGTCACCAAAAATACGCATCAATGTATCTTCCATCGACAGATAGAACCGACTGGAACCCGCGTCACCCTGACGGCCGGAACGACCGCGCAACTGATTATCAATGCGCCGTGATTCGTGACGTTCCGTACCAATAATATGCAGGCCACCTGCATCCAGTACTGTCTGATGACGCTTCTCCCAATCCACACGATGGGCGTCCCGCTCGGACTGATCCATATCGGCACCTATTTCGGCCAACTCCGCATCCATATTGCCGCCCAACACGATATCGGTACCACGACCGGCCATGTTGGTAGCAATAGTCACAGCCCCTGGACGACCAGCCTCTGCAACAATATGCGCCTCACGCTCGTGCTGTTTGGCATTGAGTACTTCATGGCGAATTTTCTGTTGCTTCAGCTGGTTTGCAAGCAGTTCCGATGTTTCAATTGATGTCGTTCCGACCAGTACCGGCTGACCACGCTCTGCACAATCCTTTATGTTTTCAATGATTGCTTCGAATTTATCTTTCTGATTCAGATAGACAAGATCGGGTTGATCATCACGAACCATATCCCGATGAGTGGGAATTACCACCACTTCCAAACCATAAATAGTCTGGAATTCATAGGCCTCGGTATCTGCGGTACCAGTCATACCGGACAACTTGCCGTACATACGGAAATAGTTCTGAAAAGTAATAGATGCAACGGTCTGGTTTTCTTCCTTTACCTTCAGACCTTCTTTTGCCTCAATGGCCTGATGCAGGCCATCAGACCAGCGCCGTCCCGGCATAGTACGGCCGGTAAATTCATCAACGATAACAATCTCACCATCATTGATAATGTATTCCACATCAAGCTTGAACAGCGCATGAGCCCGCATTGCAGCGGTAAGATGATGCATTAAGCGAATGTTCGCTGCATCATAAAGACTTCCTTCTCGATCCAGCAGCCCCTCTTTGGCAAGCAGATGTTCAACCTTTTCATGGCCATCTTCAGTTAAAAATGCCTGCTTACCTTTTTCATCAACAGTATATTCCCCTGACTCCACGATGCGGCAAACCGGATGACTCGCGTTAGGGTCCGTCTCCACCAGATCACAATTTACTTCCGCTGCCATCGCCACGCCTTCATCTAGCGGCATCACACCCAGTGCACTACCACCCCGATCAAGCACCATCACCTTAGAGGCGCTAATCTCATGATTACGGGCTGCATTGTCATAGCCTTCACGCAACTTAAGCTTGGGAATCAGCTTGTTGATGCGTACATACATTTCTGTGCTTTCTTCAGACGGACCGGAAATAATCAACGGGGTTCTGGCTTCATCGATCAGAATAGAATCGACTTCATCAATAATAGCGAACGCCAGTCGACGCTGAACCTGCCCATCCTTGTGGTATTCTAGATTGTCGCGCAGGTAATCAAAACCAAATTCATTATTGGTGCCGAAAACAATGTCGGCCTGATAGGCGGTCCGCTTATCTTCTTTACTCTGCCCGGCTGAAATAACGCCTACTTTCATTCCCAGAAATTCGTAGACAGGCCCCATCCATTCAGCATCGCGGCTCGCCAGATAATCATTAACAGTAATAATATGTACGCTATCACCGCCAAGGGCATTTACATACGCAGGCAAAGTTGCCACCAGCGTCTTACCTTCACCGGTGCGCATTTCTGCAATTTTACCTTCATGCAAGGTCAGAGCACCGAGGAGCTGCTCGTCATAGGGCCTCAAACCCAATGTACGACGAGCACTCTCACGCACGACGGCAAATGCTTCCGGCAGCATGGCTTCAAGCTCTTCGCCCGCTTTAAGACGCTGACGAAATTCAGGCGTTTTTGCCTTTAGCTCTTCATCCGACAGTTGTTCGAAACTATCAGAAAAGCCATTGGCTACAGCTACAGTTTTCCCGTAGCCACGGACAATCCGCTGATTGCGGCTGCCAAAAAATTTGCTAAAGACGTTAGCCATTCCTGTTATTCCTGGCCCATCCCGGCTTACCCGTCAGCCGGCATCAGACTCTGTTTGCGGATGAGATACTCTGCGAAAGTCCCCGGTGTACCCCGAAACTGCCCGCGCGAAAGCTGGCTATTCTACTGGTTTACAGGCACCGCTGTGAATGCCCGAAAGCCGTAAATTTGCGGCTTTGAGACGAGAACCTGAAGAAGAAAGCCTCAGAAAGAACTAATAAGCTAGTTATTGCGGATATATTTTACCGGGTCAACTGCCCGACCGTTACGCCACACCTCAAAATGGACATGAGGACCTGTAGAACGGCCTGTTGATCCCATCAGCGCGATCGTTTGCCCCTGAGACACCTGATCACCAACAGCAACCAGATTCTCCTGGTTATGCGCATAACGGGTTACGTAACCATTACCGTGCTTAATCTCAACAAGATTACCAAAGCCATAACGATCACCGGACCAGCTAACCACGCCATCGCCCACCGCAATCACTTCATTGCCATATTTACCGGCAAAGTCGAGGCCACGGTGTAACGCTGATTTACCATTCACCGGATCTGTGCGACGACCAAAATAGGATGATATCCAGCCCTTTTTCACCGGACGACCACTCGGACTAACGCGCTCATTCAGCTTGCGATTAAGCATCAGGCCTTCCAGTGCAGCAAGTTGCTGTTCCTGGGCATCCAGAGTCGCCTCAAGTACATCGAAATCAGTCAATAAATCCGGCAGCTGGCCCTCACTATATTCAAGGGCTAACTCTGCATCTACGGGGCCACCAACAGCTGGTGAATTCTGAAAATCGAATTCACCATCATCGAGTTTGGCCATCGCCGTTAAGCGGCTGCCGAGCGCGTTTAGCCGAATAACATTGGCATTCAGGTCGCCCATACGTAACGCGAGCGCATCTATATGCTCATCAGCACTGGTGCTGAGATCGGCCAGAACCGCCCTCTGATCTGCCAGATCAGCTCGTAACGCAGCGATTTCCTCAATGCCCACAGTGTTATCTTGTGCAGCAGAAACAGAGTATCCGATTGCAACAGCCGTGCCGAGCATGACTGCCAGCACCCCGCCTGCAAACCAGGACCGGTGAGCTGAAAGGTCCAGACAGCGTGCAGCCCGCCCATTGCGATTTAGAATGATTATTTTCATGTATACCGCCCTACTTCCTCTTGTCGCAAGAAATACCCACCTAAGGCGGTTCTGATGATGGAGGGTTTAAACGGCCTCCCAAGAACACAGTGGAGATCCGTTTCACACTTGCTACTATATTGTGTCGGTAACCCCGCCATCATAGGTATGATCCCTTAGATCGGTGGCTTTGCGTCCCCGCCTTTCAGCAGGTTTGCCTTTATCAAGGGCGTAGAATATGGGCAAAACGCACCTGCAACAAGGAACGGGTCACGAAAACGGGAAGATATATCAAGAAATTATGTTAAAAAAGCAAGCTAAGTCATTGGGAGAACTAATAGGCTCTTCCAATACAGAATTCGCAAATTTGGCTGATGCGGCCCGTCTCAGAGCTGATTTAAGTGACTATCTGCGCAGCAACATGGACAAATCCCTGGCCCAGGGGTTTGTGCATTGCAACATTCGGGATGATGGCACACTGGTTATTATCGCCACAAACTCCGAATGGGCCTCCCGGTTACGCTTTGAAGCACATCAGTTCATTGATTTATGCCGCAGACAGGGCACGCTGGTCCAGACGGTGAAAGTTCGCGTCAGCACCTGAATCTGCAGGGCACGCAAGCCATGGGTGATTAGTGCAAATCAGGCGTAACTGGCAGCCGGTTGGTACGAGATAGGCGCCTCAATGCCGTCTTCAAAACTTACTTCTTCCCAGGCATCGGGCTGCGCGAGCAAACTACGCACCAACTTGTTGTTCAGGTCATGCCCGGATTTGTAGCCGGTAAATTCACACAGGAATCCATGACCGACAAGATAAAGATCACCGATCGCATCCAGTATTTTGTGGCGAACAAATTCATCTTCGTAGCGCAAACCATCTTCATTCAACACGCGGAAATCATCCAGAACAATAGCATTGTCAATGGTACCGCCCAACGCCAAACGATTTGCGCGCAACGCTTCAATGTCACGTAAAAACCCGAAAGTTCTGGCCCTGCTGACTTCTCGTAAAAATGAGGTCGTAGAGAAGTCTATAGCTGCTGTCTGCAAATGTGTTTTGAATACAGGATGCTCAAAATCTATATTGAAATTGACTTTGAAACCTTCATAGGGCGTAAACTCAGCCCATTTCCCGTCTTCCTCAACACGAACTTTTTTACGTACACGGATAAATTTTTTCGGCGAAGTCTGTTCGGTGATTCCTGCTGACTGCAGCAGGAAAACAAAGGGTGCCGCACTACCATCCATAATCGGAACTTCAGGCGCGCTAAGATCAACATACAGATTGTCGATACCAAGTCCGGCCAATGCTGACATCAGGTGCTCAACAGTTGCCACTTTGGTCTCACCCTGAATAAGGGTAGTCCCCAGCATGGTCTCACCAACGATATTGGCATCCGCAGGAACATCGACTGGAGGATCAAGATCGACACGACGAAATACAATACCCGTATTGTCGGCTGCCGGGCGCAGAGTCATGAATACCTTGCGGCCCGTGTGCAATCCGACGCCCGTGGCACGAATCGCATTTTTCAACGTTCGTTGTTTGAGCATACGCCTGGCCACCCCCAAAAAGGGCGACATCCCTTAATCCATTAATGAAATACCAGCGGTGCACCCTGCCCATCGTGGCCCGGGTGCCCGTTCCCACATACGAGCTAACCTCACTTTACGAAGCCCAACTCCTAACACGTTGTCAGCCGGAAACTCTTAAAAATCGAGCCCTTGCATACAAGCGGGGTTATCTGATCGCGCGAACGCTATCACAGCCCACAATGGCTTGGCAAGAAAACAACCTGCCCCTGTTAGTCTGCCTGCCTGCGTAAAAATGCAGGAATATCAAGCAAATCAAGGTCTTCTGGAGAATCTGCCACATCATGGCCAACTGCTCTTTGCTGTTGCCGCTCGACAGGAGGACGATCAAATCCACGATAGTCAGGCGCTTCATTTGCGCCGCCCGTATTTCGCGGCACGATGGTCTCCTGAGTTACAGCAGGCTGCTCAGTTGGCTGCACCAGACGCAGTCCTTGCCCCAGGCCGGTAGCTACGACAGTCACCCGAATGGTGTTATTCATATCCGGATCGATAACCGTACCAACCACAACAGTTGCATCATCGGATGCAAATTCTTTAACGGTATCGCCTATCTCGTTAAACTCACCAATGGACAAATCCATACCGGCAGTCACGTTCACAAGAATCCCGTTAGCACCTGCAAGATTAATATCTTCCAGAAGCGGGCTGGAAACCGCTGATTCTGCTGCCTCGCGGGCGCGATCTTCACCAGCTGCAACGCCGGTTCCCATCATCGCCATACCCATTTCACCCATTACGGTACGCACATCAGCAAAGTCGACATTGATCAGGCCAGGCCGGGTAATCAACTCCGCGATACCCTGCACAGCACCCTGCAGAACCTCGTTGGCAGATTTGAATGCATCCAGCAAAGTCGTCTCTGGACCAAGCACCGAGAGCAATTTCTCATTGGGAATGGTTATCAGGGAATCGACACTCTTTGCTAATTCCAGCATGCCCTGCTCCGCAACACCCAAGCGCTTTGCGCCTTCCATTTCGAATGGCTTGGTAACCACGGCAACGGTCAGAATGCCAAGTTCCTTGGCGATCTGCGCAATAACGGGTGCTGCTCCGGTTCCTGTACCACCACCGAGTCCGGCAGTAATAAAGAGCATGTCAGCCCCTTCGATCAACTCCTGCAGTCGATCACGATCTTCCATTGCGGCCTGATACCCAACATCCGGGTTTGCACCCGCGCCCAGCCCTTTGGTTATATTGCAACCAATTTGCAACGTTGTTTTTACGTTGGCATTTAGTAAGGCCTGCCGGTCAGTATTGGCACAGATAAAATCCACACCTTCGATACCAGAATTTGCCATGTGCTTAACGGCATTGCCGCCACCGCCACCAACACCCACCACCTTAATAACTGCGCTTTGACTATATGCATCCATGAGTTCAAACATTTTCTTCACCCCTTCATCCATAAAAGTAATATTTAAATATTTCCCTGAAACCAGGCTTTCATTCGCGACCAGACTTCCTGCAACCCACCATGTGAGGTAATTTCGCCACCCTGTTCCGCCTTATCTCTGGCGTATATAAGGATGCCGACTCCCGTCGCATGAATAGGATTTCTAACAACTTCACCCAAACCCTTAACGAACTGCGGCATACCCAGCCGCACTGGCATATGGAATACTTCTTCGGCGAGTTCCACTGCACCTTCCATCTTTGAACTTCCACCAGTCAAAATAATACCAGCGGCAATAATTTCTTCGTAATTGCTGCGCCTGAGTTCATTGGCAATCAATGAAAACAGCTCTTCGTAACGCGGCTCCACAACCTCAGCCAGAGTCTGCCGAGCTAACCGTCGCGGCGGGCGATCACCCACGCTTGGCACTTCAATAGTTTCATCGCGATTCGCGAGCTGCGAAAGAGCGCATGCATATTTAATCTTGATCTCTTCGGCATACTGCGTCGGCGTGCGCAAAGAGATGGCAATATCATTGGTAACCTGATCACCCGCTATCGGGATTACCGCCGTATGCTTGATAGCACCGTCATGAAACACAGCAATATCGGTAGTCCCCCCACCGATATCCACAAGACAGGCTCCAAGCTCCTTCTCATCATCAGTCAGAACCGAATAACTGGATGCCAGCTGCTCAAGCACGATGTCTTCCACTTCCAGGCCACAGCGTTGTACACATTTCACGATATTCTGTGCTGCACTCGCAGCGCCCGTCACCATGTGCACACGTGCTTCCAGTCGAACCCCACTCATTCCGATGGGGTCGCGTATACCTTCCTGGCCGTCGATAATGAATTCCTGCGGCAATACGTGAAGAATGCGCTGATCAGCCGGAATAGGCACCGCCCGTGCTGCATCGATAACTCGATCCACATCCCCCGGCCCGACTTCACGATCACGTATGCCGACGATCCCGTGCGAATTAAGGCTGCGCACATGACTGCCGGCAATACCGGTGTACACAGACTGAATATCGCAGCCTGCCATAAGTTCCGCCTCTTCTACCGCACGTTGAATAGAATGAACCGTAGACTCAATATTAACGACCACACCCTTTTTAAGGCCGCGCGATGGATGAGAGCCAAAGCCAATAACCTCAAGTTCGCCGTCATCCTGCACTTCGCCAACAATTGCGACTACCTTTGAAGTGCCTATATCAAGCGCAACGATTAATTCCTTGTCCAACTTGTTAGGCATGTGGGCCCATCTCCCGCAGTTCTGCCAACCGGGTTTTGACCCCCGGCTTCCAGCCAATTGCAAATCCATTTGTATAACGCATATCGATGTAATCCACCTTGCCAGCCACCGGAGCCAGCAACTGGTCCAGCGCTTCAAAAAATCTTTCAGTACGCACTTCTATCGCCACCGCACCAAACCGGACCTGCATGCCGTTACTTAAGCCCAGCTCCCAGGAACCGCGTGCGTCAACGGCGAGAGAAACAGCCATCAACCCACGCTGCTCCATTTGAGCATCAAGCTCAAAAAATCGCTGCGCAACTTCCAGCTCGGCCCCTTCCGGACCCATCAGGTGGGGTAGTTCTGCTGGTATATGCGACGCATGATCCACAAATAGCTCACCGTATATATTGAGCAACCCATCTTTGCCCCAGCGGGCGGCCGCACGCTCTTCGGTAACCGACACAATCAGTGTTGATGGCCAGCTACGCCGCACACTCGCCTGCTGCACCCATGGCAAATCAGTAATTGAACGTTGCAGGGTACGCAAATCCGCACCCAGAAACCCCTGCTTCATAAAGGGTGTAATGGCAGACTCTACCTGCAACGATGAAACCCGTTCAAAGCGGCCTTCGATACGCACCGACTTGATCTCCTGATCCAACATCCACAGCGTCCCAAAATAAACTCCCGCAATAACAACGAGCAGCAAGCCGCCATTGCCCAAAAGACTCCAGTTGAAACTAATGGCTGGCAAATGAAATTCTGGCCTGACAGGTGCAGAATTTTTGCGCTTGTTGGCTCGCTTACGCGGCATCATCTTTCTCCTGATCCGCATTAATTTCACTGATCCCACCTGAATTGCAGACCCTAAAGCTGGTTTCAAGAATACGCCAGGCCAACCCACCAAAGTCGATACCAGCCTGTTGCGCTGCCATGGGGACCAGGCTATGACTGGTCATCCCCGGCACTGTATTAAGCTCCAACACCTGTGCCTCACCAGAAACCTCATCCAGCATAAAATCAACCCGCCCCCAGCCTGCACCGCCAGCCACCCTGAATGCATCCAATGCTAATGCGGCAAGTTCCTGTTCCCGCACTGCTGGCAAGTCGCAGGGACAGATATAGAGAGTTTCATCACTGAAATATTTAGCTTCATAGTCATAAAACGTGTTGCGAGCATCAATTTGAATCAGTGGCAGCACTTCGTCGTGCAATATTGCCGCAGTGTACTCCGGACCACTCACCCAGGCTTCTGCAAATACTGCTGTTCCCGATGCCGCAGCTTTGCGCCAGGCAGCGGGCAAATCTACGCCACGATCAACCTTGCTCATACCAATACTGGAACCTTCAAGTGCTGGCTTGACGATCATCGGGCAACCCAGTTCAGCAGCCACCGCTACACATTGTGATTCATCTTCTATTTGTCGCCATGCCGGGGTTGCGATACCGACGCCTTGGAGCAATTGCTTGGTCCGGATTTTGTCCATGGCCAGCGCAGAACCCAGGACACCACTGCCTGTATAAGGCATGCTCAGCATTTCCAGCAATCCCTGCACCGTTCCATCTTCGCCACCGCGCCCGTGCAGCGCAATCCAGACGCGATCGAAACCACCATCCATTAATGCGTTAATGTAATCACCGGTTGCATCCACAGTATGTGCATCAACCCCACGATCCACCAACGCCGCATAAACTGCCTGACCAGAGAGCAATGATATTTCTCGCTCGGCCGATGTCCCGCCCAACAGCACTGCAACCCGGCCAAAAAGATCCGGATTTGAAACCTGCCTGTAGGTGGCATTACGCATCTTAGTTGCTGCTCTCCGCACTGCCCGGCTCACCAATGATATGTACTTCAGGTATCAACTGAATTCCATGTGTTTCAAGAACAACCTTCTGCACATGAAGAATCAGAGCTTCAATATCCGCTGCACTGGCATCACTTTGGTTGATAATGAAATTGGCATGTTTTTCAGATACCACGGCACCACCGATTACATGACCCTTCAACCCCGCGGTTTCGATAAGGCGAGCCGCATGATCACCCGGCGGGTTACGAAAAACAGAACCACAACTGGGCAAACCCAGCGGCTGTTTCTCGCGTCGCTCATTCACTAATGAACGCACCTTATCCATGCTGGTGTCGTAATGTTCTGTAAAAATGAAGTTAGCACCGAGGAACCATTCATCCTGCGGGCCACTGACCTGCCGATAGCCAACCTCATATTCGTCAGGACCACGGGTATGAACTTCACCGTGTCGATCCATAACTTCAACGGTCTTAACCTGTTGCCAGGTTTCACCACCAAATGCGCCTGCATTCATGGCCAATGCCCCACCAACAGTTCCGGGTATACCTGCAAAAAACTCTGCCGGGCCAAGTTGGCGCCGCACGCAATAGCGCGCCAGAATAGTGCAGGCAACACCCGCACCGGCTGATACCTGGCCATTACCCAAATCCTCGATATCACCCAGCGCATCCTGCACAGCAATCACAACGCCACGAACGCCACCATCCCGAACCAGCAGATTGCTGCCTAGCCCAACCCAATGCAGTGGCATACCTGGCTCAAGCTCACGCATAAATGCGATCAATTCCTCACGACCCGAAGGACGGAACCAGGTATCCGCAACACCACCGGTCCGCCAGGACGTGTGCCGGGCCATAGATTCTGCATGCCTCACCTGATCAGCAAAGCGTTTACTATCATTGCGCCGCATGGCCATCACATCTCCACCGCCTTGAGCGTGCGCAATGCTGCGGGCAGGTTAAGCGCGACTGCACCGATGCTACCAGCGCCTAAAGTCAACACAACATCACCGTCTTCAAGAACCGCGGCCAGATCGTCAGCTAAAGATTCGATAGCAGCGACAAAAACAGGTTCTACCTGGCTGCGACTGCGTATCGCCCGGCAAATCGAACGACCGTCTGCGCTTGATATGGGCTCTTCGCCCGCGGCATACACTTCGGTAATCAGGAGGCGATCAACCCCGGCAAGCACTTCCGCAAAATCATCCAGCAGGTCCCGTGTACGGGAATAGCGATGCGGCTGGAACACAACAACGTGCCGCCGGTCTGGCCAGGCCTGCCGAACTGCATCCAGCGTGGCAGCAATTTCCGTCGGGTGATGAGCATAGTCATCTACAAACAATACCCGTCCCGCTTTGGTTTGCTCCTCACCAATAATCTGCAGGCGACGATCGATACCTCGAACTCGGCCAGGGCTTTTTGCAACGCCCGGTCATCCAGATCAAGTTCATACGCAACAGCAATAGCCGCCAACGCATTCAGGACATTGTGATGCCCCGGCATGTTAAGCGTCAGCTCAAGAACTTCATCACTGTCTGGCCGAAGCACGCTGATAACTGAACGAATTCCATCACTTTGGATCTCAACCGCCCGGATATCCGCATCCTCATGAACACCATAGGTCAAAGTGGCCCGTTTCAGTTCCGGGAGAATGGTCTGAACACCGGGGTCATCAATACAGACAACAGCGAGCCCATAAAAGGGCAGGTTATGCAGAAAATCGATAAAGGTCTCGTGCAACCGACGCAGGTCATAGCCATAGGTTTCCATGTGATCTTTATCAATGTTGGTGACAACGGCCAGCATGGGCTGCAGATGGGTAAATGAAGCATCACTTTCATCTGCTTCGGCAACCAGGTAATGCCCGGATCCGAGGCGAGCATTCGTATCGGCGCTGATCAGTCGTCCCCCGATAACAAATGTGGGGTCTTCTCCAGCTTCGGCCAGCACACTGGCGATAAGGCTGGTAGTGGTTGTTTTGCCATGCGTACCTGAAACAGCTATGCCATAACGGAAACGCATCAGCTCGGCGAGCATCTCCGCGCGGCGTACGACCGGAATACGCTGTTCGCGGGCCGCAGCAGTTTCCGGGTTGCCATTATCGATAGCGGTGGAAACCACCACAACATCAGCATCACGAATATTTTCAGCCTGATGCCCGATAAATATATGCGCACCTTGTTTAGCCAGCCGTTTGGTAACCCGTGATTCTCTGAGGTCTGAACCCTGCACCTGATACCCCAGGTTGATAAGCACTTCAGCGATACCGCCCATGCCTACGCCACCGATACCGATCAGATGTATACGGGATATTTTGCGCATGCGATCAATCATGCCGCCATCTCCTGTGCCAAACAGACACCAGCCAGTTCGCTGGTCGCATTCGGTCTCGCAAGACTGCGCGCGTTTATTGCTCGTTCAGTAACCAATTGCCGATCCTGGGCCCAGGCTGCTAACTCAGTCGCCAGCGTTTGCGGCGACAGGCTGACCTGCGGCATTAAAACTGCTGCACCGGCATCTACCAGGAACTGTGCATTCAATGTTTGATGATCATCTACTGAGGCGGGATAAGGAATCAGAATAGCTCCGAGGCCGACAGCTGCCAGCTCAGAAATTGTCAGCGCACCTGACCGGCAAATAACCATGTCGGCCCAACCGTATGCCTCCGCCATATCATCAAGAAACTCATCAACCCGGGCTTCAACATGGTTGTCACTGTAAGCCGTGAGCGCCTGCTCTATCGTTGCAGCACCCGCCTGATGCCAGATATCCAGCTTCAGGTCCGCAGGCAATAATGCCGCTGCTGCCGGCACTGCTTTGTTCAGAGCCAATGCGCCCTGACTGCCGCCCAACACCAATACACGTAATGGGCCTTTATGCAGGGCCATCCGCTGTTCCGGTATATCTAAAGTAAACAGTTCGGCTCGCACCGGGTTACCTATAGCGCGTGCATTAGTGTTGGCAGAAAAACTGCCCGGGAAGGCCTGTAGCACTTCCCGGGCAAGCCCAGCCAGAAGACGATTCGTGAGGCCGGCAGCCGCATTTTGCTCATGAATAACTAAAGGACGGCGCAACAACCAGGCAGCAACCCCACCCGGGCCTGCAGCAAAGCCACCCATGCCAAGCACAACCGCCGGGCGTAGACGCCGAACAATGCGCAGGGCATCCCAGATGGCCACCACAATATTCAACGGTGCCAGCAACCAGCTAAGCGCTCCTTTACGTCGCAAGCCAGTCACCCTGATATGCTCCAGCGCAATACCGGCTGCAGGGACCAGTCTGTTTTCGATCCCCTTGCACGTACCCAGCCAGACAACACTACGATTCAACGCAATCAATTGATGTGCGACCGCCAATGCAGGGAATACATGCCCGCCCGTGCCACCTGCCATTATCAGTATGGGCGCATCTTTCATTTGCGTTTTTTCCCCGTACTGGATTTGCGCGTTTTAGTCTTACCGCGCCGACTAGTCGATACAACAAGTCCGCGAGTCTCCATATCGATACGCAGCAGCAGTGCAAGTGCGGCGAGTGTCACGATCAAACTACTGCGACCGTAACTGATAAGCGGTAAGGTCAATCCCTTGGTTGGCAAGATGCCCATGTTGACGCCCAGATTGATAAATACCTGTGCTCCTTGCCAAACGGCTATGCCGAATGCCAGATAGGCCTGGTAATAACGATCACGGGCTGCTGCATCCATAGCTATCGAATAAGCCCGCCAGACCAGTGCCGAAAAAAGCCCAATCAAAATAATCGTGCCAACCAGCCCGAACTCCTCAGCAAAAACCGCGAACACAAAATCGGTGTGAGCTTCAGGCAGATAAAACAGTTTTTGCACGCTGTTACCAAGTCCGGCACCAAACCACTCTCCGCTACCTATCGCGATAAGTGATTGGGTAAGCTGAAAACCGCTGTCAAAAGGGTCTTCCCATGGATCGGTGAATCCGGTAAGCCGCGCCATGCGATAGGGGGCTGTTATAACCAGCGCCGCCAATCCCGCTATAACAAATGCACACAACCCCAGGAAATATCGAAGGGGAACCCCTGCGACAAACAAAACTGACATGGAAATCAGAAGTATGACAAAGGTTGCGCCAAAATCAGGCTCGGCGAGAAGCAGCAAACACACCAGAGCAACCAGGATCACAGGCTGCAAGAAATTCTTGATGCTTGCACCAAAATCATCGCGGTGACGAACCGCATAGCTGGAGATATACATCAGCACCATCAGGCGCGCTGGTTCTGATACCTGGATATTGATACCACCCACACTAAGCCAGCGGGTACTGCCATTAACCTCACGGCCAACCCCTGGAATCAGAACTAGAGCCAGTAATACCACCGCAAAAATAAACAGAACCGGGGCCAGGCGCTCCCAAATATCAGTTGGGGTGTTTAATACAACACCAGCAACAACAATACCGACTGAAACCGCCACCAATTGCTGAATCAGGTAGTAAAACGGCTGGCCCATAGAGTTGTCTGCAACCGAGATCGATGCGGAGGTCAGCATTACCAGGCCAAAGCCGAGTATCGTTAACACCAGGGTCAGAAGCCCCCAATCAAGATCAGCAATAGATTTTGCCGTCCGGTCATTCATTTCTGAATACTCCTGACCGCTGCGGCAAACCGTTCGCCACGCTCCGCGTAACTCGCAAACATATCCAGACTGCTGCAGGCCGGTGCCAGCAACACGGTACCTCCGGCAACAGCGGACTGCGCGGCAACTGTTACAGCTTCCTCGATACTATCCACCATGAAAAACTGGGTAATTCCGGCCAGACGATTCAGTATGAGATCACGATCTTTACCCAACAGAATAACTAAGGCATCGCGCTCCACCAGTTCCCGGGCAAACTGGTCAAGCGTACCCCCCTTAGCATCGCCACCGGCAATAAGAACCAGAGGACCGTCTATCGAAGCTATACTCGCAAGAGCTGCTGCTTCGTTGGTTGCTTTCGAATCATCTATCCAGATGATGCCGTCATCACTCGACACTACCTGCATACGATGTGGCAACCCGCTAAACAATTGCGCACCTGTAACCAGCCCATCCAGCGGCACATCCAGTGTATCGGCCAGAGCAAAAGCGGCCAGCACATTGGCAAGATTATGCCGACCGGCGATACGCAGTACGTCGACTGGCATCACCGCATAAGTACCCCGGGCAATCCATTGCCCGTCATCGTTACCGATGACCCCCCAATCCATGGGGACGGGTTTACCCAACCCGAAACCTGTCTGCCTGACAGACTCCGGAAATTCTGTAACGGATGCTGGTTCGTCACGATTAATGATTGCAGTACCGCAACGAGCATAGATTCGCTGCTTAGCCTGCGTGTAGTTTTCAAGATCACCATGATGATCCAGATGATCGGGTGAAACATTAAGGACGACAGCCGCATGCAGGGGTAACTCGCCGCTGCGCTCAAGCTGGAAACTGGATAGTTCCAGCACAAACACGTCAGCATCTTCCTCCAGCAATTCAAGTGCCGGCCGACCCAGATTTCCGCCAGCCTGCACCCGAACCCCGGCTGCTTTCAACATGCAATTTACCAGGCTGGTAACGGTACTTTTACCATTCGAACCCGTTACGCCGAGCACTGTTCCTGTGCACGCCTGCATGAACAGATCAATATCACTCAGCACCGGGATGTTGCGCTGTCGGGCATCACTTAACAGCGGCAAATCCATGCTGAGACCAGGAGAAATAAGCAGCTCGTAGACGTCATCCGGCACACTGACCGGAAATTCTCCACAAATTAAAATTGCATCTGGCAACAGTGTGCGTATCTGTTCCTTGCCTGGCGGCTGCTCTCGACTGTCTACAAAAATCGCAGTACGGCCCTGCCCGGCAAACCAGGCCGCGATTGATACGCCGGTAACCCCCATGCCAAGCACGAGCGCCTTATCAGCAACATCATTCACAATCCCGTATTCATTGCTCGACAACATATTCATATTTGTACTGACTGCAGCCACTACCTGATCTTCAGACTCGCAAGACCAACCAACACAAGAATCACCGTAATAATCCAGAAGCGCACGATAACTTTGGGCTCAGCCCAGCCCTTAAGCTCATAATGGTGATGCAGCGGGGCCATGCGAAACACACGCTTGCCCGTAAGTTTGAATGATGCGACCTGCAGCATGACCGAAACAGTTTCAATCACGAACAGGCCGCCCATAATAAAGAGTATGAGTTCCTGCCTGACGATCACGGCAACTGTGCCCAAAGCCGCCCCCAGTGCCAGTGCCCCGATATCACCCATGAATACCTGGGCGGGGTAGGTGTTGAACCACAAAAAACCCAGTCCGGCACCGGATAATGCCGCACAAAAAACCATCATCTCGCCGGCACCGGGGACATAAGGGATACCCAGGTAGTCGGCAAAAAATACATTACCAGCCGCATAGGAAAAAATGCCTAACGCCCCACCAACAAGAACCGCCGGCATTATCGCCAGACCATCCAGCCCATCGGTCAGATTAACCGCATTACTGGTGCCAACAATCACGAAGTAAGTAAATATTATGTAGCTGCCACCAAGCGGAATAGCCAGATCTTTAAAGTACGGAATAAGCAGGTCTGTTTCGGCCGGCCCTTCCGCCATGCTGTACAGAGCAAGGGCAGCAACTAAGCCGGCCGCAGATTGCGCCAAAAACTTCCAGCGCGAGGCCAACCCTTTTGGATCCTGTAAAACCAGTTTTCGATAATCATCAACCCAACCAATTAGGCCAAAAGCCAGCGTGATCAGGATAACGACCCAGACGTAGCGACTGCTAAGATCAGCCCAAAGGAGGGTACTGAAAATAATGGCCAGCAGAATTAGCGCCCCACCCATGGTCGGCGTACCCGCCTTGGGCAAATGGCTTTCAGGCCCATCGGGGCGGATTGTCTGACCAATTTGCCGGGTAATTAACCGCCGAATAAGCACAGGCCCCAGTACAAACGACATAATTAACGCCGTTAGTGCGCCCATAATGGCGCGCAGGGTTATATAGGTGAATGCATTAAATCCAGAATATAACTCCGTCAGATAATCAGCGAGATAAAGCAGCATCGCGTTAGACCCCCACCCTGTTCGCTGTATTCATAACTTCGATCTGCCTGACCAGATGATCCAGCCCCATAAAACGGGACCCCTTGATCAACACGTTGCATCCTGGTCCGAGCTCGGCCAGCAGGGCTTGCTCCACTTCATCGACCGAAACAAACCAGCGTGCACCCTTCCCGAAGCCGTCTGCGGTCTCGCGACTGAGCGCACCAACACAGAAGAGCTTGCGTATACCTGCACTACGAGCAAGGTCACCTACAGAACGATGCAGCTCCGCTGCATCCGGGCCAAGCTCGCCCATGTCACCCAGTACAAGCCATGGTTCACCCTCAAGGTTTCCAAGGAATGCGATAGCGGCCGTTACTGAATCCGGGTTGGCGTTGTAAGTATCGTCATAAATCATTGCGCCGGTCGCAGCACGGAACGCCCGCAGTCGCCCTGGGACATTACAACTGGTCGACAGACCCTCACGTACATTTTCGAGCGTCGCACCCGCTGCCATCGCTGCTGCTGCGGAGGCCAGTGCATTAAGAATATTGTGCTGCCCAACCAGTGGCAGCAAAACAGCAATACGGCCTTCCGGCGTAACCAGATCAAATTCAAATACCGGCTGATCATTACGGAGAACCTGCCTGATATTTTCTGCCCGGCAATCTGCAGCAGAAGACAGGCCAAAACTTTTCAGCTGCCCTGATCTGAGTCTGGCAACCCAGTCAGAAAAGAACGGATCATCCTGGTTCAGCACGGCGATATCATCTGCTGCCAACGAGTCCAACAATTCACCCTTGGTGCGTGCAACCTCTTCGATACTGCCAAAACCCTCCAGATGTGCACGAGCTGCATTGGTAATGACCGCGACATTTACCGCAGCAATATCTGCAAGCACGGCGATTTCACCGGGGTGACTGGCACCCATTTCAATCACGGCTGCCTGATGATGATCCCGCAATGCCAATAAGGTGAGTGGCAAGCCAATATCATTGTTCAGATTGCCGACGGTCGCCAAAACAACATCGCCCTGATCTGCCAGTGCAGCACGCAGAATCGATGCACTCAATTCCTTAACCGTTGTTTTGCCATTACTGCCGGTAATGCCTATGACCGGGATCGAAAAATTCTGGCGCCATTTTCGCGCCAGCGCACCCAGCGCCAGACGAGAATCAGCAACTTTAATCTGCGCCAGGTCAGCCGCTGCGACACTTTCCACCACGGCTCCTGCAGCACCACGAGTTGCTGCATCCACAACAAAATCAGCGGCATCAAATCGTTCACCACGCAGTGCAAAAAATAATTGGCCCGGGCCTATAGTGCGCGTGTCAGTGCTAACGGAATCAAAACTGCCATCCACACCTTCCAGATGACCGCCGACATCCTTCGCTACACCAGACAACGTACCCATACTCATGCCAGCGCCCCCAGCAGGCCAGCTGCTTGCTCAACATCCGAAAATGGCACTGAGTGGCCGGAGATCAGCTGATAGCTTTCGCTGCCTTTGCCCGCGATTAACACCGCATCACCTGCTCCGGATGCATCTACTGCAGTTGCAATCGCCAGCGCCCTGTCACGCACCACTGCTACCTTCGAGTGCTCTGCAATTCCCGTGAGAATCGCAGTGACTATTGCATCCGGATCTTCATTACGCGGGTTGTCATCCGTAACAATAATGCGATCTGCCAGCCGCTCTGCGACTGATCCCATTTCGCCCCGCTTACCTATATCGCGCTCACCACCGCATCCGAATACGACGCTGATCGTGCCTGAACAATGTTCCCTCAGAACCTCTATTGCTTTCCCCAACGCATCAGGTGTATGCGCGAAATCAACCACGACCAGTGGTGCAGAATCATTACCGCGAACAACCTGCATCCGCCCCGGTGGTGGCGCACACTGTGCAAGCGCATCGACCGCTTGCTGCAAATCGTAGCCGTGTGCGAGCAATATTCCTGCAGCTACAAGCAGGTTTTCTGCATTAAAGCGGCCCCACAAACTGCTGCGCATTTCAGCCATACCGTATGCGCCACTAAAGCGCAGCAACAACCCGTCCGTATCCGACTCAACCACTTCAACCTGCAATGTCGGTAGTTCATCAACCGACACCTGACCAACCAAAGCAACGGCAATAATCTCAGCCCGACCACGCAAACTACGTACCAGCTCAGCACCAAACGGATCACCAATATTGATCACCGCATTTCTGATCGATGGAATATCAAACAGTTTTGCCTTGGCAGCACGATAGGCAGCCAGATCGCCATGATAATCAAGATGGTCACGACTAAGATTTGTAAATGCAGCAGTCGACAGCCGTACCGCATCTATTCTTCCCTGATCCAGACCATGGGAAGACACCTCCATAATTACAGCTGTAGCACCGGCGTCGGCCAGCTTACGCAGGCGTCGATGCACCGCAATCACACCCGGCGTTGTCAGGGCGCTCGGCTCAAGCTTGCCACCTGTCCCATAACCTATGGTTCCCATATAGCCGGCCTCACAGCCGAGATGAACCAGGGCCTGACTCACCAACCAGGCTGTCGTGGTTTTACCATTAGTGCCGGTAACGCCTGTCACCACAACTTGCTCTGAAGGACGGGCAAAAAAACGATCGGCAATGGCACCGACTTCGTCACTCAGGCCCGGCACCGCAAAGCTGGCAATAGCCTCAGGCAACACCGGGTCTGACCAACCCTTCGCCGGCTCCCACGCAATAGCAGCTGCACCCGCCGCAACGGCAGACGCAGCAAACTCCAACCCGTGGTGCTGCAAGCCCTGACAGGCCAGAAATAACGCGCCCTGCGTCACCCGACTACTGTCGGCAGTAATATCTGTTACTTGCAATTCAGGTACCTGAGTATTTGCATCCATGCCCGTATCACTAAACAATTCCCGCAACTGCGCGCCACCTGCTGGAGCAATACTCATCGACTTAACGCTACCGTTGCCGAAAAGTCCTGTAGCTCACCAATATCATCTGGCACAATCGCCAGAATTCGGGTTGCATCTGCAACAATTTTGGAGAACACGGGTGCGGCCACCGCACCGCCGTAGTACTTACCAGCCGATGGGTCATCAATAACGACCACGACAGCAAGTCGTGGATTTGTCATCGGTGCAATGCCAGCAAAAATAGCTGTATAACGATTTTCCAGATAGCCGCCACTGGTAAATTTCTGTGTTGTACCGGTCTTTCCTGCGACGCGATAACCCGCTACTGCGGCACGGATACCCGTACCTTTGTCACTGACGACTTCTTCCATCATGCCGAGTACGGCATTGGCGGTATCTGCAGATATAACCCGGCGCGCAATGGGTGGCTGCTTGACAGGCAACAACGATACCGGGCGTTGCAATCCATTAGCCGCAATAGCGGCATACGCCTGCGCCAGTTGCAGAGGCGTAATTGAAAGACCATAACCATAGGCCAGTGTCGCCTGACTAATCGGGCGCCAATTCGCGTGGTGGCTCAGCAAACCAGCCGACTCTCCCGGGAAACCACTGGCACTGGTGCGGCCTAAACCAAAGTCGTTAAGTACTTGCCACAGGTCAGCGGGCTCAAGCGACATCGCAATCATCGTCGAGCCAACATTGCTCGACTTTGCCAGTACTGTTGTCAAATCAATACGGCCAAGATTGTGCTTATCCTTAATAACTTTCGCACCAACCTGAATATGCCCGGGGTTCGTATCAATGAGACTGTTCGGATTATATTTTCCAGATTCTATAGCCGCAGCCATTATCAAAGGTTTAATACTCGAGCCTGGCTCAAAAATATCTGTGATAGCCCGATTTCTGTAATGGCTGGCCTTGTACTGCGACCTGTCATTCGGGTTGTAGCTTGGCTGATTGACCATAGCCAGTACTTCGCCTGTCAATACATCGACCACTACTGCCGAACCGGAGCTGGCCTTGTTGGCCTGAACAGCTTTCTTCAATTCCCGGTAAGCAAGATACTGAATGCGCAGATCTATGCTGAGCGCAATATTCTGGCCCGGCTCGGGCGCTTCGATACGCTCGATATCCTCTACGATACGACCCAGTCTGTCCTTGAGAACAAGCTTGGCACCCGAATGACCGCTTAACCGATGATCGAAAGCGAGTTCAATTCCTTCCTGACCTGAGTCATCGACATTTGCAAAACCAATCAGATGCCCGGTCACTTCTGCAGCCGGATAGTAACGACGGTATTCACGCTGCAGGTGTACACCGGGCATATTGAGCTGCTCTATCCGTTTGGCCGCCGCAGGATTCATGTGCCGTTTCAGATAGAGAAAGTCTTTGTCAACACTGCGGGTAAGCCTGGCAGTTAGCGCTGCGCGGTTTATCTTCAGTAAATCAGCAAGCACCGGAATATTTTCAGGCATGCTGACCAGATCACCAGGGTCCACCCACACACTGTCTACAGGCGTACTCACAGCCAGCGGCTCACCATTTCGGTCAGTAATTGAACCACGGTGGGCAGCCAGCGTAACGCGCCTGACATGACGTGCATCAGCCTGCCCGTTTAAAAATGCCTGATCAAATACCTGCAGAGAAACAGCACGGCCTACCAATACCAATGCGCCGGCAACCAGACACAGGCCCGCAAACTGGCAACGAGCCCGAAAGCTACGCTGACGCTCGGCAGCAGATTGCTTACGCCATCTCACTGTCGCACCACTCTGATTTCAGCTGGAGTAGGATTGCGCATTTTCATTTTCCGACGCGCCAATTGCTCAACTCGTGAATGCGTAGACCATGTGCTTTGCTCGATCTGGAGACGCCCCCACTCAACTTCCAGCGTGTCCCGTTCAACTATCAAAACCTGCAACTGGGTAAACTGCTTGCGTGATTCATGCCGCGCAAAGACACAGGTAATTGCAGTTGCAATGACCGCAACAGCTAATACTGCAACACCTGAAATCGTTTTGGCCTGCTGATTCACAAATATTCCCCCACTCGCAACACCGCACTGCGCGCACGTGGGTTACGTTCTGTCTCTGCATCACCCGATCGAATTGCACGGCATACCAACCGCATTTTTGGTTTGGCTGATTCAGGAACCACGGGCAATCTGGCAAGTGCCGGATCAACGCGAGAATGATCCCGAAGAAAACGCTTGACCATTCGGTCTTCCAACGAATGAAAGCTGATCACGCATAATCGTCCGCCTACGGACATTACGTTCAGAACTGACTCCAAAAAATTCTGCAATTCACCGAGCTCGTTATTTATATATATCCGTACCGCCTGAAAGGTTTTGGTAGCCGGATGTTTTCCCTTCCCCCGCCGCGGGATGACGCGCTCTATAAGATCCGCCAGTTGCCGCGTTCGAGTTATCTTTTCTATCGATCTTGCATCGCAGATTGCCCGCGCAATGCGTCGCGCTGATTTTTCCTCACCAAACCGGGCAATCACCCGAGCCATCTCACGTTCTTCCGCTGCATTGATCCAGGTCTCCGCCGACTGGCCTGAATCCGGATCCATGCGCATGTCCAGCGGGCCATCCCGCAGAAAACTAAAACCCCGCTCCGCATCCTCAAGCTGAGGCGAGGAAACCCCCAGATCGAGAACAATGCCATCGACCTTCCCAAGGACTCCGTGAGCCGCAGCAATTTGTTCAATGTCTCCAAAGTTCCCCCTGATAACGGTGACTCTTGAATCACTCGCCGCCAGGTCAACAGCTGTCTCCAGGGCGTACGGGTCACGGTCTATAACCAGCAGCCTTCCCGCCGGACCCAATTGCTCCAATAACGCCCTGCTATGCCCTCCGCGACCGAAGGTCCCGTCAATATATAGCCCGTCCGGACGCACACCCAGTTGCGCCAGGATCTCGTCTTTTAATACCGGAACGTGCTGGTCTTTCCCGGCGCTCATATAAACCAGTCCGGCCTTCGCTGTTTATCTTCCCAAACCGGGCTGTTTACCCGGACCTTACAGTGACAGGGATTCCAACTCCGGCGGCAACTCCAGATCGGCATTGCTGCTGCTCTGCTCCAGCCACTGCGCCCATTGATCTTCATCCCACAATTCAAACTTGTTACCCTGCCCGATCAGCATGACCTGTTTGTCCAGGTGGGCAATCTCACGCAGTTCTTTCGAGATCAGGATTCGACCATGGCTGTCCATATCCATTTCAGCAGCATGGCCTACTATCCGGCGCTGAAATGCCCTGACAGCAGGCTTGTTGCCGGGCAAACGCATCAGACGCCGCTCCATATCTTCCCAATCCGGCAGTGGGTATATGAGCAGGCAGGGATCACGATCAATCGTAGCGACAAGACTGCCGCCAGAACGCGCAGCGATTCCGTCACGATAGCGTGTCGGAATCGCCATTCTCCCTTTACCATCAAGGGTGATTTTTGAAGCACCGCGAAACATCTTAAATTGGACACGAAGCCCATTTTCTCCCACTTTTTACCACTTTTTTACACCTTCGACACACTATAGGGAGGCTTTTACCTTTATGTCAACCGAGAAACCCGAATATTTCTTGTATGACAGTGACTTATGAGTGGTTTAGGTGCCGAAAAAGGGCACACTGGGAGCTGTTAAATCAGTCGCTTATAAGGTCTTTATTAGCAAGTATTGAGGAGTACAGCCTAAACCGCAGGCATGAGCTTTTGAACATGCTGGCACGGGCAGGTGCGCGGGGAAGAAATACAAGGAAAGAAAAAAGTGGAGTCGGCCGATAAGCCGGGTTCTGTCGTGAGCAATCATTCATCTGGGACCACCGTCACCAGTGGCCTCAAGCAACCTACCCGGAAGCACCTGCGGGCACGGTCGTTGCAAAGCAACATGCTTCCCTATTTGGTCTTGCTCCAGGTGGGGTTTACCCTGCCGCGAAGTGTTACCACCCGCGCGGTGCGCTCTTACCGCACCATTTCACCCTTACCTGCAGCCCGAATAAACGAACTACAGGCGGTATATTTTCTGTGGCACTTTCCGTGGGCTCGCGCCCCCCAGGCGTTACCTGGCACCCTGCCCGCCGGAGCCCGGACTTTCCTCCCGCTGCAAGCAGCGCGCGATTGCCTGGCCGACTCCGTGGGCAACGATAGGGACGCATGGGTGGTAATGCAAGGAATGTCTTACTGCATTCGGTTCTATGCCCAGTCTGGCATGGTGCCCACAACCAGCCCAGACGACCTGGATTCTCAATTTTAATCCCTGTCACGGCGCGCATGCCTTGACCGGTGACGGCAGGTTCGACATGGCTCACGGC
>PVMK01131451.1_pt1 | contig 64042 bp, 66 predicted proteins | sample 1853481 | NCBI WGS metagenome assembly PVMK01 (sample SAMN08533507, study PRJNA380276) | Marine sediment metagenome, whole genome shotgun sequencing project.
CTCAGCGAGGACCTTCGCTGAGGAAGGCGAGTGCCTCTTCGGCGGCCGACTGCTCGGCAGCCTTTTTCGACCGCCCCTCACCCGACCCCAATCGAGTGTCCTCAACGTAGACAGTCGCCTTGAAGTGACGGCTGTGGTCAGGACCGCTGCCTTCAACCTCGTAGGCCGGTCTTCTGTCGTCACGGGCGAGGTGCTCCTGGAGTCGGGTCTTGAAGTCCTTGATTCCCGGGCTTTTGGCCCGGTCGGCAACCTGGTCGGACCATAGCGACAGGATGATCTCGCCGACAGCGTCGATTCCGGCGTCGAGATAGACCGCTCCGAGTATCGCTTCAACTCCATCGGCGAGAATGGAGTCCTTCTCGCGACCACCCGTTCGCTCCTCTCCCGGAGCAAGCTCGATGTGCATCCCGAGGTCCAGTGATCTCGCAACCTCCGCGAGGGCGGGGCCGCTGACAACGGCGGCCCGGACCTTTGCCATCTGCCCCTCTGCCAGGTGGGGATACGACTCGTACAGCAGATCCGTGATCACAAGCTGAAGAACGGCGTCTCCGAGAAACTCGAGACGCTCGTTGTCGTTTCGAGACGGATCTTCTGAGCTGACCGACCGATGGGTAAGCGCGAGGCGAAGCATTTCAGAGTTCTGAAAGGAGTAGCGCAGCTTGTCCTCGAGAGTCATGCCAACTGTTCGGCCAGTCGTCCCGCCAGGTCACCATCCACCCCGTCCCTGGCGAGGGCAAGCGCGTTGGAGATCGCCACCCGGCTCGAGTTGCCGTGGGCGATCACAGCAACCGATTTCACACCGAGAAGCTGTGCACCACCATAGGTTTCGTAGTCGAGGACCTCTCCGACTGCTGCCAGAACAGGAAGGACTTGCTTCTGAATGGCCGGTGGCAGATTCGCAATCGCCTCCTGAAGATACTGGCTGACGAGCTTCGCCGTCCCTTCGGTCGTCTTGAGAAAGACATTGCCGGTGAACCCATCTGTGACAATGACGTCCGCCCTGTCTGTCGCGATGTCCCGACCTTCGAGATTTCCCACAAAATTGGTCGGGCCGGATTCAAGCAGGTCATAGGCCGCTCGCTCCAGGTCACGCCCCTTTCCCTTCTCCTCCCCGATGGAGAGAAGACCGACGCGGGGATCCTTCACGCCGAAAAGCGCCTCGGCCGCCACCGAGCCCATGATCCCGAACTGAGCGAGCTGCTCAGGTTTCACGTCAGTATTGGCGCCGGAGTCCAGCACCAGCGTTGGTGTTCCCGGGGTTGGAAATATTGTGGCGATCGCGGGACGCGCAACACCTTTGATTCGTCCAATGACTATCGCAGCCGCAGCCATGGATGCTCCTGTTGAGCCAGCGGAAACGAACCCGTCCGCGGACCCTTCCGCGACAAGTCTTGCCACGACGTTTATTGACGCCTCGGGCTTTTCTCTGAGCGCCCGGCCAGGCTCGTCTCCCATGCCGATGACGTCCGCCGCATCAACAATCGGAAGAAGGGTGTCGTGCTTGGATAGCTCGACCTTGAGAGCCTGGTGATCGCCTACCAGCACTACGTCCACACCGTCGCGTGCCGCCTCAACCGCACCGGCAACGGTCTCGGATGGGGCGTGGTCGCCCCCCATGGCGTCGAGGGCGATGCGGGCCAATTCTCCTAGTGCTCCCCAGGCACTTAATCGGTGTCGAGTACTTCGCGGCCGGCGTATGTACCGCACTCACGACAGGCGCGGTGAGGAAGTTTTGGCTTGCCACACTGCTCGCACGCCACACTGGCTGGAGCGGAGACCTTCCAGGCCGCCTTGCGCTGACGGGTTCGTGAGCGCGACATCTTCTTCTTGGGCACCGCCATGTCGGGCACTCCTTGGTTTCTCAGGATTCGAATAGGTCTTTCAGGACGGCGAAGGGAGAGCCAGAGTCCTCTCCATGCCCGTCACAGGGGTCACTATTCAAGTCGGTTCCACAGATTGGGCAAAGTCCCTTGCAGTCTTCTCGACATAGTGGGGTCGCCGGAATGCTCAAGGCCAACTCATCGGTGGCAGCGCTCCCGACATCGATCTCCTTGTCGACGATTGCGTAGCCATCCTCATCCGGCGTCACCGAGAAGTGCTGCAAGCTCTCCGTCTCCAGTTGACGTTCCCACTCCGTGAGGCAACGAACACACGTGAGATGGGCATTCGCAACCACCCGAAACCTGGCCTGGACGCCGTCGATCGTCCCGGTAACCACACCGGTGACCGCAATAGGGCCTTTGACCGTTGAATCACCCAGCCGAAGGGAAACGTCGCGACTCCCGGCGAAGCTCCGTTCCTTCTCCAGGTGTCCGGCCAGGTCACCAATGCTGATGACCAAGTCGGCGCTCATGTCAGATCGGGACTTCGGGTGGACGGGGTCTGGCCTGGTGGAGCTCGCTTCGCGCGGCCTGGCACTGGGCCATAATGTCTACGAGGAGTCCCTCGACGCGCTGCAGCTTCTTCTCGATCTCGTCTTCGGTCTCCAGTCGGAGACGCCGGGCGTCACCTTCGGCCCGGCGGACGAGAATGTTGGCCTCCTCCACTGCCTCGGCGAGGATGTTCGAATCCGAGACCATCTCGTCTGCCTCGGTTCGGGCCTTCTCCATGATCTCGCGGGCTTTCTCATTCGTCCGGGAAATGAAGGCCTCGCGCTCGCGGACCATCCAACGGGCTGCTCGCAGCTCGTCTGGAAGGCTTTCCCGAAGCTTCTCGAGAAGACTGAGATGGGCATCCCGGTCGACAAGGGCATTGGACGACAATGGCATCGTCTTCGCCTCGTGTAGATGGACCATCAGCTCATCAACGATGTCGAGAATGTCGGATGGATCTGGGCGGCCGGAGACGTCCACTACAACTTCGGCGCCGATATCTGTATGTGTGTCCTGGGTCATGACAACCGCTCCTTCAATGCGTTCTCCACCACGTCGGGGACCAGACCGCTCATCGATCCACCGAGCCTTGCAACCTCTTTGACCAGCGTCGAAGAAATGAACCCGTGCTCCGGGTGGGCAGGCATGAACACCGTCTCCATCCCGGTCAGATGTCTGTTCATCTGAGCCATCTGATTCTCATACTCATAATCGTCGACCGTCCGCAGCCCTTTGACGACGACGTCTGCACCGACCTCCCTCACATGGTCGACCAGCAAACCGCCAAACACGGTGACTTCGACATCGTCACCGTGGATCTCGGTGATCATCCCGACACGCTCTTCCACGCTGAACAGAGAGCTCTTGGAAGGGTTGGCGATCACCGACACAACAACCCGGTCGAACGCGGAAACGACACGATTGATCACATCGACATGCCCATTCGTCGGCGGGTCGAAGCTGCCGGGACACAATGCGGTTGTCATTCTGCGCTTTCTACCTTCTCGTACCTGAGGATTCTGGTATCTCCGTAACGCCTATCCGTGGCAACTCGCCATGTTTTGGGGACATCGGGAATCCTGTCGGTGTGGCGACGGGACACGACAACCTCGGCATTCGGCAACAAGAGCCGGTCGAGGGTCGTCAGATCGCTCTCCATGATACCTGTGTCCTGGTCCCAGGGCGGGTCCATGAAGACAAGGTCGAATCGGTCATCGCACCTGTTCAGAAAGCTCTCCACGGTGGCTTCGATCACTCGTCCGCCCAGATCGACAGTTGCGATGTTCGACCTCAGCGTGATCAGGGCCTTGCGCCCGTTCTCGACGAAGACCACCGACCCTGCGCCTCTCGACAACGCCTCCAACCCAAAGGATCCTGACCCGGCGTAGAGGTCGGCCACGATGGCTTCGTTGACCCAACTCCCGATAGCGGAGAAGACTGCCTCTCTCGCCCGATCGGTGACAGGGCGTGTTCGGCTCGTGTCCGGCGCCTTGATCCGCCTCCCTCGCGCACTCCCGGCAATGATCCTCATGAGCACCCCATTAGCTGACGAATAGCCAATCGACGGAGTCTCCGAGCATTCCCTTGACTTCTTCGACCAGATCGGGGTGTTTTGCCAGATGAGGATCGGAGTCAACAAGACCGAAAGCATCCCTTCTCGCCGCTACCAGCAACTCAAAATCCGCGAGGATGTCGGCGAGTTTCAGGTCTTTGACTCCCGATTGACGCGTGCCGAAGACCGTGCCCTGCCCACGGATAGCCAGATCCTCTTCGGCCAGCCGAAACCCGTCGTTCGTGGCCACCATCGCGGCAAGACGCCCCTCCCCCTCCTCGGTGGTTGCGTCGGCGAGCAGCAGACAGGTACCGGCGTGTTCCCCACGCCCGACTCTGCCTCTGAGCTGGTGGAGTTGGCTCAGACCGAAGCGGTCAGCATCTTCGATAACCATCACCGTGGCGTTGGGGATGTCGATACCCACTTCGATCACAGTGGTGGAGACCAGGACATCGAGATCGCCATCCCTGAATTCGCCCATGACCGTCTCTTTCTCGGCAGACCGCAGTTGACCGTGGATGAGACCGACTCGAAGGTCCGGCAGCAAACGGGAGAGTCGCCCGTGCTCGGCCACTGCGGACGCGGCCTCCACCTTCGGGCTGTCCTCGACCAATGGGCACACGACAAACGCTTGACGTCCCCGGGCAACCTCTTTGTCGATGAGACTCCACGCAGTGCCTTCCTCCGTCTTTGCGAGGAGAGTGGTGGCGACAGGCTTGCGTCCCGGGGGCATCTCGTCGATGACCGAGACATCGAGATCCCCATAGAGAGTCATCGAAAGGGTCCGCGGGATCGGTGTGGCGGTCATTATCAGAATGTCTGGCTCTGCCAGATCGGCCTTCTCCTTGAGCTGGACACGTTGCGCAACGCCAAACCGGTGCTGTTCGTCGACCACGACAACACCGAGATTGTGAAAGTGGACGCCCTCCTGGATGAGGGCGTGGGTGCCGATCACCAGATCAACCTGACCCGTCGCGATGTCCTCGAGAAGCTCGGCCTTCGTTATCCCGGATCGGTAGTTGGCAGTGGCAACGGATCCGGTGAGAAGGCCAAGTCGGACCATGGGCTCCCCAGTGTCGAACAGGCTTTTCATGCCCATCCGGGCTCCGGCGCCCTGAAGACCGGGCGACAAACCGGCATCGGCAAGAAGCTCACGAACTCCCAGATAGTGCTGACCGGCCAGAACCTCCGTTGGTGCCATGATCGCACCCTGCCAACCACCTTCGATGCCATGAAGCAACGTGGACACCGCAACCACCGTCTTGCCCGATCCGACCTCGCCTTGAAGCAGCCGGTGCATCGGGTGGGCCATTTTCAGATCGGCCTCGATCTCACTCAGAACCCTGATCTGGGCCGATGTGAGGCTGTAGGGCAGACCGCCGAGGAAGCGTCGGACAAGATCACCCGACACATCGTGGGCGACACCGGTTGCCTCCATTATCTGCTTGCGCTTCTGGACGGCGAGAGCCAGCTCGAGTCGAAACAACTCGTCGTACACGAGCCGGGCGCGCGCGGGGCCCACCTCCTCGATGGTCTCGGGGAAGTGGATAGCCCCAAATGCGCGGTCCCGGTCTATCAATCCGTGCGCCTCGATGAACTCCGGGGGAACGACATCGGTGATGGGTCGTGAGCGAAGCAGCGCATTGTGGATCGAACGTCGCATGATCCCCGGGCTCACCTCCCCCACCGATCCGTGGATCGGCACAACCCGGCCTGTAATGAGACTCTCCGAAGGCGAGTCGAGAACGTCGACCGCCGGGCTCTTCATCTGCAATGCGCCACGAAACGACTCGACGACGCCGGAGAGGGCCACCTGTGCGCCCTCCGTCAGCTGACGCTTCCGAAAGGTCTGGTTGAACCAGACCGCCTTGATAGTGGCGCTCTCGTCGGCGATCCGGGCTTCGATGATCGCCAGATTGCGTCGGGGGCGGCGCATGGACACCGATTGCACCTCCCCGATCACGGTTACCTCAGAACCGATCGGAATCGAGGCGATCGGCGACTTCATGGAGCGATCGATGTAGCGGCGTGGCACATGATGAAGCAGATCGGCCACACTGTCGATGCCCGCCTTCGCCAGGGCCTGGGACCGCTTGCCGGCCAAACCCTTCACTTCGGAGGTGCCTACCTCGGAGAGACGGCTCAGAGATGCCATGCGCGCACGGTAACGGTCGAGTGGGACTTGATAGGGAAGGTCGCTATGATTCGGGCTCGGTCGAACCGGGTTGACCAATTCCGTCTGGTTCCCTCTCTATTTTCACGGAGCACTCAGTCATGTCTTATCGGTGTGAGATCTGCGGCAAGGAGCCGAGCTACGGCAAGTCCGTGAGCTTCTCCCATAAACGCAACAATCGCCGCTGGCTGCCCAACATCCAGAAGATCCGCGTCAAGCACGGTTCCAATACCCGCAAGGCCCGTGTCTGCACTTCGTGCATCCGGGCGGGCAAAGTAGTCAAGGCCTGAAACGATGGATCAGGGCGTCGTCAAGACCTACGACCCCGTGACCGGTGCCGGAATCGTGGTTCGCGACATCGACCGCGTGGAGGTATATCTTCGACCAGGTTCACTCGAGGGGTCAGTGTTCCGCACGCTCCGTCAGGGACAGCGTGTCTTGTTCGATTCCGTCGAGGACGACGGTCGCACCTTCATCTCGTCGCTTCGGCTGGGACAGGACGGCTACTGATCCACTAGTGTCGCTCGCCCCAGAGAGCGTTAGGAGGCTCAGTTGGTCCAGGCTTATGTCCTGATCCAGACGGAGGTCGGCAAGGCCGCCGTCGTGGCAGAAGAAGTACGCGAGATCATCGGCGTCGAGAGCGCCGATGACGTGACCGGTCCCTACGACGTCATCGTCAAGGCGACTAGCGAGGACGTCGACTCGCTCGGCAAGCTCGTAGTGGCCAAAATCCAGGCAGTGGACGGCATTACGCGCACTCTCACCTGCCCGGTGGTGCACCTCTAGATCTCAGACAAAGGAACTCAACTAACCCAGTTTGGAGGCGATCGTCCCGGCACTGCGTAGTGCGGTGCCGTCGCTTCCGGCGACCGAGAACACTCTTGTTGGCGCGCTCTCTGCCTCTGCCACCATGTCCTCGAAGAGTTGACGCCGCGTGAGCGGTGGCTGGACCCACAGGTACGCCGCCATCGACCCGGGGATCGTATTGACCTCGTTCACGACCAGTTCTCCATCATTCTCGAGGTAGTCGATTCGGGCGATGCCACGCAGATCAGCCACTTCGGTGACGCGTCGGGACAACTCGTGTATGGCCTTCTCGAGACTCTCATCGAGTGACGCCGGGAGTTGGCGGCCACTGCTCGGCTCGCCACCCCAGGCCAGATACTTCTGGTCGTAGGAGTAGATCCCGCCGTCGGATCGCGCCGGGGCCTCGATCGCCGACACCTGCCAAACGGGATGAGTACGGACCGCCACCTGAAGGTCCCGGCTGCCGACGAGAAAAGGCTCGACGACCGCTCCTTGATCGAGAAAACTCGACGATCGCTTCAGGGCCAGGACCGTGGCCCAGTCATCAGCCACTTCTATGCCTATGGACGACCCACCGAATCGAGGCTTGACGATGTAAGGAGAGGGGAATTCGGGAGAGGGTTCCATGCCGGTAGAAACCATGGTCCGCGGAAGGGTCGGCAGACCCGCCGAGGCCATTGCCGCTCCGAACGCAAGCTTGTCCATGCACAGGGCCGACCCTGCCTGGCCCGGTCCCGTATAACGAAGCCCGGCCAGGTCGAGCAGCCCTTGAAGTGTCCCGTCCTCGCCGGGGCCGCCATGACATGCGATGAACACCACACTGAGACCAAGGGGCTTCTTCTTGACGACAAAGCCCTGCCCCGGAGAAACGACAAACGAGACTTCCCGGGCCTTGGCAGGCACACCGTCGGCAAAGTCTCCTGCTTCGAGATCTGACCCGACCAGATACCACTCACCGGATTTCGACCAGTAGACGGCATGCACGTCCCCGAGGGCGCGTGCCACCTGGAGACCGGTCAGGACCGAGATGTCATGCTCGTCCGACGGCCCTCCGAATACCACTGCAGGCTTGCTCATCTAGTGCTGACTCTCACGGGTAGTGATCGGGGAGATCGTTCTCGTAGAGAACCGCATCGCCCGGTCCGAGGGTTCCCCGGATCCATGCAACCGCCTCCTCCCGATCGCCCACGACGGTAACCGACGCCCGGCCGTTGGCAGAACCCTGGACCAGAGCCTCACGGTTGGTCTTGCCCACGACGATGAAATAGTCGACCACGCCGGCGGCGGCCGAAGCAAAACCCCTGTTTTCTTTCGCCTGAACCGGCCCGAGTTCGACCATGCCCGGTGTCACCACGGCCAACTTCCCTGCACTCCCCACCTCCTGGAGCAACTCGAGAGCCCTTTCTGCACCGGCCGGATTGGAATTGAATGTGTCATCGACGATGGAGAACCCTGATTCGGAAACTGTGACCGTTTGACGATGGTCGGTGGTCGGCAATGTGGCCGAGCGCTCCACCAAGCTCTCGACGTCGACGCCCAGTGCCAGACAGATTCCTATGGCGACAGCCAGATTCGCCGGGAACACATCGTCGGGAGCCGATGCGATGACCCGTCCGTCCAGTCGAATGGAACCGTCTGCCACTACCACCCGCCCTTGCTCGCCCGTGGAGACCTCGATGATGCTCATCGATCCGGCATTTTCCCTCGCGAGTCGAGCCAGAAGAGGGTGGTCGACACAGATCACACCAACCTCCGCTCTCTCGAGGATTTCGGCCTTGGCCGAGACGATGCGTTCCTCGGTTCGAAACCTCTCGAGATGGACGGGGCCAATGGCGACCATTGCCGCCACCCGCGGCGGAATCCATTCGCACAGCTTTGCTATCTCACCGGGGCCATAGGTACCCATCTCGGCGACGAACACCTCGGTACCAGGGAGTGAGGCTCTCATTGATGGCTCGTGCCAGCCCCATTCGGTTGTTGAAAGAGGCAGGGCTGACGACCGTTCGTTTCGTTCCGTCCAGTAGATGGCCCAGATAGTTCTTGGTTGTCGTCTTCCCGTACGAGCCGGTGATCGCCACAACTTCGGCTCTGACTGCCTCGAGTTTGCGACCAGCTTTGCCGACCCACTTCGAGCCGAGCAGACCCTCCAACGGTTTGAGCGCCAAGAGGGCAAAGTCGACAATGAGAGGCAGGGCGAATAGCCCGACAGCGATCATGACCGGGCTTCCCGATCGCCCTCCGAGGTAGTAGATACCGACGAGAATGATCCCCGAAACAAAGGCCACTCGCTTCAATCGGCCCGTCCAGACAAGCGGACTCGTCGTGCCTTTGATGCCAAGTCCGACCGGACCGATCTGGCCTATCGCCACCAGAAATCCGAACCAGGGGTTCCAGAACGTCCCGATGATGCCGACCAAACCCCAGGGCAAACAACCCGAGGTTGGAAGATCCGTTGGTCCACCATCGCCACGCAAACCGACTGACGGAGGGCGGGAGATAGTGCTCCCGCTGCGCGATCCGCAGCCAGCGAAGACCCGCGGGGATCGAGGCGACCCCACAGATGGCCGCAAGCACCCAGATCATTCCATGACCGAATCTATTGCCTTGCGGAGTTCCTTCGGGGCTTCGATTGGGACGTGATGCCCCACGCCCTCGATCACCCTCAGGTCGACGTCACCGTCGGCCTGGTCTATAACGCCGGCAGCCATCTCAGCCACCGAGACGGGTACCTCGTCATCCAACTCACCCCAGAGCAGCACGACCGGGGACTGCATATCCCTCAGTTGCGGTTCGTAGCTCTCGTTCACCACCTTCACCAGAATGTCCCGCATGACGCCGGTCGCCGATCTGTAGTCGTCGGATCCACTTTGTCTGCGAAGACTTTCCATACGCCGATCTGAGATGATGCCGATCCTGTTGAGCGATCTGACGATCTTGTAGGAGATCCTCGGCCGCCGGCCAACCCCTGAGCGAACGATCGGCGCACCCGTGAGGATGACCGGGCCGATCTCGTCCGGGTACCGCGCGGCCAGACACACCGCGATTCTGCCGCCGAAGGAATGACCGATCAGGACGGGAGGCCTATCGAATTCCCGCAGCATCTCAGAGAGAATGTCTGCATAACCCTCGGCGCCAATCACGTCGGCGGGAGGAGGCGACGCGCCAAAGCCCGGAAGATCCGGGGCAAAGGCCGAAATACCCATCAGGCTGTTCTTGAAATCGGCTCCATGCCGACCCCACCCATGGAGGGCAAGAACACGTGGCGGTCCTTCGCCGAACACCTCGGCAAACACTGCGCCGTCAACGAATGACCGTAAAGCCAAGGATCAATCCTCGATCTGACAGGAAGAAACGCCGAGAATACAGGGAGGAGAAGCCAAACCAATGACCACCGAAGACATCCAACCGACGATCCACGAGTCGATGGCCCGATTTCGAGCCTCACTGCTTCGTCGTGCCTCTGCTGTGGCTTGGGTGGTTCTCATCATCATCGGCGCTCAGGCTGTTCGCAGTGAGATCTTCGCGCTGCCGGCGTTCTACATTCCGATGGCAGGTTTGGCTGTCCTGTTGGTCTCGTCGGCAGCGATACGATGGGAAGGCCTCATGGCGACCGGGGCCGCCCCCTGGATCTCCGCTGGTTGGCTACTCGCTCTCATCGTCGGCATAACGGCACTCGCCAGTATCCCCGAGTTAGCTGCCACCGCACAGCCGATCCTGTTTGGAATAGCTGCGGTATCAGGTCTTCTCCTCACGTGGTGGACCCACGCAATCATCACCGTGACCATCGGGATTGCAATCTCCTACATTGCTTTCACCCTTGGACTGGCCGATGCCATTCCAGACGTACTTGCCCCGGTCCTGACCGTCCTGGTTGTCGCTGCCTCGACTGCCCTGGTCGGCTTTGAGTTTGAGAAAGAAGCCCTTGTCTCTGCAGGAAAGGAGAGCAAGCTCGAGGTCCAGCGTCTCGACTTCGAGCGTCTCTACGCCGTCAGCGCCACTTTGGCTCGCGCCGAGTCCCTTTCCGAGATCGTCCCCCACCTGATCGGGACCATCTGCAAATACCTCGACGCCCAAGTGGGTGTCGTTCTTCTTCACGACGCCGAAATGGCACGTCTCGAGGTGATGAGTCCAATCTGGGTCAACGGATACCCGCTGGAAACCGAGGAGTTGGCGGTTGACATAAACTCGACCAGTGTCGTGGCTCAGACCTATCGCGCCGCCAAACCGATACTGGTCAGGCAAATCGACTCCAAGACCGACTCACATGTCCTGCTCAAAGAGCTTGGCCTGAAACAGGCATTGGTGGCGCCTCTCAAGGTGGAATCGATGAGAGTGGGTGTCATCGTGGTAGGCGATCCCTACGCCCACGACTTCACCGAAGATCAGTTGGAGAAGTTGGGCTCGCTGGCGGCCCCGGCAGGGCTTGTCCTCAGCCAGATCGGGAGATACGAAGCCCAGGCGGAGATGACGAGACGTCTCGAAGAGGTTGCTCAAATGAAGTCTGACTTTGTCTCGACGGTGAGTCACGAGTTGCGCAGCCCTCTTACATCGATCATCGGATCGCTGGACACGGTGAATCGCCCCGAGTTGGCGCCGCCGGAGCCCACCTCTCAGCAGTTGCTACTCAGCGCTCGTCGCCAAGCCGGACGCTTGCAGAGACTCATTGAGGACCTCTTGGTCGTGTCGAGAATCGATCGAGGGGCGATCCCGGTGCATATCGAGGCAGTCCCGATTCGCGAGATCTTCGACGAGGTCAACCGTGTCGTCTCCCTCGAGCCAACGCTCAGCGTCGACCCCGAAGGGTTGGAGACGAGGGCAGACCGGGATCATCTCTCGCGGGTTCTCATCAATCTGGTCGAGAACGCAGCGAAGTATGCCCCTGACAGTCCCGTCGAGTTGTTCGCATGGGAGCGGGCCGGCAAGGCTGTCATTGCGGTCGTAGACCATGGACCCGGAGTCCCCGAGAGCGACAGAGAGCGGGTGTTCGAGAGATTCGTACAGGTGGACCAGTCGGATACGAGATCCAAGGGCGGAACAGGACTGGGTCTGTCCATAGTGAAGAGCCTCACCGAGTCGATGAGCGGTTCGGTGCAAATCGAGACGACCGAGGGTGGCGGGGCCACCTTCATCGTGGAGCTACCCCTCCCGATCACAATGCCGGCACAGACCTAACGGGGACTCAGGCGCCGTCGCTCCCGGCGGCAATGGCGTGGAGCCCACCATCAACATGGACGATCTCACCCGAGGTCATCGGTGCCCAGTCGCTGAGAAGTACAGCAACCATTCGGGCTACCGGCTCAGGATCGGTCGCATCCCAGACGAGTGGCGATCGCTTTTTCCAGAGCGCATCGAATTGTTCGAAGCCGGGGATCGATTTTGCCGCCACCGTGTTCAACGGCCCAGCGGATACCGCGTTTGCCCGAATATTGAATGGCCCGAGGTCACGGGCGAGATAACGGGTGACGCTTTGCAGTGCGGATTTCGCCACGCCCATCCAGTCGTACGCGGGCCATGCCCGGATGTTGTCGAAGTCCAGCGCGACGAGCGACCCACCCCCGGCTTCCTTCATCAGCGGTAGCAGCGCCACGGCAAGGGTCTTGTAGGAGAAGGCCGAGGTAACGAAGGCTGTTTGCGCCGACTCCGCCGGCGTATTGAGGAAGTTCCCCCCAAGGGCGTCGACCGGGGCGAAGGCGATGGCATGAAGCGCACCATCGATCTTGCCCCAACGGTCGGTCAGGTCGGCGGTGAGGGCATCAACGTGCGCCGGATCGTTGATGTCCAGCTCCAGGACGTCGCATGGTTCCGGGAGTCGATTGACGGATCGCTCGGTGAGACGCATGCCCCTGCCAAAACCGGTGGCGACTATCTCGGCGCCCTCTTCCTGGACAATGCGGGCGACGTGCCACGCTATGGAGTCGTCTGTGAGCACACCGGTGATCAGCAGTTTCTTGCCTTCGAGCAACATCAGAAATTGCCTCCAAATGTCATTATCCCTCGGATTCCAAGACCCATCGTGAACAGTAGGAGAAGGCCGTAGTACAGCGCGGGACGTTTCCGGAATTGCGCCCTATAGATGTAGACGAAGGTGAAAGTCACCGCAATCACGATTCCGTAGAAAACATGCTGATTGCCCGGGTCGATGCCCCGGGACATGACATATACGCCAATCACGATCTGGGCGAGCAGCCCTGTGATGGCGACGCCAACCGCCCAATAGAACGCCTTGGGGATCTTCTCTCGTCCCGCCATGAGAACACCCCAGAGACCGATCACACCGCTGAACCCTGCGGCGATGAAACCCCAGGTCATGTGGATCGAACTCATGAAATGAGCTTAGGGGCCTACCTCGATGGTGCCCGCCCCATGAGTACAATGGGCTCAGGAGGAACCCATGTTTGAGGCGATTCAGTTCATCGAACGACCGGGCAGGCCAGAACCCATGGAAAGCCATCTGGGAGAGTTCGAGGACGAGATGGCCGCAGTCGAGGCGGCGCGTGACGCCCGCAGAGGTTTCATGACCGGCAACGAGACAGAATACGCCTGGTGGGTAGTGCGGAAGCAAGGCGCCCAGCTCGCCAACTTCATCGCCGATTCCAAGAGCGACAAGGAGTTCGTGCTCGACCTGACTTCAGGTGAATTGGTCGAGATCGCCTAGACATCCCAGGGGTCTAGGCCTCTAGGGCGATTGGCTGTTGGTGGTGTAGGTGTGGCCTGGTCGGCTGAGCCAGGTGTGGCTGCCGTCTGGTGTGGGGGTTGGTTTTCCAGGGTGCTTGGTGTGTCGCTGGTTCCGCCTATCGGTCACCGATTCCTACTCTGTGCGACGTGAAACGATGGCTCTGGCTACCGCCCCTGATCGTGGCCGGTGTTCTTTCCGCCTTCCCGAGAATCCTTGCACACGTCTTCGCCCCACCGCAGCGAGCAAACGAGCAGTCACCCGCCGATCTTGGCTTGCCCGAAGAGCAGGTCTGGCTTCGCAGTGTCAATGGCACCAGACTCCACGGCTGGTTCATCCCAGTTGATGGCACCGCGCCGGCTGTCGCCGTCCTCCACGGTTGGGGTGGGAACGCTGCCCTGATGCTTCCGATGGCACCACATCTTCACCGCGCCGAAATCCACGCGCTTTCCCTCGATGCCCGCAACCACGGTTTCTCCGAGCACGACCGTTTCATGTCGATGCCCAGGTTCGCCGAGGATCTCGATGTCGCCGCCGAATGGCTCGACGCTCGTCCGGATGTGACCTCCGTCGGTGTCATCGGACACTCCGTCGGGGCCGGCGCCGCCATCCTCGGCGGCGCTTCCCGAAGTGATCGGTTCGCCGCAGTGGTGTCGGTCTCCTCCTTCTCTCATCACGGGGAGATGATGAGGGAGCAGATGGACCGCATCCCCTCTCCACTTCTCGATCTGCTTCTCCGCTATATCCAGCGGCTCATTGGATACCGTTTCGACGACTTCGCCCCCCGTCACACGATCCTCTCCGTGAAGGCCCCCATCATGCTGGTGCACGGCGATTCCGATGAGGTGGTTCCGATCCGAAGCCTCGAGGAGCTCTCGGCGGCGAGACCGGATGCCAAAGTGGTCATTGTCGAGGGGGGCGGACATAGTGATCTGGGTCCGTTCGACCCCTACGTGCCCCTGATCACCGGTTTTCTCGAGCGCCATTTGGCAATGGCTATCCCTACGCCTCCATCAGCAGGTCGGAGTACTGGTCCCTGACAACCTTCTTGTCGAACTTGCCGGTTCCCGTCTTCGGGATCTCGTCGATGAACACGACCTTGTCAGGTAACCACCAGTCGGCGACCTTGCCATTGAGATGATCCAGCAACTCCTGTTCTGTCACCTCGGACCCCTCCGCACGAACCACGAACGCAGCCGGACGCTCCTGCCACTTGACGTGCTTCAAGCCGACCACGGTGGCCTCGGCGACCTGTGGATGAGCCATCAACTCGTTCTCCAGATCCAATGAGGAGATCCACTCCCCTCCGGACTTGATGACATCCTTGGCCCGGTCGGTGATGCGGATATAACCCTCGGGGGTGATCTTGCAGACGTCTCCCGTCCTGAGCCAGCCGTCTACAAAGGACTCCGCGGTGCGATCGTCCTTGTAGTACTCGGCGGCGATCCAGGGCCCTCGAATCAGAAGCTCTCCAAATGCCTCTCCGTCTTGGGGGTAGTTCCTCCCCCTCCTCATCGACGATCTTCACCTGGAGACCGGTGACGGGAAGCCCTGCTGTCTCCAATCGGTCCAGTTGATCCTCCAGATCCCAATCCTCCATGTGTGGCTTGAGTATCGCCGTCGAGGCGATCGGGTTGGTCTCGGTCATGCCCCAGCCCTGGATCAGGCGAATCCCACGCTCCGTCCAGTACCACTTGATCATCGATCTCGGCACGGCCGACCCACCACAGAGGAAAGCTCGGATCGAAGACGTATCGATCTCTGGGTGCTCTGTGAGGTATTGCTGAATTCCCCAGCCAAACGGTTGGCACCCCGGCGCTGAAGGTCACCTTCTCCTCGGCAAAGAGCTTGACGATGCCTTCCGGTGACAGATCCGGCCCCGGATATGTCAGTTTGGCTCCCTGAGTAACGGCCTCGAATGGGTACCCCCATGCCGATGCATGAAACATCGGGACCACTGGCAGCACATTGTCGGTCGGCCCCATGGCGAAGTTGGCCAAGTTTGAGATGGTGTGGACATAAGTGGACCGTTGTGTGTAGGCAACGCCTTTGGGATTCCCTGTGGTGCCCGAGCTGTAACAGAGCATCATCGGAGAGCGCTCGTCGAGAAGCGGCCACTGACCGTGTTCGGGTTGGTCACCGATCAAGTCTTCGTAGGCAATCGAACCGGGCAGAGCATCACTTGCCTGGTCGCCCAGAATCACCCAGTTCTCAACGGTCTCCAGCTTCTCGGCAAGGGGAGCAATGAGAGGAACCAGGTCGGGATCGACGAAGATGACCTTGTCCTCGGCATGGTTGACGATGTAGACGATCTGGTCGGCAAACAGCCGCAGATTGATCGTGTGACAGACGCGCCCGGTGTTGGCTGTCGCCCAGTAGAGCTCATGGTGTCGCTGGTTGTTCCAGGCGAAGGTGCCGACGGCATCCCCGATCCCCAGACCCAAGAAGTCCATCGCTGAGGCGAGCTTGCGGACCCGAACATCGGTGGACCCATACGTCGATCGAGAGATGGATCGGTCCGACTCGACCGAGACGATCTCCTGATCGGGGTGGATCCACACCGCATGGTCGTAGAGAGTGGACATCAGAAGCGGGAAGTCGTCCTGCATGTGTGGCATCAGCTACCTCCAAGGAGCTTGGCTTTTTCGGTCTCGAACTCTTGGTCTGTCAGTTTTTCCTGATCGTGGAGGCGGGAGAGCTTCTCGAGTTGAGACGCGGTCGACTCGGAGGCAGCCGGTGTGGCGCCACCCTCCATGTGAAGTTTTCTCTGCTCACGCACTCGGTAGATGAGCGACTGGACTTCCTCCGGGGATGGAATGTCGCGGTATCGGGTCTGACCATGAGTCCCGGCCGACTCGATCAGCAGGTCGCCGGTCCTGAAGATGCGCTCGAAGATCGTCTGGCTGAACGCGACGTCGTTGATCACCTCGAGGGGGATCTCCTTCCCGCGCTTGGCTATCCAACCGGCTCGATAGATCACCCGTTCGTTTGTGATGACGTGGTGGGTGGTCAGCCAGCGAGTCACACCTCTGGCGATCAGGGCGATCACACCCACAATCAAAAGCCATACGACCCAAGCGGGTGTGCTCACGCTGAGGAGGAGTCCTGCGAGTACCACACCAAGAAGAACCAGGAGACCTTCCCTGAGCAGGCGAGACCAATGAGGGCGGAATTGTGCTTCTATCTGCTCGCCGGAGCTGAGCAGGCGCTCGGGGTAGCCCATAACCGCGGAGCCTAACGGTGAAGCTTGGGACCGTGCCTGTCCAGACGCGAGAAACCCCGAGGGAGTCTCGACCGAAGCCTCAACCCTCTCGGGGTTCTCAATCCCGTTCGTTGTCCGGCCGGGGACCGAACTTCAATCGGGCTTCGCCGTTGGCCGAAGCCAGCGGCTGTGCGATCCGAGGACCGCTCTCCCCGTTTCCGAGGAGGTTGCAGACCTTGCGGCCTGCTAGCCGTCAGTCCGCTCGACGATCCCGAAGGATCCCCGCTCGGTCTGCCGACCGCCCGTCGCCTCCGGTTTCCCTTCGGTTTCGGGTTGAACCTTCCTTCCGGTTTCCCGTCTCTCCGGTTCGACCTTCCGGCCGGTTTCCCGACCTTCCAGCCAACCATCCCGACGGTCTCCCGTCGTTTTGGCCCGCCGGAGGGTTTCCCCTTCGACGTGACCGGAAAAGTAGACCATCCCGATACCTTCCACAAGCCAGAAACCTGATTGTTTTTCGCGAACTGGGTTCTCTTTTCGCGATCCGGCCGTTTCGCCAATGAGAACGCGAGAAACCCCGAGGAAGTCCCGACCGAAGCCTCAACCCTCTCGGGGCTCTCACTGTCACTTCGTCGGGAAAGCGGGCCCCCGACTGGGCGACAGAGCCGAACATACGTAGCACCGGCATGAGCGTCAAGGAGCATCTGCTCAATGTTTTCGCGTCTTGGAAGAACGTTTCGCGAATCATTCCCAATCACATTCGGACGGTTGTCGACCACCCCGCAATTAGCGTTATCCGGATGTGGTCAGACCGGAGTGTGCGACGTGTTGTACTTGCGCGACTCGTCTCCAGAATCGGTGGAGAAGCGGCATTCTTTGTCGGCATTTGGGGCAAGGCGGCCTTCCAACTCGAAGCAACTGCCGGCGAACTCGCATTGGTCATGGCCGCTCTCGGTGTCGCGTCGCTGATCGGCGCCTCGATCGCCGGGGTGCTCATCGACCGCTTTGATCCACGCCGGGTCGTGCTCTACGGGGAGATCCTCTTCATCCCGTCCGCTATCGCACTGGTCTTTGCCGACACATTGCCTTCGCTGGTCATAGCCACCTTCGTATTGGGGCTGGTGGGCACACCGGTCTTCACCGCAATTTCGTCGTTTGCGCCTTTCCTGACGGACGATGAGGACAGACTCGCCAAGATCAACGGTTGGATCGAAGGTGCGTCGTGGATGGCCTTCGTCATCGGCCCCGCACTCGGTGCTCTACTCGTGGTCACGATGAGCGTGGACGCCATATTCGTCCTCGACGCCGTCACTTCCGCCATCGCCGCCCTCCTGATTCTTCCCGTCGGAGTGAGACACCTCTCGGCAAGGGAAGGGGAGAAACAGGGCCTCACCGAGATGAAGGAGGGCTTTGCCTACACATACCGCAATCGCCGGCTCCGGTTCTACATCTGGCTTGGGGCGTCTGTCTGGCTGCTCTTCGGGACCTTCGGCTCGCTCGAGCCTTTGTTCTATCGCGACGTCCTCGGGACCAGTCTCCAGACTCTTGGCTGGGTGAACTCGATTTTCGGACTCGGGCTCATCACCGGAACCTTGATCTCCGGGCGATTGTCGGCACGATTCCGCACTGCCCGCTGGCTTACCTTCTTCGTCGCCCTCAATGCAGTAGGCGTTCTCGCCTACGTGGGTACCGACATGCTTCAGGTGGTGGTACCGGCCGGGGCGTTCTGGGGGATGATCATTGGTGTGATGGCGCCGCTTCTCCGCACGATGATCCAGTTGAACTCGCCCGACGAGATGGTCGGCCGGATCATGGGTGTCACCCATATCCACTCGGAGATCGGTCATCTGATTCCGCTGGCGATCGCACCCTGGCTTGCCGGCATCTTCGGCGTGCAGCCGACACTGATCGGCGCCGGAGTACTGGTGGCAGTGGTGGCTTCACTCTTCTGGCCAAGGGCTGCGCAGCTGGACAGAACCCGGAGGATCGAAGTGCCCCCGACCGGTCTTCCCGACCCGGCAGATGAGCCTCGTTCAGCGGGACACTGAGATCACCGCGAATCTGTCACACGCCGTTCCTATGATCGCAACATGACTGTCGAGCTGGAAAATCCCCGTCTCGAAACTCTCTCGCCAAGCCGGGCGGGTGACTTCAAGACGTGCCCTCAGCTATTCAAGTTCCGCGCCATAGATCGGCTGCCCGAGCCAACCTCGATCTACCAGGCCCGGGGCACGACCGCCCATCTCGCCTTGCAGCGTCTCTTCGATGATCCTCTCGATCAGCGAACACCCGACCGACTGTTCAATCTCTTCCGCGAGGCATGGACGGAGGTCAGGGGTGATGAGGAGTTCGAAGGGCTGTTCACCGACGAAGATGAGGAGCGGAAGTGGGGACTCGAGTCACTCGAGTTGCTTGGCAACTACTTCGCCATCGAAGACCCGAAATCGTTTGACCCCGAAGACCGGGAGTTGGACATGCTCGAGGACCTCGACGGGATCGTCATTCGCGGGATTCTCGATCGGATCGACCGTGACTCCGATGGCCGGCTGATCATCACTGACTACAAGACCGGCAAGGCGCCACCCGAGCGATATGCCCTGTCGGCGTTCTTTGCCCTCAAGATCTACGCCTTACTCATCCGAAAGCGCACCGGCGAGACGCCCAAGGAGCTTCGCCTCCTCTATCTCAACGGACCCACGCTCTATCAACTCCCCGTCGACGACCAGCAACTCGACGCCATGGATGTCCAACTCCGGGCTCTATGGAAGGCCATCGACAGGGCACTTTCCACCGATCGATTCCCCACCCGTACGGGAAGACTCTGTGACTGGTGCTCCTTCCAGGAGATATGCCCCGCCTTCACAGACGACGAGGTTCAGAGTCCGTCGGAATAACCCCAAATCGCGCAACGGTTCAATTCGGAGCCGGTTAGGGTCGCCCGCGTCCACTTATCCTTGGAGGGAATGAAATGGAGCCGCAAGAGCAGGCCGGTGTGTTGCTGGCCAACGCAGCCGGGTATATAGCGACGAGAACCATTCGAATCGGCCTCGACCGCGGGCTCTTCGAGCTCATCGGAGAAACCGGTCCTACCAGCTCGGCTGATCTCGCCGAGGCCGCCGGATTAGACGAGTTGTATTCGGAAGTGTGGTGCCGCTCTGCGTTCGCCGCCGGTGTGCTCCAGGGTCACGACGAAGACGCGTACACCCTGGCTCCGCATATCGAGGTGCTGCTTCTCGACCAGAGCTCGCCGGCATACGCAGGCGGTTTGTTCAAGGTGCTGACTGAGCCCGAGGTGTTCGACGTCTTCACCGAGAACTTCGAGTCTGGCGAGCGGATCTGGTGGGACCAGACCAGCCCGGCGTGGATCGCCGCCGTGGGCGAAACTGGTGGAGCCTTCAACACCCGGTTCATACCCGATGGTCTCTCTCAGGTCCCGGGCGCAACGGATCGTCTCACCACCGGGAGCAAGGCTCTCGAGTTGGCTTGCGGAACCGGAGTCGGATTGGTGCGTCTTGGCACCGAGTTCCCCAATCTCGATCTCGTCGGGTTGGATGGCGACGCTCACTCCTTGAGATCAGCACGTTCCCGCATCGATGACGCTGGGATGGCCGGCAGAGTCCATCTCATCCACTCAGGCATGGAGGACCTCGACGCCGAAGCAGAATTCGACGCGATCACAATCAACGTGTCGATGCACGAGTGCCGAGACATCGAGAAAGTTACCGAAGCCGTGCATCGGGCTCTCAAGCCCGGCGGTTACTTCCTCAACTCCGACTTCCCATTCCCAGAGACCGGAGAAGGGGTGAAGACCGTTCCCGGTCGGATCATGTCAGGAGTCCAGTTCTTCGAAGCGTTGATCGATGACCAACTTCTATCCGTCAACTACTACCTCGACCTATACGACCGTCACGGATTCACCGAAAAAGGCGTCGTCGAGGTGACCCCGCTACACGCGATCACCTGGGCAAGAAAGTAGGCAACACAACTCTGAAACGGTGACGCCACCGGCGTCGGTCAGATATCGGACATTGTCCCGAATCTGCACGATCTTCGACATTGTCAGGCTGCAACGGGCAAATGCCTCAGTCGTTTCGTTGCGATTTCGTAACGGAGATGGGACAGGGTTGCGCTACGCGACATAGGAGAACGTAGTGGAAGAGATGTTGGTTGATGAAAAACCAGCAGCACATTGGACGACGCAAGCATTTGGCCTGGCCCTCATATCGGCGGCCCTGCTGATCCTGACAATTGTGGGGCTCATACTCTTTGGTGCAGAAGATGCCGCATTCATTGGGTTGCCCGCAGTAGTCGCTGTTGTCGTGACCGTCGTGGTTTGGCGATTCGACAATGCCTGGGCGCGCGCGCTCGGCGTCCTGGCCACGCTTGGCGCGATGGTGACCATGTTCTGGCTCGCATTTGGGTTGTTCCAGGTGTTCAGCCCTATTGAGTTCATCGTCGGTCTGGTATTCCTTCTGGGTGTGGTTCTGTCCTTCGTCGGGGGGATCATGGCCCTGTTCTCGAGGAAGAAAGGCGATACCGGTCCGACCAAACGTGAAACACGTGTCCGCAGGGGAACCATGGGCCTGATCGGTGTGGCAGCAGTCGTCTCCATCGTCGGATTCCTGTTCACCATGGAAAGCGTCAGCGAGGCCGAGGCTTCGGGAGCGACCACGCTCGAAATGGCCAACTTCGAGTTCGACCCGCTCACATCCTCGATGCCCTCGGGTGGGAATCTGCTGGTTGCCAACTCCGACGCGTTCGCCCATGACTTCACGCTCGAGGAACTCGGCATCTACGTGTACTTCGGGCCCGGCAGCGAAGCCCTGGTCGATCTGAGCGGCGCCGCGCCGGGGACGTACCCCTACTTCTGCTCCCTCCACTCCGACGGGACGGAAGGGATGAGAGACACGGTCATTATCGAGTCGTAGATAGCACGGGTTCCGGGCCCCCCACCGAAACGTTCTCGGGAGTGAAGGACGAAGGTCCTTATGGGCGAAGTACAAAGTCCGATCCGGTTGGGACTTGAGCCCCTAGCGCCGTGACTTGTCATGTCCGATCATGTGAATAATTTCACAAGGAAAGGAAAACCTGATGACAAAGCGTCTTCAAACACTCGGTATCGTTCTAGCGCTGTTCGGCGTTGGTTTCGTGATCGCCGGTGGAGTTGCGTTTGTTCAAGTACAGAACGGATACGGCTCCCTACAGTCGTTCAGCGAAGCACAGAACGTGACTTTGAGCTACAACGAGGACGGCCAACTGGTCGATCGTGGCACCACCGAAGGTGCCGAGGCGATCATGTCCCTTCTCGTGGATGACTGGGGCTACCCCGTCAACGAATCTCATCTGAATCCCAACGATCCGCTGGTCAACACGTCAACTGAGTACATGTTTCAGATGGCAACAGTCGGCTACCACATCCTCCACGGCACCCAGACCGTCGTTCTGGACGAAGCCGTCGAGTACAACGGCGAAACGTTCGCCGCCGGCTCGTACGACCTCGTGGTGAACACGGTCGGGAGCGAGGAGCGCGTCGCTGCCGGTCTCGGTGGATATTGGACCGACTTCGACCGCAGCCACCCGATCGAGGGCCCGGCACGCTCACAGGCGTGGAGCGGCACAGCACACGGGCTCTTCGGTGAGCTTGGTGTCGGCACCGTGACCGACTCTGCACTACAGATGGGCATGGGTCTTGCAGGAGCATTCGCAGGCTTAGGCCTTATCGCACTCGTCGCAGGATTTGGCCTGGTCTGGGTTGGCCGGTCCCAGGAAGTCTTCGAAGGTATCGAAGTCACAGCACCCGAAATGGCACGTCAAAGAGAAACCGTCAACTAACAAACCGCCTCTAGGCGCAGTACACGAGGCCCCCGCATCAGGCGGGGGCCTCGCTCATCTACCCAACCCCACCACGACAACCGTTGGCTAGTCTCAGAAAGCGATGACCCGACTGAACATCGACCTCCAAAACGACCCGGAGATACCAGCCGGGAAAGAGCTCATGGAACATCTCGTAGGGGCGCACATGGTCGCCGGAGACGAACAAGAACTCCTCCACCTCGTCCGCCATTCAATCGACGTACTCCATTCGACCTCGTCAGAAAACAGCATCCGCGTGCTCACCCACGCCGCCTACCGCGGTCAGACCCTCATCATCAAACTCCTCGACCTAGCAGCAACCAGCCAACAGATCCAGCTCGAGACGCCGGTATCGACCACCAAGGATCGCCGGCGCAGAACTCAGACCCGATTCACAGAACAGCGATTGGACCTCTGGACACACCTCCGCGACGAATGACCCCCGGAGCACCACTAGGGGAAGATTCCTCTCACCAGTTTGGCGTCCGCCACGCGTTGGATCCCCTTGATCAGGGCGGCGGTCCTCATGTCCACTTTCTCCCTGACCGCTATCCCGTGAACCTCCTCATAGCTGCCGATCATGATCTCCCTCAGACGCGCCACTATTTCATTCTCGGTCCAGAAATACTTCTGCACATCCTGCACCCACTCGAAGTAGGAGACAGTGACACCACCGGCATTGGCAAGAATATCGGGCACGACGAAAACCCCTCGCTCTTCGAGGATGTCGTCGGCGTCGAGGGTTGTCGGGTTGTTGGCGCCCTCGATGATGACCTTCGCGGTGATCTCGCCGGCGTTGCCTGTATGGATGACTCCCTGGATGGCCGCTGGGACAACGACGTCAACGTCGAGCGTGAATATCGAGTCCCCGTCGATGGAGTCGGCATCGGGGTATCCCTCGAGAAAGCGGTTCTCATCGACCCATCTGCCCACCGCCTCGACGTCCAAGCCATCATGGTTGTAGATCCCACCCGAGATGTCGGACACCGCCACAACCTTGACCTCCATTTGCTGGCCGGCAACCGCCGCATAACGACCGACGTTCCCAAATCCGTGAATCGCCACTGAGGCTCCAAGAGGGTTCAGATCGACTGCCGCGGCGGCGAGGGGAAGAAGAAACATCAGGCCGCGTCCGGTGGCCTCGCGCCGGGCGACGCTCCCTCCCAGGGCGGGGGGCTTCCCGGTGACCACAGCGGGAACCGAATGCCCGACATGCTGGGAGTAGGTGTCCATCATCCACGCCATCACCTGTTCGTTGGTCCCGAGATCAGGTGCTGGAATGTCCTGTTCCGGGCCGATCACATTGATGATCTCCATCGTGTACCGACGGGTCACACGCTGCAGTTCAGCCCGCGACACTTCAAGGGGGTTGATGCGAACCCCGCCCTTGGCGCCACCGAATGGAACGCCCACTATGGAGCACTTCCAGGTCATCAGCATCGCCAGTGCCGAAATCTCTCCGAGATCGACGTCGGGAGCGAATCGAATGCCGCCCTTTGTGGGCCCCATCGTCGTCAGATGCTGAACTCGATATCCGAAGATCGTTTCGACCTCGGTGTAGTCGTCATGCCGGAAAGGAAAACTCACAACGGTGGACTTCTGGGGGCTGCGAAGCCGACCCGTTACGTTGTCGTCCAGCCCCATCAGGTTTGCCACACGGTCGAACTGACCGACAGCCTCGTGGTACATCGGCGAATCGAATTCGTGTCCGGGTCCCAATTGGTCCTCCGTTGACTACTTGCCCAGGGGCATCCTATGCCGTCGTGCCGGTAGTGGAAGGACTCCTCAGAAATCTGTCACAAACAGGCCGTACCTTGTCGGTATGAAGACATTGACATCAACGCAAGCGGACCATCCAGTGACCCAAGCCACTCCTGAGGAGATCTTTGCCGACCCGGTTTCCTACCTACGCATGCTCGGTATCGAAGCCGTTTTGGTGGTTGAGCCCGAGGCACTCCCGACGGCTGCCTGACCCTACGATCGTCCAATGGACGCAACCGACATTCGAGTCGAGCCTGACAACTGGGACCAGGCCCTCCACGACGTAGACGGCCACCAGATCGTCGTGGCAGGGCCGGGTACGGGGAAGACCGAGTTTCTGGTCCGCCGGACCAAGCATCTGGTGAGCCATCGTCACGCACGACGGGACGAGATCGTTGTTCTCTGTTTCTCCAGAAGGGCATCTGCAGATCTCAGAAGACGAATCGAATCGGCGCTGGGCGCAACCGGTTTGCCCATTGACACGACGACCTTCCACAGTCTCGCTCTTCGGCTACTGGAGAGCGCATCCGAGGGTCAGCGTCCCAAACCGCTCACCACCCCGGAACAGGTTGCTGTTGTCGCGTCGATCCTCCGAGAAGAGGACCAGGCAGATTGGCCGATCACCTATCGGGGCATCCTCTCGTCGGCGGCCTTCGCCGCCGAGGTCGCCGACTTCTTGATGCGATGCTCCGAGCGTCTTCTGACCCCCGCCGACCTTGCTGCCCGGGCCAAGGAGCGAGCTGACTGGCGCGGGTTGCCCGGTCTCTACGAGCGCTATCTGGCCCGATTACATGAGACAGCCAGAACCGACTACGGGGTGCTGCTTGTGGCCGCGGTCGATCTGTTGAGGTCCGAATCCGGCCAAACGCTTGCTGAGCAATACCGATATGTGCTGGTAGACGAATATCAGGACACCAGCCCGGTTCAAGCGGAAATTGCCGGACTCCTCGCCCGGTCCAGCGGAAATCTCACAGTGACCGGCGACCCCTACCAGTCGATTTACTCGTTCCGGGGGGCGGAGCTCCGCAATATCGCCGACTTCTCCTCCGCCCACCCGAATTCGAAGCGTTATGTCCTATCCCGGAGCTTCCGGGTGCCTGAGGCGATTCTCGAGTCGGCGTTGCGTGTTGTCTCGCCAGGTCATCTTCCAGGATCTGTGGGGCCGGTCGATCCGGCGCCACACGAAGGACGGTCGGAGGCATTCATCTTCGACCAGGAGACGGCCGAGGCTGAGTGGATAGCCCGAGAGGTCGAGAACTCGATCAGGGTCGAGGGGATTCGCCCCTCGTCGATCGCCGTGCTGACCAGATCAAAGCGAGAGCTGGTCAGCGAGCTGTCCCGGGCCCTTGGCCGAAGAGGGATTCCCCACGATCCGCCCGATAGTCGTCTGGTGGATCATCCGGCGGTGCGTCTGTTTCATGATCTGGTCACCGTGGCACGTACCGGCGGGGGACTTCCCTCCACATCTGCGCTCGAGGCAGCGGACGCCGACCGGGCGATGCGGCGTGTTCTCCTGGGACCCCTTCTTGGGCTCGGCCTGGGCCAGGAACGGGCGCTTCTGCGGGAGCGCCGTCGAACATGGGCTTCCTGGGCTCATGTCATTCGGCAGAAACTGACCGATTGGCCGGGACTCGCCGATCTCGTCGAGAACGCCGATTGGGCCACGACCAGCACTGCAGCCAACGGTTTCTGGCACGCCTGGACAACCCTGGAGGGTGTTGCCGATCTCGTCAATGACGCGGACCGACGCGAGTGGCGTCGTGCCTGGGCCGCCTTCGCACAGGTCCTTTCGAGACAGGCCGACCGCGACCCGGATCTGAGTCTCGCCCGCTTTTTCGAGTTGACCGAAGAAGACGACTTCGAAGCGACTCCACTTCTTTCGCACAGACTCACCGAGGACCGGGTAACACTGACAACACTTCATCAGGCCAAAGGTCTCGAGTTCGATGTCGTCTTCATTGCCAATGCCGTGGAGGGTGTCTTTCCAGACCTTCGACGGAGCCGAAGGATGCTCCGACCTGAGTTGCTCTCCCCGGAGCGAATGGTCGACCAGAGCGCCCAACATCTGTTCCAACTACAGGAGGAAATGCGTCTGGCCTACACGGCGATGACCAGAGCGCGTCTCCGAGTGGTGTGGACTGCAACCGACGCCGGCATCGATCAGGGAGAGCACCGGCCGTCTCGGTTCCTGATCGCGGCGTCAGGTGTGGGTGAACTCGCCCAGCTAGGGCCGCCGAGAGAGGTGATCAGAGATCCTGTGACGCTCACCGAAGCGGAAACAGCCCTTCGTAGGGACCTCCTGGACCCGACAGCGCCTCCGGTTCGTCGTCTCGCAGCCGCGGGAGCCCTCGCCCAATCCGACGTCCGAGGTTGGGACCCCTCCTCATTCCCCGGCGTCCCGGTGGCCGGTCCCGATTCTCCCATTCTCGGAGACACGATCCACCTCTCCCCCAGCCAGGCGGACAGCTACCAGCGATGCCCCCGCCAGTATGCACTCGAACGCCGACTCCGCCTTGGCAGTGCCTCCTCTCCTCATGCCCGTTTCGGCTCTCTCGTTCATGCGGCGCTCGAGAAGGCGGAGAGACCCCTTATCGGGACCGGGCTTCACCATGCGGCCGTCGACCACGCCATCAAGTGCCTCGAAGACGTCTGGGCAGACGCCGACTTCGGCACACCAGAGTTGAACCGGGCGTGGCTTCGCAAGGCGATAGATGCCATAACCAAGCTATACGAGAGATGGCCTTCCAAGGATGGGGTCCCCATCGACCTCGAGATGAAAGTCGAAGCTGTCATCGCGGGAGTGCCGTGGGTTGGTGTGATCGACCGGATCGAATCCACTCAGGAAGGCCTGAGGATCGTCGACTACAAGACGTCGACCACCGCGATGACCGTCTCCGAAGCAGCCGAGTCTCTTCAACTCGGCTTCTACAGCATCGCACTTGACGCCGGCGAAGACCGTGTAGCGGAGGCCCAACTCTGGTATCCGAGAACAGGAACAAAGTCGGTCTCGACCCGCTCGCTCGACATGGAGAGTCTCGAAAAGGTGGGAGAGGAAATGGAACGGGTCACAACAGCCATTCGATCCGAGGATTGGGCGCCCGCAGTCGGATCACTCTGTGAGAGGTGCGCCTTTCAGATGTCATGTCCGGCCTGGCCGGAAGGTAGCGGAGCCTTTCTCCCATGAGCCGAATGACACCCTCCCCCGAGCAGCAGGAGATCCTCGACCTGGGCCTCACCACCATCCGGGTCAGGGCCGGGGCGGGAACCGGCAAGACCACGACGGTGGCAATGGTGATAGCCAACCTGATCGACAACCATGACATCGCTCCGGAGCAGATTCTCGGAATCACTTTCACCAACAAAGCGGCAGCCGAACTGGCAGATCGGGTCCGTCAGACTCTTTCCGAGGACCTCGACCCGGGTCGTCAGATAGAGGTTCATACCTATCACGGGTTTGCCGCGCAGATTCTGTCAGAGTTTGGCGCACTCGCCGGCGTCGACAACCGGGCCAGGATCATCACTCCCACGTTTGGCCGACAACTGATGAGCGAGACCTTCCATCACCGGCCCTACGAAAGCCTCGACATCACCCAGCCCCGAACACTCGACAGAATCCGCCGTCTCGGCGACCGACTCGGCGACCACCTGCTCGAGGCCGGTGATGTTCTGGAAGCCGCCGCCGGCCACGAGGACGAGATTTGGGACTCGCGCCGGGAAATGGCCGAAACCCTCGTCCAGTTCGCAGCCGACAAGAGGCGACTACGCGTAGTGGATTATTCCGATCTGGTGACACTCTCCACACGGGTCGTCCAGAACCATCCCGAGTTGGCCGCCACCATCAAGGAGAGATATCGAGCCGTCATTCTCGACGAGTACCAGGACACCAACCCTGCCCAAAGAGTGCTCTTGAGGAGCATCTTCGACTCCGGTTTTCCGGTGATCGCCGTGGGCGACGAGGACCAGACGATCTACGAGTGGCGAGGGGCCTCCGCCCAGAACTTCGAACTCTTCCCGGAGCATTTCACCAAGGGGAGTGGCGAGGCGGCGAGTCGCAAGGGACTCACTCTCAACAGACGATCCACCCAGGCGATCCTCGACGTGGCCAACGAGATCAGGCTCGAAGCGAACGCCGGGGCGGAGGCACTTCAAGCGGTCAACCCTGACGCCAAGGGCGACGTGGTCACCTATTGGGCAAACGACGCCCTCGAGGAGGCGGAATGGATTGCCCGCACCTTCGAAGAGCTCCGCCAAAGCGGCAGTCATTGGTCTGAAATGGCCGTTCTCTTCAGAAAGAACAAGGACTTCTCTGTCGTAGTCAACGCGATGAGCCGTCACGACATACCGGTCGAAGTGGCAAACATCGGCGGGCTCTTCTCCGTCGCCGAAGTCTCCGACCTCAGAGCTTGGCTGACCGCACTTGAAGATCCCGAGGACTCCCCTGGAATCATCCAGATCCTCTTCGGCAGCCGGTATCGGCTGGGTATGGCCGATCTTGCACCGTTGACCCGTTGGGTCGCGGGAGCCGAGAGCCATGACGACGCCGAAGAGCCCGCTCCCATCACCCTGATGGAGGCCATCGAGCACTATGGGGAGATTCCTGATTTGCGTGACGATGCCCGCTACGCCCTGGAGCGCTTTCTGACTGTCTACCGGGACGTGCTCATCGAGAGCCAGGGGCTGACGCTCGTTGAAACATGTCGAACGATCCTCGACCGAACTCGAGCATGGCAGGACATCGAGGCCTTGCCGCCAAACGCACGACTCACCGCCCGGCTCAACATCTATCGTCTTCTCGATCTGGCCGAGGATTGGAGCCCGCTTCGGGGCAGACCTTCGGTCGGGGCCTTTCTCGACTATCTGAAGGCGATGGAATCCGAACCCGCCGAGGAACTCGACGCGGCCCATCTCTCGGGCGAAGAGGCGGTGACTCTCGTCACCGTGCATCGTGCCAAAGGGCTCGAGTGGGAGAATGTCGCAATCCCCGCAGTCACCAAAGGGAACTTTCCCAGCCGCTCCCAGCAATATTCTGACCCAATCCGCTTCGCAGAGCATGTCCCGGTCTCCATGCGGATCGACACGATCATGGACGACCTGCCAGACGAGGAAGACGTGCGAGCGGACTATCTCCGTGCCCAACACCGGAGGCAGGAGTGGAGGGTCGCCTACGTGGCCGTCACCAGGGCCAAGAAACGTCTCTTTGTCTCGGGAGCGCACTGGTACGGACTGCCGGAGCCATCCAAGAAACCCAAAGAACCGTCGGAGCTGTTCTCGATCGTCGAGAACCATGACGGGAGCCGAAGTGCCGGCCACGCCGAACTTGGCGAGCGGCCTGGCATTCTCCGGTCCCCTCATCGAGAAACCAGCCCGGATCCCGTATTCCGGGACGGATGGGAGGCGGGGCTTCGGGCCGCGATCGAGAACCCCGCGGCCATGGGAGAAATCGCCACAGCGAGCGGAATCGGAGACGAGTATGAGCGAATCGTGGCCGACATCAACCAACGACTCTTCAATCTCGCCGCGCCCGCGTCAGACGGGACCGTCGACGATCACGACACCGTCTCCGTCACCGGTCTGGTGACATACGCACAGTGCCCGAAGAGGTTCTTCTGGACCAATGTCGATCCTCTGCCCCGACGACCCAACCCGGCCGCCAATAGGGGGACGGAGGTTCACCGTCGTATCGAACTCCACCAGAAGGGCCAGGTTCCGTTTGAAGAAATGACTGACGACCTCTACGACGTCGTCGAAGGAGACGCCTCTTCCGGGCCTGGTGCGTTCGAAACCTACTTGAGCTCCAGATTCGCCGGAAAGACGGCCACGATGATCGAGGTTCCGTTCACGCTGGAACTCGACAGCGGATACCTCCTCAGGGGAAGAATCGATGCCGTCTATTGCGACAACGGCAAATGGGAGGTGGTCGATTTCAAGAGCGGCCGCCCACGCACCGACCCTGCACTTGTCGTCCAACTGCAGGCATACGCCGTGGCTGCAACCGAAGTCGACTTTGGCATCACCAAACCCGAGACCCTCGATGTCACCTTCGCCTACCTGGGTGGGGGTCTCACCGAGGTCACCCACTCGGCCGATGACAGCTGGGTATCGAAAGCGCGCGAATCACTCAATGCCCTCATCGGTCGAATCTCCACTTCGGAGTTTGAGGAGAGCCCGGGGTCGTGGTGCGCCTCGTGCGACTTCTTGCAGTTCTGCGGTCCTGGGCAGACGGAAGTCGAAAGATGAGCGTGGCGGCCGCCATCGGGGCAGGCATAGTCGGCTACCTGATCGGTTCGTTACCCACAGCCGAATGGCTGGGGAAACGGGCAGCGGTCGATCTTCGTCGGGAGGGCTCGACGAACCCGGGAACCAACAACGCTCTCCGACTCGCCGGACCACGTCTGGCCGCCGCCGTACTGACCACCGAGATGGCCAAAGGTGTCATCGCCGTTGTCGCCGGCGTCGCCCTGGCGGGTGACATCGGCGCGGTGTTAGCCGGGGTCGGTGCAGTAACCGGAAACGTCTTCAACAGCTACTACAGGTTCCGGGGAGGCAAGGGTCTCGGGATCATCGCCGGGGTCCTCACCGCTATTTGGCCCACCGTGGTTTTGCCGGTGCTGGCCGTGCTAGGTGATCACGGTTCTCATCACCCGATCCTCCGGTGCAGCAACGATCGTCACCATTGTCGCCTTCAACATCATGGCGATACTCTGGACCTCCCTCGTGTGGCCGATGGCCTGGGGGATAGCCGCCACCACTCAGCTTCTGGTGCTGTCACTAGGAATAGGTCTCATTCTGTGGAACAGACATTGGACCGACTCACCGTTCAGCCGACAACACCGTCATTCACTTCGAGAACCAGCGTGACAGGTCCGTCGTTCGTCAGTTCAACATCCATCATCGCCCCGAAGACACCATGGGCTGTGACGATATCGCGCTCCCGGAACGAGTGGATCATCCGATCGATCAGCGGACCGGCATGCTCAGGCCGGGCGGCATCGGTGAATGACGGACGGCGACCTCGCTTCACATCTCCTGCCAGGGTGAACTGACTCACGACCAGCACCTGACCATCGACATCCACCAGCGGGAGATTCATCTTCTCTGCGTCATCGTTGAACACTCTCAGCCCGGCAATCTTGTCCACAGCCGTATCGACGTCCCCGTAGCCGTCGCCGTGCTCCACACCGACGAAAAGACATAGTCCTCTCCCGATGCGCCCAACGACGCGACCGTCGACACGCACCAGAGCTGAAGAAACTCGTTGCAGGACTATGCGCACCGGTGTGATTCTGGCAGCACCCCCCAAGAAACACCGGAAGGCAAATAGAGTGTCGCGGTGCCCAAACGAAAGTTACCGGATCCCGACCTTCTCGGTGGCCCCGACGGGGGTGCGGTGGTCTATCTGCTCGATGTGGCAACCGAGCTCGAGGTGGGTCTTCTCGAGAAATGGATTCGAACCCAGATCGGGCACCAAATAGAGACGATCCGGGTCTCGTCCTCCCGACGTGGCCGAGGAGGCGATCCAATCCAGTTGTCGGACCGGATAGCGGCAGCCGACGACGTCTTTCTCATCCCTGTCAGGGTCGTCTGGATGGCGCCCAAGAAGAAGGGACGTAGATCAGTCACATGGTCGGATGCCTTGAGGCCGGGCGACCCGAGAGACCCGAGAGGGTTGCGGGCATACTGGATTCGGACATTCCGGCCCAGCCGACTCAAGCTGATCGCAGCGCAGGGGGCCCTGGCGTCAGATCTGGCAGCCGATTACGAATCCTCGGGAGAGATCGATGGCATCGCGGCATTCGCGACGCGGCGCGTGTGGAGAGTCCTCGACCAGGCTGAGCGCAAGCTCCGCGGGGACCGGTACAAGATTCCTCGTTTCGTCCCGGAGGCCATTCTGTCACGAAGAGAGTTCGTAGAACAGGTGGACATCTATGCCCGAGAGGCGGAAGTCGACCCGGACGACGCGCTCACCGACGCCGAACGATATCTGCGCGAGATGGCGGCAACTCACAGCCCCTATGTCATCGATCTGATCGCCAACGCGATCCATGCTCTTTACCGACAGGGATACGGGGAGATCAAGTATGACGCGAATCAGGTGGCAAGGGTGGCCGAGCTGGGTCGTTCCAGTCCGGTGATCTTTCTCCCCTCGCACCGGTCCAATCTGGATCGCCTCAGCTTCCAGTTCATGCTCTGGGAGAACGATTTGCCACCCAATCACACGGCTGGAGGAATCAACCTCAACTTCTTCCCGGTTGGCCCGCTCATGCGTCGGACGGGTGTGTTCTTCATCCGGCGATCGTTCCGCGACAATCTCCTCTACAAGATCGTCCTCAAGGCCTATATCGATTTCCTGATCGAGAAACGCTTCCCGATGGAGTGGTACATGGAAGGCGGGAGATCTCGATCCGGAAAGCTGGGACCACCCCGGTACGGCCTTCTTCACTACATCGTCGATTCGCTGCACAGCGGCAAGGCCGAGGACGTGCAGTTGATCCCGGTCTCGATCGCATACGACCAGATACAGGACGTGCCCGACTACACCCGCGAGGCCCAGGGTCGCACCAAGGAGAAGGAGTCCATTGGATGGCTCTTCAGGGCCGTCCGCTCACTACGTCGACGACACGGCGACATCCACATCCGATTGGGCGACCCCATATCGGTGGCGTCGGTGATGGGCTCGATCGACGAAGGGGAAGAGGTAACGATCGAGCTCCAGAAGCTCGCCTTCGAGGTCATGTATCGAATTGGGACCGTTACTCCGATTACGCCCACCGCCATAGTCAGCATCGTCCTTCTGGCTGAAAGAGGATCGGCCCGAACCGCCGATGATCTTGCCGGCGCAAGCAACCGTCTAATGGACTTCATAACGGCGCGCGATCTGCCCCTGACAGCGAAGTCCGATCTCTCCGACCCGGAGGTCGTCACCGTGATCCTCGACTCGCTCTCGGAACACGGAAACGTGTCCAGTCATGAGGCACTGGGGAGAGTCGTCTACTGGCTCGACGACGAGCAGATGATCCGACTCTCCTACTACCGCAACGTCATAGTTCACTTCTTCGTGAACAGGGCGATCGCCGAGATGGCCCTCACCTCCCTCATCGACGAAGGAGAGCGCGAGGCGCTAGTCGCCGAGAATCGGATGCTGTCCCTGAGAGACCTTTTCAAGTATGAGTTCTTCTTCACCGAAAAGGAGCAGTTTCTCAAAGACCTCTCTGATGACATTGCACACGACGTCCCGGATTGGCCTTCGGTTCTGACGGCAACTGGCGCCCTCGGAGTCATCGCCAAGATGGGAGACCCCGTCGCATACTGGGCCGTTCTCCCCTTTCTCGACGCCTATCAGATCGTTGGAGACGAACTCGAAGGGCTCAAGGGGTCGTTCGACGAGAAGAAGTTTCTCAAGGCATGTCTGGCGAGGGCTCGGATGTATCGCATCGAGGAGCGACTCTTCTCCGGGGAAAGCGCCAGCCAGATTCTCTTCAAATCGGCCCTGGCGCTCGCGAGAAACCGGGACCTGCTGGACGACGACCCAGAGGTTGGCGAACGGCGGTCGAGGTTCGCTGCCGAGGTGAGAGAAGCGAGGTCGCTCGCTGCGTCGGGCTTGTAGAAGCCCGCGAGCAATACGTGTGTCCCAGGTTGAGGTCAACCGTCCTTGTTGAAGCGACGATGGGCCTCGGCGATCATCTCAGCTGAGGTCTTTCGACCAACTTCTTCGACTTCGATGTCCGGCAAACTCGCGGTCTCCTCAGAGGGGTCAAATCCGACCGCCTTCGCCAGTTCGTCCGCATCGACCGGTGCAGGCTCGACCGGAGGAGGGGGGGCGGGTCTACGTTGGACGGGACGTGGCGCCGGAGGAGGTGTCGGGGGAGGCGTCATCTGGTCGTGCTGCTCGGACAGGTCATTCGGCGACTCAAGTGCGTCCTCGACGCTGACGCGACGGCTGCGTCTCCGAATCGAGCGGCCGGCGAACAGCAGCATGAGCGGTATGAAGAAGCTCGACCCGAAGAAGGCCAGGATGTCACCGAGTGGGGTGCCTCCGACATCGATGAGACGGGACACGAAGTAGAGAACAAACCAGACCGATCCGATCCCGGAAAGAATTCTCCCTAGACGAGCACGTCCGTCACTATCCGCCATGACCTCATTCAACCATCAGTGACGGGTGATAGCGACGCGAAGTCGCCAGCCGGCAAGAATCAGCAGGACTGCGGCATAGAGGGACAGAACCCCAAGCTCCAGAAGGATGTCGACCGTGGTCCCTCCACGTCTCACCAATTCGGCGAAGGCGTCGAGGGCCCAGGCATGTGGAGTCAGGTGCGCGACCTTTTGCATGGTTGGCCCAAACAGTTCCAGTGGCAGCATCGATCCGCCCAGTGCCGCCAAACCGATGCTGAGCATCACTCCGATACCGCTTGCCTGCTGATCATTCTTGAAGGTTGCCCCCAGAAGAATGCCGGCACCTGCGCCAACCGCCGAGAAGGTCACAAGAATCAGTAATGCCCCCACAGGGTCGCCCCAGTTCACCCTGAATATGAAGAACGTGAGCACCATGATGTAGAGCCCCTGCACCATCGCCACGCCGAACCTGCCGACACTCTCGCCGACAACGATCGTGCCTATCGACGTCGGGGTAGACAGCATTCTCTGGCTGATACCGAGCTGGCGGGTGAGAATCAGAGCGGCGGATCCGGCAAGAGCAGTCAGAAAGACGAAGAGCACCAGCTGCTGGGCCGCGCCCATATCGAACTGGCCGAGGGTGTCGGGAAAAAGTGCCTCACCGAGAGCGGACACCTCGACTTCGATACCGTTGTTGTCGTCAGCAATACCTGACGCCACCGCGAGTGCCTGCTCGAATGGGATCTCTGTCTCGGCGGAGGTGAACTGGGCGGCTCCGACCGGTTTCATGACATCGGCAATGGCAGAACCCACTATCGACTGGAGTTGGGGCCCGAACCCGTCGGGCCTGGAAACAAACCCAATACTCACCACTTCGCCTTGTCTCGCCCTTTGGTCCATGTCGGCGGGCAGGAACACTCCCGCCTGAACATTTCCAAGCTCTACTGCCGAAAGAAGATCGTCCTCGGTCTCATACGGGAATACGTCGATCCCATCAATCGCCTCGATCTCCGAGACCACATTCCCGGCGATCTGACCGTCATCGGCCACGAAGAGACCAACGGCTGGGTCGACGCCACCCCCGAACTGGGCCCCGATCAGGAGAATGATCCCGATCGGAAAGATGAAGACAAAGAAGATGTTGGAACGCTCTCGCAGCATTCGCCTGATGTTGGAAGCACCGATGGCGAGAACCCTCATCGCTCCAGCCTCCTCCGCAGCAGAACCAACCCGATCGACCCCGTGACTCCGGCAAAAACGAGCAAAGCTCCGGTTGCCGGCAGAGCCGCTGTCCAGGGCGCCGCGTCAGCGAGATCTGCAAGCCCGCGCATAAACCACGCATGAGGTGTCAGAAACGTCAACTTGGAGAGAAGGTCGTCACCCTGGCCGAGTGGAAAAAACACTCCCCCCAACATCCCGAGGACCACAGCGATGATCGCCCCCATGTTTCCGGCACCCTCGGGTGTCTTCGCAGCCGAGGCCACCAGACCCATGATCCCGACGGCCGAGAGAACACCGGCTACCACGAGGAGAGCCACGCCGAAGGGTGCTCCCCAGTCGGCGTTCAGAAGGAAGGGAACAGAGGTTGCCACCACCAGGGTTGTCATCGAGATGACCCCGAGAAGGAACGCAAGGATGGCCTTGCCGCCCACAACCGACAGCCGCCCAATCGGAGCCGCCTTGAGCCGGACCAGCGTTCCATCGCGCTCTTCCTCGAGCAGACCGAGAACTCCGAACTGCACCGTGAAGAAGAGGAAGAAGATCGCCATAGCGGCGGAGAAATAGGTCGTGCCATCCAACTGTTTAGTGGCGGCCGATACATCCTCCAGCTGATAGGAGAACGCGGCTGACGACGGATCGCCGGAAAGAGAGATGACAAACTGCGGAGTGATCTGTGACGAAGTCACTATCGCAGTGGTGGTGATGGCAAGTTGCGTCGCTTCGACACCGATGGAGAACTGTTGGGCTATCGAAGCCGCGATCTGGGTAGACGTGGGAGCATCGATGTCTCCAACGACTCGGATCGTGGGGGAGGCGAAGGTCACCACCCCCTCACCAAAACCATCCTCTATCAGGTAATAGGCGTCAATCTCATCATCTTCGATTGCCCTCTCGGCGGAGGCTTCGTTCGCATAGTTCTCGATTGTGAGAATCCCATCTGCTTCCACCTCCTCGAGAACGGCACCGAACCGTTGGGAGATCTCCGATCGGTCGAGGTCGACCATCCCGTATTCGAGGCCAAGGCCTGTCGCATCGAAGACACTGCCGAAAACCAGGTTGAAGACGAAGGCAAGAACCAGTGGTGCGACGATCCCGAATATGAACGCCGAGCGGTCGCGGACTCGAAGCTTCAGATCCTTGACGGCTATTTGTGCTGCGGCGCTCACTGGTGCCACTCAACGTAGAGCACTAGTGCTCTGGCCATCAACGTTGGCGATGTTGAGGGCGAGGCAGTGGTGTCTCTGGCAAGGACGCAGGACGAAGGCGCACCTTGCTGTTCGTCGAGGACGAGGACACAGCCAGGGGCGTCACTGGCCGTCGTGAACGCGGCAAACGTTGGTGGTCGGGGCACTAGTCCCGCAGCGCCTTCCCGGTCAGGTGCAGAAATACGGCCTCGAGGTTGGGCTCGAGCACTTCGACACCGCTGATCGTGCCTCCTGACCCGGTGACGCGCGCAAGGAGCTCTGGCAAAATCGATGAGGCGTCGTCGGTGAGGATGTGAAGTTGATGGTCGGACGACGACGCTTCAGAGACTCCGGCAACCTCCCTGACCGAATTCGCTGCGGCAGTCAGGTCACCGCCACCGCTGATCGTGACCCGGTCCTTCTGGCCGACCATCTCAACCAACTCCCGGCGGGTCCCCTCGCCCTGGATCTTGCCCTCGTCGATGATGGCCACCCGATCACAGAGACGCTCGGCCTCCTCCATGTAATGGGTCGTGTATAGGACTGCCATGCCCTCCTCGGACAGACGCTCCACCGATTCGAGAATCGCGTTGCGCGACTGCGGATCGACACCAACGGTTGGCTCATCGAGGATGAGCAGTTGCGGCTTGTGCAGGAGACCTATCCCGATGTTGAGACGACGTTTCATCCCACCGGAGTACTCGTTGACCAGATCGTCTGAGCGGTCGGCAAGTCCGATCACTGCCAGAACCTCGTCGGTCCGAGAGACGAGATCACTGCCGCCCATGCCATAGAGTCGTCCGAAGAAAGCCAGATTTTCTCGCGCCGTCAGATCTGGATAGATCGCCAGGTCCTGTGGCACCAACCCGATCTCGCTCTTACCAAGGGTGGAGCGCGTCGAAATGACCTCACCGCTCACCCGCACCTCCCCGGCGTCACTCTCGAGAAGACCGGCAATCATCGAGATCGAGGTTGTCTTGCCGGCGCCATTGGGGCCCAGCAAACCGTAGGTTTCGCCTTCGGCGATGGTGAAACTGACTCCATCGACGGCAGTCAGGTCGCCAAACGTCTTGACCAGACCTGTGGCGTGAAGAATGTCAGTCAAGATACGCCTCTCGATCGTCAGCTACGACTCTACTCTCGACAAAATTGGCCTAATCCACCGGTACCCTCAGGCTGTGAGCAGCTACATCCAGACAGCCTCCGGGCTTCTCCACTGGCGCGACTATGGAGGTAGTGGTGAGGTCATTGTGCTCGTCCATGGTCTCGGGGGGTCGGTGGCCAACTGGGACGCAGTGGGGCCGAGACTTGCCGATATGCGGCGAACCGTCGCGTTGGATCTGCCCGGATTCGGGCTCTCTCCCCCCGCAAGGGATTGGGAGTTGGATACTCACGCCGGGGCCGTGGAGGCTTTCATCGCCGAGTTTGGCCCATCGGCCACTCTGGTGGGCAACTCGATGGGTGGTCTGCTTTCCGAGATAGTTGCCTCCCGAGCGCCTCATACGGTCGACTCCCTCGTACTCGTGGCACCGGCAACTCCCCCACGGTTGCCAGATCCGAGAATTCATTGGCCTACGGCACGACGTCTCGCTCTCCAGGCGACACCGGTTGTTGGTCGGGCGGTGTCGCGACGTTTTCTTCAGCGGCTCACTCCAGAGGAGCTCGTGAAGCTGAGTCTCGAGACGATCACACACAAGCCTGGCCGGGTGCCAATGCCGCTTGTCGAGGAGTTCGTCAAGCTCGCAGCCGTGAGGATGGAACTCCCCTGGGCTGAGGAGGCGATCCCGGACACCGGAAGATCCATTGCACGCATGTTTCACAAACCCTCCTCGTTTGTAACCATGATCAGGGGCATCCGGGCACCGACTCTCGTGGTTCACGGTCTCGAGGATCGCATCGTGTCTCCAACCGCGGTCGAATGGCTCTGCTCGCTGAGGCCGGACTGGCAATTCGTCCAGATGCAGGACACCGGCCATGTCCCCCAACTCGATGCCCCAATCCGGTTCCTGGACACGATCGTCCCATGGCTTCAGGCCTCGCTGAAACGTGAAATCACGGCCTAACTAACCTGACAGTCATGGCAGGAGAACTCGGCGAGACCATTGGCGACGAATACGTTCACCAGTTGCTGGATGCCGACCCCATCGAAACCAGAGAGTGGATCGAGTCACTCGATGCAGTGGTCGAGGCTCAAGGACCTGTTCGTGCCCGATTCCTTCTGGCCAAGCTGCTGGAGCGAGCTCATAGGAAGCGTCTCGGGGTCCCCGGAGCTGTCACCACTCCGTACATCAACACCATCCCACCCGAGGAACAGCCCGACTTTCCCGGCGATGAGCACCTGGAGCGCCGGCTCCGAAGATTCATTCGCTGGAACGCCGCTGTCATGGTGGTCAAGGCCAACCACAGGGAAAAAGGCATCGGCGGTCACCTGTCGACTTTCGCCTCCTCGGCCACTCTCTACGAGATCGGCTTCAACCACTTCTTTCGGGGCAGGAACGCCCCCGGCGGAGGTGACCATGTCTACATACAGGGTCATGCCGCTCCGGGGATATACGCGAGGGCATATCTCGAGGGTCGGTTTGAGGAGAAGCATCTCGACAACTTCCGCTTCGAGATCGACGGCGACGGGCTTTCCTCGTATCCGCACCCCCGACTCATGCCCGAGTTCTGGGAATACCCGACAGTCTCAATGGGTCTCGGGCCGATCAACTCCATCTATCACGCCCGTTTCAACAAGTACCTGCACAATCGTGATCTGGACGACACGTCGGACTCTCGGATCTGGTGTTTCATAGGGGACGGAGAGACCGATGAGCCAGAAACGCTCGGAGCCATCTCGCTGGCCACTCGAGAGGGTCTCGACAATCTCACCTGGGTCGTCAATTGCAACCTTCAGCGACTCGACGGCCCCGTCCGGGGAAACGGTCAAATCATCACCGAGTTGGAGGCCGGTTTCCGCGGTGCCGGCTGGAACGTCATCAAGGTCATCTGGGGAACCGGGTGGGACCCGCTGCTTGCCCAGGACACCGAGGGCGCTCTGGTAGACGTCATGGGCTCCACAGTCGACGGCGAGTACCAGAGGTACAAGGCCGAGGATGGCGGATATGTCCGCGAGCACTTCTTCGGCAAGGACCCCCGCACCATGGACCTCGTCAGCGACTGGTCCGATGATGAGATCTGGGCTCTGCGTCGGGGCGGACTTGATTTTCGCAAGGTATCTGGCGCCTACAAGGTGGCCACCGAGCTCAACAACGGCAAACCGACCGTCATCCTCGCCAAGACGATCAAGGGCTGGACTCTCGGTCCAGATGTGGAGGGCCGCAACGCGACCCACTCCATCAAGGAGCTGACCAACAAACAGCTATTGGAGCTACGGACGACCCTTCACCTCGAAGAAGAGATTCCGATCGACACCCTCGATGGAGATAAAGTGCCGCCCTATTTTCGGCCGGGTCCGGGGACACCCGAGCATGAGTATCTGCACGCGCGCCGCGAGGAGCTCGGCGGGCCCCTGCCGCGGCGTGTCGCCGGCCAGGATGCCTCACTGACGCTCCCCGGAGCCGAGATATATGAAGATGTCTACGCCGGCTCGGGCAAGGTTGAGGCGTCGACCACCTCGGCCTTCACTCGTCTGTTGCGCAACCTGTCCCGCTCGGAGGAGTTCGGGCCGCATGTCGTCCCCATCGTCCCCGATGAAGCCAGGACTTTCGGAATGGACTCTCTTTTCCGCGAGATGAAGATCTACGCCTCCAAAGGTCAGCTGTACGAGCCCGTGGACGCCGCCATGCTCCTCTCCTACAGCGAAGCCCAGGACGGCCAGATCCTCGAAGAAGGCATCACCGAGTCCGGATCACTGGCATCGTGGACCGCCGCTGCCACTTCGTATGCCACCAGGGGCGTCCCCATGGTCCCGTTCTTCATCTTCTACTCGATGTTCGGATTCCAACGTGTCGGCGACCTGATCTGGAGCGCCAGCGACGCTCGGGCTCGGGGGTTTCTTCTGGGCGCGACCGCGGGACGTACCACCCTTCAAGGCGAGGGACTGCAACATCAGGATGGACACAGCCTGATCTTGGCCTCCACCGTCCCCGTCTGTCAGGCCTACGACCCGGCATTTGCTTATGAGGTGGGGACCATCGTCGAACACGGCCTGGAGAGGATGTACGGCACCGATCCTGAAGACATCTTCTATTACCTCACCCTCTACAACGAGATCTACGCACAGCCTGAGAAGCCGGAAGGAGTGGATCGAGGCATCATCGACGGGCTCTACCGGTGGGCGCCTGCGCCGGACGAATTTGGGGCCGATCTCAAGATCCTGTTCTCGGGCACAGCCAATCTGGCAGCAAGAGAAGCTGTGGCCGACCTGGCTGAGCACTACGGCATCGGTGCGGAACTCTGGTCGGCAACCTCATATAAGAAGCTTCGAGAGGATGCCTTGGCCGTGGAGCGTTGGAATCGGCTTCACCCGGGCGACGAGCCACAGGTTCCCCTGGCGACACGCCTCCTTTCTCACACCGGCGGACCCACGCTTGCCGTTAGCGACTTCATGACACTCGTCCCGGATCAGATTGCCCGATGGGTACCGGACGACTTCTCCATACTCGGGACAGACGGTTATGGCCGCTCCGATTCCCGGCACGCACTGCGTCGGTTCTTCGAAATCAACGCCGGGCACATCGTGGCGGGTGCCCTCTCGGCACTTGCGCGACAAGGCCGTGTCCCGGTCTCCACGGTCCGCGACGCCTTCGATCGCTACCACATCGACCCCGAAGCGGTCGACCCCGCCCAGGCTCACTGATGGCTACATACCACGAGATAGTCGAGGCGGCCCGCGCCGAGATCGAGGAGATGACCCCTGCTCAGGTCTTGAAACGTCTCGACACGATGATCGTCATAGACGTGCGCGAAACCGATGAGTACCAGCAGGGAGCACTTCCCGACGCCCGATTCCTCGCTCGGGGCATCCTGGAACGCGACATCGCCACGGTCGTCACCGACAAGAGCGCCGAGCTTGTTCTGTACTGCTCGGCCGGGGCGCGATCGGCGTTGGCTGCTGTGGCTTTGAGACAGATGGGTTACGAGCGCGTCGTCTCAATGGCTGGTGGGTTTGACCGATGGAAGGCCGAGGGTCTGCCGTGGGGCGATCCGACCGGTCTCACCGCCGATCAGCGAATCAGATATGCCCGTCATATCCGACTACCCGAGATTGGCGAGACCGGCCAGCTCGATCTCCTCGACGCCCGGGTCATGCTGGTGGGTGCGGGAGGATTGGGCTCCCCGGCTGCTCTCTATCTGGCAGCGGCAGGGGTAGGCACCATTGGCATCGTCGATGACGATGTCGTCGACGCCTCCAACCTGCAGCGTCAAGTGCTCCACAACATCGACCGGGTCGGCATGTCGAAGGTGGAGTCGGCTCGTGAGACCCTGCTCGCCCTCAACCCCGACGTCAAGGTCGAGATCCACCGGGAGCGTCTCAACGCTGCAAACGCCTTGACGATCATGGCCAACTACGACGTGGTGGTCGACGGGGGTGACAACTTCCCGACCCGATACCTGGTCAACGACGCCTCACTTCATCTGCGTGTCCCCGTCGTCCACGGCTCGATCTTTCGATTCGAAGGCCAGGCGGCCGTCTTCACGCCATACACGGGTCCGTGTTATCGGTGTCTCCATCCCGAGCCGCCCCCTCCTGAACTCGCCCCATCTTGCGTCGAAGCCGGTGTCCTCGGAGTGTTGCCCGGTGTCATCGGCTCGATCCAGGCCATGGAGACAATCAAGGTTCTGCTCGGGATCGGCGACACCCTTTCCGGTCGGCTCCTCGTCTACGACGCCCTTGAGCAAGACTTCATGACCGTTTCCGTCAAAAGGAACCCGGATTGCCCGGCGTGCTCCGATCCCGATCGCCCGCCCGTGCTGGTCGACTACGACGAGCTCTGTAGCCCTGCAGGCAATGTTGAGCGAGACACTCCACCTGTCTGAGCCGCTGCGGCGGTTGATCATCGATCACTGTGTTCTTGCCCTTCCCAACGAGGGCTGTGGTCTGATCGCGTCCGATGAATACGGACATGTGGTGGCTGTCTACACGACTGGTAATCAGGACGAGTCGCCGACCGGGTACACGGTGCCTCCCGAGGAGCACTTCGCAGCCTTGAGGGATGCCGAGTCGAAGGGCTGGGAGTTGTCGGCGGTGTTTCACTCCCATCCGCAGGGATCGGCCAAGCCGTCCATGGTTGATGTGGCTGCTGCCCTCGATCCTGGCTGGGTCTATCTGGTTGTGGGGCTGCGACAAGCACCGGAGATTCGGGCCTGGCGGATCCAGCAGAAAGAAATCGAGGAAGTTTCTCTGATTTAGCTGGATTTGGGTGTTTCTTGTCACACCCGCTCTGTACAAATGAAGTATGGGAAAGGGAGAGAGGACCATCGTCATCGAGATCCTTGATGACAAGGATGAGGTTTCTGCCGACGAGCTCGACGACCATATTCTTTGTCTCGAGGCGGCGAGAAGTCACCTTGATGTGGAATGGACCGAAGCGTTGGGAGCGTTGGATGCTCGTCGGCTACACAAGGTTTTCGGTTACCCGTCAGCTGTTGCCTACTTGAAGGACAGGTGTCGGATGGCCGGTGGGCGGGCCCACCGTTATGTGTCAATCGCGCGGGCGGCTCGCAGGTTCCGTTCGACGTTCTTGTCGTGGAAACACCGTCAGATCTCTACCGACCAGGCGCAACAGTTGTTCCGAGCTTCGGAACAACTACCGGATAGGTATCCCGACGCTGAGAATGTCCTTTTGGAGATTGTTGGTGACACCCCCCGGGGAGACCCGCCAGATCCTCGACTACTGGAAACACACCGTCGACAAACCCGGTGTGGCCATCGAAGAAGAAGTCCAGTTGGAACGTCGACGTTTCGACTTCTCTCGGAAATCGAACGGGATGATCGAAGGGGACTTCGCTTTGACCGAAACCGCCGGCGAGACGTTGATCACCGCCATCGACGCCCTGACACCACCACCAGGAGAAGACGACACCCGGACTGCCTCTCAAAGACGAGCCGACGCTTTAGAAGACCTGTCACGAAGCTTTCTGGAAGGGACCGCATCTCCTGAGGTGGGTGGGGAGAAACCACATGCCAACATTCACGTCGACCTCGGCGCCCTCAAAGGCCTGGCCGGTGGTCTCCACGAAACCGAGGACAGACAGGTTCTCAGCGTTGACACCATCCGCCAACTCGCCTGCGACGCCTCCCTTAGTCGAATCGTTTTAGGTCCCGAATCAGAAATCCTCGACGTCGGACGCAAAACCAGGGTGATACCCGCCGGGTTACGTCGAGCCGTCATCGCCAGAGACCGTCACTGCACCGCTCCCGGCTGTGGCCGGTCTGCCCGCTGGTGTGACGTCCACCACATTGTCTTCTGGGCCGACGGAGGCGAAACAGTTCTCGACAACCTCTGTCTCCTCTGCCGCTACCACCACACCCTGATCCATAAACAAGCTGGCAAAGACCCCAACCATCCAGAGCCACCGCTATCCGCTGGACGCCGACGACCTATCTAGGGCCGAAGGCCCCTACTCGACCGACCGGCCATACTGAAGACGATGCATCGCGACACCGCCGAGCTGGAGACTCTCCTCGACCAGATTCTCGCCGCCCCAACCGGCACCGGACGGCTTGAGATGATCGTTCGCCGCCCTGCTGACGGTGAGCGTGAAGTCGTCCAGAACGGTCAGTTGAGTCTCGAAAATGGACTGGTCGGGGACAACTGGAAGACGAGGGGAAATGCGAACACCGAGGACGGAGCCGCTGATCCGCAAGCTCAGGTCACCTTGATGAATGCCAGGGCAACCGATGCTGTGGCCACCACCCGTGATCGGTGGGCCCTTTGTGGTGATCAACTCTATGTCGACTTCGATCTCTCCATCGACAACCTTCCCGTTGGGACGCGGTTGGCTGTGGGTGATGCCGTTGTTGAGATCTCGGCGAAGCCACACACCGGCTGCGCCAAGTTTTCGCAAAGGTTCGGGTCAGAGGCCCTCCGGTTCGTCAATGTGGGTCTTGGCCGGGAAAACAGATTCCGCGGAGTCAACACCTTTGTGGTCCGGCCAGGGGCCGTGGCGGTGGGTGACAAGATCATGAAACTCGATCCCGCCTAGATCGCGGCGAACCAGCCCAGGCCAAGGAACAGCGCATCTCCATGAATCCCCGGACCCGCTTCAACTAGGCGTCACCAACAATCAGAGTTCCCGCCATTCCAGCACCCTCACTATTCCCGTGGAATGTGCAGAAGAAAACATACTCGCCGGGCTCGGCGTAGATGATCACGGCCTCGTCACCATCGTGCTGCTCGAGACTTCCGAACACATCCTCGGTGGACCACGAGCCGTCGACATCAAGGGAGTTGTGTGCGTCGCGCCCGGCACCGACCCAGTTCACCGATCCGCCGGCTGGAATGTGGATCTCGGTGAACTCGAATCTGTTGTCGAACATGTTCACCGACACGTCGCTGCCCTCGAGGACACCGTTCGCGCCACCATCGTCCGAGCCACACGCCGACAATACGAGCGTGCCGACCACCAGAGCCAGAATCAGCCGAAGCCTCATCTGGCTCCTTTCCCAAAAAGACTCTTGAACCATGCCCAGAGGGAAGCAAAGAACAGCGAGACTCCTCTTACTTCTGAGGATTCGATTGCCCCGGCTTCATCCTCGGAAGTCGCTTCCAGCTTGGCTTCGAGACATGACACGAAGTCCTCGATGAGCCGTCGAGACATCTCGTTGATCAAGCCGGTACGACCAAACTGCGCAGCTGGTCCGGAGAGTTGGATGTTGGCGTCGACCAAAACCTTGGAACCGTCATCGTCGGGCTTCACCGAGTATTCGACCTTGACCTGACCTCGAGAGCCACCTTTCTTGTCAACGCCCTTGCCTTCAAGGATCGCCGACATCGCCGTCTCGTCCGTCGTCACAGTTGCTTTGCCCTCGAATGTGGCCGTCATCGGGCCTAGCTTCGAGGAGAGAGTCCCCTCGTAGGCCCCGTCTTCGGTCTGACCCGTCAGCTCGGCACCGGGGAGACACTGCGCTACCGATGGGACGTCCTGGAAGAATCGCCACACCACGTCGGGCGAGCTGGCCACTGTGAACTCTTGTGAAATTTTCATGATCCTCCGGGAGATGAGCAAGGAAACCCTTGAACCGTAGTGATTCGCCGGACCCTATCTCAATGAGAAGCGAGGAGATCAGTGGTGCCGGGTGTCGCCGGACAGGAGCTGGATCGCATGAGGAATCACATCCAAGACCGCTTCGAGACTCTCGGTGGCACCACGCGGTGAGCCTGGAACGTTGATGACAAGCGTCGCCCCGATCGAACCGGCCCGGGCCCGACTCAAGGCCGCCATTGGTGTCTTCTCCAGACCGCCGGCCAGCATGGTGTGTACGAGACCTGGTGCTTCCTTCTCGAGCACCGAGGCCGTTGCCTCCGGTGTCACATCTCGATGACTGAAGCCCGTTCCGCCGGTCGTGACCACAAGTTGGGCAGACGAGGAAGCATCCTTGATCGCGCTCGCGATCTCATCGACCTCATCGGCGACGAGCACCCTCTCGACGCTGAATCCCTCTTCGACGAGAAGCCTCTCGAGCACAGCGCCCGAGAGATCCTCGCGCACGCCTGCCGACACGCCGTCGCTGACGGTGATGACGACCGCTGCCGTGTTGTCTAACCCCACAGTCTCGGGTCGAGGGAGATGCCCCCAGCCAGAACAGTCAGGTAGAAGACCAAGATCACAATGAGCGTGACACCGAGACCGTATGGCCAGGGGGTAACGCGCTCATCCTCCGGACCTTGGACGGTCGTGGTGCCAGGGGCGGCGGCGAGTGTTGCCAGGAACATCACGGCTGTGAGCGGCAGCGATCGGATCACGAGGCTCTCGGTGTCCGGAACGAAATAGGGAATCGCCAGAAACACCGAGGCGGCTGCCGGGATCAGGGCAATCCAGAGAGCGAACGTGAGTCTTCTTCGCGCATTCGAAACCATCCTGCGATGAGGGGTGAACGCGAGGAAGGCAGACGCCGCGGCGAGGGCAATCAAAAGCAGCCCCACGCCTCCACCGGCAGCGATGACCACATCGAGTCCCGGTGGAGCGTCGAGGGTCGCGTATGCGATGGCGAGTTGGCTGTCGCCGTCAAAGGGCAACATGATCGCCTGGCCCATGGCCTGGCGAAGGACGTGGAGAACCATCCAGAGAAACGTCAAACGTGGGATGCCATGACCTCGCTGGGTCGGGTAGGCAAAGAGAGCTATGAACCCCACGATCAGGCAGAGGAGAAACCCTCCTGCCCACACCACGTCGGTGGCTCCCGTGATTTCGACGCGGTTGTTGTAGAGGACCGCATCTCCACCGAGGATCTCGGCGAGCAGACCATCGCCAAAATCGTCGAGGAACTGAGCGATGACAATGCCGAGAGTGGAGCCGAGGACAGCGGCAATCACCAGCGGCCGCCCGATTCGTATCACCGGCCTGGGCGCCTCTGTCTCCGTTGTTGACGTCTCACCGGTCACGGGGTGTGATGCTAAACGCGAATCCTGATGGAACCAGGCCTCGGTTACCGTTCGTTTCTCGATGAACCAGGACCACGCGGGCGTATACCTGCCCACCGATGACCCCAACACCTACGAGACGACGGCTTTGGCGAACGCCGGTTGGTATGAGGAAGGACAACACGGCGGCGCCCTGACGGCGCTGATCATCGGCCATGTCGAGGAGATTCCGACTTTGATGCCCATGGAGATCGCGAGGGTCACAGTCGAGATGTTCCGTGTGGTGCCGTTGGTGCCGCTGACGATCAGCACCGAGATCATCCGTGAAGGCAAACGCATCCAGACGATCAAGGTGGACATCACAGACCCGTCGGGAGCGCTGCTTTCGGTGGCCGGCGTGCAGCGGCTCCGAACGGCTGACCGGCCCCTCCCGAGTCAGGCCGAGACCCAACCGTCATCGTTCGCCGGGCCCGATGAGTGCCCGATCTGGGATGCGACGAAATGGGGGCCCGGAAGATCGGGAAAGACGATGTTTCACCGTGGCGCCGTCGAGGTTCGAGAGATCCGTGGCGGGTTCGGTGAACCAGGTCCCGGAGCCGCCTGGATTCGCTTGACGAAGCCGGTGATCGCCGGAACGAAGAACTCCCCGGCTCAGATAGCCGCAGCCGCAGGAGACTTCTGCAACGGGCTTTCGACGGCGTTGGCAAACGAGTGGCTGTTCATGAACAGCGACCTCACTGTGCACATCGGCCGCTATCCAAAAGGCGAGTGGGTGGCACTCGAAGCCATGTCCCACTATTCGGGGCTGGGCAGGGGTGTGGCAGCGGGCTCCTTATGGGACGAGGAAAAGTGGGTCGGACGATCGGCCCAGACCCTGTTCCTCGACCATGCCTGAAATAGTCGGATTTACGACAGACCTGGGACAAATTTGCGTCCTGAGGGAATCCGCCGACCTTCCGTGGACGTTCTACCGGTCGTGAAGCATCGCACAGCCCTCCTCATCGCCATTGCGATCGCTCTCGCCGCGTGCGGAGGAGCGAATGTGGATTCGACCTCCGGCACACAGCCCACCGCCCCTGAAACTGGCTCCGCCGACCCAGACACCCCTGATGTCATAGAGGATTTCGACGACCAGCCCATCCCACCCCAGCTGACAACCATGGCCGCCATATGGGAGACCGATTTCTCGAACAGCGTCATCGACCTCAATGAGCTTCTCGTCGGCATACCAGCCTCGGATCCACGCGACGCCATCCCACCCATCGACGACCCGCAGTTCGAGCCAGTGTCCGAAAGCGATTGGATCCAGGACCAGGAACCCGGTGTGCTCATCGAGGTCGAAGGGGACGCACGCTTCTACCCCCTCTCGATAATGACTCGACACGAGATCGTCAACGACGAGATCGGTGGAATCCCGGTTGCCGTCACCTACTGCCCCCTGTGCAACACGGCTCTCGCGTTTGATCGGCGCTTCGAAGGAGAAACTCTGCGTCTGGGAGTCTCAGGGCTGCTGCGACACTCCGATCTGGTGATGTGGGATGACATCACCCACACTCTGTGGCAGCAGATCACGGGCGAGGCGATCGTTGGTGAGCACGCAGGGAAATCGCTGACACCTTTGGGATCGGCGATTGTGCGATGGGCCGACTTCCGTGACAACCATCCCGAAGGCCAGGCCCTGGGCCCCGAGCAAGGCTTTGGAAGGGTATATGGCACCAACCCTTACGAGTTCTACTCATCGCGGGCGCGGCCCTACGCCTTCTTCAGCGGCGAGGTAGACGACCGTTTCCCGGCCCTGGAGCGAGTCGTCGGAATCAGCATCAACGACGTTGACAAGGCATACCCGTTCTCGCTCATAAACGAAGTCCGGGTTGTCCACGACACCCTCGCCGGTCAGAAGCTGGTGGTCTTCTGGGGAGCCGGCGACACAGCCGACGCCCTGGACAGCGGAGTCATCGCCAATGCAGTCGGGATCGGCACCGGGATCGTCTATGTCCCGGTGATCAACGGCCAGACACTCACCTTCGAGGCGTCCGGTGACACCGAGTTTGTCGATAGCGAAACGGGCACGACCTGGACGATCCTGGGCAAGGCCATAGCCGGAGACTTGGCCGGCGAGGAATTGGAGCTTCTACCCCACCGAAACGAGTTCTGGTTCGCTTGGCAGGCGTTCTTCCCGGATGCAGAAGTCTGGACGGGCTAACCGCCGGCAACCACCAACGTCCCAATCATCCAGATCAGGAACAACCCGATGGCGACCAACAGCACCGGCCCCGTTCGCTTCCAGTTGAAGACCATCCAACCGCCCCCGGTCAGGACCAACACGCCGAGCACAACCGACCACCAGGCTGGGGTGAGACCTGAGATGGCTCCCCCTGCGACAAGAACAATCACCATGAGTAGAAATCCCACAGACACCAGGGCGTAGAGGACCTGACGGGGAGTCGTCTCGCTCATATGACGCCGGCTGCTGAAGCGACTTCGCGATACCAATCCGAAAGAGACTCGACCGTCTCGTGGGCATTCAGGCCGCTGGGGTTCGGCACAAGCCACAACTCTCCGTTGCCGACCGCGTCGGCCTGTTTTCCGAGGAGCGCCTTGGGCCGGGCAAAGGCATCCCGGTAGGCGGTGACCCCGGCCATGGCAACCACTTTGGGTTGTACCTCCCCAGACAGTTCGTGGAGTCTCCGGGCACCGGCTCTCAACTCCTCCACCGTCAGTTCCGACGCTCTTGTCGTCGCCCTGTTGACCAGGTTGGTGATCCCGATCCCGGATTCGACGAATTCGGCACGTTGGCGATCATCCATACCCACCGCCGAATCGAGGTCCCAGTCGATAACACCGGCAAGACGCAAGGCCGGATAGAAGCGGTTGGTTGGATGACAGAAGTGAGTATTGGTCGCGGCGGTCCACAAACCAGGGTTGATACCAACGAACAGGAGCCGAACATCGGGTCCGAGAAGGTCGTCTACCGGCTTGTCCCGGAACGACTCGAGTTCGGACCGAGTGAACCGGGCCATGAGGTCTTGCTGCTTCGCTCTTCCCTACTTCTTTTGGCTCTCGTAGTAGGGGTCGTCTCCGGAAGCGTGATCGGTCACGTCGACCACCTGGGTCAGCTCATCGATCGACTCCAAGATGATCTTCTCAATTCCCTGCTTGAGAGTCACCTGGGCAAGCCCACATCCCTGACAGCCGCCAAACAACCTGAGATAGGCAATCGTCCCGTCGACCGAGACCAGTTCGGCGCCGCCTCCATGGGACGCAATGGCCGGGTTCACCTGCTCGTTGATCACCTGATTGACCCGGTCGACGAGGGGTCCGGATAGATCGCCCTTCGGTGCCGACATGGAGGGCGTCTCCGGCGCGTTCGGGTTGTTCATCGCCAGACCCTCGTCGGTCAACTCGAGTGTCGAGCCTTCCAGTTTTTCGAGATCGGCCTTGGGGAAGATGATCGCCAGATCGCCGTGACGTTCCTCAACCCAACCGTCCTTCATGTCAGCCAGCGGCACGAAGGCGAGTTCGTATGAGAACTGAGGACCGCGAAAGCCGGTCACCTCGACCGAGAGGGCGAACTCCTCGTCACCGGGTTCGTTGTCTCTCAGCTGACTGATCATTTCGAGGGCGTCTTGAGCCAGGCCCAGAACTGTGGTGTCAGACATCTGCGAGAATGCTAATCCCCTTCAGGATCAATAAATGCCAAGAGCCGTCGTAGTACTACCCAGCACCACTTACCGAGCACACGACTTCGTGTCTGCAGCAGAGTCGCTGGGAATAGATCTGGTGGTGGCCTCGGAGAACCCGCCGCCTTTCGACATGGGCGACAGATACCTCCACATCGACTGCTCCGATCCCCAAGGTGCCGCCGATTCGATAACAGCGCTGGGCGACGAGACCGCCTTCGACGGTGTAGTCGCTGCGGACGACGCCGGAGTCATGATCGCGTCGCTGGCCGGCACAACACTCGGGCTTGCTGCCAACACACCAGACGCGGCCCGTACCACCCGTGACAAACTCCTCCTGAGAAATCGTCTTGCGACAACCGAGGTGCCGCAACCCCGCTTTGCCGTGCTCGAACCAACCCGGTCATCGGCTGAGAAGGCACCCAACGCGGTCGGTTTTCCGCTCGTTGTCAAGCCGCTGTCCAGATCGGCGAGTCAGGGTGTCATCCGGGTCGACCGTCCTCAAGACCTATCTCCGACAGTCGAGCGCGTTCGTCACATAATTGGAGACCGCCGGCATTCCCAGCGTCTTCTTCTTGAGGCCTACCTACCCGGGGACGAAGTAGCCGTCGAGGGAATCATCGGGAATGGTGAGCTGATGGTCCTGGCGATCTTCGACAAGCCCGACACCAGTGAGGGCCCCAGCTTCCCCGAGACGATTCTGGTGACGCCGAGTCGGCTCTCAGACGAGAACCAGCAGGAGTGCATTCGCGTTGCAGAGGCAGCGTTGCGAGGGTTGGGACTCACACACGGACCGGTTCACATCGAACTCAAGATTCACAACGGCCGGGCCAGTGTCCTGGAAGTCGCCGCAAGATCCATCGGCGGGCTCTGCTCGAGAAGTCTCAACTTCGGGCTCATGGGGACCACCCTCGAATCCCTGATACTCAGGAACGCAGTGGGGATGGACAAACCCGAGCTTCGCCGCGAGCAACACGCCAGCGGAGTGCTGATGATCCCCATTCCCAGGTCGGGAATCCTCAACTCGATCGAAGGCATCGATCAGGCGCGAACAATCCCCAACATCACCGGTGTCGACATCACCATCAACGTCGGTTCGGACGTTCTGGCGCCACCGGAGGGAGATCGCTATCTAGGCTTCGTTTTCGCCCGCGCCGACGCTCCTCAGACCGTCGAGACGGCGCTTCGGAAGGCAAAGAGCACAATCTCAGTTTTGGTGACATGAATGATGACCCTCCGTTTTACTTTTCTTCACCAGGACCAAAGCACCTTCAAGCTCAACTTGACGGTTAGCTCTTACGCGCGATTTGGCGCGTAAGACGATTTTGTCATTTGCATGGATACAGTCCTCATCTTCACCGGTAGCGAGGCGCCACAGCTCGAGATACACGAGGAGCTCCCCAGACCCGACCTGGTGGTCGCAGCCGACAGCGGATACGACTACGCGGTCCAACTCGGTTTTCGAGTCGATGTGCTTGTCGGCGATATGGACTCGATCAGCGCGACCGAGATTCCCGACCATGTGATCATCGAGCGTCACCCGACGGACAAGAATGCCAGCGATCTCGATCTTGCCATGGATCTGGTGGCCAGAGAGACGCCCGAGCGGGTGGTGATCGTTGGTGGCAGCGGCGGACGACTCGACCATGAGCTTTCGACGGCCGGCCTGCTCTGTGCCGATAGGTGGCGGCGCATCGATGAGCTCGACTGGGTCTCCACCAGAGGATGGGCCTATGTGGTGAGAAGACGAAGGATCATTCATGGAGACGCCGGGACGACTCTGTCTCTCATTCCGATGGGCGGCGACGTGATGGATGTTCACACCAGCGGTTTGAAATGGGATCTCAGCGGTGACACCCTCGTCCATGGGGGCACCCGCGGGCTCTCCAATGTCATGCGGGCCCCCGTCGCCGACATTCTGATCGGGGAGGGCTGTCTGCTCGCGGTCCTAGCCGGCTAGCCCATCCGAGACAGCGGGGTGCAGCGCCAGGTACCCGTTGAGATACTCGACCCTCTCCTTCTTCAGCCGAGCGACGATGGACTCGTACTCCTCGAATCGGCCCTGGCCGTCATAAAGACGGCGTGGTTGCAGGAGTTCGATGTCAGTCACGCCCGGCACTGATGCTGCAACGTCGTAGCCGAAGTCCCCATCCTTCTGCCAGGAGATGGTGCCCTCCACGATGCCCTGAACTATCGCCGATGAGTCCGGAATATGCACCTTCTTCGAGCCATCTCCTTCCCCCCCAACTCGTCCCGTGTTCAGGACATACGCCTCCAGGTCGGGCATCGTGTCCAGCAACTCTGCCAAACGGTTGCCTTGCATCGAATCGTCATCGAAGAAGAACGGGTTTGTGCCGGGCACCCGGAGACTCTTCCCCGCTTCTGCGGCCCCGCCGGCCGACGTTCCCTTGGTCTCTCCAAGCATGAAGTAGGCGGGGATTTGTTGGCGGCTGAGTCGGGCTACCGCCGGAATCACATGATCTGACCTATTCAGGATGAGTAGATAACTGGCCGGGGGCACTGCCATCGGGTCTCTGTGTCGGATATTTGCCAGGGGAAACGTACAACGACCGTTGGCCGTGTAGGAAACGTCGAAGAAATCGACCAAGCCTTCCGGGGTAACGGCCACGTTCTCGAGCCAGGCGTCCGAACGGGTCGTGCCACCGTAGATCGTCGGCTCATCGTCGGGGTCCAAACCGTATGTCTTGGCGAAACATCCTGCCTCGGTGGTGTGCACCAAACCTCCGGGCATCAAACCGACAAAGTCATCCTGGCAGGGAAGTGATCCTGCTTGCTGTCTGAATGTGGTCGTTGTCTTTCCGGTTCCGGAAAGCCCGATGATCAACATCGACTCTTCGGTGCCGCTGCGCGTCGCCTGGGGTGGAAAGGTCTTCAGACCGGCATGAAGAGCAAGACCACCGTGGTTAAAAACAAGTCGGTTCCACATGCGGAGACCACCCATCTTCGACTCACCGAAGTAGTCGGAGCCGAAAACGCGAGTTACCCCCTTATCGAGATCGACGATGATGAGTCGGTTGTCCGGCTTGCCCGGAGCCGGCAGGTTCGGCGTGTAGACGATCGTGAACTCGGGCGTCCATTCGGCATCAGGCGGAAAATAGAGATGGGACTGCATCCCGGCGATGTTTGGCTGCGTGGCCTCTATGAAGAGACGAGACCCGGTGCGGAACTCCGGGTCGGGACCGATATATCCCTCTATCAAAAGCATGTCCTGAGATGCGATATGGGCGTCCTGTCTTGCTGCCCACTCCTCGACCTCCGCCGAGGTGATCCTGTTCTGATGGATGTCGTGATCAGAAACGAAGAACGTCGAGTTCTTCAGCCGTGCGGTTACTCGAGCCTGATAGTTGAGGTTCTCGAACTCGGTTTCAGTGAGACGCGGCAGAACCTCCACGGCAAGCTGCCGCAGCCTCTCCTGGTCTGGATTGCGCTCGACGGACTTGGCGTCGGGCAGTCGAAACATTGGCAGAACTCTCCCTGAGGGTCGGTGGACCATGGCAGGATAATCTCCCAAACAGGGTTATCCGGCCGTCGGGTAGGCCGCAGGCATCGAGCGGCCTTCCAGACCTGTCACCAGATTCTCTACCGCCAACGCCGCCATTGCATTCCTGGTTCTGACGGATGCGCTCCCGATGTGGGGCACCACCAGGCAATTGGGCACCGAGAGCAGCGGGTGATCCGGAGGAAGTGGCTCGGGATCGGTGACATCGAGCGCGGCACCGGCAATCCGGCCCGAACGCAATGCTTCGATCAGGTCGGCAGTGTTGACAAGAGGTCCCCGCGCCACGTTGACCAGATAAGCCGTCGGTCGCATGAGACGAAGCTCCGGGGCGCCAATCAGACCCCGGGTTGCCTCGTTGAGTGAAGCGGACAGAACCACGTGATCCGACTCGGTCAGAAGCACCTTCAGAGGAACATGGTCGGCGTCGGCCAGATCCTTGGGAGCAGGTGACGAATAGAGGACACGCATCTCGTAGCCGGCCGCTCGTCTGGCGATGGCACGGCCAATCCGGCCCATGCCCACGATTCCGAGTGTGGTCTTGTGGAGATCACCGCCGGTCAGGTGAAACGGCTCCCAGGGCCCCCACCTCCCTGAGCGAACCTCTCTCTCACCCTCGAACAGCCGACGTGCCGCAGCGCCAAGCAAGGCAAAGGCCGAATCGGCGACCGTCTCGGTGAGAACTCCAGGAGTATGCCCAACGAGAATTCCGCGTTTTGAGCATTCGTCGATGTCGATGTTGTCCACGCCGACCGCCATCTGGGATATGACACGAAGGCGAGAGGCCCGATCGAGAAGCGAAAGTCCGATCCCATCGGTGATCATGCAGAGCAAACCGTCGGCCGACGACACCTCGGACATCAGGACATCGTTGGGAACCGGTCCATCGCCATCCCAGATCGTCACACTATTCTCGCTGCGCAACGGAGCGATGAGTCTCTCTGGCAACAGCCTCGTGACAAACACACGATTCACGAATCGAAGGCTAAACGGCTCTGGTCGAGAGACCGATAAGGTTGTGTGATGAAAAAGGGCGCGCTTTGGGTTGTTCTCGCCACCGCCATCGTCGCGTGCGGCGGTGCTGGAGTGTCCGAGCCTGCCCCGACCACCAGCACAACGGTCGTTGCCGCGATCCTCTCTCCACCGGATGAGGTCATCGAAGAACCCGTCGAACTGCCAGAGGCCGACGACCGACCCGTCTATCAGGGCTTCGCAGCCGGTCTTGCTGAGCACAGCTCACTGGTCGCAATGACACGAGGCGATACCGAGGTCTACGCCACCCCAGGCTACGAGGAGCCCTTGGTCACCCTGCCCGCCACAACCATCCTGAACACCGTCACGGTTCTCACGGTGATTGGAGAGCCGGCCAATGGCTGGGCAGAGGTCATGCTGCCTATCCGCCCCAACGGCAGCACCGGGTGGATCCGCACCGACCACGTCGAGCTCTACCTGGTCGAGGGCAAGATCGTTATCGACCTGAGTGACAAGACGCTCACCTACAGCGTCAACGGCGAAGAGATGATCAACTCCACAGTTGCCATCGGGACCGACCGCAACCAGACGCCTACCGGAGTCTTCTTCGTCACCGACAGCGTGACGCTGGCGAATCCAAACAGCGTTTGGGGACCCCATGCTCTTGGCCTCTCGGCGCGCTCGGACACCATCTTCGAATACAACGGTGGGGACGGGATCATCGGGATCCACGGCACCAGCAACGACTCCTCGATCGGCCAAGCGGTGTCACTGGGTTGTGTCCGCTTACCCAACGATCTGATCACCGAACTCCACACGATGGTTCCCCTGGGAACACCGGTGGAAATCCGGGCCTAGCTTCGCACCGTTACCAAAGCGTTAGACAGCACGGTCGTCCCCCGCTCTTTGATGCCGGCCTCAACAATCAGGCCATCGACCTCATCCCAAATCCTAGTGACCAGTGTCTCTCCCGGAAACACATGCCCGGTGAAGCGCGCATTGAAGGAGGCGAGCCTCTGTGGCTCTCCGTCGAGGGAGCCGTCCACGACTGCTTTGGCCACCACGCCGTAGGTGCAAAGACCGTGGAGAATCGGTCGCTCAAAGCCAACGAAACGGGCGAAGCCGGGATCTGCGTGCAGCGGATTCTTGTCGCCCGAAACCATGCGGTACAACAAGGCCTGCTGGGGCAATGTGGGCGACTCGATCAGCTGGTCCGGCTCTCGGTCCGGCGCCTCGTTTCCCCGGGGCGGACCCGACTCGCCGCCAAAACCACCCTCGTCCCGGACGAATATCGAAGACCGATTGGTGAAGAGAGGCTCACCCGTCTTGTCCAGGACCGAGACGATCTCCATGACCACCAGGGCCCCTTTTCCCTTGTCAAAGACATCCACAACACGCCCGCTTTGAGTAACAGTCCCCGATGTCGGGATCGGTCCGTGGACGATCAGCTCCTGGGAGCCGTGAAGAATCTGGGTGAGATTGATGTCAAACCCCTCGACCATCCCCATGCTCATCATCATCCCGAACGGCGGGATCGTCCCGAAGCTGGGCAGCGCCTGGAGATCGGCCTCATAGGCGTACTTCAATTCCAGGGGGTCTGTGGGCGGGTTGCCGGCACCCACAGCAAGGTTGTAGAGAATCACATCGTCGTCGGTCCACGAATAGCCCTCGGCCACCAGTTCGGCCCCGACAACCTTGACGAGATCAATCGCCATGTCAGCCGGCCAGCATCTGACCGAGGAGCATCAACTCATCGTTGATGCTGGACGGGATGATGTGCTCGCTTATGTCGCGAATCTCGTCGAGATGCTCTGAAAGTTCTTCCACCGAGGGGACGACCCCCTGACCGGCGAACCAGCCCTCATTCGTCCCGATGAAGATACGCCCGAAGCGGCCACCGCCGGCTGTGAAGATCTCGTGGGTGTACTCGTTGGACTCGGAGCAGAGGTAGACCACCATCGGCGTCACCTGGTTCGGGTCGACCATCTCCGCGAACGGTCCCAGAATGTCTGCGGTCATCCTGGTTCGCGCCACAGGAGCAATCACATTGGACTTGATGTTGTACTTCATCCCCTCGATGGCAAGGACGTTGGCAAGACCGACCAGTCCGGCCTTGGCGGCGCCGTAGTTCGCCTGGCCAAAGTTGCCGAATAGTCCCGCATTTGAGGAGGTGAACACCAGACGGCCATAACCGTTGTCCTTCATGACCCGAAAGGCAGGCTGGCTGACATAGAAGGCGCCTCTCAGGTGAACTTCGAGAACCGCTTCGATCTCGGCCGTCTCCATGTTGGCAAAAGACTTGTCTCGAAGAATCCCGGCGTTGTTGACCACGATGTCCACTCCACCGAACTCATCGACAGCAGTCCCGATGATGCCCGCTCCACCCTCCTCGGTTGATACCGAGTCGTAATTGGGAATGGCCTCCCCACCGGCGCTCCTGATCTCGTCGACAACGACATCGGCAGCAGACCCCGAAGCTCCCTTGCCGTCCACAGACCCGCCGAGATCGTTGACCACGACGCGAGCGCCGCGCCGGGCGAGCTCGAGCGCGTAGGTCTTCCCGAGACCGCCCCCGGCCCCGGTTATGACTGCGACCCGCCCGTCGAATGTGATTGGTTCACTCAATTACTGACCCTCCGTTAGAGACCAAGAGAGCGCCCGACGATCTCTTTCATGACCTCGGTCGTTCCCCCGTAGATGGTTTGCACCCGAGCATCCCTGAACGCCCGGGCTATCGGATACTCCTCCATGTAGCCCCAGCCCCCAAACATCTGAAGACAGCGGCTTATCACTTTGTTCTCGAGCTCGGTGACCCACCATTTGGCTTTGGCCGCCTCCTCGGCGCTCAGCTCACCGGCGTTGATCGCCATTACCTGGGCGTCGACGTAGGTCTGGGCTACGTCCAGCTCGGTGCGCATCTCCGCCATGGAATGTTTCACAGTCTGAAAGCTGCCGATTGGCTGCCCGAACGCATGCCGCTCCTTGACGTACTCGAGTGTCCAATCAAAAGCGGTCTGGGCGTGTGCAACCGAACCAACGGTGAGCGAGAGCCTCTCCTGAGGAAGGTTGTGCATCAGGTGGACGAACCCCCTGCCCTCCTCGCCAAGCAGGTTCTCCGCCGGGACTCTCACATCATCGAAGAAGAGCTCGGCGGTGTCCTGGGCGTGAAGCCCGATCTTCTCCAGGTTTCGTCCCCGGGTGAACCCCTCCATGTCATCCTCGATCACAAGAAGACTCATTCCGGTATGTCGCTGCCCGGGGTCGGTCTTGACCGCCGTCACGATCAGATCGGAGTTGATTCCATTGGTTATGAATGTCTTCGAACCGTTGACGATATAACTATCGCCGTCGCGCAGTGCCGTCGTCGTGATTCCCGCCAGGTCAGAGCCCGCTCCCGGCTCCGTCATGGCGATTGCGGTCACCAGCTCCCCGGAAACCAGCCCCGGAAGCCATCGCTCACTTTGCTCCTCTGTCGCCAGCTCCATGAAGTAGGGCAGGACCACGTCGTTGTGGAGGGTGATGCACAGCCCGGAGCCCATCGCATCACCACGCATGAGCTCCTCGACTATCACCACGTTGAAACGAAAGTCGTCGACACCTCCGCCGCCATACATCTCGGAAACAGCCATGCCGAGCATCCCCGCCCGACCGGCCTTCCGAAAGACATCCTTGTCGACGATGCCCTCTTCCTCCCACCTGGGAACGTTTGGGGTCATCTCCCGTTCGACGAACTCGCGGACAGATGTTCGGAACAGGTCATGATCCGACTCGAAAATAGTCCGGTTCATCCGGGGCCTCTTGTGGTCAGACGCCGGTGTACATCACGTCGATTTCCTCGGCGTACTTGTCGAGAACAATGTGACGCTTCAGCTTCAACGACGGTGTGACTTCACCTGATTCAGGAGTCCACTCATCGGGCACGATGATCCACTTCTTCACCTGCTCGGCGTGGGAGACGGTCTCGTTTGCCGCTTCCACAGCAGCCGCGATCTCTTCCTGCACCTCCAGGAGTTCTGAGAAGCCGGCGAGGTCGCTGTATTCGATTCCATGTGCCTCGGCCCATTCCGGGGCCTCCTCACCATCGAGTCCTATGACCATGGAGATGAATTTGCGCTGGTCCCCGACCATGCATGCCTTGGAGATGATCGGGTGGTTTCCGAGGGCTGTCTCCAGTTGGGCCGGTGCAACGTTCTTCCCGGCGGCGGTGATGATGATCTCCTTCTTGCGGCCGACGATCCAAACAAACCCGTCTTCGTCGATCCGGGCTAGGTCTCCGGAGTAGAGCCAACCGTCCTCGCCATAGGTCTCACGCGTGGCCTGGTCGAGTTTCCAATAGCCCTGAGTTATGACTCCGCCGCGCATGAGCAACTCACCATCGTCGGCCGTCGTGACTTCGACACCCGGAAGCGCCCTCCCAACGGAGCCGATCTTGAAGGCCCCCGGGACATTGGTGGTAGCGGGACCGGTTGTCTCCGACATCCCGTAAAGCTCATAGAGCGGAATCCCAATTGTCATGAAAAACTTGACGAGATCGGGATTGATCGGGGCGGCTGCGGTAATGGCAACCTCCACCTGGCCCATTCCAAGCCCATCTCTCACCTTGGAGAGGACGATCTTGTCGAGAAGACCGGCCAACATCGGGCCACTCTTGCCCTCTATCTCGGCGTCCACTCTCTTTGCGTTCTGGGCGAGCGCCTGGTCGAGAAGTGTCTTCTTGATCCCCTCCTCCCCGGCGAATCGGCCCATCAGACGTGCATGAAACTTCTCGTAGACACGAGGGACTGCAACAAAAAGCGTGGGTTGCGCGGCCTGGATGTACTCGAGCACGACGGCAATCGAAGGGCAGTACCACACTTGCCCAGCCAGGTAGGTGCCGAGGTAGTGGGTGGCCAGGCGCTCGGCGATATGGGCCAGGGGCAGGTAGGAGACCATCCTTGCGCCGATCTCGAGATCAGCGGCCCTCCGCAGCGACTCCAGCGTCCATACCGCGTTGTACTGACTGATCATCACGCCCTTGGGTGTGCCGGTGGTACCCGAGGTGTAGATCAGGGTGGCAAGTGTGTCAGGCGTAACCGCCGCGGCCGACCTGTTCACGGTCTCGGGATCCTCACCGAGCCTTTGGGTTCCTCTGGCGAGCAACTCATCCCAGCTCAGAACCCAGTCGGAGGTCTCGTAGTTCTCGGCACCCGACATCAGAACGACATAACGGAGGTTGGGCAAGTCGGAGCGGATCTCTTCCCATCGTTTCATGAAGTCCAGGTTCTCGAGGATGGCGACCGTGGCCTTGCAATTGTCTGCGATGTACTGGATCTGACTCGCGGCCAGCGTCGAATACACGGTCACCGGAGTCCCGCCGGCGTGGACCGCGGCGAAGTCGGCGATCACGTGCTCGGGGCGGTTTCCGGCCATGACGGCAACAAACTCGCCTTCGCCGACGCCGAGGGACTGGAGCCCTGCCGCTGCCTGGTGCACTACATTTCTGTACCCGGACCAGGTCAGGACGTTCCAGTCTTCGTCCTTCCAATGGATCGCCGGCTGATCCCCGTACTGGTCCGCGTTCCGATTGAAGAAATCAACAAGGGTCTTGCCCTCAACTACTGCATCGATCTCGGCTCGCTCTGCTAGCACGGCCTGGTTGTCCACGGCTCCTCCATTAGGTCAGACGACTGCTCCGGATGAGCGGAGCATACTGATCTTTCTGGAGCTGTATCCGAGCTGATCGAGGATAGCGTCGGTGTCGGCGCCGGGAACACTCGGACCACTCGAAACAGTCGGCACCGTGGCAGAGAACCGGGGCGCGGGGGCCGGTTGTGTCACATTGTCGATCACGACGAAGGCCCCCCTCGACCTGTTGTGAGGGTGGCCCGGCGCCTCCTCCATCGATAAGACCGGGGCAACGCAAGCGTCGGTGCCCTCAAAGTGCTCGGCCCACTCATCTCTCGTCTTTTCCAGGAATCTCGCAGTGAACACCTCTCGAAGCTCGGGCCATCCGGAGCGGTCGCTCTGAGGAGGCAGGTCCCCTGGTTCCAGACCCAGCCCGTCGAGCAATTCCGCATAGAAGCGCGGCTCGAGCGAGCCCACAGCGATAAACCTCCCGTCCAATGTCTGGTAGGTCGCGTAGAAGGGGGCACCCCCGTCGAGAGGGTTCGATTCCCGTCGGGCGGATGCCCAGATACCCTCGGCCATCAGTCCATGATGCGATGTCGTCAACAGTGCAGAACCGTCGACCATCGCGGCGTCGACTATCTGGCCCTCATTGGATTCGCGGGCATGGAAGAGTGCCGCCATCACCCCAAGAGCAAGAAGCATCCCCCCTCCTCCATAGTCACCAACCAGATTCAGGGGCGGAATCGGACGCTCAGCAGGTCCGACGGAATGAAGCACGCCGGAGAGTGCGATGTAGTCGATGTCGTGACCGGCGGTGGAGGCCAATGGTCCCTCCTGGCCCCACCCGGTGACCCGTCCGTAGACGAGTGCCGTGTTGGCAGCCAGACATTCGGCGGGCCCGATCCCGAGACGTTCCGTGACACCGGGTCGGAAGCCCTCGATCAGGATGTCCGCTCTCTCGACGAGACTCAAAACCACCTTGACAGCATCGGGGGTCTTCAGATTGAGCCCGATGGATCGTTTACCCCGATTGTGCAAGTCGTGTCTGCTGCTCGATGTGTGGTCACCAACCGCGATGTCGGCTCGATCAACCCGGACCACTTCGGCGCCGAGATCGCACAGCACCATCCCGCAGAAGGGCGCCGGCCCCAGTCCCGCCAGTTCGACAACACGGACTCCGGACAACGGGCCGGGCATCAGGAATCGCTCACAAACGTCTCGGCGCTCTCGATCAGCACCGGTTTGAAATCGAGGTTGGGGTCGACCCCAAATGCGCCGTTGAACATCGCGGCGAGAACCAGCGCCGTGTCCGAGTCATGGAGTATGAGGGGATTGAGTGACTCTGGCTCTGAGCCGAGGGCGATCACGATGATCTCCTTGCCGGACCATGCTGCGACATTCCACAGGTCGGTGGAGCGGGAGACGTTGACCTCAGGGCCGGTGAGCGCCGTGTTCCAGGCGAGGAATGCCGGTTTCTGATAGAGCGGTATCAGCGCCAGGTCATTCAGGTACGCCGTGTCGGCATCGTTATAGGCTCGTGCTCTCTGGCCACTGTCGGCAATGCCGTCCGTCGAGCGCACCAGTGAGTCGACGTCCTCGTCGCAATAGCGGTTCACGTTCAACGCCCCGAAACCGTTAGGAGCAGCGCCGTCGCAGAAGTAGGTGCTGTTGGCAAGGTGCGGGTCGGCGGCAGCCTTCCACGAGAAATTGATGATCTGCCATACGCCGGGACCGCCGAAGAACATTTCGGAAGAGAACAGGTCCGACGGAGTCATGAAATCACCGACCAGCTCCACTCCTATTGCCTCGAGCGTCGCTCGAGCAAGCTCGAAGTGCGTCTCGCGGAACTCATCTCCAAGTGTGGTGGCCCAGACGAAGGACATGCGTCGTCCCTGACACGAGTAGATTTCGTCGTCGCCCCTCTCACAGAAGTGGTCGAGGAGTATCCGCTCGGCCATCTCGGGGATGTAGCGGTCCTCGAAGTTGGATTGATAGTTGACCGAGTCGACCATCCATACCGTGCTGTCCAGTGCTGGGGCATCGGGGTCGACCGTTCGCACAGTCCCGTCGATCAAAGCCTCTCGATCTATGGCAAGAGAGATCGCCTCCCGAACCCACTTTTGCGACAGAAGTGGGTCGTCATGATTGAAGTCGATGTGATCCCAGAAGGGCCCCGGTCCCAGTTGGTGGGTCACCTCCTCCATGTCCCCGACCTCGTCCACGATCCAGTCGAGGGGTCTGGGATTGATCAGATCGATCACCGTCCTCGAGGTCACGAAGCATGTTTCGAACGCTCTCGGGGTAAACGAAGTGGATCTCGCCCACGTCTCCCAGCGGAGAGTTGGACAACGGGTCGTTCGTCGCCCAGTACCGCGGGTTGCGTCTCAGGATGATCCGATCGCCTTCGACCACATCATGCAGCACAAAGGGGCCGGATGTGGTTGTCAACGCCCTCTCCATGGGGATCCCAGAGTCGTCGCCGGCGAGCACGTGTCTGGGGAGTACCACCTCGAACAACGTCTGCCAGGGTCCATAGACTCTGGAGAACGCGAACAGGACCGTTTTGTCGTCGATGACCTCCGATCCGGTAATCAAGTCATAACCGGTCCCGACGGCCGCCCCGTTCAGTGGATCGACCATGACTTCGTGGGTATAGACGAAGTCACCAGCCGTCACCGGTATGTCATCGGACCACTTCGCCTCAGGACGAATGTGATAGACAACGCAGAAAGCATCAGGACAGGGATCATCCTCTGTGGTCGTGGTCACCAGGGGTGCAGTGGTTGTGGTGACCGGAACGGTGGCCGTGGTCGAGGTCGTTGGCGGTTC
>PVMK01142056.1_pt1 | contig 64041 bp, 61 predicted proteins | sample 1853481 | NCBI WGS metagenome assembly PVMK01 (sample SAMN08533507, study PRJNA380276) | Marine sediment metagenome, whole genome shotgun sequencing project.
TGCTCATGGCTGTGTTGCCCCGCTAAAGCGGGATTTCACATCTATTTTTATGAATATTAAGGAGTTCTTCGGATCGGCTCAAAATGCTCACATACTAACGTGTATGCTCCGCTTTTTCGCCGAACCGCGCCTTTTGAACACATTAATTCTTCAGATCAAGATGTGAAATCCCGCAATTTGCGGGGGCCATGAACCCTGATCCACATTTTTGATATGGGTTCTTGTGTGGTGTCCCTTATGTAATTTGCAAACCTCGGTTTGGCTTTATAAATTTTCTTTTTCAAAAATAAATTCGTTTAAATCCAAAAATTTCAAGCACCAAATTCCAATGAATCAAGTTGCAAACATGTTTGAATCATCGAAAATTCGAATTTGGATATTGTTTGTTATTTGTGAATTGGTGCTTGGGATTTCCTCAATTCAAGTGGGTCGGGCGGGCCACCGTGCGCGCCAATTCGCTTTTACAAGGATACCATGCAGCTGAAAGCGGTTTTAGCCGAGCTCAAATCCATGGGGGACCCAGAAGCGGCCGCCGGGATGGCCCGATACGGTATAAATGCCGACCGGGCCCTGGGGATCTCTATTCCCGGGCTTCAGGGGTTGGCTAAAAATATTGGCAAAAACCACAAATTGGCTGGCGAACTGTGGTCGTGCGGCATCCATGAAGCGCGCATCCTGGCCTGCATGATTGATGACCCGCAGCAAGTCACCGAAGCCCAGCTGGAACGCTGGGTAAAAGAATTTGATTCCTGGGATCTCTGTGACCAGTGCTGCAATCGCCTGATTCGAAAAACAGAATTTGCCCATCAAAAAGCACTGGATTGGGCGCGCCGACCCGAAGAATTTGTCAAGCGGGCCGGCTTTGTCTTGATGGCGGTGCTGGCCGTGCACGACAAAAAAGCTGCCGACAGGCAATTTGATGCATTCTTTTGGCTGATCAAAAAGGAGGCGGTCGATGCGCGTAATTTTGTCAAAAAAGCGGTCAACTGGGCCTTGCGGCAAATCGGCAAACGCAACATGTCCCTGAATAGAAAAGCGATTGCCGTGGCTGAAGAAATCCAGCAGTTTGAATCCAAGACGGCGCGGTGGGTGGCCAGTGATGCGCTCAGAGAATTGAGAAGCGAGAAAATCCAGAAAAGATTATCCTATAACACATATCATCGAGGGCAGGACGATGACCGCTGATCTAAAAGGCAAAGCAGCTCTGGTGACCGGTTCAGGGAAAAAGGCCGGTATCGGCTATGGGATTGTTCGGAAACTGGCAGAATGCGGCGTAAATGTAATCATAGCCGATCTGGTGGGAAAAGAAACCCGACAGAATGAACCGCTTGCCAATAACATGGCTGAAATGACTCACCTTGCAAAAGATCTGGAAAAGGCATTTAAGATCAAGGCAATTCCCGTTGAATTGGATGTGACCCTTCAGGGGTCGATTACTAAGATGGTAGATGAAGTGCAAAAGCAGTTTGGTCGCATCCATATATTATGCAACAATGCCGGCACCGTTTTTGGGGTGCCCAATGCTATTCATACTTACGATCAAGACGCCTGGATGAAAACCATCGACGTGAACCTGCATGGCGTATTTCGGGTCTCCAAAGCAATTGTGCCCTTGATGACGGATAGCGGTGGTTGCATTATTAATGTAGCCTCCAGAGCAGCAAAGGTGCCGCCGTTGTTTAACGGTGCCTATGCCGTGGCCAAGGCAGGGGTTGTCATGCTGACAAAAGTCATGGCCAAAGAACTGGCCGGTGCGGGAATACGGGTCAATGCCATCTGCCCGGGGGTCATTCAGACCGATTTTACCGACTGGCGTTTCAAACTGGAGGCCGATATTTTGGATTCGACCGTTGAAGAGCGCGAAGCGGAAATGCTTAAAAGCATTCCCATGGGCCGCCTGGGGACCACCGCTGAAGCTGCAGATCTGGTGGCCTTTCTGGCCTCGGATCAATCTTCATACATCACCGGCCAGGCAATCAATATTAGCGGCGGGCAGCTCATGGAAATTTGATCTGTGATCAAATTTCGTTAAATCGTTAATTGGGTTTTTCAAACCGGGTGTTTCGCGCCCGGTTCCACCCGCAACGATTGGAGCACTTCGTGCCCCTGTCTTTTCCCGCCTATGGCAGTAAAATCCAAGCCACCCGCTGTGCGGGTGGTCGTTGACTCGTATATTCGTTAAATGTTCAGAACGATTTGACTATTCGACCATTTGACGAATGAACAAATCTAACTGAGGAGGCTATCAATGGCTGAGATCACCGGTGGCGAACTGCTGGTTCGATGTCTGCATGCAGAGGGTGTCCGTTATGTCCATGCGATTACAGATGGTACCTATATGATGGTTTTAGAAGCACTTGAACGCCTTGGGAAGGAATTCGGTATTCAGCTGATCGTTCCGCGCCATGAAGCCGCCGCAGCGCATGCCTGTGATGCATACACACGGTGTGCGGGAGAGCCCGCTGTGGTTATGGCCTGTGCCGGACCGGGTGCGGCAAATCTAATTGCCGGTTTGATGTGTGCCGAGGCAGAGGGCAGTCCGGTTGTCGCCATAACGACGACCCGGCGCAGCATTATTTCCGATTCTTATGTTCATCAGGGGGGCATGCAGGTGAGCCGTCACCTGGATATCTTTAAGCCGGCGGTAAAATGGAATGGAAAAGTGGATCACTGGAATCGTATCCCGGATATGGTGCGCCATGCTTTTCGCGTAGCCACTTCCGGCCGACCGGGGCCGGTGCATATCTTAATCCCGGAAGATATTTTGAATGCACGCGACGAGGAAGCCGGTGTTCAAATATGGGCGCCTGAAAAATATCGCCTCACCGAAAGCATATCAGGGGATCCAACTGCCTTAGAGCAAGCGGCAGAACTATTGGCAACAGCCGACCTTGTCAATATTCATTGCGGCAATGGTGCGGAACGATCGGGAGCCGGAAAAGAGGTCCAAAAAATAGCGGAATATCTGGGTTGTGCGGTTACAAACACTATCCGGGCACGAGGCATCGTATCAGATGAGCATGCGCTTGTTTTTCATCCAACGTGCTTATCTCGAATTATGGCCAACAGCCAGGCGGATGTGGTGCTGGCTGTCGGCACCCGTCTTGGCGAGCTTAACATGTGGGGCCAGCCGCCCATGTTTGGTGAACCGGAAAAACAGCGGCTCATTCAAATAGACACCGAACCCACTCATATTGGTTTGAATCGACCCGTCGATGTGGCCCTGGTCGGCGATGCAAAGAAGATTTTATCGCAATTGTTTGAAGCAGTTAAAAAACGGACCCAAAAGCGTAAAACCCATCCGAAAATCGCCGAGTTTCGGATTGTGCAGGATGAATGGCAGAAGGAACTCGATGAAGCTGTGGCCGATTTGGAGCGGGCACCCATGCTGACGGGTCAAATTTTAAAGGTGTGTAATGAATTCTTCTCAGACGACGCCATAATGGTCATGGATGGGGGCAATACGACGCTGTGGAGTATTCATTATCATGTGCCCAAAACACAACGCTCGGTCATCTATTCGATGAACTACGGACATCTCGGCACCGGCCTGCCTTATGCAATCGGGGCCAAACTGGCCCAGCCCGATAAATCCGTATATTGCGTGACCGGTGACAGTGCCTTTGGATTTAACATTCAAGAGCTGGAAACAGCTGTACGGCACAACTTGCCCGTCATTATTATTGTGGCGGTCGATGGGGCTTACGGCATGGAAAAATCCGCACAAAGAAGGGCTTTCGGACGTGAAGCGGATTGGTTCGGTCATGACCACGCACCGGTAAGATATGATCAGGTCGCCATGGCGATGGGCTGTCATGGTGAATACATTCAGAAGGCCTCGGAAATTCAATCGGCTCTTGAACGATCGGTGAATTCAGGCAAACCGGCTGTGATCCATGCGGATGTGGATCCAGTGGCCAATATCGATCCCCCCGGGGAATGGCTCTGGGTGGCTGCACGAACAGGCAAGATAGAAATGTAATCATCGGTTGTTTCTGGTTTTTAAACCTTTATATTCTGACCGAATCAAAAAGCTGCAGGTAGCTTAAAATGACCTAAATACCCAAAGTGTCCAAAGTGGCTAAATTGAACTAAAGTTTGAAGTGCCTAAAGCCCGCCCTCGCGCTATAAAATACTATCATGTGATTACTTCAGTTAACGGTGCAGGATTTCGAGCAACCCCTTAAATCTGTAATCAAGGTCTGGGCCAGGGTTAAGGTGTCGCTTTGCTCCATCTTTTATAAAAATGATAGAATTCATTAACTTTAGTCACTTTAGATCATTTTAGGCACTCTGGGGTCTTTAGGCACTATACTTAAATTGAGGTTCTAACCCGGTTCGGGAACCCTTATACTTTCAGAGGTACCTATGATTGACAGACAAGTTACGACAATCATCGACCATGAGAAATGCATCGGATGCGAGTTATGCGTAAAGGTATGTCCTAACGAAACCATCAGCATGCAAGGCGATAAGGCAGTCGTCACCGGCGATCGTTCATTGCAATGTGGACACTGTGTTGCCGTCTGCCCGGTTGATGCCGTAAAAGTAGAGGCGATCGACAGCCAAAGCCTTTCCTTTAACAATTTTGATCTTAAAAATTACTGGTTGCCGCATGGGGAGTTTGATACGTCCCGCCTGGTGCAATTGATGGCATCGCGGCGATCGTGCCGCAATTATACCGAGCAAGCCGTTGATCGATCGGTGCTTGAAGATCTGGGCAAGATCGGAACCACCGCGCCATCGGGTACCAACTGTCAGTACTGGACCTTTACTATTTTGCCGGATCGTGCCGCGGTGATTGAATTCGCGCGGCACCTGGCGTCATATTTTAAACGCCTGAACCGCATGGCTGAAAAAACTTTGACGCGCAAGGCATTAAAATGGATCGGCAAACCCACATTGGAATTCTACTACCAGGAATACTACCAGTCGGTAAAAGAAGGCCTGGTAGAATGGGAGCAGCATCAGCGTGATCGTCTTTTCCACGGGGCCACTGCGGTTATCGTTGTGGGCTCCAAGCCCGGTGGCAGCTGCCCGATGGAAGATGCCTTACTGGCCTCTCAAAATATTTTACTGGGCGCCCACAGCATGGGGCTGGGCACCTGCTTGATCGGCTTTGCGGTGGCAGCCATGCAAAATGATCCCACCATCAAAAAGTTCTTAAAGATTCCGGATGAGGAAACCGTTTATGCCGTCATTGCTATGGGATACCCGGACGAAGAATATGAAGGCCTGACAGGCAGAAAAAGGTTTGAGCTCCGATATTTTGAAGCGGGGATAAATCGATGAATATAATTCTCACGCAAACCCGCGTGCCGTGCCTTTGTTTTTTCCCGCCTATATGGCGGGAAAATCCAAGCCACCCGCGCCGCGGGTGGTCGGTGGCTCCAAATATCGAGTTAAAATCGACTGCAGTTTTTCCAGATAACCGATGTAAAAATGATCACAGCCGTCGATGACTTCAAATTGTGCATCCGGATTCCAGGTCGGCAATAATTCGCGGATGCGATTAACAGGCGCGATGTCATCACGGCTGCCGGTTACGATCAGATTAAGACAGCTCAGTGCGTTGACGTTTTCAAATTCGATGAACCCGACCGGCGGTGATACCATCATCATTGACTCGATCGGTGTACGCGTATCGGCGGTAACCCCTGCGTTTACCCAGGCCCCGAAAGAATAACCGGCCAGATCCACTGCTTTCACATCCTTATGATTAACGTAAGCAATGGCCGCGCGGACATCATCCTGTTCCCCCACACCGTTATCGTAGTCTCCCTGGCTGCTGCCGACACCTCTGAAGTTGAACCGCAGCGTTGCATAACCGTGTTGCACATAAGCGCTTTGAACGGTCTCAACAACAGGATTGCACATAGTTCCGCCATACAGGGGATGGGGATGCGTGATCACCACACCCTTATTTACCGTGCCTGGCTGCCAATATCCTTCCAACAGGCACTGGCCGGATTTAACTGTAATTTTTTCTTCCATTTTCAGCCGACTTTATTTAAGATATCAATGATGTCACTGCCAAATCCGGTAGCCTGCCAGGTTTTCAGCTCCTTAACCGTTGAAAGACTGCTGACACTGACGGGTCTTTGCACCGCGATCGCGCTGATCGACGCTTTGGTACAAATGATAGCCGGATCGATCTCCAGTTTGTTTGCCAACCGATCCCGCCAGCGTCTCAGTTCTTTGACCCGTTGAGCAACTATGGCGCGGACCATCGGTGCGGTTTTGCGAGGATATATCGGCAAGTCCCTGGCGGGCATCCGCAGTGCCTTTTTCACCGCCAAGATAATATCTTTACCATAACGGTCGAGTTGTTTTGATCCCAACACTTCCGTCTTCACCAGTTTTTTTATGCTCTGGGGTCGGGTTTCAGCCAATGCCATTATGGATTTGTTTCCCATTATTCTGAAAAGGGGCCGATCTTGTTGTTGCGCATTTTTTTTGCGCAAATGCAGTAGTTCTTCCAGGACTGCGAGACCCCTGGGATCCAGTTTACCCGCGCCCTTAAATCCTAAAAGTAAGGGACCCGAGTCGACAGATGCCGGTCTGACTTTGCTTAAATAGGTGCATTCTTCCTGAACCCAGGAAAGGCGTCCTTTGTTTTTAAGCTCATGCTGAAGGCTTTTTGCCAGAGGGACCAGATAGTGGACATCTGCAGCGGCATAGGCAATCATATCTTCCGGCAGCGGACGCTTTGACCAGTCTTTGCGCTGGTACTTCTTATCAAGGCGGACATTATATCTTTTTGTAAGCACTGCATCCAACCCGCTTTCTTTAAAGCCCAGAAACCGGCAGGCCAGCTCGGTGTCAAAAAGATTGTTAATGCTAATCTTGAAATCTCGATAAAGGGAACGGACATCATAATCCGCCCCATGAAATACTTTTTGAATGTCAGCGCGCCTGAAAACGGGCTTCAGTGCCGACAAATTTTTAATCTGCAGGGGGTCAATGACGGCCGTAGCGTTTGGAGTGGCGATTTGAATCAGACAAACCTTTTCTTTAAAATGATACATCGAGTCTGCTTCCAGATCCACACCGATGATTCGTTGCTTTTCCAGCCGGCTTGCAAATTTTTGCAGTTCGGGCAGGGAATTGATTATTAAATAGCTGTGAGCTTGGCGTGTCGGCATTTTTTTTCTTGACCCATCTAGGCGTTTCGCCTAAGTGTGAAAACCTTATTTAAAATCAGTCTCATTAATTTTCATGCAAGATTCAGGTATTAATTTATTGGCACTTTACTTTAAAGAGTTTAATTTTATTTTCTAATTTAGCCTTTAGCCTTTGCTTAGACCCGTAAGTTTGATATTCTGATAATTTTAATACTACTTAAATTGAGCGTTTCAACTTAGGTACTAGTTTTTACCATTTTACCAATTATTCAAAACTTATCAAGGTGCGAAGATAATGGTAAGCATAATATTTCCTGACGGTAACTTAAAGGCTTTTGAAAATGCCCCGACGGGCCTGGAACTTGCCGAAAGCATTTCAGCCGACTTTGTGCGCAATTGCGTGGCCATGGAATTAGATGAAGAGCTGGTTGATTTAAACATTTTGATCTCTAAAGATGCCAGGGTTCGTTTGATCACCCAGAAAGACCCCGAGGCGCTGCACGTTTTGCGTCACAGTGCTGCCCATGTGATGGCCCAGGCTGTTTTGCGGCTTTTTAAGGATGCCAAACTGACCATCGGTCCGGCCATTGAGGACGGCTTTTATTACGACATCGATATGGAACCGGTTTCAGAGGATGATTTTCCCAGAATTGAAGCTGAAATAAAAAGAATTATTAAAGCCAAACTACCCATTTACCGCAAAGAGGTGTCTAAAGCCGAAGCGCTGGAGTTTTACAAAGATGAGCCTTACAAGCAGGAAATGATTTCAGAGCTGGAAGACGGCACTATTTCGTTTTATCAGCAGGGTGAGTTTACCGATTTGTGCCGCGGCCCCCACGTGCCGCATACCGGTTATGTAAAGGCCATTAAGCTTACAAAAGTTTCAGGCGCCTACTGGCGCGCCGACCCGACCAAAGCTCAGCTGCAGCGAATTTACGGGACGGCTTTTTTCTCAAAAAAAGAGCTCAATGCGCATCTGAAATTTTTGGAAGAGGCCAAAAAAAGGAATCACCGCAAAATAGGACAGGCGCTGGATCTATTCAGTTTTCACGTAGAAGCACCGGGCATGCCTTTTTTCCATCCCAAAGGAATGGTGGTTTGGAATGCCCTGCTGGATTACTGGCGGGCCGAGCATCGCGCTGCCGGCTATGTGGAGACCAAAACGCCGATTATGCTCAACCGGGCACTGTGGGAAAAAAGCGGCCACTGGGAAAACTACCGGGAAAACATGTATATGTCGACCATTGACGAGAACGATTATGTCATCAAACCGATGAATTGCCCCGGCGGCATGCTCATTTACGGCCGCAAGCCCCATTCCTACAAAGATCTGCCGCTGCGGGCCGCTGAGGTCGGCCTGGTTCATCGGCACGAGCTCAGCGGGGTGTTGTCGGGCCTTTTTCGGGTCAGAGCCTTTCATCAGGACGACGCCCATCTTTATATGATGCCGGAGCATATTGAAGAAGAAATTCTGGGTGTGCTGCGCTTATCAGAGCGAATGTACAGTACCTTTGGTTTGGGGTTTCATCTGGAATTGTCGACCCGCCCCGAAAAATCCATCGGCACCGATGAACAGTGGGAACACGCCACCAACGGTTTAGAATTGGGGCTGAAGGCTTATGGCCATGAATATACATTGAACGAGGGCGACGGTGCTTTTTACGGCCCCAAAATTGATCTGCATATTAAAGACGCCCTGGGTCGGACGTGGCAGTGCGGAACTATCCAGCTGGATATGGCGCTGCCGGAGCGATTTAATCTGACCTTTATCGGCAAAGACAACGAGCGCCACCGGCCGCTGATGATTCACCGCACTGTTTTTGGTTCCATTGAGCGCTTCCTGGGGATTTTAATCGAACACTTTGCCGGCAGGTTTCCGTTATGGCTGGCACCGGTTCAGGCGGCGATTCTGCCGATTAATGATGACCTGATACCTTATGCCAATGAGGTCAAGTCCGAGCTTGAAAAAGCCGAGCTGCGGGTGGAAGTTGACGACCGTGCTGAAAGCCTGAACAAGAAAGTTCGCGAAGCCCAATTGAATCAAATTCCGCTTATTCTTACCATCGGGGGTAAAGAAAAGGACTCCGGCACCCTTTCGGTGCGAACCTTAGATGGCCACGTCAAATACGGTGTATCCCATAAAATGTTTCTGAATACGGTGGGGGAACATATTCGCAATAGAGAATTGGCGTTGGATCTGTTTAAGGACTAAGTATTCGAAAAAGTGTCAAGTGAACTAAAGTGACTAAAGTACCCAAAGTGCCTAAATTGCCTAAAGTGAGCTAAAGTGCCTAAAGTTAAGGAATTCTGTCATTTATATATAAAAGATAGAGCGCAGCGACACCTTAACTTTAGTCACTTCCCACTTTAGATCACTTTAGTCACTTTTTAGAATAATACCAGTTTAGCCGCATTAAAGGTACCTGATGACATGACCCAGAATGCCGGAGTGACAACCCATAAGATCCAGTGGTGTGATTTGCGCTGTAATTGGGCAGATGCTGCTAAACTCGAAGCTTTGGATGGCAGCTGCCATACGTTTCAATCCCTGTGGTGCAAAAAAATGAAAAAACATGTGACCAAAAATGCACCCTGCGAGGTTCTATTCGGCCAACGCCGACCGACAACCAAATTTTAATTCAGCGCCGCCGCTGGACGCCGAAGCGGCCAGTTTGATCGAAACAGTAACTTCGTAGTTTCATACGAGTTACATGGTCTAGGGTATAAGGTTGAGGGCGCAGGGCGGATGCATGCGATCGAATCTGATTCTTTTCGTACTCGTCCTCGTGCTCGTCCTCGTAGATCAGAATTTTATAGGGGACGAGGGACGAGGACGAGTACGACGACGAAGGCGGTAGTTGCCGCGCCGTCTTGTCGCGCCGAAGTACTACGAAAGCGGAAGCCAAAGAGCTAAAGCGGCTCATCTGTCTTCTGTCCTCTGACGCCCGAAAACGTGACACCTGACTTCTGGACCTGCCATATGCCTAGTACCGGTCAATCAAAACTCAGAAATTTCCTCATCTGCTGGCTGCCACTGATTATTTACTGCTTGGCCATTTACATCCAATCCGGCCAGCCCAGCCCCGAACGCCTCCCGAATGTGCATTTTCTGGATAAAATCCTGCACTTTGGGGCTTACGGCCTCCTTGGCGTCTTTTTTTTCAGAGCCTATCAAACCCTGCCGCTGAAAGACAGCCAAAACCTGTTAATTTTAGTCAGCATCGGATCAGCAACCCTGTACGGTGTTAGTGATGAAATCCACCAGTATTTTGTGCCCTTCCGAGAGGCCGATATTATGGATGTAGTTGCCAATACGATGGGCAGCATCTGCGGGGTTTATTTTTACCATTTATGGAGGGTTCAGAAGAAGCCCGCTTAACCCTGCATGCACATTGACAAGGCCGCTGATTTTATGTAAAAAGATTATTTGGTTGTTTTCAAACCGGGTGCTTTGCATCCGGTTCCAACCGCAACGTTTAAAGCACTGACGTGCTTTTGCCTTTCCGGCCCATGGCCGAAAATTCAAGCCACCCGCTATGCGGGTGATCGTTGACGCAAATCAGATATGCAAGACTGGGAACGTCCGCATATTTGATCATCTTACCCAGAAAAAGGAGCGGAATTAAGCGTATGGCTTCTGAAAATAGCATTGTCATCAACGGCAATCAATTTTCCTTTGCAGCGGGGGAAACCATCCTCGAGGTGGCGCATCGAAACAGCATTGATATTCCCACTCTGTGTTACCTGAAAGGGGCTACCCCTACCGGCGCGTGCCGCATGTGTGTGGTAGAGGTCAAAGGCGCCCGCAGCCTGGTGGCCTCGTGTGCGGCACCGACAGCTCCCAATATGATTGTTCAGACCGAAACGGCGAAAGTCGTTGAGGCCCGCCGTATGGTCCTTCAGCTGCTGTTGTCCTCCGGCAATCACAACTGCGCGGTTTGCGGAAGCACTGCAGATAACTGGACCGAATTTCAACTCAAAGTGCAACAGGCCGAAGAAGGCACCGAATTGTGTCCGGTCTGGGGCGACTGCCGCCTGCAGGATTTAGCCTTTCGCTATCAGGTTACCGGTGAACGATTTGAAGCCACCGAAACTCCCTATCCGATGGAGACTGCCAATCCGTTCATTATGCGTGATTTTTCCCGCTGTATTCAGTGCGGCCGATGCGTACAGGCCTGCAACGAAGTCCAGGTCAATCAGGCCATCAATTTCGGCTTTCGCGGGGTGGCCACCAAAATTATTGCCGCCGGTGATCGACCTTACATCAACTCGGATTGTGTCTTTTGCGGAGAATGTGTGCAGGCATGCCCGGTGGGCGCCCTGGTTGAAAAAGATTCCCGTTACGAGGCCCGTCCCTGGGAGACACGCAAGGTGCGCACCACCTGCAGCTATTGCGGGGTGGGCTGCCAGCTTTATTTGCATGTCAAGGACAACCAGGTGGTGAAAGTATCCGGGGTCGAAGACGTTGCCCCGAATTTCGGCAGCCTTTGCGTCAAGGGCCGATTCGGATTTGACTTTATCCATTCACCCGACCGTCTCAAAACTCCCATGATTAAAGAAAACGGGTCACTGCGTGAGGCGACCTGGGATGAAGCTTTGGATCTGGTGGCCCGCAAACTGGGTGACATCAAATCTGAGCACGGCTCCGACAGCATCGGAATGCTGACATCTGCACGAATCAGCAATGAAGAAAACTACATTGCGCAGAAGTTTGCGCGGGCGGTGCTTGAAACCAACAATGTCGATCATTGCGCGCGTCTCTGACATTCCTCCACCGTGGCCGGTCTGGCCGCAGCATTCGGAAGTGGCGCAATGACAAATACCGTTGCCGATATCGAACAGGCGGATGTGATTTTAATCACCGGATCCAACACGACTGAAAACCATCCGGTGTTATCCAGTGTTGTCAAACGGGCGGTAACCGTAAAAGGGGCGAAGCTTATCGTTGTCGATCCGCGGCGAATAAGAATTACCCGATATGCTGATAAATGGTTGCGCCAGAATCTGGGTACCGATGTGGTTTGGATCAACGGTTTGATGCATGTGATCATTAAAGAAGGCCTGCATGCCAAACAATTCATTGAAAACCGTACCGAGGGTTTCGACGAACTGCAAGAAACCGTAGAAAAATTTACACCGGACACTGTGGAGCAAATAACCGGTATCCCGGCACAGGAAATCATTGATGCGGCGCGTCTTTATGCGAATGCCGAGCGCGGCAGCATTTTATATTGCATGGGAATTACCCAGCACACCACCGGAACCGATAATGTCAAATCACTGGCCAACCTGGCTATGCTGTGCGGCAACATGGGCATTGAAGGTGGCGGTGTCAATCCGTTGCGCGGTCAAAACAACGTCCAGGGTGCTTGCGACATGGGCGGGCTTCCGGATGTTTATTCCGGTTATCAGAAAGTCATCGATCCGGCAGCGCGTCAGCGCATGGCAGAGGCCTGGAATGTGGACCAACTTCCCGACCAACCCGGCCTGCAGGCGACCCAGATGATACCGGCTGCCCATGACGGCACCCTCAAAGCACTTTATATCATCGGTGAAAATCCGCTGGTATCCGATCCGGATGTCAATCATGTCGAAAAAAGTCTGAATAATCTGGATTTTCTGGTGGTGCAGGACATCTTTCTAACGGAAACTGCGAAGCTGGCCGATGTCGTATTGCCCACGGCCTGTTATGCGGAAAAAGACGGCACATTTGTTAACACCGAACGACGCGTGCAGCGGGTTCGTAAGGCTGTAGATCCTCCAGGCGAATCGCGGGGTGATTGGGAAATCATCTGTGAGATCGCCGCGCGGATGGGGTATTCCATGACTTACGACAGCAGCCGGCAAATAATGGAGGAAATATCCAAGGTGACGCCGTCTTTCGCCGGCATCAGTTATGATCGCATCGAACATGAAGGCATCCACTGGCCCTGTCCGACAGCCGAGCACCCCGGAACCCCCATTTTGCATCGCGAACAGTTTACCCGCGGCAAGGGGCTATTTCACGCAATTGATTACATTGAGCCGGCCGAGATGATCGATGATGAGTATCCGCTGTATCTAACCACCGGACGGCTGCTTTACCAGTACCATACCCGGCACCATGACCATGAGAACCGCTGGACTGAATGAAATTGCACCGGAGGCGTTTGTGGAAATATCGCCGCAGGATGCCCGCAAATTCGAAATGGAAGCAGGGGGCGCTGGTCAATATTGCTTCCCGCCGGGGCAACATACAGGCCCGCATCAAAATATCGCGCAAAGCGGTGAACGGTACCGTATTTATTCCCTTTCATTATGCGGCCGCGGCGGCCAACCGGCTGACCAATGCGGCCCTGGACCCGATTTCAGATTCCCGAATACAAGGTCTGTGCGGTCAAGGTGTCTAAGGCAGCCTAAAATCGCACGGCGCACGGCGCAGGCGCATGGTCGTGAATTAATAGCGATGAATTACGAAATTTAAGATTCAAACTCCATGCCCCAAGCTTCGCATGCCATAAGTCCTTTTCTGCGGTAGCGTACAATTCATCAACAAATAAAAAACCCGGCCTTTTCACATGGCCGGGTTTTTGTTGGTTATTATATTTACTTGAAACCGGTCGCTTATTCCTCCAACTCCTTGGACGGCAGCACATCCACGTCCGCCAGGTCGGGTCCCAGATATTCGCGCTCATTTTCGCCCAGAATGCCCATGGACAGACAGATCAGGGTCCACAGATGCACGGAATGATAACCACCTTCGAAATGCTCGCTCAGATCATGAATCTGGGCATGGCAGTTGTGGCACGGGGTAATGCAGTATGTGGGCGCCGGTGTCCATTATCTGGTCGAACTTTAATCTTGCCGAACGCACGGCGCTGATCGGGTAGTCCATTTTGCAGAAAGCCCCCGCCCCCGCCGCAGCAATAGTTATTGGAGCGGTTGGGGGTCATGTCGATAAAATTTTCTTCGCCCACCACGGCTTTGACCACATAGCGCATATCTTCGGCTACGGGATCGCCCAGGGTTTTACGAACCAATTGGCACGGGTCCTGGCAGGTAAATTTGATCTTGCGGTCCTTGTTCCACTCGGAGTTGACCTTGAGTTTGCCTTCCCGGATCCACTGGGCGTACAATTCAATGATGCTTTCAATTTTAAAGTTGTGCTCGATGTTGAATTTTTGCAGTCCGACCCGGACTGCGAACAGTTCATGCCCTCACTCCGTGTTGAGCCAGACCTTGCAGCCCAGATCATCGACGGCTTTGGCTTTGGTGCGCACAATTTTTTCCCAGTTTTCAAGGTCCGCCATAAACATACAGTAGTTTTCGGCAGCCCAGCCTTTGGTGCCGTAAGTCCAATCCGCGCCGGCGATGTGCAGGATTTTCCACAGGGGCACCATTTCATCCGGGCTCGGTCACCGGTTCGCGGGAATTTTGATTTAAAAAATAATAGGCACCTTCTTTGTTGACCGGTGCCTGCAGATCTGCAAACCCTTCCTGGGTTTGTTGAACCTCTTCCAGCACATCTTCAACCACAAACTGAAAATCTTCCTCGGTGGCCCCCATGGCGCTGCAGGTGTCGTTTCGAAGGGCCATGTCGCAGGAGCCTAAAATACCTTTGGGCCGCTCTTCCCGGGGACGGCTTTTACGGACGTTGAACACCAGTTGCGGGATGTCGATTTTCATGGGGCAGACATAGATGCACCGCATGCACAGGGTGCAGCACCAGGCCCATTCGGAGCTTAGAAGTTCATCATCCATTCCCAGGGCGGCCATGCGCAAAAATTTCCTGGGATCCATGTCTTCCAGGCCCGTGGCCGGGCATCCGGAAGAGCAGGCCCCGCATGTCAAACACAGGTTAAGATTACCGCCCTCGGGCAGAAGTTCTTTAACCTGGTCGATGAACTTGCTCTTTTTCTTTCCGCCAAGTTTGATTGCCTCTTCAGCCATACGTTAATTCCTCCATCTAATTTTTGCTGAGCAAAAATTAATTAATTCAAATTTTCAACTCATTCGCAAGCCTTTAATAATTCAGATCAGTGGCTGCTTGCTGATTCAAGTTTACAGAATCGTCCTTATGCCAGATATTTAAATACCTGTCAAGGAACTTCGTGTCCTTAAAATCCGCATTCCACAATCCGCAATCCGCATTCAAATGACTGTCTGTCAGGGGTCATGGCGGCTGAACGGCATTTAGTTTTTTAAAACCATTCTCAAAACCTATGGCAATAGAATCGTGGAGCCCGTGGTTTTGCGTGCTTCCAGATCCTGATGGGCGCGGGCCGCCTGAGACAGTGGATAGGTCTGCGGACTTCGATTTTGACCGCACCGCTTTGGACGACCTCAAACAGGTCCCGGGCGTGCTCCAGCAAAGCATCGCGCTCGGCCGTATAGGTCATCAACGTGGGCCGGGTTAGAAATAAAGAGCCCTTTGGCGGACAAGAGCCCGGGATCAAACGGAGGCACCAGACCCCGAGGCCTGGCCAAAGCTGACCATCATGCCCATCGGGCCGCAAGCAATCCAAAGATTTCATGAACGTGGCCTGGCCAACTGAATCATAAACCACATCCACCCCTTTGCCATCGGTGATTTCACGGGTCCGATCGGCAAAATCCTCTTCACTGTAAAGAATCGCATGGTGACAGCCATGGGCACGCGCCAATTCGGCTTTTTCCTTGGGAACCCGACCGTGCCGATGACAGTCGCGCCCTAAATGATGGGCCCATTGACACGCAATTGACCCGACCCCGCCGGCGGCCGCATGGATTAAAATGGTGTCGCCGGCTTTGACCTATAGCAGCCGCGCAGCAGATAGCGCGCGGTCATTCCCTGCAGCATCATGGCGGCGCCCTGCTGTGTGGAAATTGCATCCGGCAGCTTAACCAGGCGATGGGCCGGGAATCAGCCGAGTTTCTGCATACGCACCGGGCGGCAACCCCGCGTATGCCACCCGATCTCCCGCGGCGACCTCCGTTACGCCTTCAGCCGACGGCCTCTACGATGCCGGCGCCTTCCATTCCCTAAAATGGCCGGCAGAGAGGGTAAGGGATAAAGGCCGGTGCGGTGATAGACATCGATAAAATTTAAGCCCCACGGCTTCATGCCGCACCAGGGCTTCACCTGTTGCCGGCTGGCCGGGGTCGTCATCCTCCCAGCGCATCACTTCGGTTCCTCCGGTTTCATGTATTCTGATCGCTTTGGTCATAATGTGTTCTCCTTTTCGAATTTTGATGCTATGAAAGTTATTTTTCCAGAAAGTAGGGCTATGCGTTATGGAAGTCAAGTCAGAAGCCTTTTTATAAGGATGGACTTGACACGGCCTATGCTTTCTCCTATAAGTATCGAATCTGATTCTCATCTAGCATCTGATGTTGATTCGCATTTTAAAGCATCAATTATTGCCAGATTTCATTTCGCTATCTGGTGCCTTGCGATGCCTTCCTAAGCTCCTGATATGGTAATGGTTTTTTATCTTAGTGAGGATTCCTTATTTTTAGTACATTCATTTTCATCGCGGACTTTGTTTTGACATTTAAGAATAAGATGGTGAGTTAAGCCGCCGTTGAAGCGGGGGACTTAAACAGAGTCCACAATTAAATAAAGGAGGCAAGCATGAAAAAATTTATTATTTTAGCCAGCGTTATGATCCTAACGTTCGCCTTTATTTCCGCCGTGCCTGCTGCGGACATTAAGGTCGGAACCCTTATGGCCCAAACCGGCCCATTGAAGGAATATGGACCACCCATTAAGGATGGCGCGGTCCTGGCGGGCAAACAGATGGCGGCGGCCGGTTTTGAAATCGAGTGGTTCCATGAGGATAGCGAGACCGCTCCCGTTCCGGCCACCAATGCGGCCAAGAAACTGGTTGACATAAACAATGTCGTGGCCATCGTCGGCGCCCTGTCAAGTGGGGTTACCCTGGCTGTGGCGGAATCGGTGACCCTTCCCAACAATGTGATCTTGATTTCACCGGCTTCCACAAACCCCTTGATGACCGTCTTGCCGGCGGATGAAGGCAAGGATATGCTTTTCCGAACCTGCCCGTCAGACGCCTTGCAAGGTGTCGTGGCCGGTAAACTGGCCGCCAGTTATAACAAAACGGTTTCGATTCTATACGTGAACAATGCGTATGGCCAGGGACTGTCGGAAGTATTCAAAGAAGCCTTTGCAAAATACGGTGGCAAGGTACTCGCCATGGTACCCCATGACGAAAAAGCTTCTGAATCCTATACCGCGGAGCTGAAAAAGGCCCTGGCGGGGAATCCGGATCGACTGCTGGCTTACAGTTACCCGGAACATGCCAAGGTTTATCTGAAAGAAGCGCTCGAGTTCTACAAGTACGGAAGATTCCTGTTTTGTGATGGCACCAAATCACAGGATATCCTCGATGCCCTCGGAGCCAAACGTCTTGAAGGCCAGAAGGGTACGGCTCCCGGCACGGTCGGTGGTGAAGCATTCACTAAGTTCAATGAGTATTATAAAGCCGAATATGGCAAGCTTCCACCCAAGCCTTTTATCACCAATGCCTATGATGGGACGGCCGTCATCGGACTGGCGGCTTACGCGGCCAAAGTCAAAGGACTTCCTTTGACCGCTGCGAATATCAGGGATAACATGCGGGCCGTTGCCAATCCTCCCGGGGAGATCGTTATTCCCGGTGAGTTCCAAAAAGCATTTGATTTGCTGAAAGCGGGCAAGGCCATTAACTATGAAGGCGCGGCCGGATCAGTTGATTTCGACAAACATGGCGATGTCGTTACGCCCATTGAGATCTGGGAGTACCGCGGCGGAAAGCTTGTGACGCTAAGAACAGAATCACCCTAATAACAGACAAGCGTCAATATAGACTATAACGCCAAGAGGGGTTTGCCAAACGCGGACCCCTCTTGTTATTTCCCTTTATAAACAGGATCTCGTTTCTCGATAAAGGCGCGTGCGCCCTCAAAAAAATCCTCGCTTTCATGACAGGCGATGACACTGTTTTCTTCAAGCTTCAGGACCGATTCAAGGTCCATTTCATTGGTTTGTTGGAAGGCTTCTTTGGTGAGGCGAATGGAGAGGGGGGCATTAGCAACAATTTTCTTGGACTTATCTAAAACAGATTTCATTAATTCATCAGCCGGCAACACACCCGTGACCAGGCCGGCCTCAAGTGCTGCCTGCGCAGAGATTATTTCACCCGTTAAAAGCCAGTCTTTGGCCCGCCCCATACCGACCAGTTTGGGAAGAAAGTACATAACGCCGTTGGTGACAAACAGGGCCCTTTTGACTTCGGGAAATCCAAAAGACGCTTGTTCTGAGGCCATCCGAATATCGCAGGCCAACGCAAACTCCACCCCAATACCCACTGCCACACCATTGATGGCCGCAATGACGACTTTGGGAATTTGGGTGAGCTGTTTTGTGATTTTTGCCAGTAATTGGACTTCCTGACGAAGTTTGTCACTTGAAGATGCCGCTTCATATAAAAAAGCAAGATCCTTCAGGTCTCGGCCGGCTGAAAAAGCTCGGCCCTTTCCCGTGAGTATTAGGACATGAAGGTTGTTATCCCGGCTTACGTCCTTAAGGATTTGTTCGAACTCGCGAAGCATTGAATTGCGAAAGGCATTTAAGGAATCGGGTCGGTTGAAAGTAGCAATGGCAATGCCATCGCGCTTCTCATAAAGAATGTCTTTAAATTTCATCCTAGCTCCATTTCTTTTGGACCGCATCATAGACACCTCGGCTTTGATCTTCTCTGTTTTTCAACAATTCACGTTTTATGATGCGCTGCGAGGGTGTCATTTTGAAACGATCCACAAACTCAATAAACCGGGGCACTTTAAAAGCAGCGAGTTTGGTGCAGGCGAAATCAACAATATCCTGCGGGTCGGCTGTTTCGCCCGGCCGCAGCTGGATGAAGGCTTTGACCTCTTCGCCGCGGAGTTCATCCGGGACCGGCACCACGGCAACGGCCCGTACAGCCGATTGCTCACATAGTACCCCTTCCACCTCGGCGGCCGAAATGTTTTCGCCGCTGCGGCGTACCATGTCCTTTAGCCGGCCGACGATATAATAGTAGCCCTTTTCATCTTTTGTGAACAGGTCACCGGTGTGCAGCCATCCGTTACGGATTTTTTCTGCAGAGGCTTGTGGATTTTTGTAATACCCCAGCATGCGTGGCTCACCGCGGATTACGAGTTCTCCCTCCCCGCTGACTGGAACTTCATTTCCGGCTTCATCCAAAATCTTAAACTCTTTGCCCGCAAAAGGAATTCCAACCGTTGCGGTGCCCACCGAATCAGTCTCTTCAATGGGCACGCCAAGATCGCCTCCCGACTCCGTGGAGCCATATACCTCTCGCCAGGGGGAGCCCCAGCGTTTTTCGAAGGTCGTGTGCAGCTGTGGCACGATGCCCGAGCACATAACCAAACGCACGGTGTGTTTTTTTTCGATTTCTGGGTTTTCCGGCTGTTTGAGCAAATATATCGGCATGGTGGCTATCAGGTAGAAAAAGGTCACGTGGTTATCTTTAACGGATTTCCAGAAGGTCGATGCGGAAAACCGTGGCAGGATCACCAGCGGGATACCCGCTATCATGCACAGCACCACGTTCCACTGCGGATCCATGTAATAAAAGGGTTGGGCCGTAAGATCCACATCTTGCGGGGTAACCCGGGCATAGTTACACATATCCTGTCCAAGCTGAAGCCAATATTTGTGGGTGAGCATGCATGCTTTGGGGAAACCGGTGGTCCCGGAGGTGTACTGCAGATTGAGCAGATCATCCTGTTGAATGCTGTCGATACTGTAATCAATAGAAGCCTTATCCATTTCAGTGTATAGATTCCGGGTTCCTGAAATCGTCGAATCTTTGGAAAAAAGGACAATTTCACGCAAGGAAGGACATTGTGATTTTAGGCCTTTTAGGGCTTCAATCTGCTCCTGGCCTGCAATCGCGAGATCAGCTTGCGCATTGTTGAGTACGAATTCTATCTCTGCGGCCTGGTATTGGATGTTGATGGGGACCATTAAGGCGCCCACTTTGGCAATGGCAAGCCAGGTGAGGGGATATTCGAAGCCGTTTGGCATCATCACGGCGACCTTATTTCCTTTTTGAACACCCAGCGTGCAGAGCACGTAGGCCAGCTGGTTGGTATGGTTTTCAACCTGAGCAAAGCTAAGGTTTTGACCCTCAAATCGCAGGAGCGTTTGATCCCCCATCCTGAGCGCTTGCCCGCGCAGTAGATGAGCCACGCTTTGCCATCTAGGGATTTTTGCATGCTGTCGGTCCGGTTCCATAAAATAAGTCTTTATCTTTTTCCGTTTTTTTTGATTGAATTGGCTGGGGCGAAATTTGCGTCAGAGCTGACGTAGCTGAATCGATCGATTCGATGAATTTGGCGATGTTATCGATACGTGTGCCATACTTGAATATGTAATCTCAAAGCAGACGCTTATTCCAGCATCCTGGAGACCTTTTTTTCTTCCCCCAAAAGCCCCTGGGGCCTGTAAATCAGGATAATTTCCAGGATTATCCCAATCACGAGAAATCGAATGTAAGGCGCTCTGGCCTTCAGGGCATACGGCAGATAGTCGGTCAAAAGGCTGGGTTCCGATCCAGACTCCCCAAATCACGTAGGCACCCAGAATAGCGCCTTTGTTGTTGCCGCTGCCGCCGGCAATCAGCATCACCCAGATGATGAATGTCCCGTACAATGGGGTAAAAATCTCCGGCGATACAGCCTTCATGTAATGGGCAAATAAGGCGCCCCCCACTCCCATCACCATGGAGCCGAAAACAAGCGACTGCATCTTGAAATTAAAAATATCCTTGCCGCTCATGGCAGCGGACACTTCATCCTCCCGAACGGCCCGCAGCACTCTTCCCCAGGGGGAGCGGATGGCGCGTTCGATCAACAAATAAATGATCACCATGATGATAACGATGATGATCAAATAAATGTAATTATAATTTTTGGGCTCAACCAGACCTTCCAAAGGCTGCGGCAGTCCGGTCAACCCTCTGGCACCATTGGCCAGCCATTTCTCATTGTTAAAGATGAGTCGAATGGCCTCGGCTATACCGAGGGTGGCGATGGCCAGATAGTCTTCTCCCAGCCGCAGGGTCGGGATTCCAATTAGAAACGCAAGAATGCCACAAACCAGAGCTGCGCCGAGCAATCCGAAGATAAAAGGCAGGTTAAACCCGAAAAGCTGATGCACATACTTGGCATAAATGCCCGTGGGCGCCGGCAGGGTGATCAGGGCGGATGTATACGCGCCGACACAAAAAAACCCGGCAATCCCGATGTTAAACAGTCCCGTGTAGCCCCACTGGATGTTTAATCCCAGACAAAATACGGCATATATGCCGGCCGTGATTGCCAGTGCCACCAGATATGCAATGAGTCCACTGATTTCCATTATTCCTTTTTCCCTCCGAAAATTCCTTTGGGTCGTACCAGCAAAATTAAAATCATCAGCATAAAGGCTACTGCCGGTTTGTATGTGGACAACAAAAAGGCCGTGGAGACCTGTTGGGCCACCCCGATAACCAATCCCCCCACCAGAGCGCCCCACATGTTGCCGATGGTGCCCAGTATGGTGGCCGCGAAAAGGGGAATTAAAAAATTCCAACCCATATACGCGTGTACCTGAACATCAATCCCATAAAGGATACCGCCGGCGGCTGCAAGGGCACCGCCGATACCCCAGGTCAAAATGATCACCCGTTCGGTGTCAATGCCGGAGACCAGCGCCAGCTCCGTGTTGTCCGCGGTGGCCCGCATGGCTTTACCCATTTTTGTTTTTTGCAAATAGAGATGGAGCAGCGCCACCAGGCTGAACACCACGATGAGGATCAGGATCTGATCCGGCCGGATTTTAACGCCCTGCGGAAGTTGAAGGGCCGGACGCATCAGCCCCGGACGGTAGAACAGGGAGTCCGCCCCCCAGAAAATGAGAATCAGCATTCGAATAATAAATGCAACTCCCAGAGACGACATGGCCAACATGACGGTGCTGCTTTTATTATTGCGCAGTTTGCGATACACGATCCGATCCGCTGCTATGGCCACGCATCCCACCACAAACATGGATACCGGAAATGCGATCAGCATGCGCCAGCCGAATGAAAGCGATCCGAAAGTAGCATTCGGAACCCCGATCCATGATAACACCCCGGTCACCATAAACAGGGCCACATAGGCCCCGGTGGTCATCAGATCACCATGGGCAAAATTGGCAAAGCGGATGATGCCGAACACAAGGGTGAGGCCGATGGCACCCAGTGAAATGATACTCCCGAAAACAATTCCGTAAACAACAAGCTCCAGCATTCCTACCCCCCTAAATCTGATCACTACCTATTATCCGGCTTACAATGTCATCAACTTGAGCATTTTTCTAGGGAACCGCAGAACACCGAACAAGGAATAATGAATGTCGAAGTATTGAAAATCCGGATAAGACTTCTTACTTCTACATTCCTTGTTCGATATTCGATATTCAATGGGTCGGCAACCAATTCTTAAGTTAATGACATTGATACGGCTTACTCGACATAGGAGTCGAGAGAAGGACAAAAGGAAGAAATATAATTCCCCGTATCCAGCAAATATAATGTATATATTCGGGTCAGCCCCCCAAGTATAGGCGCCCGATCTCCTCATTGGCCAACAGCGCGTCTCCGCTGTCATCCAGAACGTTGCGGCCCATTGCGAGCACATATCCATGATCGGCCATTTTCAAGGCCTCTCTTGCGTTTTGTTCCACAATGATCATTGAAACGCCGGTTTTATTGATGTCCGTTATTTTTTCAAAAATCATGTCGACCAGTTTGGGAGATAAGCCCGCCGACGGTTCATCCAGTAACAGGACCTGCGGGTCGACCATCAGAGCCCGGCCCATGGCCACCATCTGACGCTGACCGCCTGAAAGCTGGCCGGCTTTTTGTTTTTTGCGTTCTCCCAGGATCGGAAATAGTTCATAAATCTCGTTGAGTCGCGGGCTGTAATCATCTTCTCTGATAAAGGCCCCCATTTCCAGGTTTTCCTGGATGGTTAATGATGGAAAGATATTGTCCACCTGAGGGACGTAGCTGATGCCCCTTTTGGCCACTTTGTCGGGTTTGAGTCCCGTGATATCCTCATTTTTAAGACTAATTTTTCCATTTGAGGGTTTCAGAATTCCAAAAATAGTTTTCAAAAGCGTGGATTTGCCGGCGCCGTTAGGGCCAATAACAGAAACGATTTGCCCCGATTGCAAACGGAGATTGACATCGCTGAGGATGTTGACTTCCCTCGTATATCCTGCTGTAATATTATCTGCTTTTAAGATGATCATCGGTATTGCCCACCTAAATATGCTTCTAAAACGCGTTCGTCTTTTTTAATATCCTCAGGCTTTCCTTCAGCCAATTTTGTGCCTTCACTCATCACAATCACCGGGTCACACAGGTTCATCACCAGGTTCATGTCATGCTCAATTAAAAAGAAAGTCATCCCTTTTTCATCCCGCAACGTTTCGATATTGGCGATCAGTTTGCGCATCAACGTTGGATTTACACCGGCACCCGGCTCGTCCAATAGAACGAGCTTGGGGTCGGCCATCATGCTGCGTGCGATTTCCAAAAGTTTTTTCTGGCCGCCGGAAAGCGAGCCGGCATATTCATCTTTTAGGTTGATCAACTCAACAAATTCAAGAACTTCCAGGGCCTTATCATGGATGTCTTTTTCCTGCTTGCGAACCGATGACACTCGAAACCAGGTGTTCCATATCTTTTCCCCGGTCTGATGTTCCGGCATAATCATTAAATTCTCCAGAACTGTCATCTGAGCAAATTCACGGGTAATCTGAAAGGTACGATAAACTCTTTTTTTAAAAATTTGATGAGGCTCCAGACCCTGGATGGCATCGCCTTGAAAATGGATTTTGCCCCGATCCGGCTTATAGTGTCCGGTGATGATATTAAATAAAGTTGTTTTACCGGCGCCATTGGGTCCAATCAGTCCGGTGATAGATCCTTCACGTACTTCCAGAGAACAATCATTGACGGCTTTCAAACCGCCGAAGCTTTTATCGACACCTTGTATCTCGAGCATAAGTCCATCCTGTCATGCGCAATGATTTATGTCGTTCTGGATAAACGAGGATTCTGCCACAGCGTATTAGCGGATTAAGTGCTTGAATGTCAATTAAAAAATGAATCGGCTATTCGCCTATAATTTTAACCAGCGCTCGTTTACGGCGACGGCCGTCAAATTCGCCGTAAAAGATTTGCTCCCAGGTTCCAAAATCCAGTTTTCCGTCTGTGACGGCCACAACCACCTCCCGACCCATAATTTGGCGTTTCATGTGGGCATCGGCGTTGTCCTCACCCACATTATGGCGGTACTGGGAGACGGGCTCATGCGGGGCCAGCTTTTCCAGCCAGACATCATAATCATGATGCAGCCCGGATTCATCATCATTGATGAAAACAGACGCCGTGATGTGCATCGCGTTGCAGAGCACCAAACCTTGCTGAATCCCACTTTCCTGCAAGCATTCCTCCACCTGGGGGGTGATGTTGATGAATGCCCGGCGGGTGGGAACCTCAAACCAGAGTTCTTTGCGGTAGCTTTTCATTTCTTTCCTCCAACAAGTTGACACACTTATTCAAGTATGCGCTTATTCATCAAGAAATGTGTGATTTATAAATTTTATTCCAATTATTTGTAACTATAAGATATTGTATATTATGGCAAGCGATCCATATTTTTTAAATTTAAAAATTCAATCATAAGAATTGTGCTTTTACGAATATTTGGCTAAGATTTTAATACCTGCTTTTTATGAGATTGACTTAAATAAATTACGGTTAAAATAACCTGGATTGTAACATGAAGGAATCGGATGGCGAGATCTGAACTAAAAAAAGGCTTACGTGCTTTTGTTTGGATTATAATTTTGATTAGTTGTACGGCCACCACGAGTTGCAAACTCAGCTTTGGTGGCGATCCCGTTGCTGACGATGAGGAGGATACTGCCTTTGCAAGTGATATCGAACGCGTCAGTGTCGCATCTGATAGCAGCCAGGCCAATGGTAATTCAGATGAACCTTCGATAAGTTCAGATGGTTTTATCGTCGCATTTATCTCAGATGCAACAAACTTAGTGCCTGGTGACACAAATGGCGTGCAAGACGTTTTTGTCCATAATCGGAATACAGGTGCCACTGAACGTGTCAGTATCGCATCTGCCGGCACTCAAGCCGATGATGAGGCCTTTACCTTAAGTTTAAGTTCAAATGGGAGTTTTGTGGCTTTTGGATCATTTGCAACCGATCTTGTCCCTGGCGACTCCAATAATGTCGTTGACGTTTTTGTTCATAATCGAAATACCGGCATAACCGAGCGGGTAAGCGTCGCGACAGCCGGGACACAGGGAAATGATGAATCATTTTCCCCGGCGATCAGCGCTGATGGGCAGTTCGTTGCTTTTAGGTCCGACGCCACAAACCTCGTGCCGCTCGATACCAATAACAACAGTGATATCTTTGTGCATAACCGGCTAACCGGATCAACCGAGCGGGTTAGCGTGGCCTCAGACGGGACCCAGGCCAATGGTGACTCCATTTCCCCGGCCATCAGTTCCGACGGTCGCTTTGTGGCATTCTCATCTGAAGCATCAAACCTGGTTGCCGGCGATACCAACAACAAAGCAGATATATTCGTTCACGATCGACAAAATGATACGACGGTGCTGATCATAGGACCTGCTGAATTTAACACCGGAAGTGGTACAATTATCGTCGCCCCGGCGATCAGTCCTGATGGTGGCTTTTTAGGGTTTCGGTCAAATGCCGATGATCTGGTACCCGGTGATACCAATAACAGCTTTGACACGTTTCTTATCGATAGCGACACATTAATTGCAGAACGCTCCAGTGTTTCATCCAGCGAAGTGGAAGGCAACGCAGACTCCAGCCGACCCTCAATCAGTTCCGACAATCGATTTGTGGCCTTCGCATCAATTGCAAACAACCTGGTTTCTCAGGATACCAACGGGTCTGAAGATGTTTTTGTGCGTGACCGGGATGCGGGCAGAACCCGGCGGGTTAGCATAGCATTCGATGGCTCAGAGGGTGATAATAACTCATTTTCTGCGGTTGTCAGTAGTGACGGCCGATTTGTGGCCTTCACATCGTTCGCAGCAAATCTGGTAGCAAATGATACCAATGGCCGCCTCGATATTTTTGTGATTCCAAATCCCTTTAGCCCGTAAAATGTAAAGACTTCCTTTGGATTTTTCAGATCTTGACCCCGCTTTCTTGTAAGCACGTATCCACTCAGAACGCCTGATAGCTGAACACGGACTGTATTGCCGCAAATTGCCACAAAATCTATGGTCCTTTCCTTTAGCGCTCTTTGAAGTTCCTTTAATGGAGCAGAAGACCACCGACGATGTCCTTGATTTTTTAGCCTCATATCGATATTTACTAACAAGTCAGAGGCTTCGCCTCAACTGGAATGGCCGACTTCGCCAGCCTACTTCGCCGAAATAGCTTCAGCAACGAAGGCCGGGAATTAACCAGGGCTACGACGGCTGAATTGGAATTATGGGCACGAAGTGAAGCTTTAGCGCTATAATGGAAAAATTCGATAAAAAAATAAGAAAGCTGAAATCATTTTTGCCGATGGCGCTGGCCGGCGACCGCCTAGCAGCCATGCGCGAAATTGAGCGGCTGATCCGCAAAAAGGCCAAACCGCTGCCGGCTGACAAGATGCGCACAAGGCTTGATCGGCTCGAAAAGCGTTTGAAAGCTTCGGCTGCCAAGCGAGCCCGGCGCAAAAAGAATCTGCCGGGCTTTAGCTACAATGAGGACCTTCCGATCACCGCCAAAAAGGATCAGATCATCCAGGCCATTTCCCGGCACCCGGTGATCATTGTATCCGGTGAAACCGGTTCCGGTAAAACCACTCAGCTGCCGAAGTTTTGCCTGGCCGCAGGCAGGGGCATCGACGGCATTATCGGTCATACCCAGCCCCGAAGAATTGCGGCTATGACAATGGCGCGTCGGATTGCCGAGGAATTCGGCCAAGAACTCGGCCGTGCTGTCGGTTATAAGATTCGGTTTAAAGATCGCACCTCAAAAGATGCTTACCTGAAAATAATGACGGATGGCATTTTGCTGGCTGAAACTCATAGCGACCGTTATCTAAGCGCTTACGATACAATTATTGTCGATGAAGCCCATGAACGCAGCCTGAATATCGATTTTATTCTGGGCATTTTACAAACGCTGTTGAATCGTCGAGACGATCTCAAACTCATTATCACTTCTGCCACCATCGATACCGAAAAATTTTCAAAAGCCTTTGGAGATGCACCGGTAATTGAAATTTCGGGTCGCATGTATCCGGTGGATGTGCGGTATCAGCTGCCCGAATCTTCAGCCGAGAAAAACGACGAGCTGACTCATGTCGAGCTTGCGGCTCAAGCAGTAAGCCGGGTTTTAAAGGAGAGTTCGCAGGGTGATATTCTGGTTTTTATGCCCAGCGAGCAGGACATTCGCGATACCTGTGAGCTTGTCGAAGCTTCCGGGCCGAAAAATTCGCGTATCTTGCCGTTGTATGGCCGGCTGACGGCAGGCGAGCAGGCGCGTGTTTTTGCCAGGTTGTCCGAAAGAAAAGTCATTATCGCCACCAACGTGGCCGAAACCTCCATTACCATCCCGGGGATTAAGTATGTGGTGGATTCGGGCCTGGCCAGGATTTCGCGCTATTCACCCCGATCGCGCACCACTTCACTGCCTGTGATGCCGGTTTCGCGAAGCAGTGCGGACCAGCGCAAAGGGCGCTGCGGCCGGGTACAAAACGGGGTGTGCGTGCGCCTGTATTCAGAAGATGATTACCTGAGTCGCCCCCTGTACACCCGGCCGGAAATTTTAAGGGCCAATCTGGCTGAAGTTATTCTGCGAATGATGGCCCTTAAGCTGGGCGATATCGCCGATTTTCCTTTCATTGATCAACCCGATTTAAAAAGCATTAAAGATGGCTTTAACCTGCTTTATGAACTGGGAGCGATTTGTAATAGGCGTCAGGCTTCAGGCGTCAGGCGTCAGACCCATGATGAACGAACGGAGATGAAATCAATCAAAGGCCTGTCCGCCAGCCGTGTTGAACTTACTGAGAAGGGACGCTTGATGGCGAAGATCCCATTAGATCCAAGGCTGTCCAGGATGCTGCTGGAAGCCAATGAAGAGGGCTGTATCGAACAAATTGCGGTGATTGCCGCAGCGCTAAGTATCCAGGATCCCCGGGAACGTCCGCTTGAGAAAACGGCTGCGGCCGATCAAATGCATGCCCGCTTCGACGACCCCCTGTCTGATTTTACCACACTGCTCAATATCTGGAATCGCTATCATTATATCCGGTCCACAAAAAAAAGCACCAATCAACTCAAAAGGTTTTGCCGACAACACTTTCTCTCTTACAAACGCATGCGCGAATGGCGCGATATTCATCATCAGATTGCCGCAATTTTAGAGGAACACGGAATGCGGAACACGGAATGCGGAATGCGGAATGCGGAAGGGGACATACCGCAGATTTCGAAACTCGAATTCGAAAAAATTCATAAATCGATTCTTAGCGGTTTTCTTTCCAATATTGCCGAGAAAAAAGAGAAAAATTTTTTTCGGGCAACCCAAAACCGTGAAGTCATGGTTTTCCCGGGATCCGGCCTATTTGACAAAGCCGGCAAATGGATTGTGGCAGCCGAAATGGTTGAAACCTCCCGGCTGTTTGCCCGTACGGTAGCCAACATTGACAGTGAATGGCTGGAAGAGCTGGGCGGAGATCTGTGCAATCGGAAATTTCTTAATCCACACTGGGAGAGAAACCGCGGTGAGGTGGTGGCCGCTGAGCAGGTCAGCCTTTTTGGCCTGATCATCATATCCCAACGGCCGGTATCCTATGGGCCGATAAACCCGGATGAGGCCAGCGATATATTTATTCGCTCTGCGATCATAAAAGGGGATCTAAAAAAGCCGTTTGCCTTCATGAAACATAACCAACGCTTGATAGACGACATCAAGGGTGTTGAAGATCGCTTGCGACGCCGTGACGTGCTGATCAGCGAAGAAGATCTTTTTGTCTTTTACAGAGAAAAGTTAGACCGTATTTACGCCGCGCCGATGCTTTCAAAATATATCAAAAAAAGAGGCGGAGATCGATTTCTGCGGCTAAGAAAACAGGATCTGATGAATTATGACCCGGATGCCGGGGAACTTTCGCGCTACCCTCTGGGCACCAAGATTGGCGGGCAGCGGTTTGAATATACGTATCATTTCGGACCCGGCGAAGATGATGACGGCGTGACCATTAAGGTGCCGGTTTCGTTGACTCCCGCGGTTTCAAGGGAAGCCTTCGATTGGCTTGTACCGGGGCTCCTTAAAGAAAAAGTAGAAGCCTTAATTAAAGGCCTACCCAAAGTGTATCGCAAAAAGCTGGTTCCGGTTAACGAGACGGTTGAGATCATCACCCGGGAGATACCCCGGCAGAGGTGTTCGTTGTTTTCTGCTCTGGGAGAATTTATTTTGCAGCGCTTCGGCGTTGATATTCCAGCCTCTGCCTGGCCGATTGAAACCCTGCCGGATCATCTTAAAATGCGTATTTCAGTGACGGCTGCAGATGGGAAAGAACTTTATTCGGGAAGGAATGCTGCCGTCCTCTCACAACAAAAAATTAAAGCATCCCAGGCGGATGAATTCGAGTCCTATCGCTTAAAATGGGAAAAGAGCGGTATAACCCGCTGGGACTTCGATGATCTGCCCGAATTCATCAGCAGCCCTAAAAGTGCTAAAACAAAATGGGTAGCCTATCCGGCTCTGGCAGCCGCCGGCGATAATATAAAGTCGCTGAGTTTGAAATTATACCGCCGGCAGCACGAGGCGGTTAGGGTGCATCAAAGAGGTGTTGCCGGTCTTTATAAAATTGTTTTTGCAAAAGATTTGAAGTTTTTAAAAAAAGGATTGAAACTGCCAAAACACCTAAAGACGGCGGCCGATTTTTTTAGCGGCCCTGCAAACATTGAACAGCGGCTGTTGGATCGGGTCGTATCCGACCTGTTTTGCAAAAACATCAGATCCCGGGATGTGTTTTACGCCCATGCCGAAAAAATTTCCCCGATCATTTTTTCTCACGGTCAAAAACTCCTTAATTGTTGTCTGCCGGTTCTGAAAGCGTATCACAAAGTACGCCAGGAACTCGAAAAGCTTAAACTGGCAAACCTGGATAATCGAGCCGTGCAAAACTTTTATAAGGATTTGATTAGAGAGCTTGCGCAACTGGTTCCTGAATCATTTGTCGATCTTTACGACATGCAAAGACTCGTCCACCTTGAACGCTATATGAAATCCATGGAAATTCGGGCCCAGCGGGCCATGGTGGATTTTGAAAAGGATCAGGCCAGGGCAAATGAAGTCAAAACATTTAGCGCCAGCCTGGATAAACTGGTTAAAGCGCTTTCACCCAATGCCACTGATGATAAGCGCGGCGCGATTGAGGAATTCTTCTGGATGATTGAAGAATACAAAGTTTCAGTTTTTGCCCAGGAGCTAAAAACCGCATTTCCGGTCTCGAAAAAGCGCCTGGAGGAGAAGTTAGCTCAAATTATAAGAATGATATAAGTCGATTGCGGATTTTAGATTTCGGATTTCGGATTGTAAAATAATACAAACATTGTTTTTCTGTTCAGTAATCCGCAATCTGCATTCCGCAATCCGCAATAACGAAATTTGGGATTATGGTTTCAAGTTTTAGCAGAAGATAATTTCATATGGCTAAAAACCCAAAAAAACCGCTAGTGAGTGTCATCATCCCTACCTACAATCGGGGTTGGATCGTTAAAGAAGCCATTGATTCCGTTTTAGAGCAGGACTTCCATGATTATGAACTGATAGTGGTTGATGATGGGTCTGACGATAACACACCGGCGATTCTGAAAGCATACGGGAAAAAGATTACCGTTTTGCACCAATCCAACAAAGGCGTCAGCGCTGCAAGAAACCTCGGCATTGCAACCGCCTCGGGGCCGGTTGATTGCGTTTTTGGATTCAGATGATCTGTGGTTACCACGGAAGCTCTCAACCCAGGTAAAATTTTTTAAAGACAATCCCGGATGCCGTCATCAACCAAACCCAGGAGAGCTGGATGCGAAACGGCGTGCGGGTAAATCCTAAAAAGCGGCATCATAAATTTTCAGGGATGATATTTGAGCGCTCCCTCGCGCTTTGCCTGGTGAGTCCCTCAGCGGTCATGATTAAAAAAAGTCTTTTTAGCACCGTGGGTATTTTCAATGAACATTTGCCGGCCTGTGAAGACTATGATCTGTGGCTTCGAATCAGCTGCCGCTATCCGGTCCATCTTATTGAGACATCCTTGATTATCAAACGTGGCGGACACGATGATCAGCTTTCCAAAGCTGCGGGGCTGGATAAATATAGAATCCAGTCTCTGGTGGAAATAATCGGCAGCGATTTACTGACACCGCAGCAATATCAAGCAGCGGTAAACACTTTAAAGGAAAAGTGCGAGGTTTACGCCGGTGGTTGCCGCAAGCGCGGTCGTGAAGAGGAGGCCAAATACTTCTATGAGATCGCAAAAAAATACAGATGACAGGAGTCGGAAGACAGAGGACAGAGGACAGAGGACAGAAGACAGAGAACAGAGGACAGAGAACAGAAGACAGAGGACAGAGGACAGAGGACAGAGGACAGAAGACAGAGGACAGAGAACAGAGGACAGAGGACAGAGAACAGAGAACAGAGGACAAAGAACAGAAGACAGAGGACAGAGGACAGAGGACAGAGAACAGAGGACAGAGAACAGAGGACAGAGGACAGAAAACAGAGGACAGAGAACAGAGGACAGAGAACAGATAGCAGAGAACAGAGAACAGAGGACAGATGACAGAGGACAGAAAACAGAGAGCAGCGGACAGGGAGTAGGAAGCAGTTATTATTCAACAAAATTCTTGCATTCCCAATTCTGATTTGATAGATCTCGACACGGTTCCCTTTTTGATTTATACCGCTTTCCATAATAATGTACCGAAATACGGAATAGGGGCATAAGTGGTTGTAGAAAAAAACGTTTTAATACCGCAACGTTTTTTGACAACCACTATATATCAATGCCGGCTTATGTTATGGGTTAGCAAAATCGTAAGGGGGAATCAGATTGTCCTCGGGAAAGTGGTCAGCATAATCATTAACAGGATAACCAATAAGGAGGTTCAGATGAAAAAGGTATTTATTTTTAGTTTAGCTGTAATCTTTGGTTTTGCCCTTGTTCTGGGTTGTGCACCTGAAGAAAAGGCCAAAACCGAAGAAAAGGCCGCCGCCGAAGCGCCGGCGAAGACAACCTTTGTCACCATCGGCACCGGCGGGATTACCGGTGTCTATTATCCGACCGGTGGAGCCATTGCCAAAATTATGAATAAGAAGAAAGACCAATACGGCATCCGTGCCACGGTTGAATCTACCGGCGGTTCGGTATTTAACGTCAATGCCATCATGGCCGGTGACCTGGAGTTTGGTGTTGTTCAATCCGACAGACAATTTCAGGCCATCAATGGACTGGCTGAATGGAAGGATAAAGGCAAGCAGGAAGATCTGCGCGCTGTTTTCACGATTCACCCGGAATCCATTACCCTGGTGGCAGCGGTTGATGCCAATATTGAGAAAATGGAAGACCTCAAAGGCAAACGGGTGAACATCGGCAACCCCGGCTCGGGTCAGCGCCAGAATTCGATTGATGCCCTGACTGCGGCGGGCATCGATTATAAAACCGATCTTACGGCCGAAAGCGTCAAGGCCGCCGAAGCTCCCGGTCTGTTGCAGGACGGTCGGATCGACGCCTTTTTTTATACGGTCGGACACCCCGCCGGCACCATCAAGGAAGCGACCGCCGGTGCCAGAAAAGTGCGCATTGTCCCGGTTACCGGCCCGGGTATCGATAAACTCGTTGCCGACAATCCTTTCTATGCCAAAGCGACGGTTCCCATTCGTTTTATCCGGGTGCCCAGAATGATGCCGATATCGAAACCTTTGGTGTAAAAGCAACCTTTGTCACCTCCGCCAAGGTGCCGGAAAACGTCGTGTACGCCATTACCAAAGAAGTTTTTGATAATTTTGAAGATTTCAAAAAACTTCATCCGGCCTATGTCGTTTTGACAAAAGCGAACATGCTAGAAGGTCAGTCCGCTGAGATTCATCCGGGCGCCATGAAATACTATAAAGAAGCCGGATTAAAGTAAGCGATTACCTTATTCGAACCTGCCCGCGAGGCGGCGGTTTCAACCGCCGCCTCTAAAATATTCTGATAACTTTACCATTTATCAGCAATTGTTTTTACCATTCTTATTGCGCGACATTCTGTCTTCTCTGCCGCTGTGCGGAGCTCTATCCGATCGCTGTTGCCGCCTCAATCTAGCTGACGTTTGTCAAATTGGGATGCCGGTCTTGAATACCGGGCTTTTTTTGCCGCCAAACTCTCTTGACTGTTCAGGTGATCATTATGAGTAACCATGAAATCCAGGAAAAGGGTGAGGGCATTGAAATCGCAAGGCGGATGGCCGAAGAAGAAGAAGGCATCGGTAGAAGACCCCATGGCCCTGCGAAATATGTAGTTCCCACCATTGCAGTTATATGGTGTTTTTTTCAGCTGTCGATTGCCAGCTGGCTGATCCTTGATTCTACCTTCATCCGCGCCATCCATCTCGGTTTTGCCCTTTTAATTGTCTTTTTAAATTACCCGCTTTTCAAAAAAACACGCTTCGGCCTTAAGTATTTTTCCGCTAAAGACAGAATTCCCATCCTTGATTATCTCATCGGCGTCATTGCCGCCTTTGCGGCGATCTATATTGTCATCGATTATGCCGGACTGATTACGCGCTATGGGGCCCCCATTCCCCGTGACATCGTCGTCGGGGTTATCCTGATTGTCATTTTGCTTGAAGCCACGCGCCGCGTTATCGGGCCGGCCCTTCCCGCCATTGCAACGGTGTTTTTGGCCTATTGTTTTTTGGGTCCCCATATGCCGGATTTAATTGCCTTTAAAGGTACTTCGCTCAACCGGTTGATGGGGCAGATGACCATGTCGACCGAAGGGATTTACGGCATTCCGCTGGATGTTTCGGCAACCATTGTGTTTCTTTTCGTTCTGTTCGGCTCCATGCTGGATAAAGCCGGTGCCGGACAATATTTTATAAAGCTGGCGCTGTCTCTGCTGGGCGGATTTAAAGGGGGTCCGGCCAAAGCGGCGGTTATGGGCAGCGGATTGACCGGTCTGGTGTCCGGCTCCAGCATTGCCAATATTGTGACCACCGGCACTTTTACCATACCGCTGATGAAAAAAGTCGGCTATCCGGCCACCAAAGCAGCCGCCATTGAGGTGGCCGCCAGCACCGACGGCCAGCTGGCACCGCCCATTATGGGGGCGGCGGCCTTTATTATTGCCGAATACGTTAACGTACCTTACATTGCGGTGATCAAGGCGGCGGCCATCCCGGCCTTTGCTTCATACGCCGCGCTATTTTTTATTACCCATATTGAAGCATGCAAACTGGGACTCAGGGGCATGGCGCGGTCCGAACTGCCGCTCTTTTTTAAAACGTTATTAAGCGGGGCCCATTTTCTGGTGCCGCTTTGTTTCCTGTTGTATGAGCTGATCGTCGTGCGGCACTCTCCGGAACTGGCTGCCTTTAAAGCCATCTGGGTGATGGCGGTGGTAATGTTTTTGCAGAATCCGGTTAAGGCATATTTTGAAAAAGGAACCGCTGGGACCGGCGTTTAAAAAGAGCGTTGTCGATATCTTTTCGGCACTGGCCGCCGGTGGCCGCAACATGGTGTCGGTGGCCCTGGCAACCGCTGCCGCCGGTATTATTGTCGGCGTGGTAGCCCTGGGGCTGGGTCAGCTGATCACCCAGATCATCGACACCCTTTCGGGCGGCAACATTTTTCTGATGCTGATCATTACCGCCATCGCCAGTCTGGTCATCGGGATGGGATTGCCCACCACGGCCACCTATATTGTGATGGCATCCCTGACGGCTCCGGCGATTGTAACCATCGGCGGGCTGCAGGGTTTTATCGTGCCGCTGATGAGCGCGCATCTTTTTTGCTTTTATTTCGGCATCCTGGCTGATGATACACCGCCGGTGGGCTTGGCGGCATATGCGGCCGCGGCAATTGCCAAGTCACCGCCGATTCCGACCGGGCTGCAGGGATTTATGTATGACATTCGTACGGCCATCCTGCCGTTCATGTTCATTTTCAATTCCGACCTGATCCTGCACAACATCAACAACTGGCCCCAGGGGTTGCTTATTTTTGCCATGGCCTGTGTCGGAAACTTTGCCTTTGCCTCGGCAACCCAGGGATGGTTCGTGGCCAAAAACCGGTTTTACGAAATTCCGCTGTTTTTAGCCGTCACCTTAAATTTGATGCGCCCGGATTTAATTGCACGCTGGATTGGGATCCCGCACGACCAACGCTACTGGACCTATCTGATCGGTTTGGGCCTTTACGGACTTCTGTACCTGATGCAGCGGCCACGCACTCCCAAAACCGTTGCTGCTCCGGTTACGGTATGAGGCAGGGCTCACAGAGTACACAGAGAAAATTAAAAAGGAAATGATTATGGGTGCTGCAAAAAAAATTCTGTTGGCGGTTGGATTCAGCCAGTACACCGAACAGCTGTTAAAATATGCGGCAGGTATTGCCGAATCCATGAATGCTGAACTGGTCATTGCCAGCATTATCAATGCGCGTGATATTGAAGCCGTGGGAACCATTGCGGCCATGGGTTATGATGTCGACAGCGAAAAATATGTGGCGGGGTTAAAAGAAGAACGGCAACAGGAACTCGATCATATTCTAAAAAAAGTCGCACACCAGCCTGAAAAGATCAGGACGGTTTTTAAAACCGGCAATCCCAGTGAAGAATTGCTAAAAGTTGCCGTTAAAGAAAATGTCGATTTAATCATTATGGGCATAAAGGGCCGTACGAACCTGGAATATTTCTTCGTCGGATCCGTTGCGGAAAAAGTTTTCCGCCGCTCCCCGATTCCGATATTGTCTTTCCGGGATGAAGCGAGTGCTGAACGTCTGAAAAAACATATCGATTTAGCATAATTTTGGGTCGCCACCCTGGAAGGAGGGCATGATGTTCAGATACCTTTCTGCGACGCTTATTATCCTAATCGCCGGGATCTTGATGTGTTTGGGCCCGGCAATGGCCGGTGATCGTTTTACGGATAATGGCGACGGAACGATTACCGACCACAAGCTCGGTCTCATGTGGTCGAAAACGGACAATCAAGGCGATATCAACTGGATACAGGCCGAGAAGTGGGTACAATATACCTTTCCCGATACCCTTGAAAAGAAATATGACAACTGGCGGCTGCCGACACTGGCGGAACTGCAGAGCATACTGGTGGAAAATAAGAATACGAAAGGGATACGAGGCAGATTGCGGGCCAGTGGGTAAAAACGGTGCCGGAAATAGAATTAAGCTGTGGCTGGGTTTGGACATCGGAGACCGATCCGATCGCGCCCACCGCACGGATTTTTAATTTCGACAACGTCTATCACTATACCGTGCGCAAGGCGCACAAACGGGCCTACCGGGCACTGCCGGTGCGAAACTTAAAATAGCAAGGAGCACAGGGGGCATTGAACTAAAGGTAATCTCGTGCAAATCGACGCCTTATTACAATTTGAATATCGAATACCCGCCCGCCTCGCCTGAGCGGCTCGCGATGGCGGGCAGGTCGAACAAGGAATTTCGAACCGCAGAAGTTTTGTAAGAATACGATGCTTTTGTTTACTTCGATATTCTACGGTTCCTTGTTCTGCGGTTCCTGTCCATACCGAAAATCAATAGCAAAAAAAATCTACCTGCTTTGCAGGTAGATTTTTTATTGATTTATTCCGGATGCGCAGGCTACTTCTGAGTGACGCGAGTACCTCTTCAGTTGTGGTGGTGCCCTCCAAAACCTTCTGCATGCCATCCTGGCGCAACGTTCTCATTTTCTGCTGCACGGCTTCCTTTTTATCCGGCTTGAATCATAGGTTTTAAGAATAAGGCTTTTTAACCTTTCGGTGAGCACCATGATTTCGAATATCCGATTCGCCCTCTGTAGCCGGTTTTGAAGCAGTTTTCACATCCGACGGCTTTATAGATCGGTTTTTCTTTAAAATGTTCCGCTGAAAAACCAATGCTTTTTAAGTAGATGGGGTTCGGAATATAGGCTTTTTTGCAGTTATTGCATAACACCCGCACCAACCGCTGGGCGACCACCGCCAGAACCGCTGATGAAATCAAAAACGGCTCCACCCCCATATCCACCAGCCGTGTGATTGCACTGGAAGAATCGTTGGTGTGCAGGGTGGAGAACACCAGGTGTCCGGTCAGGGCGGATTGAACGGCTATTTCGGCAGTCTCTTTGTCCCGGATTTCGCCGACCAGTATGACGTCCGGGTCCTGGCGGACGATGGATCTGAGGCCACGGGCGAATGTCAGTTCGATTTTGGGATTGACCTGTATCTGACTGATGCCTTTGATCCGATATTCAATGGGGTCTTCGATGGTAATAATATTGATGTTCGGTTTATTGATAGACGACAGCACGGCATACAGAGTTGTGGTTTTACCGCTGCCGGTGGGCCCGGTGTTCAAGATGATGCCATTGGGGGATGCGACCAGCTTTTTCAACAGTCTCAGTCTCCCGGGAATAAGGCCAAGGTCCTGCAGCTCAAGCAGGGATCCGGATTTATTCAGCAATCTCAGGACCAGGCGTTCACCAAATGCGGTCGGGATCGTGGAAACCCTCACGTCGATATCCTGGTCGCCGATTTTGACCTCGAAGCGCCCGTCCTGGGGCAGTCGTTTTTCAGCGATGTTCATTTTCGCCATGACCTTGACTCGCGAAATCAAGGCCGGCTGGATCCACTTGGGCGGTGCCAGCAGGTCATAAAGGATACCATCCACCCGATAGCGGACCGTGAAGCTGTTCTGGTAGGGCTCGAAATGAATATCACTGGCACGCGCTTTGATGGACTGAGAAATGATATGATTCACCAATTTGATGATCGGGGCATCACTGGTGTCATCCAATAAATCGGCAGTTTCTTCGATCTCACTGATAATGGTGCTGCCGTTTTCCTCCATGTTCTGGACCAGCTGCTCGGCCGAGTCCCGGCGCAAATCATATTGCAGGTTGATCGCCGAAAGAATCGCCTCCTGAGTGGACAGAACCACGCGATAATCCGTTAATCCTAAAGTCTTTACGAGGTCATCCAGGGGTTGAAAGTTCAAGGGGTCGTTGATGACAATAATGCATCCCCGCAGGAAATTGCGCGTCATCTGTTTGGGGAGAATTTTGGGGTGCTCAGGCCGCAATCTTTGGCGGCGATGGGCTGACTGTATTCCAGAGGGACGAGGCTATATTTCTTTAAAAATTGGATGGAGACCTTTTCGGTGAAATCCGATTCGGTGTTTTCAAACGGAAGCTTTGACCAGAAGGGAAAATCATACTGGATGCTCAATGCTTCAAGCAGATGGTCTTCGGACAGATTTTTTTGATCCACTAGGATCTGACCGATTGCCCCCCCTGTTTCGGTTCGAACGCGCTCGGGCTTCGGACAGGTGCTCTTCATTTAGCCCGAACTTGTCTTTCAGTATGTCAATTAATCGATGAATCATGATGTTACTTATATAATTTTATTTTCCCTTCTTTGATCGCATCAATCTGACCTTTCTTATCCTGAAAAATTTCCTGTGCTTCAAGCTGACTCTTGATCACACGCGGCGTTAGAAAAATGTACAGGTTGGTTTTTTTCGTTTTTTTCTGACGTGTCTCGGAACAGCCACCCCAATATAGGGATGTCGCCCAATACCGGCACCTTGGTCTCGTTTATTGTCGTGGATTCATCAATCAATCCACCGATGACAACGGTTTGGCCGTCTTTGACGATAACCGTCGTGTCAATGGTCCGTTTTTGGGTTACGGGCAAGGTCGATGAGGTCGTCAAGGTCGAGGCCAGATCGATGTTGGTCACCTCTAACGAAATTTTCATGCGTACCAGGCGGCCTTCAGTCACATGCGGGGTGATTTTTAATATTTTACCCACATCCCGGTATTCAAAGGATTCAAATGTTCCGCCGGAAGGGTCGGTGGTCGAACGGGTCTGATACGGCCGGTTTTCACCCACCGTAATGCGGGCCTCTTCGTTGTCTGTGGTTAACACCTGGGGGGTGGATAGTATGCGAAATTCATCATCGGTTTTAACGGCGTTTATTATAGCGGCAATGTTGGAAACCATGAGACCGGCAATGTTAACTTGTTCGGTGATCAATCCTAGCGTTAAGCCCCCCTGGGCCAAAGCTTCCGGACCGATAAGGCCCTGACTGCTAAACTGGCCGCCGATGGCCGTCTCTTTGCCGGAAATCGAGGTCTCGCCGAATGCCTGCCAGTCGATACCGATGTCCAGGCTTGTATCCATGTCCACTTCCATGATCAACGATTCAATAAAGACCATGGCGCGCGGGATATCGAGTTTTTCTATAACCTCTTGCAGGACCATGTAATCTTCCTGATCGGCCATGATAATCAGACTGTTGGTGGCCTTATCGGCACTGATCCTTACTTTGCCGGCGATCGCCGCGGCGCCTTTTTTGCCCTTCGGGGGCTCCGGCTTCCTGGGTCGGCAAATCCTGCAGCACTTTGGCCAGCTCTTCGGCCACTGCGTTCTTACAATAGTAGACATGGATTTTTCCTTTACCCCGGGGGGTTTCTTTGTCAAGCATGGCAATCAGTTGCTTGATACGGAGGGTGTCCACTTCACTGGCCAACAGGACGATGAGGTTGGTACGCTCGTCGGCTACCATGGCGACCGCTTTTTGCGGCGCACCTTTGACCGGCTTGCGTGTGGGTTTAAAGACCGTACTCAGCAGGCTCACCATTTTGCTGGCATCGCCATATGCGATGGGAATCACCGAAATTTCCTGGCCGATGCCGGGTATATCAATTTGTCTCAGGATTTTAAGCAGACGCCGGATGTTGGAATGCACATCGGTGATAATCATCGTATTGGTTGGTTGATAGGCCAGGATCACGCTGCTTTTGGATACCATGGGGGTGAACAGCCGCTTGATATCAACCGGATCGGCGTATTTCAACGGCACCAGCTGGGTGACGACCTTATCTTCGGGGCTGGCCGCTTCCTCGCGCAGCAGGGTTTTAATATTTGTCGTGCGTGCATCCGGCGAGGGGAGAATTTTAACGATATCCCCGGCTTTGACGGTGGTGTAGCCGTGGACCTCCAGTACCGACTCAAATACCCTGTAAGCTTCATTCAGCGATATTTTTGAGGGCGATATAATCGTCACTTTGCCTCTCACGCGTTGGTCGACTACAAAATTGGTTGTGGTCAGCTCGCTCATAAACTTGATAAAAACATTGATGTCCACATTGTTAAAATCAATCGATACAAACTGCTCCGCGCTCGCAGGTTTCTCTGTGGCTGACTTGACCGTCTGAGCCATGCTGGATTTTGCCAGATAGAGCTGAAAGGCTAAAATTACCGCCAAAGACGCGATAATCGGCATTAAACCAAATCTAATATTTATTTTCATTTTTCCCAACCATTGCTTCTATTCAATTTTATAATTAAGGAGCCTCTTTCGGCCGCGCCGTTTTATTTCGACCTGCACCTCGGAAGCCGAGGACAGGTCACCAAACATTTTCATCGCATCCTCCACTGTTTCGATCGGGGTACCGTTGACTCCGGTAATAATGTCTCCATTTCGCAACCGCATTTTTCTGAAGATGGTGTTGGGCTTTAATTCCCGTAATGGAAATTCCGGCCGGTTTGCCTTCTTCGATATGCGGTCGGATTCGGGCCTGGTCCATGAGTTGATCCAGGTTTTCCAGAGCGCTCTCAATCTGATCGCTTTTTAAGGTTAGCTGACGCGGATAGGTCGATACGGGCATTTTGGGCGGTGAGGCTGCTTTTCTGGCAACCCGGGGGCTTTGTTTGCCTTTTTTTCCGGCTCCGATTTCTTCCATCCCCAATATTTCATCGTTGTCATTTACACTTAAAACAACCTTCTGCCGTAAAATCAATTTTACGGTTGCATTTTGAATGCTATCTCCGATGCGATACAGATTCTGTTGCCTGGTTTTGGTATCCTCAATGACGGCGTAGGCCTTGCGATCTTGCCCCGTTACCGTTCCCCACAGCTTTAAGTTAAGGTCCGTTTTTTTCAAATCATCAACATTAATGGCCTGGGCGGGAGCCCCGCTATCCGGACGCGTGTTGAAAAGATTTCGTTTCGTAATGGCGCGATAACGCGACAAAGGCGGATGCTCGTCCTGTTGTTTAAAAGCCACTTTGCCCGGATGGGTCTGCGGTATCTCGCCGGGGCCCAGCCAGACCGTCCCGACGGTGTAAAAGGCGCTGACCGCAAAATAAACGCCTGCGGTAATCAGCAGCGCATTGATGATCATAAAGTATTTTTTAGGTGTTAATATCATTACGAATGATTAATAAAATGAATATTGGGGTGAATCCATAGGGCCTTTTATCTTAAAGGGAAAGCCCTGATTTCCCAATTTGCTGCCTTTGAGCAGTTGCGGGACATTCTTTCCCAGTTTGGCCAGCAGCGCTTCATGCAGCTTTACGGTTCCGGATAAATTTAAAATTTTTCTTGCTGAACGGCCGCTAAATTTTATCGATCCCGCGACATCGGCATCCAGTTGGTTTCCTTCGAGCTGACAGCTGTTGATGGTCAGGGAGCGCCCATTGAGCATCAGCTCGGCTTCGATTGTGTTAAAGGTTATCACATTTTGATTCAGTACCGGGGGTGAAAATTCAATCTGCCCGTCTGTAAGGATCAGATCACCCCTTAGCGTCTGATGGGGCACATTGGCTTTAAATTCCAGGGTGCCGTCTAAATTTCCTGAAATCCTATGTTTCGTTACGGCACTTAATGCTTCCAGCTGATTCAGCTGTATTCCGGCCAGATCAGCATCAATCATAACCTCCCTGCCCGAAGATTTTTTAATGATGTCCACACGACCCTTTAAAGTTCCCCCGTAGCCGTTGCCCTTAAACGATAAATGGGTTGTGGTCGTAAATAATGATAAAATATCCGGAGATATTTTTAGATTTTCAAGAGCAGCGATGGTTTGCCCCAGATGATATACGCTAACTCCCTTTAGTTTTAAACCCGGTGGAAAAGCAGGTTTTACGCGACTAATTTTCACCGTCAGATTCGGGTGCGTTTGACGGATTTGATCCGCCAGGTATTCTTTTACCGTATCGGACGGAAAAAGATAATAGAAAAAGAACAGGGCCGCGCAGATTATGTAAATAGCCCAAGAGATCCGGGTTTTAAAAATTTGCATCCTCTTACACGAAAAAAAAAGTGACTAAAGTGAACTAAAGTTTGAAATGACTAAAGTTAAGGTGTCGCTGCACTCCATCTTTTTATTAAAATGAATGAATTCCTCAACTTTAGGCACTTTAGATCACTTCCAACTTTAGCGCACCCGCTTTAAAGCATTTTTGAGACAGCTTATAATAACTACCCTTGGGGGTAATGTTAGGCCTCAACGGTTTCAACCTGTAACACGACATTAATGAAGCCCTGTTTTTTTTCTTTTTTTGAGATCGAAACTTTCTTCACCATGACCATGTTTTTTGATGTTTCAACACCATACAGGTATGTGGTCAGCTGCTCCAAAGTGATAGCATCCAATTTCATTTCAACCCGTGAAATCTTATAGTTGCTGTTTTTTTGGACCGTTTTTGACGGCTTCATATAACTGATACGGTCCTTGATTCCGGCCTGGCCGGCCAGCTGATCCAGAAACGAAAATAGGGTAAACCCTTTATCTCTTTTGCTGAAGCGGACTTTTGACACCTGTAATTTTTCTTTGAGAGCATCATATTCCGCCTGCAGGCGTCGCATTTCTTCAAGCTCTACTTTTTTGGTCTGCAGACTTCGTTGGGTCTGCTTTCTATTTTCAAAAAAGGGCGTGATCCCAAACTGAACGATGATCAGTAATCCTAAAAGACAGCCGGCTCCGTATATAATATACTTTTCGCGCCGGTTGAGCTTTTTTAGATTCAGATATTTTTTGATGAATTCCATACGAAGCGTATTTGCTGGCTTTTTATAATTCCACCTTTAACATGAATCGAACTTCATTTCCCGAGCGATCCATGTTGGCCGAGCTGATGGTGACCTTTTCGAAATGCTGAATCTGTTCCAGACGACTTTTAATATCGTCCACAGAGTTGAATGTATCCGTCGTACCTGAGATTAAAACATTTTCCGGCTGAATGACCAATCGGGTAAGGTTGAGCGTGATGCTTTCCGGAATTTTTTCGCTGATGCTGTTTAAAATATCAATACTGCGAATATGGGGACCGGTTTCGGCCTGAAATACCGCATTTTTTTTGGCTTCCAGCATTTTGGCTTGCATCTCCGGGTACGGATAACGGATCGTTTTGACTTCCGGAAATGTGGCCTTAAAGATTTGAGTCATCTGGCTGTTGATGCGACGGACCTGTTTGTTTACGGTATAGGTTTCCATCAGGATGTTAAAAAATATCAACGCCAATACGGCTGCTGCCAGTATGCCGGTTTTTATCAGGGGGCTTTTGTGCTTTGATAAAAATTTTTGGGCTGCAAACTGGCCTTTGTGGAAATTAAGACTATCGAAGCCCTCGACCTCCATCAACGCTAAAGCCAGAGCGTTGTCCATTTGAACCGGAATCCACGAGCTTCCCGTGTTACTTTCCAGCGGGATGTCCAGGCGATCTGCAATCGAGGCAGCTTTTACCGGTATATCCAGTGCCCCGGTGATTTCCGCAGCCATATGGGTCTCATCCAGCCCGATTCCACTGACAACCACCTCAAGGGGCTCAAAATTCAACCCTGCCGATTCCTGGAAGGCCGCCAGCGTTTGCTGGATTTGAGCACAGAGCAGCTTTGCTCTGGAAGGACTTGCGGTCGGCAATGGAAACGATCGTATCAACTGCAAACGATCGCCGGCGAGCACAAAAAGGGTGCCGTGGGCTTCATCAATTTCGATAAAAAGCTGGTCTTCCTCCAGGTCTGCCTGATTGGCCAGACACAGGGCGGTGGGTAAGCCACTGAGCGTGAGCCTTTCCGGGTTGACGTTAATCGATGCCAGGGCTTCAATGTACGGCACCAATTGCTTTTTTTCAATAGCGGCGGCAACGAGTTCGGTCTGATCGCCGGCAGCAGGCCCATTTAAGATGTGGAAATCAATAACCAGGTCTTCAGCCGCATAGGGCAATGTCGGTTCAAGTTCAAATGGGAGAACCATTCTGATTTTTTTAGAGTTGTTGAAGGGCACTTTCAAGTTGCGGAAGGTAAAGTGACCCGCGGGGATGGAAACGACATAGTCACTGCCGGATAAGTCCATATTTTCTGTAAGGGTTTCCAAAGCGGCCGACAGGCCCTTTTGCGGGTCATCGGGATCGGAAAAGGGCAGATGAATATAATCATCCACCCGGTATTCGCGCAGGCTGCTGTTTAAAAGCACTGCGGTTAGAGAGTGATTTCGGATATCAATGCCGATGACTTTTCTGCTCATGACGCTTTAATTTCTTACGCTATCCCTATTTCGTGTTTTCGTGATTAATTTTATGTCAATTTACGTTGATTCTGGATTTCGCTACTCGGTTTCCCAGCTTAAGATTTTACAACCCCATTTGCCGGTTTTTGCATTCTTTTTGCGCTGGACCACCGCCGTGACGGTCAACACAGAATTGTTCAGCTGTGCCTCTGATGCAATCCTAAAAAAGTCACTTGCGGTGGTGATCAGTTTTGTATCCAGATTCAGCCCACTTAATCCTGCGATGTCTTTATACCGCGTCGTGCCTGATAAGTCAGGGGCATCTTTCTCCGTGGCGGCGTCCTGGCGCAATTCGAAAAAGGCCTGGGCCAGGTCCGCGTTTTCGGACGGCAGCATGGCGACCAGCACCGGAAGTTCAGCGGTGTTTATGTTTATCTTTCCGGGAAATGTGAACGAAGTACCGGCTCCCGGTGTCATACCGTATACGGTTAAAGAGTCCGCGATCCCCGGTTTTTCGTTGCCGCCAGAAAATAATTCCGGAGTGATGCCCTTGACAAGCAGCAGATCGTTGATGTCGGATATCGGGCCGTTGCGACTGTCATATGACGGGCTCAAATCCTGATAATAGCTCGATTCGGCACCGCTTAACCCGGTAATAGCTTCATCGTCGCCGGAGTCCAGCCAGTCTTTCAGTGAATTGATAATCGCCGTCGGCTGGCTATCTTCCGGTGTTTCTTCTTCAGTTTTGAAATAGTTTAAAAAACGCTCCCAGATAAGACGCTGGGATTCATTGAAATTCCGACTTTCAGGATAGGTGACCAGGGCATTCACCTGAAGCCGGCCCATTTCATCTGAAATGGTAATGGCAAGCTTGCCGTCTTCAAACGGAATTTCATCGAGCAATTCAGTAATTTTATCTGAATTTGCCCAGTCTTCCTGCAAAGAATCGATATTCGATTGCGCCCGATCCTTTGCCAGCAGCGCCATGGCGGCATGGATGCCGGAAGATGCCATATGCGATAGTGTCAGACGATCCCGTGCAGCGGCTGTCGAAAGAACCGCAAAACGTGCCCGGCGATTATATTCCAGAGCCGTAGCGATAAGGATGGTCGTTACCGAAATTACCAGCAATAGTGCAATGCCCCTGTTGTTGCCGATCGTTTTGAAACCACTTCTAGCCATCCTTAACATTTCCTACTCGGCTTTCTCTCTGGATATGGGCAAAGACACCATGGTTTCAAAGGTGTGCGATGTCGTTTTGCCGGCTAATTCCAGTTTAACGGCAATGGCCGTCGGTGTTGCATAGCCGAATTCATCCGAATCCGAATCCCAGACATCAAATTCAAGACCCTCCTTGTCATAAAACTTAAACGCCAAGGATTTGACATACTTAGACAATACCGGATCGCGGCCTCTTTCTTCGAATTCTGGATACGGGTAAAGGTTATCCGCACGTTTTAGCACCGGAAGCCCCTCTTCTTTTGCTTGAACGTAATATACGATTTCCGCAATTCCTGCTCTGGGGCTTTTTTCCAAGCGTACGTGGGCTCTGCTGGCAAATCTAATTTGTGCAAATCCCGTGCCACCGATATCTTTGGTGGTTGCAATGAGGCGGTACGGATCCGGCGGTTGATCAAACTCCGGCGGCTTGTATATCGGCCGCTGTTCAATGTGGATCGATTCGATGTCAAGCATCATGCGTTTCATGCAGTTTTTGGCCATTTCGTATATATCCGCGCTTTCGTCTAAAACTTCTGTCGTTGAAAACACGGCATTAAACGATGCCAGAATAGTCGTCACCACAATTGCCAGTATCGCGATTGCCACCAGGACCTCCATCAGGGTGAAACCGGCAGCTGTCCGCTGGCAGCTGGTTTCTTTTTTCGACTCGACTGCCTTCGACTTGAGCTCAGGCCGAAAGTAGCTCGTCGCAGGCTGGCTGCCGGCAGCTTGGAAAGAATTCCAAATCTGGCTTTCGCTATGCATGTTCCGAATTGAAAATCGCTTTTGCTGTGACCTCTGTTTTCTGACCTCTGACATCTGACCTCTGCCTTCTGACATCTGTCCTTTGTTCCCCGGCTTTTGCCTACTATTTTTGGAATCTATATGTTCTCAGGCTGTAGACAAATTGATTTTCATTAAGCGATACGGTGATGTCGACTCGTTTTAGATCCTCGGCCACCTCACCCAGGATCTCAGAAGTTATATCTGCTAACGACGTCTTCCAGCTATAGCCGGGGAATTGTTCTCCGAAATCGCCTGAATTCTCCGGAAATGCGCCTGAGGAAAGGGCTTCCAGCTCAGCAATTTTGCCCTGAGCCAGGATGGGAGCCTGGGTATAGAATCGGGCAGCCGTGTTCATTGTCAAGCTCTGGGAATGCATTCGATATACGCTGACCAATACGATTGCCATAACGGCCAGGGCGATCATGACTTCCAGCAGCGTGAAACCGAATGATATTCTTTGAGACCCGGGCCGGGCTTTGCGATATTGGTGGTTTGAATTCACCATCAAGTGTGCACTTTTTTATACATTTTCAATTTTTAACATTATACAAAATTTAACACCAAATATACAGTGTTTTTTTTAAATAAAGGGAATTTTTTGCGTTTGAGATTCCGGGCAAATTCGAAAGTCGTTAGAAGGATGATATCGGTTTTTAGATTGTTAATTTAGTCTGGCGACTCAGTTCTCAAAACTGGCGTACGTTTCATATCTGGTTATCTCTGAGAGAAACGGCTCAATTAAAAAAGATACATATTCCTCATCATCTTGAAGATGAATTAAGGCTTTATCCGAATAGCCATTTTTATAAAACGTGATATCGGTTTGACCTGAATTTATTTTGCCGCGAATCGGGTACTCAATATCGGCGATTTTTAGACCGTCCGGAAGGGGATCGGCATTCAAGGCTGCGCTTTCAAGAGCTTCAGTCGACATGGATTCATCGGTTTCCCAAAACCGCTCCGTATCCAGATCGATATGCAGTGTGTGTTGCTTCTGATCACTGATAGCCGCTTCTTTTAATGTCCGAACCTTGCCGATAAGCCATCGGGAAGCTGTTTTTGTCTCGTCCAAAAATAAGGTGTTATGGAAACGGGGAACGGTCAATACGAGCATGATGCTCAACAATGATATGACCACCAACAGCTCCAGCAGGGTAAAGCCACAGCATTGTCTGTAGTTCGTTGCCCGTTGTCCGTTGCTGACCACTGAGTGGTTGTGGATTTTAAATATTACCATTGTTAAAAAATTGAGTTTTCGTTTTTAAATTAGTGATTTTTTTGATGTGTAAATTGAAATTGAGTTTGCTGGCAGAGGCGAGTCATTTTGTGCAAGGTCAAGGAAATCAAAGAATTGGGCGGAGGCGTACTTTTAGTACGCCGCACAATACACTTCTGCAGATTGACACAGAGATTGCGCAAAAGGGCCGCTTCTGACGGCAAACTACTCGATATCCCAATTGTTAATGTCTTTATTATTCTCGCCTTCGCCGCCGGGCACACCATCTGTACCATATGAAATCAAATCAAAATCGCTATGCACGCCCGGCGAAATATATACAAAGTCATTTCTCCAGGGATCTTTTAAGATCTTGTATTTTTCAAGATACCCGCCTTCGCGCCATCTTTTCGGTATTACGCCGGTTTCGGGTTTTTCAATCAACGCCGCAAGCCCCTGTTCAGTTGACGGGTACACGCCATTGTCAAGCTTGTACATTTTTAAAGCCGTCTCAAATGTAGCGATATCCATTTTGGCCTTTACGCGTTTTGCCCTTTCCGGCTCTCCCATTATTTTGGGGCCGATGTAAAGCGCCAGAATGCCGAGTATGATGACCACAACCATCAACTCAATCAAGGTGAATCCCCGGTTGTCATTTTTTTCTTTATGCACCATTTAGCTATTTCCCTTCTCATGCATGTCAGAATATTTCAAAACTATTATCGGATCAGCTGGTTCATTTCGAAAATCGGAAGACAGATCGAAAGTACGATAAACCCAACAATACAGCCCATTACCAGTATCATGACCGGTTCCAGATACGAGGTCAGCCGCAGAATGCTGTTTTCCACTTCTTTTTCAAAAACGTCCGCAATCTTATTGAGCATACCCTCCAATTCGCCGCTTTGTTCTCCCACCTGGATCATTTGAATGGACAATTGCGGAAATACCTTGCCTTCGTTCAAAGCCGCCCATAACGCCTGTCCCTTGCTGACATCCTGAGCCGCTGTTTCAACTGAATTCGAAATCAGTACATTTCCGGCGATATTTTTGACAATATCAAGGGCAATTAGCATGGAAACTCCGTTTTCCAGCAGAGAACCCAGCGTCCTGGTAAAACGGGCGACTGCCAGCTTCCTAACTAAAACTCCAAGAACAGGTAAAGAAAGAACCGTTTTATCGTAAACATAACGCCCGTTCTCGGTTTTTTTTGCGCGATGCAGAGCGATGCCGACAGCGATAAGGACAATAAGGATAACCCACCAGAATGATTTAAAAAATTCACTTAAAAAAATGAGCAATCGTGTCGGTGTCGGCAGGACCTGGTTCATGTCCATAAAAATGGCGGTGATACTGGGAACAATGTAAGTCAACAGCACAAACAATACCAGGGTCCCGATTATGCACATAAACACGGGATATGCCAGGGCGGTCTGAATTCGATTGTTTAAATCCTGCTGTTTTTCGGCAATATCCGCCAGGCGCTCGAGAACAATTTCAAGCGTGCCGGAAGTCTCCCCGGCGCGGACCATATTAATATACAGGGGCGTGAAAATCCCCGGATTTTGCGATAATGCCTGGGCAAAACTTTGGCCCTCGACAATTGCATCTTTAACCTGGGCTAAGATGGTTTTCAATCGGTGAGAGTTGGTTTGGGGCAGCAACGCATCGAGTGCTGAGACCAGAGGGAAACCGGCCGTGATCAATGTTGCCAGTTGCCGGGTCATCATCGCAATTTCGGCAGGCTTGACGCGGGTAAAATAGCGCGACAGGTCGACGATGCGAGTCGTCTTTTTTTCCGGAGCCTCTTGCGATTCCTTGATAGACACCGGGAAGATACCGGTTGTGCGCAATTTCTGGCGGGCAGCGGCAGCACCGTCGGCATCAATAATTCCGGAGGTGGTCTTTCCTTTGGCATCCAGGGCCGTATATTCAAAAACAGGCATTTCAAATTGTCGCAGTGATTTCAGTTAGTTTTCGCAAGGGCGATCGACAGATTAAAAAATATATTATGTTAATAATATTACGATATTAGGCTATTTTCAACATAAACTTTATAGCGCTCAACTAAGAGGGCGCGACCTTGACTTACAGCATCGCGTTTTAGTTGATGGTTACGGTAATGTGCAATCCGCTATTTCAAGTCCTCTTCCCTGACGGCTTTTTCGGGTGGATCGACGTGAACAATGACATCCAAAACCTCCTGGATTTCATTGATGATGCGATTCTTTACATCATCGGCAATATCATGCCCCTCTCGTACGGTTATGGAGCCTTCAACAACGATGTGTAAATCAACCTGAATGCTGGAGCTGATGTACCGGGTTCTGATATCATGAACCTGCAGAACACCTTCGTTTTTAAGCGCACGGGTTCGAATCCTTTTTCGTATCTCGGTCGGTGCTCCGGCGTCGATCAGCTCACTGAATGCGGGCCAGAGTATTTTTATTGAGGCATGCACAATAAAGATTGAAACAATCACCGCCCCAACCCGATCTAAAAAGGACCATGATGGGAAAACCATTGCGGCGCTGATCGCAATCAGGACCGGCAGGGAGCTGATTGCATCGGTCCGGTGATGCCAGGCGTTGGCTGCCAGAACGGGGCTTTTAATGCGCCTTCCAATATAAGCAGTCCAGCGATACATGATTTCTTTGCCGATAATGGAAATCAAAGCGACTAAAGCTGCAATCAGCTTTGGCGGTGCGGAATGCGCAACGTGTAGCGTTGAAATGGCCTTCCAGCCAACGCCGATACCGGCTGCTGCCAGCATCACACCGATAAAAACCGTAACCAGGGTTTCTAATCGCTGATGACCATATGGGTGATCTTCATCTGGTGGACGCGACCAGAAATGGGATCCGGCAATAACCGCCAGATCGGTTGTTGAATCGGTTAGACTGTGGACGGAATCTGCAACTAAAGCCTGACTCCTTCCGAATATTCCGGTTGCAAACTTGATCCCTGCAATTAGCAAATTTAACAAAAGTCCTATCCAGGTCACTTTGCGTATGGTTTTTTCTCTGCTGCCATCAGGGGATTTTTCATCCCGGGCGGTGTTCTGCGATTCCTGCACCCAAATTTCTCCTAAAGCTGATCCACAATCAAGCGGCGCAATCCTTGCGGTTGCGATATCTATAATTTTGGCCTATAAGCTAACTCTACCGGGAAATGCAATTGAAGGAAAGAAAAATCCATAGATGCGGTTTATTAATCTCCGCATCAAATGAGGTTCTGAAACAGCTTTTTTGCGAAGGTAGCTTTCAATTTTCTATTTTGAGGAGGCTAAGGTGAAAAAGATACATATCGCTTTTATAATAACCATTTTTCTTTTATTTGCATGTGAGGAAACGGGGCTGAGTCTAAAAATTCGCTTTGACCAAATCCAGGGTCTACAAGCTGACAATCGGGTGATTTTCGAATCCAATCATGTCGGCCAGGTGACACGTGTATTTTACTCCAAAGAAGGTCATTATCTGGTAGATCTAATAATAAAAGAACACTTTGCCAATGCCGCTACTGAAGCCTCACGGTTTTACATTATTAATGATCCCCAGGCCGCGGGAAAAAAAGCCGTTGAGATACTGCAGCTTCGCAAAGGCGGCACTCCTTTAGCAGATGGATCAATGGTTGAAGGCTCCACGCGACCCTCTGCCGCGTATCAGAAAATGCTGGAAGATTTTGACAAACAGGCCGGTAAACTTGGAAAACAACTGCAGCAATTTTTCGAAGATCTGAGCAAACTGCCTGAAAGCGATGAAGTTAAACAGTTGCAGAAAGATTTAGAAGAATTGGGCCGGGAGATGGAAAAAGCAGGGAAAGCGACCCGTGATAAAATCCAGAATGAAATTGTCCCCATGATTAAAGAAGAACTTGAGCGCCTTAAAAAGCGATTAGAGAATTTCGGCCGCGAAAAGGAAGTAGAGCCGCTGGAGAAACAGCTTGAGAAGTTAACAACCACCTAGTATTAGGTTTCAGGTTTCAGGTGTCAGGTGTCAGGTTTCAAAGGCCAGAGGGCAGATGACAGAAGCAGATGGTAAAAACTGGAGAGTGAAGCTGTCCTATCTGACTTCTGTTTTCTGTCCTCTGTCATCTGTTTGCTGACACCTGAACACTGACACCTGGTTCCTGAAAGACACCAGAAACCTTGTATGCTTTTTCTTAAGTCTTGGGTTGTTTTTATATATGTAGCGAATGAAAAATAGCTTGAAAGGAATCATGGTGATGAACCTTCTCAACAGTTTCAGTTTTGAGCTACCCACCAAAATAGAATACGGCATCGGCGTCGTGGAACGGTTGGCTGAAATCATCAAAGCGTTAAATGCCGAAAGCCTACTCGTGGTTACCGATAAAGGCATAAGAAATTCCGGGCTGCTGGAGCGTATTTCGAATCTATTGGATGCCAACAAATTGGCACACAACATTTTTGATAATGTAGAACCCAATCCAAAGGATTACAACGTTCAAGAAGGCGCTGAAATGGCGAAGCGGCTTAATCCGGATTGCCTGGTGACTGTTGGCGGCGGCAGCCCGATTGACTGTGCTAAGGCGATTGCGGTAGTGGCGCGCCAGGGAGGTGCAGCCCGCGACTATGTGGGGCCGGATAAAATTGGTGGTGATGTACTGCCGCTGATCGCCATCCCCACCACGGCCGGGACCGGCAGTGAAGTAACCTTTAGCTCAGTGATTACCGACTCTAAGGAAAAATATAAATTTAGTATTAAAGACTCGAAGATGGCGCCAAAGGTGGCGTTGGTGGACCCTGAGATGACATTGACGATGCCGCCGGGCTTAACGGCGGCAACCGGAATGGATGCCCTGACACATGCCATAGAGGGGTTTACTGCCAATGCTGCAGAACCCATTGCGGATTCAGCCGCCCTTTATGCGATCGAATTGATTACAGCCTATCTGAGAGCTGCTGTATCTGACGGCAGCAATCTTGAAGCAAGGGCGGGGATGTTGCTGGGCAGCGTGTTGGCGGGGATTGCTTTCAGCCACTCCGATGTTGCCGCAGTCCATTGTGTGGCTGAAGCGCTTGGGGGAAAATACGACGCGGCCCATGGGGTTTGCAATGCCGTTGTTTTGCCGGCGGTAATGGAATATAATCTGGATTACTGCAAGGATAGATATGCTCGTATCGCCGCTGCAATGGGGCTGTCTTACGAGAACGTTGAAGAGGGTGCCCGCCAGGCGGTCAAGGCCGTACAAAAATTGGCCTCCGATGTTCATCTGCCTGAGTTTGGATCCCTGGGTGTTCAAGAAAAGGACTTTGAAGAACTGGCGCTTAATTCTTTTAAAAATGGAAGCAATATCGATAACCCGCGTCCCATGACGGAAGAGGATTATTTGAATTTGTTTAGGGTTCTTTCCGGGTAGAAAAAGGAGTGACTAAAGTGAGCTAAAATGAGCTAAAGTGCCTAAAGTTAAGGAATTCTGCCATTTAAATATAAAAAAGATGGAGCGCAGCGACACAACAACTTTAGGCACTTTAGATCACTCGTAACTTTAGTCACTTATTAACATGAGTATTTTAAATTTGCCTCCATATCATCACTAAACAGTAGAAAAGAATTTGAGCTACAATACCGACCAAACCATGACCCAAATCATCCACGCACGAACGCCGGATCATTATGAGTGGGTGCGCAGGCTTTTCCAGCAATATGCGGATTCCCTTGGTTTTGACCTTGAGTTCCAGGACTTCAGTCGAGAACTGGCGACCCTTCCTGGAGACTACTCGCCGCCGCAGGGTTGTATTCTTCTGGCCGCAAGGGCGGAAGAATACGTCGGATGCGTGGCACTGCGTTCTCTGGAAAATAGAATCTGCGAAATGAAGCGTCTTTATGTGATCCCGGGTTTTCGAGGCCAAAAAATCGGGAGAGCCCTGGCGCGAGGCGTCATTGCTGAGGCGCGCATGCTTGGCTATGAGCGCATGCGTCTTGACACTATCGAAACTATGACAGAAGCGAAGTCACTTTATCTTTCGCTGGGTTTTCGATCCATAAAATCTTATCGATATAATCCCCTTGATAATCCAACCTATTTTGAATTGGATTTGCGTGAATAATATAGGTTGAGCCGGTTGTCCCGTTGAGCCCGTTTGCCCGTTGACCGGTGATTATAAGATCAGACATTTTCTTTTTTGCGGGCTCAACCGGCTCAAACGGCTAACCGGCTAAACTTAAAGTGGGGTTAAGGCACGATTTATTATTCTGGAAGACGAGCGTTTTGAGAATGTTAAGAAGGAGTACAGGATAATGCGGGTTTCGTTAATTGCGGCCATGGCAGAAAATCGTGTCATCGGGAAACAAGGGGAGATTCCATGGAAAATCCCCGGGGAACAGAAGCTGTTTAAAAAGATCACTCTTGGCCATGCGGTAATCATGGGAAGAAAAACATATGAATCCCTCGGGCAGCCGCTCCCCGCCAGAACCAATATCATTGTTACCCGGCAAAAGGAATACCGGGCTGAGGGGTGCATTGTCGTTCATGGTCTATCGAGCGCTTTAAATTGCTGTTCGAAAGATGAAGATGAAGCGTTTATTTGCGGCGGTGGGCAATTGTATCATGAGGCACTTCCAATAGCGGATCGTCTCTATTTAACGGTGATTCCCAGAGAAATACAGGGCGACACCTATTTCCCTGAGATTTCATCAGCTGATTTTCGAGTTAAAGAATCCGAGGCCATTGAAGGCGTCGAGCCGTATACTTTTTATATTTATGAGCGAATTAAGTGATTATGAAAAAACCCAATCCCGAATACATAAAACGAATTAATGAAATCGTAAACCACTGTCCGTATTTCGAATTGCTTTCCATAAAACTGCAGGATATGGGAATCGGTTATTCTGTTCTTGAAATCAATCTGGCTAAAAAACATTTACAGCCTTACGGAATGGTGCATGGCGGTGTGTTTGCATCGATCATCGATGCAGCCGCATTTTGGTCGGTTTACTTTGGAATCGAAGACCCGAGTGCAGGCCTGATTACCGTTGATTTAAAATTAAACTTCCTCGAGCCGGCCACATCCGGGAAATTAATTGCCAGGGGTCGCCAGATTAAAGTCGGTGGTACGCTTGGGTACGCTGAGGCCGAGGTTACCGATGAAACCGGTAAGGTTCTGACCCACGGCACTTCGACGGTCCTCATTTTGCCCGGCAAGGCGATTAAAACCGATCCGCCAATGCCCCCGAAATTTATCAACTAACAAACGCATAAATGCGTTTGTTAATTAATATCAAAAGCATTACAGAGGAGAGACTGATGACGGAGACCAAAGCCGAAAAATACGGATGGAATCAAGACATGCCGACAGCCTTGATAGATAAACTGAAAGCGGATCTTAAACACTCCATGCTGAATAAAGACATACAGGCCAGAAGTACCATTCGACAAATAATGGCCGAGTTTCCCAGGCTGACAGTCCCCATCACCCTGGAAAGCGGGAAAAAAACAACACGGCCCAAAAAGAGCGAAGAGATCAGCAACGATGACATCATCGGAATCATGCAGGGTTTGGCAAAATCCGAACGTATCGTGCTGGAGGCGAAAAAAGAAGAATTCTCAGAATACCTCAACATTCTTGAATCTTATTTGCCCAAGATGGCTACCCGCGAAGATATCATTGCCTGGATTAAGGAACATATTGATTTTTCTGAATATAAAAACAAAATGCAGGCAATGGGCGCTATCATGAAGCACTTCGGTAAGCAGGCCGATGGGAAAGTTGTCAACACCATCCTCCAACAATGGGAATAAAACTCTTTTGGAAAAACTAAAGAATTGTGAGCCGGCTCCGCCCCGGCTGGAAATTTCGTCCTTTTGTGATTAAATAATCCTTTTTGGAAAGGAATCGTCATGGTAAAGCGACCTTTTTTTAAGCTTAGATCAAGCGACATTCTGCTTATTTTTTTCCTGCTGACCTTTTTCTTTATTTCGGAACTCTGGTTATATGCAAAATCACCTGCCGTCCAGCAGAGCTCCAAAAGCTGTCTGTGGTCCATTCAAACCCAGTCGAATAAATTTTATTTATTAGGTTCGCTTCATCTTCTCAAGCAAGACGCCTATCCTTTATCAGCTGCGATCGAAAGCGCCTATAACGACAGCCAGAAGATTGTGTTTGAAACCGACATCGCAGCCATGCAGGAACCGGCGATACAGGCTATAATGCTGGAACTCGGCTTGTATCCCGAAGGGCAAAACATGCTTCAGAATCTTGATGGAGGCACCCGACAATCGCTCGAGAAGAAGATGACCGAACTCGGTTTGCCGCTAGAACAGTTCTCGCGTTTCAAACCCTGGTTTATGGCGTTGACATTGACAACCCTAGAACTTCAGAAGTTGGGCTTCAACCCCAGTTATGGTGTTGATGTCCACTTTTTTAATAAGGCAACAGATGATGGAAAGGAGATCGGCTCGCTGGAATCGGTTACGTATCAGTTAAATTTGTTCGGTAAAATGGATAAACAAGACCAAAACGCTTTTTTAAATCAAACTCTAAAAGATCTGGAGGTTGTCGACGAGCTGGCCGGTGATCTGGTAAAATTCTGGAAGACCGGCGATGCCAAGAATCTCCATGCCCTTTTATATAAAAGTTTTAAAGATTATCCGGATCTCCATGACCGCCTGCTGATTCAGCGAAATAAAAAATGGGTTAAGGAAATTGAAGGCGCAATGCGGGAAAATAAAAATGTTCTTTTTGTAGTTGGCGCCGGCCATTTGGTGGGCCCTGAAAGCGTGGTCGATTTGTTGAAGAAGAAAGGGTATCAGGTCAAACAACAATAGAGGCGGTTTCCTAACCCCTTCTAATGCCCGGTAGCTGTGTTCCTTTCTCTGTTATTTGTTCAAAAATATAAAGGACCGTTATGAAGGATATTAATTCTCAGAGCCGATGGCGTCTTAAGCTTCACGAGGTCATCTTTGAAGCCGACACAGCGGCAGGCAAATGGTTTGATGTTTTATTGATTCTGGCCATATTGATGAGTGTTGTATTGGTGATGCTCGATAGTGTCAGCACTATCAAAAACTCATACGGCCATATTTTATTGGCCGGTGAGTGGTTTTTTACGATTTTATTTACCATCGAATACGTTTTGCGATTATTAAGCGTGGGACGACCATTGGCCTATGCCACCAGTTTCTTCGGTGTTGTCGACCTTTTAGCGATTCTGCCCACCTATCTAAGCATAATAATTCCGGGAGCCCAGTATTTTCTGGTTATCCGGATACTGCGGGTTCTGCGAATTTTCCGAATTTTTAAACTGGTGCAATATGTGGGTGAGGCTCGGTTACTTACTCAGGCGTTGCGTGCCAGTCGACGCAAAATCACCGTATTTTTATTTGTCGTGTTGACGCTGGTGACCATTTTCGGTTCCTTGATCTATCTTATCGAAGATCCCAAAGACGGTTTCACCAGTATACCCAAAAGCATCTATTGGTCGATTGTTACGCTGACAACAGTCGGTTACGGAGACATATCGCCCAAGACCAACCTGGGTCAGTTGCTTTCGGCACTGATTATGATTGTCGGTTATGGTTTTATCGCCGTTCCGACTGGGATTATAACGGTAGAATTGGCGCAAGCGTTTAAACGAAAGATCTCCACCCAGGCCTGCCCGGAATGCAGCGCCGAAGGACATGACATTGACGCCAAATATTGTAAGTATTGCGGGTTCAGACTGTGAACTCTGTCGTAAAACAACATACTAGCGTGGTCTCCCTTATGTAATTTGCAAAACACGGTTTTATTTTAGGTGTCAGGTGCCATGAAGATACAGAGGACAGAGCACAGAAAACAGATGACAGACGACAAATAGCAGACTGTTTTCTGTCATCTGACTTCTGTCATCTGTCATCTGACACCTGACACCATAGACATTGTGTTGTTTAAAGAACTCAACTGCACGAAAATATACCACACGACTTTTGGAACATTTTTATGGGACATGACACTAGGCATTGGTAAAGGGATCTGTATGTTCAATATATTTTACGGGTGTAGAATTATGACAATATGTCTTATTTGCATGTCGGCATTAAATTGCGCGGCGAGCACGCCTTCAGCGAATAAACCCCATCACACCAAAAGCGGGTTTAAAAATGGCCATGTATACGAGGAAAATGAGTTCTCGGATTTTTTGAAATGGCGCCGCGAAAGAGCAAAAAAGGAGATTCCGGGTCCTGAAAGCTATAATTTCCCTTTGGCGAAAAACAATCCGGATTTCTTAAAACAAAATCGAGATAAAAACACCGCTACCTGGATCGGGCATGCCACCATCTTGTTGCAGATGGAGGGCTACAATATTCTAACGGATCCTCATTTCTCCAAACGCACGTCTCCGGTGCAGTGGGCCGGCCCGGAAAGAGTCGCTCCCTTGGGGCTGGCATTTAAAGACCTGCCGCCCATCGACATCGTTGTCATCTCACACGATCATTTTGATGCCCTAGATGAGCAAACAATTTTAAAATTACACCGACGCCCTGGAGGAGAAAAGACCCGGTTCTATGTGCCTTTGGGGCTAAAAAGCTGGTTTGCGATCCGTGATATTGACCAGGTTATCGAGATGGATTGGTGGGACCGTCATCAAGACCGAAATCTTGAAGTCATAGCTGTACCGGTCCAGCACTGGAGTAAACGCAGCATTTTTTCCAGGAATAAAACGCTTTGGGCCGGCTGGGTGATTAAGTCTGACACGTTTCGATTCATTTTCGTCGGCGATACCGGTTATGCGCCGCATTTCAAAGCAATTGGAGATAAACTGGGTCCTTTTGATCTGGCGGCCATACCGATCGGTGCCTACGAGCCCCGGTGGTTTATGGCCAAGCATCATGTGAATCCTGAAGAGGCCGTCCAGATTCATATGGACATGCAATCCAAAAAATCGGTAGCCATTCATTGGGGCACGTTTATATTAACGGATGAACCGCTGGATGAGCCGCCTAAAAGGCTATCCACCGCTTTGCGGGAAAATCAGATTCCCAAAGAAGATTTTTTAATTCTCCAGCACGGCCAAACCATCATTCTGGATTAAACCGGATAGAGGTCATTTAATTTTTAATTGGCCACAGACCCACACAGACTCACACGGATCTTATGTTCAGCCGACCCCCGCGATAAGGCTTCGCCTTCCTCGGGACAAGTTGGCTGAACATAAACTGTCATCCCGCTGCGCGGGATAAAAGTGGTTAAAATATCAACGAGAGAAGACAATCTGCCTAATTCAACACACCTTCCTCGGTTGTAAGGAACTTGTCTGTGTCTGTCTGTGTGAGTCCGTGGCTAATAAAAGGAAAGCAAAAATGAAATATTGCCCGCAATGCGGCCGGGACTTAAACCCGGCTGAAATAGAGAGCCGCCAACGGCTGTGCTGCTCATCCCAGACCTGTGATTATGTGTTTTGGGACAACCCGACGCCTGTTGTGGCGGCATTGGTGGAACGGGACGGAATTGTGGTTCTGGTTCGCAATAAGGAGTGGCCCCAGAAGATATACGGCCTGATTACCGGATTTCTTGAGAAGGGCGAAACGCTTGAAGCCGGAGTTTTAAGAGAGGTTAAAGAAGAATTGGGACTCGATGGTCAGATTGTCGATTTTATTGGCTGCTATTCGTTTTTTGAAATGAATCAGCTCCTTTTAGCATTTCACGTTCAGGTGGATGGTGAGATTGTTTTAGGAGAAGAGCTGGCCGAATTTAAAATGGTGCCCCCTGAAAAACTTCGGCCCTGGAAATTTGGTACCGGTTATGCGGTTAAAGATTGGTTGGACAAGAGGACACACACAAAGGCAGCGGGGTAAAATCCAAAGCATGCAAAGCTCTGGACAAAATGATTTGGAAAGTCTAAGCTGCAAGCTCAGTATGGGAAAGATCGCCGGTTGAATGAACGGCGTATTGATATAACCGGTTAAGACAAGAAGGGGTGGATGATGCTCTACATCGGTAAATTCCTACATATGACCAATCAGCAGGAGGCAGAAGAGTCGGAGAGAAGACATGGGGAATTCAACCTGATTGTTCAGGCTGAAAACGGCCAGGCGGCTGTTGAACGCTTTAAAGAGCGTATCCTCGATTCCAGGGAAAACAGCGATTTATTTGAAGGCGACAGTTCTATCTATTTTGTTCATCTTTTGGAGCTGGAAGAATTTCCCAGCGAACGCGCTCGATTGTTATATTACAAATCTATTGCCGGTGATCCGATTATGCCGTACATCAGTTGCTCGACACCGAACGGCGAAACGGACGGATGCCGGATTCTAAACTGGATGCAGAACAGACCGGAAATCGATGGTGAAGATGCAAACCTGTTTATGGAATTTAAAAGCTAATGCCTGCTTAAAAATACCCTAATTGATCGTAAACAAAATGAAAAACAGGGGCAACCTCGACTTTCGCTCAATTAGCGTAAGATTTTAAAGTGTTTTCTTCCGCGGGTTATTCTGATAGATCCGAATCCAGATTAACGCCATACTTCTTTATTCGCTTCCAGATGGTCACCCGGCTCACGCCCAGGGATCTGGCCGCCTCGGATTGATTGCCATTCACCGAACGCAAGACCTTTATGAGGTTATCTCTTTCATTTCAATAAAATTCTGGACAATCATGGGAATGTCTTCGGTGCGTTGCACCAGCGGTGGGCAATTCAGTGGAAATACATTGATGCGAAACAGTAGATCTTCCCGGAACAATCCCTGGGCGACCAGGTCGTCAAGATCTTTATTGGTGGCGGAAATGATTCGCACATCAATGGAAATGGGTCGATGATCACCGACCCGTTCGATTTCTTTTTCCTCCAGCACCCTCAAGAGCTTCACCTGGGTTGAAAGCGGAATATCACCGATTTCATCCAGAAAGATGGTTCCCCCGTGGGCGGCTTCGAAGCGGCCAATGCGGGTTCGATCAGCCATGAAAACCTACATCTGAATTGAATTCGTTTACAAAACAGCGCTTTTAGGTTATTGAAATGTTTTAGCTCTAATCCTCAATTCTGAGTTCAAATAGCCGCTTACATCCCTTTTCCTGGAGCAGTCACTTTTATTAAAGTCCACCTAGTTTTTTTTATTTATAATTCACTGCATGCAAAGTCTTTCAAAAGGTACGATGCAGAAAGAGGCAAACGATGGAAAAATCGATGAACGAAAACAATATCTTCAAAATCAAACTCTTAAGAAACATTTTAATTGTTTCTCTGTCAATCGTTACATTGCTGTCGCTGTATAATGTGTTTTTTATCTACCCTTCATTTACCGACCTTCTGATCGATTCTACCAAAGATGATGCCGTACGTGCTACCCGGCATTTAGCATCGACCCTTATTGCTGATCGAACTGAATTGACAAAAGATTCGTTTAATCTGAATTCAATGGTCGAGATAGAGAAGATAAAAAATGATTTCGAATTAATGAAATTGAAGGTTTTTTCAAGATCAGGCGAAACCCTTTTTTCTACTGATCCAAAAGACATCGGTAACATTAATAAAGAAAGATATTTTCAAGAAATTGTGGCAAAGGGTAAAGTGCATACCGAGGTGGTGCCCAAAGACACCGAGTCTCTTGAAGGCTGGAAAGTAACGGCAGATGTGTTGGAGACCTATGTGCCTCTGATGAGAAATGACATTTTTATAGGGGCTTTTGAGATCTACTATGACATCACCGATAGGAAAAATCAGCTTGACAATCTATTGACACATTCCACCACTATTTTACTTGCCCTGGCGATTTGTCTTTTAGTTGCCTTTATTGTAATTTTTTTCAAAGAGAGTAAAACCACTGCCGAACAGAAACGCGCTGAAGTTGCTTTGAGGGAAAGTGAGGAAAAACTGGCGGGGATTCTCAATTCGATCTCGGATATGATCATCGTGCTGGACAGAGACATGAACATCTCGTGGTCAAATCCTATTGCCCGTGAATGGCTCGGTTCAAACCCGGTCGGAAAGAAATGCTTTGAGGCTTTCGATCTTGGCGATCAGCAATGTGAAGCTTGCGACGTTCAAAAATGCTTTGAAAAAGGTTTGAATGACGAACACGAACTTGAATTAATAAGGCCTGACGGGGCCCGTATGAATCTCTGGTGTACTGCCAGCGTGGCTACCTGGTCTGAAGGTGGTGTCCCCAAATCAGTCATCGTTGTATACCGTGATATAACGGAAAAAAAGTTACTGCAGGCCGAGACGGCCAGGGCCGGCCAACTTGCTTCAATCGGAGAACTGGCTGCCGGTGTAGCGCACGAGATCAATAATCCGATTAACGGCATTATCAACTGTGCGCAGATGCTGATCGACGAAGACGATGCAACGAGTGAACGGACTGAAATTTCCAAGAGAATTATGAAGGCCGGCGACCGGATTGCCATGATCGTGCGCAACCTTTTGTCATTTGCCCGGAATAATGAAGAGGAACCCAATTTAGTCCATGTCCAGAGCATCCTATCCGATTCTTTGGATCTGACGGAGGTGCAAATTCGAAAAGACGGAATAGATTTAAGAGTTGATATACCGCCGGGCATTCCCAGGATCAAAGTGCGTGGTCATCAGATACAACAGGTTTTTTTAAACATCATCAGCAATGCCAGATATGCGCTCAACCAAGAATTTTCCCAGACACACGAAAGTAAAGTTATTGAAATTAAAGGGGATACCGTAGATGCCAATGGCAAACAATATGTGAGGCTGATTTTTTTTGATCGAGGCACCGGTATATCGGGCGACATTTTAGGTAAAATCTGTGACCCCTTCTTTTCAAATAAGCCCCTTGGTGAGGGTACAGGTCTGGGGCTAAGCATCAGCCAGGCGATAATAAAAGATCATGGGGGCAACCTTTATTTTGACAGTGTCGAAGGCGAATACACCCGTGTGATTATCGATTTGCCAGTTGCGCCGGAAAAACATGGAGAATAAATTCTATGATTTTGCTAATCGAGGATGAAGAGATTCTAAGGTTTACTTTCAAATCTTTTTTATCCAAAGAAGGTTATGAAGTCGTAAGCGCTGAAGATTATGGCTCCGCGCTGGAAATCATAACCGGAACCGACCTCGACCTGATCATTGCCGATATTATCTTGAAAGGGCATACGGGATTGGACATTCTTAAGGAGGTCAGATCAAGCGGCATGCAATGTCCGGTCATTATGATTACCGGGAAACCCAGTATTGAATCCGCTGCAGAAGCTGTGCGGCTGGGCGCCTATGATTACCTGACCAAACCGGTGGAAAAAGAGGCCCTGCTCAGGATTGCGGGACAGGCCTTGCGATACAAAGCCATTTTAGATGAGAGGGACCAAATTGAGGACGAGAAAGAAAAATTACGTTCTGACTTAGAAGCAATTTTCAGCAGCGTTCAGGAAGGGATCGTCACGGTTGATTCCCGGATGCGGGTGATGAAGGCCAATAAAGCCTTTGAACGAATATGTGGTCCGATACTGCAGGAAATTGTCGGCCGGAAATTTGATGAAATTCCAAGCCAATGCAATCCATCATGCAGCAGCGTATTAGCGGAGGCCTTGCAAACGCAAAAAGAGGTCAGAGCCGTCCGGATCGAATGCCGCCATGATGAAAGAAAGCGACAGATGGTTGTTTTGACCAGCTCTCCGCTTAAGGATAGATTCAATAATTTTAGCGGCGCTGCCCTGGTGATCCGGGACGTAACCCGGGAGAGTGATCTTGAACGTGAATTAAAGAAGCGCCGGAAATTCCAAAATATTATCGGCGAAAGCAGCAAGATGCAGCAAGTTTACGAGCTGCTGGAAGATTTAGCCGACTCAGATACTACCGCTCTGATTACCGGAGAGAGTGGCACCGGCAAAGAACTGGTTGCCAATGCCCTGCATTATAGTGGAAATCGAGCCCGCAATCCTTTTGTGAAGGTAAACTGCTCCGCTCTTGCGGATGCGTTGCTTGAAAGTGAACTCTTCGGTCATGTCAAAGGCGCATTTACCGGGGCTGTGCAAGATAAAATGGGTCGTTTTGAATTGGCGGATGGTGGCAGCATCCTGCTTGATGAAATCGGTGACATTTCGCCCAACATCCAGCTAAAGCTGCTCAGAGTCATTCAGGAAAAAGAATTTGAACGCG
>PVMK01122867.1_pt1 | contig 64004 bp, 72 predicted proteins | sample 1853481 | NCBI WGS metagenome assembly PVMK01 (sample SAMN08533507, study PRJNA380276) | Marine sediment metagenome, whole genome shotgun sequencing project.
GCAGCGGACCGCGCTTGCCACTGGTTCTGCTCGGCATAGCGAAACAGAGCGCCGGTTTGCTCCGCATCCATCCCGGCAACCGCAACGGCACGCGGCAACGTTTTCCCGAAAATCGCAGCCCCGGTGTCCGTTTCGGGGATGGATGCGGAGCAGGCCGACGCTCTGTTTCGATATGCCGAGCAGAACCAGTGGCGAGCGCGATCCGATGCCGACGTGCGTAGCCTGGCGCTGACGATATTTGATCGGGCGTTCCGGCTTAGCGATGCGCTGGTGGTGCTGGCGACCGCAGTCGCGGGGATCGGATTGTTCAATGCGCTGGTGGCTGTTCGCCTGCGCCGCGCGAGCGAGTTCCGGTTGCTGCACAGCATGGGTTTCTCGGTCGGTGAGTTTCTGCGTCTGAACCTCTGGCACGCAGGCATGCTTGGCGTGCATGCGGTGCTGGTTGCGCTGCCGCTGGGGCTGGGTATTGGCTGGCTGCTGTGTGGGGTGCTCAATCCACGCGCGTTCGGGTGGAGCATTCCGTTCAGCGTATCCGGCGCAGCGCTGGTTCTGCCGATTGGCTTGGGGCTCGTCGGCGTAATGTTGGCCGGTACGCTGCCCGCGCTACGGACAATCGTCCGAGGTGATTTCGTTGACGCGTGAATCGCAGATCGGCGTCGCGTTGACGCTGCTGCTGGTCGTTGGCTATGGATGTCAGCCGGCCGGTGACGGAGGCAGTTCCCTGGTCACCGGGTTGCGCGTCGGCGCTGTGCTTGGAGAGGGACGGATCGGGGGAGAAGAGCGGGGCGAGAGTTTTGCCCGGGCCCGAGCGCCCGCGCAACTGACATTCCCCAGAGACCACGGCCCGCATCCGCAATTTCGCAGCGAATGGTGGTACCTCACGGCGACGCTTACCGACGCCGCAGGACAGGCCTATGGCGCGCAGTTCACGCTGTTTCGTCAGGCGTTGACACCCGTGGTGCAGGCAGGCCAGAACAATCCCTGGCAGACCAATCAACTCTATCTGGGCCATCTGGCGATAACTGACGTAGCTGCGCAGACCCATCGCGAAGACCAGCGTCTTGCGCGCGCGCATCCAAAACTGGCGGGTGCGAGGGACACGCCGTTCGGCGCCTGGGTCGATGGCTGGTCGCTGGGATCCGAAGGAGAGTCGTTATTCCCGATGCGCCTTTCAGCGCAGGGCGATGGACTCGCACTCGACCTGCGATTGGGTGGGCCGGGAACCAAACCGATCGCGCTACAGGGTGCTGCGGGGTACAGCGCGAAAGGGCCGAACAGCGCCTCATATTACTATTCGCTACCGCGTGCTCCGGTCGCAGGTACTCTGCGGATTGATGATCGGCAGGTTCGCGTTACCGGGTTGGCATGGATCGACCGCGAGTGGAGCACCAGCGTGCTCAGTGACGGCATTGTTGGCTGGAACTGGTTCGGACTGCATCTGGATTCCGGGGTGGACATCATGGTGTTCAGTTTGCGACGCGCCGACGGCACGCGCGATGCGTTCGACGCGGGGACATGGATCGACGGCGATGGTAGCGTCACGCCGCTTGGGCCAGGAGATTTCGAACTGCGCCCGCGGCGTGTCTGGCGGGATGCTACAGGTCGGGGTTGGCCCGTCGAATGGGCCTTGGCCTGCGCCCGGTGCGGATCCGGGTTGGTGATCGAGGCGGCGCTGGACGACCAGCGCATGGACACCTCTATTGTCTATTGGGAAGGTCTCGTGAATGTCTCGGACCAGGACGGGAATTCGCGTGGCAACGGCTACATGGAGCTGACGGGATACTGATGAGTGATCAAAACGACGACTCGTTGCGCTGGGAACGGGTGGCAAGTCAGGCCGGTCCCGATCTGATTCTGTTCCAGACACGCTTCGACGAGATGCGCAATCCGCGCAATCAACGGGTGATGCGACGGCTGGTATTGGAATCGGTCGACTGGGTAAACGTGGTGGCACGTACCGTGGACGGTGGACTGGTCATGGTGGAACAGTTTCGCTTCGGCATCGGCGAGAACACCATCGAGACTCCGGGTGGCATGGTCGATACCGGCGAGGGATCTCTCGCCGCGGCGCAGCGCGAGTTGCTCGAAGAGACTGGTTTTGGGGGTGGCGCGTGGAGTTATCTAGGGGCAGTGGAACCGAACCCCGCGATCCACCCGCACCTGTGTCATCACTGGCTGGCCGAAGGCGTGGAGCGGATCACCGAGCCGCAGCCGGGCCAGGGCGAGGCGATTGCGGTACGCCTCATGTCTGAATCCGCAATGCGCGAAGCCATCGAAGCGGGGCGGTTAAGGCATGCCCTGGCGCTGTCTGCACTGGCCCGGGTGTACACGCTCTGGCCGTCGTTGCTGGCTACACAACGATGACGAGGCGGGACCCGACGCGACGCCGCCACACCTGCCTCGTTCGCCCCTTTTCCGAGCTGTAACGGGAGCTTTTCGCGGACCGCAAAAGATGCCAGACTGATCACTACGGTCGCTCCCGGGGATGGGTATGGCTCGGTCATGCCGGAAGCGGGAGCAGAACAGTTCGGACGGGAGCATATGAGTCACACGTTCGATGCTGGGGTGTCTAACCAGCACGCGACCTACGCCAACCTGCTGCGCGAGAATTCGGGCTCGGAAATCGGCCCGGACTTGGATGTCTCTCCTGCGAATGCGCGCGTCCTGCTGGTTGACGACAAACCAGAGCTGCTGTCGAGCTTGTCGCAGTTGATCAGTCTGCACGAGTATCCGGTGGTCGAAGCCCTCGGTGGGCAGGCCGCCTTGGATGCGTTGCAGAGCGAGGTCTTCGACGTCGTTCTGCTCGACCTGATCATGCCCGATGTCAGCGGCCATGACGTGCTGGAATGGGTGGCGGATCACAACGTGGGCGCCAAAGTGGTGGTGGTTAGCGGTGATTCGAGCTTTTCCGGCGTCAAGCACGCGTTGACTTGTGGTGCGTTCGACTTCGTCAGAAAACCCTACGAACCCACCGAGCTGCTCGCAACGCTCGAGAAAGCGCTGACCCATCGGCGCCTTGAACAGAGCCACGAGGCTGTCGCAGTTGATCAGCCTGCACGAGTATCCGGTGGTCGAAGCCCTCGGTGGGCAGGCCGCCTTGGATGCGTTGCAGAGCGAGGTCTTCGATGTCGTTCTGCTCGACCTGATCATGCCCGATGTCAGCGGCCATGACGTGCTGGAATGGGTGGCGGATCACGACGTGGGCGCCAAAGTGGTGGTGGTTAGCGGTGATTCGAGCTTTTCCGGCGTCAAGCACGCGTTGACTTGTGGTGCGTTCGATTTCGTCAGAAAACCCTACGAACCCACCGAGCTGCTCGCAACGCTCGAGAAAGCGCTGACCCATCGGCGCCTTGAACAGAGCCACGAGGCGGTGGAACAGCGTCTTCAGGAGTCCGAGGAGCGGCACCGATTTATCGTCAACAATTCTCCGGATCTGATTTACATGTTGGATCGGAATGGTTGTTTCAACTTCATCAACGATCGGATCGAGTCTCTGCTCGGTTACCAGAAAGAGGAACTGGTGGGCAAGCACTATGCCGAGCTCGTTTATGAAGAGGACCTCGACGAGGCGCAGAACCTGTTCAACGAGCGACGTACCGGCGGTCGCGCAACCCACAACGTCGAGGTGCGCCTGAAGAGCCGTTTGCCACGCGATGCGGACCGGCCGTTCCAGACCCAGAACATCTGGATGGAGCTAACGGCTCAAGGGGTGTACAGCGATCCCCACGAGCGGACCCGCGAGAATTTCATTGGCACCTACGGTACCGCTCGGGACATATCAGAGCGTAAGGAAGCCCAGCAGGTTATCAACTTCCAGGCCTATCACGACCTGCTGACGCATCTGCCGAACCGGGCCCTGCTCAAAGATCGGCTGAGCCTTGCCATAGCCCAGGCGCGGCGGAGCAAACGTCGCCTGGGCGTGATGTTCCTCGATCTCGATCGTTTCAAGCTGGTCAATGACACATTGGGTCACACCATGGGCGATCGTTTGCTGAAGGCGGTCGCCAATCGATTACAGGGATGTCTGCGGCGCGGTGACACGCTGTCGCGGTTCGGTGGCGACGAGTTCACGCTGCTGCTGCCGGAGATCCGCACGCGCGAGGACGTCGCGATGGTCGCGACCAAGATCTTCGACCGGCTGGCCACGCCGTTCGTCATCGATACCCATGAGTTGTTTGTCGGAGCAAGCATCGGAATTGCCATGTATCCGGAAGCAGGCGATACCGTGGAAGCCTTGATTCAAAGTGCCGACATTGCGATGTACGACGCCAAAAGCCGCGGCAAGAACGATTTCCAGTTCTTCTCCGAGGAGATGAACCAGAAGTTCTCCACGCGACTGTCCATGGAGCGTGAGTTACGCAACGCGCTGAGTAGCGGCGAATTGTGTGTGTTTTACCAGCCGCAGGTGCGAGTGGACGATGGCCGGATCATCGGCGTGGAAGCATTGGTTCGGTGGCGGCATCCAAAACGCGGACTGATCTCGCCTGACGAGTTCCTGCCCGTCGCGGTAGAGACCGGACTGATCACGCAGCTCGATGAGTGGGTCCAGGCACACGCATTTGCGGAGGTCGCCGACTGGCGGCGCGCGGGATACGGTGACATACGCTTGTCAGTCAACATGACAGCTCAGCAGCTCGAACAGGAAGGATTTATCGATCGGTTTCTCAGCGTCGTGGAGGCCTCGGGACTGAACCCCGAACTGATCAAGCTCGAGCTTACCGAGAACACGATCATGCAGGACATGGAGGTAACCGTCCCCAAACTTCAGCGCTTGCGCAAGTGCGGACTGTCGATTGCCATCGATGATTTTGGCACCGGCTACTCGTCACTCAGCTATCTGCAGCAGTTCCCGATCAACACGCTCAAGATAGACGGCAGCTTCGTAGGCGACATCCGCGCGGACCAGGAAGATGCGAGCATCATCAACGCGATCGTCGCGATGGCCCGCGGTTTGAATCTTGATCTGATTGCCGAAGGGGTCGAAACGAAATCGCAATTGAGCTACCTGCGCTCGCAGGGCTGCGAGGAAGTACAGGGCTTCTATTTCAGCCGGCCGGTAAAGGCCTCAGAAATGAAGCAGCTGCTGCGCAGCGAACCCTATGTCGAACTGATCGGACGCGACGCGCAACCCGTCGTTCCCGCCTAGAACGTACTCCGAGGTGAGCCGCCCCGCTGGTGGGAGCTGCTGCTGGCCGGGAGTGTCGCGCTGGCGTAGTATTGCGCGTTTTCTGCGGTGACCCCCATGACTGGATTCACCACGCGTATCGTCCATGCGGATCGGCGCGATGCGATCGAGCACGGCTCGTTGCACAAACCCATCCATGCCAACGTCGCCTATGGGTATGACGATGCCCGTGATCTCGCGGCCGTATTTCAGGGTCGACAGAAGGGCTACTCGTACGGGCGTCAGATCAACCCAACGGTCGAAGCGCTGGAAAGCAAGATCAGCCAGATGGAATCGAGCCTCTCGACCGTCTGCTTCGGTACGGGCATGGCGGCGATTGGCACAATGCTGTTCTCGCTGCTTCGGGCTGGAGATCATTTCGTTTCGTCGAGCTTCCTGTTCGGCAACACCAATAGCCTGTTCAACAGTTTTGCGGCCCATGGCGTAGACGTGAGCTTCGTCGACGCGACGCGCGTAGAAGCCGTGGCGGATGCGATTCGGCCGGAAACACGCCTGGTATTTGTTGAAACCATTGCCAATCCTCGTACCCAGGTTGCTGCGCTGGATGCGATCGGTGAGTTGTGCCTCGAGCGCGGTCTGTTGTACGTAGTCGACAACACGATGACCTCACCCTATCTGTTCCAGCCGCGCGTGGTCCGAGCCGGGCTGATCGTCAACAGCCTGACCAAATACATCGGTGGCCACGGCAACGTGCTTGGCGGGGCGATTACCGAGACGGGTGAGTTCGATTGGCAAGGGTTCGACAATATTTACGACGACTACCGCGGTGCTGATCCGGCAATGTGGGGCATCACGCAGATCAAGAAGAAGGGCTTGCGTGATTTTGGCGCAAGCCTGGGTCCGGAAGCCGCGCACCACGTGGCGGTCGGCGCGGAGACCCTCGCCTTGCGCATGGAACGACAGTGCGCCAACACCCGTACGCTGTGTGACTTTCTCGACGCACACGAGGGGGTGCGCCGGGTGTACTTTCCAGGCCTCGTCGGGCACCCCGAATACGAACTGGCCGAACGCCTGTTTCGCCATCCCGGCGCGTTGTTCAGCTTCGAGCTGGCGCCCGAGACGGACGTATTCGAGTTCCTCAACCGCCTTGAGGTCGTGGTGAAGTCGAGCAACCTCGGAGACAACCGAACGCTTGCCATTCCGGTCGCCCATACGATCTATTACGAAATGGGTGCGGAACGCCGGGCGAGCATGGGAATCGATGATTCACTTATTCGTATTTCCGTCGGCATCGAAGAGCCGGAGGATCTGCTTAACGACTTTGAACAGGCACTTGCAGGGGGTAACTGATGGGCGTTCGGCTCGAGGACAAGGTTGCGATCATCACCGGTGGCGCGGGTGGTATTGGTCGGGCGGCGGGCGCCCGGTTCGTCGCCGAGGGTGCTCGCGTGCTGCTCGCGGATGTCGATGAAAACGCGCTGGGTGAGGCGGTCGCGGCGATTGGCAGTAACCGTGTGAGTCATTGCGTGACGGATGTTACCGATCCAGAGGCCAACAGACGCATGGTCGCGATTGCCGAAGAACGATACGGCGGGGTCGATATCCTGCTGGCCAACGCGGGCACCGAGGGTCAGGTGAAGCCGATCGTCGAGTGCGATGTTGAGGTCTTCGACCGGGTCATCGCGGTCAACGTGCGCGGTGTCTGGCTGGGTTTGCAGGCGGCCATTCCCGCGCTGCAGAAGCGTGGCGGTGGCAGCCTCGTCATCACATCGTCTACGGCGGGTCTTCGAGGGGCACCCGGGATGTCGCCCTACATCACCAGCAAGCACGCGGTGATCGGCATGATGCGCTCGGCTGCGCTGGAGTGCGCGCCGCTGGGAATTCGGGTCAACACCGTCAATCCGAGCCCCGTGGAGACGCGCATGATGCGTAGCCTCGAGGAAGGCATGGCGCCAGGGGCGGCCGAGGCGGCCCATGAAATGATCAAGACGCGCATTCCGCTGCAGCGCTATGGCGAACCCGATGACATCGCCACGCTGATGCTGTTCCTGGCGAGTGACGAAAGCAGCTTCATTACCGGATCGGTCTACATGGCTGATGGAGGGATGACCGCCTGATGCGTGAAGCACTGATGACGACGGACCTCGGGCTACCCAATCGTCGCACGGGCAAGGTACGTGACATCTACGACGTTGATCTCGGCGATGAATCAGGCTTGTTGATTGTTGCCACCGACCGGATCTCGGCGTTCGACGTGGTGCTTAGCAACGGGTTACCGGGTAAAGGCATTGTGCTGACCCAGATCTCGCGCTTCTGGTTCGACTATTTTGGCGACACGTTTGACCATCATCTGTTGTCCACGGACGTCATGGACGTTCCCGGGTTGAGCGATGCAGAACGTAACGCGCTGGCCGGTCGGATCATGCTGTGTCGGAAGGCCGAGGTGGTACCGATCGAGTGCATCGCGCGCGGTTACATCACCGGTAGCGGCTGGAAGGACTATCAGCGCGACGGCAAGGTCTGCGGCATCGTGCTCCCGGAGGGGTTGCGCAACAGCGATCGGCTTGAGGCGCCGCTGTTTACACCTTCCACGAAAGCCGAATCCGGCCACGACGAGAACATCAGCTTTGCCGAGGGAGTCGCCGTGGTGGGCGAGGAACTGATGACCTGGATGGGCGAGACGACGTTGGCACTGTACTCGAAGGCACGCGAATATGCCCTGCAGCGGGGCATTATCCTGGCTGACACGAAATTCGAGTTCGGTCTGATTGATAGCCAGGACACGCCACTGCTGATCGATGAGATTTTCACGCCGGACAGTTCCCGTTTCTGGCCGGCCGATCTGTGGGCGCCGGGCGGTGAGCAGCCGAGCTTCGACAAGCAATTCGTGCGCAACTATCTCGAGACGCTGGTTGCGGATGGTGATTGGGACAAGACCTCGCCCGGACCTGCGCTGCCGGACGACGTCCTGGCAGACTCACTGGATCGGTATTGCGAAGCGTACACCCGACTGACGGGTTCCACGATCGATCTCGACGCCTATTGAGGGCGCTCCTGTTGAGAGTGTAGTGGTCTGTGCCGGCTACGCGAGATCCAGTGTTTCTTTGAAGCCCGAGGGCGCGTGCGGGCCGATGATCATCTGTTCCAGTACGCCAACGCCGGTCCGGGTACCCTGTGTATCGGTGAGTGTGGCGCTACCGAATGCCTGGATGTGCAGACTCCCTGGATCACCTGGCGCCATGTCCGCCAGTGCGAAGCTGTCGAAGCCCACCTCGAGATCGCCGTGATACAAGCCGTGTCCCCACTCCGGGTGGCCGTAACCCAGACCCTTCATGTAGAAGTGCCATTGAGGCTCGAAGTTCAGGGTTGAGATAGCGCCGGCATCGTCGGTCAGCTCAATCCGAGCGGTTGCGGCGTGTCGAGATCCTGGTACGAACGTCAGTTCGCTGCGCACCTGCGTCATCACCTGGGCTTCGTCGCCGAGCATGGCGATTACGCCGCTGGTGTTCCAGGGTTTGCCCTCGGCGTCGTCGTTCAGGTGATAGAAGGTCGCGCAGTCGTCGAAATTGAACGGAGCCCAGAGCCAGTAGAATTGGGCCGCATCGGCGTAAGGATTCTGTTGCGGGTCGCCCATGCCGACGGGTCGGATACCCCAGGATCGATCACGGGTGCCGAGCATCTGCGCCGCGTCGAACCGCTTGCCGTCCAGCTCCAACCAGCCCTGATAGGTGCCGTTCTGGGTCATTCGGGTGGAGTCCATGGACATCATGGCTCCTGCTCGGCGAGTGAAGCGAGGTTCCTCGATCGCTCCGACACGGGCATTGAAACGCAGGTCGGCTTTGATGCCGTACTCTGCGCTATCGACCAGTAGGCGCAGCACCTCCAGTGGTTCGATGACCTCAATTTCTATCGGCCCAACCTGTGTGTCGAGTCGCTCCATCGCCAACAATTTGGATGCGTGCAGATTGTGCTGAACGCCGTCGTGAACGATACAGAAGGATGCGTCCATGACGTTCAGGTGCGGATAAACCCCGAGTGCGGCGGCGAAGAACAGGCTCCCGTCCGGCAGGTATCCGTTGAAGAAATAGCGGTCGTAGAAGTTTCGGTGACTTCCCGCGTAGGCGATCGGCTCGGGCGTCTGGTGGATGGGATAGTCGTCGGCCTTTGTTAACATGTTCTAGTTCTCGCGCACGGGGCGCCTGAGATTAGCCAAGATAATGCAAACGCTCAACTCATGAGTTGGGCGGCATACAAACAGGCATGCGATCAGCCAGACGTCGTTTCTCGCTGGTTGCTGGAGCAGACCTGTGAGCTGCTCGATGACGACGACGAAGACTCTGAGATAAAGGATGTCTTGCATAGCTTGCATAAGGTGTTGCAGTCCGGTGAGCCCCTGGCAAAACCGGCGGATCACAAAGGGGGCGTGGCGACAGACATGTTCCGCATAGAGCTGGGCGCCGCTGAAATACATCGCATTTGCGATTGCGTAGCGGTCGCAGCCGCCACGCAGCGCGAGACGCGGGGGACACGCGGCCGCGGGCTCGGTGGATTCGTCGAAGCGTGGCGTGAATATGCCGCGGGAAAAGAAAACCAATGATGGACGCATAAGGAGGTTCGAGGTGAGCGAAGCAACGAAGGTCGTGATGAGTTTGATCGACGCATTCAATTCGAGAGATCTGGATGCGATCTCCGAACATTTCACGGATACGTCGGTTTATCACAACATTCCCATGGAGAAGGTGACCGGTACCGCTGCCATCCGCGAGGTATTGAACGGTTTCGTGGGCATGTCCACGGCGATCGATTGGGTGCTGGTGAACATCGCGGAAGATGCCGACGGGAAGGTCCTCACGGAACGGGTGGATCGTTTCGAGATCAATGGCAAATGGCTGGAACTGCCGGTCATGGGCACGTTCGAGGTCAGCGACGGCAAGATCCAGGCCTGGCGCGACTACTTCGACCTGAACCAGTTTCAATCGCAGCTGGCCTGATCGTGGCTCGCTATGAGGTCGAATCCGAGGTCGCCGGTAGCGTCTGGAAGGTGGAAGTCGCCCTGGGCGACACCGTTGCCGTGGGCGATGTTTTGCTGATACTCGAGTCGATGAAAATGGAGATACCACTCGAGAGCCCGGAGTCCGGACGGGTGGCTGAGCTCTGCGTAGCCCTAGAAGACAGCGTCGATGAAGGGCAGGTGCTGGTGGTGCTCGAAACCTGAACCACACCCGTCAGCGGGTCCGGCGCCGTGAGTATCATGGTCCATGGCTGCCGGAACCGTTGTTGGATCCGTCGACACCGGTCGACGTCCTACAGCTGCGCGAAGATCTGAGTTTTGGCTTTCTGCTGCTGCTGGAACGCCTGTCGCCGGCCGAGCGGGTTGTGTTCGTGCTACGAGAAGCCTTCGATTATTCGTTTTCGGAGGTCGCTGAATTACTCGATCTCAGCGTCGCCGCCGCTCGTCAACGGTTCAGCCGGGCGCGACGGCGCCCCTGATTCATGTACTACGCTCGAGCCGCAGGGCGGCCTGGTGCGACGCCGCTACATCGTCAGAAACCGCGATAAGATACGCTCCATTCTCTCGCTCTGCCGGGGTTCTGTTTGCCTCCGGGTCGTATGTCACACTGCGTGGCTGGTGCGCAATTCGGTGTTTTCAATGAGCAGTTGGGATGGCGAGCTAGAAGAGCTCAAGCGGCGGGAAATTCTGGCGCGCGCCCAAGGCGGAAAAGCGGGCATCGCGAAACAGCACGCACGCGGCCGGCTCACGATTCGCGAGCGAATTGATGCGTTTTTCGACCCCGGCAGCTTCCAGGAACACGGCAAAGCGACGGCGATCCCCGACTACGATGCCAACGATGAGCTGACTGGGTTCGTGCCAGCCAACTACGTGGTTGGCATGGGCAAGGTTGCCGGACGCAGGGTGGCGGTAGGGGGCGAGGACTTTACCTTGAAGGGCGGATCGCCCAATTCGGCTGGGCTGCGCAAGAGCATCTATGCCGAACATATGGCGATGAACTATCGCGTGCCCCTGGTGCGGATGCTCGAAGGCGGCGGCGGTAGTGTGAAAGGCTCAGGACGGCGGGGTGGAACCGTCGGTGAACCGGTGCACACGGAGCCGCGTTTCAAAGTTATTGCCGATGTGATGGCCCAGGTGCCGGTGGTGTCCGCCGCGCTCGGCGCGGTGGCGGGATTCCCAGCGGGACGCCTGGTCGCGTCGCACTTCGCGGTCATGACGCGCTATACCTCGCAGGTGCTGATCGCCGGGCCGGCGGTGGTGGAGCGAGCACTTGGGGTACGCATGACCAAGGAGGAGCTCGGTGGGGCGAAGGTGCACGCCACCAGCGGTATCGTCGACAACATCGCCGAAGACGAGTACGACGCATTCGGGCAGATTCGGCGCTTTCTCAGCTACCTGCCGGACAACGTCTGGCAACGTGCCCCGCGCGTCGACAATGATGATGCGCCGGGGCGGACCGAGGAGGAGTTGCTGTCGATCGTGCCGCGCGACTCGAATGCACCGTTCAACATGCGGCGAATCGTAGAACTGGTCATGGATCGAGACTCGATGTTCGAGATGGGCGCCTTGTATGGTCCAAGCCAGATCTGCGCGCTGGCGCGTCTGAGTGGTCAGCCGGTTGGAGTGTTGGCGAATGACTGCAATATATACGCCGGCGCGATGACCGCGGAAGCGGCGCAAAAGTACCGCCGATTCGTTGAGATGTGCGATATGTTCCACCTGCCGATCATCAATTTCGTGGATCAGCCTGGTTTCATGATCGGCCCGGAAGCCGAGCGCAACGGTACCATCCGCTACGGAATGGCCGCCGTGGCCGCGGCGGTTCAGGCGTCCATACCCTGGGCGTCGATCCAGGTGCACAAAGGCTTTGGGGTGGCCACGGCGGCGCATTACGGCAACGATGCCTACGTGTTGGCCTGGCCATCCGTCGAGTCCGGGGCGTTGCCGGTGGAGGGAGGCGTGGCAGTCGCGTTTCATCGCGAAATTGCCGCTGCCGATGACCCGGACGCGAAGCGCAGCGAGCTCGAGAATCGGCTCAAAGAAGCCCGCTCCCCCTTTCCCCGCGCCGAATCGTTCGCAGTCAACGAACTGATCGATCCACGGGAGACACGGCCTGCTTTGTGTGACTGGATCGAATGGGTTCAGCCGAAGCTGGACGATCTGACCGGGCCAGTCAGCTTCCCGATTCGGCCGTAGGCTCCCTGGCTGGGTTCGGACCTGTGGATTCCTGTAGAATCCCGCGTTCTCGAACCTGACACTGATCGGAGTAACTGGTATGAGCATCGATTTCCAGGGCAAAGTGGCCATCGTTACGGGCGCCGGCGGCGGGCTTGGGCGCTGCCATGCGCTAGAGCTGGCCAAACGAGGAGCCAAGATTGTCGTCAATGACCTGGGTGGTTCGATGGACGGGACCGGCGGTTCCTCCGATGCCGCCGTCGGCGTCGTCGATGAGATCAAAGCGGCGGGCGGCGAAGCCATTGCCAATGGCGGTTCGGTGTCGGATCTGCAAGGGGCCGCGAGTATGGTCAAGGACGCCATGGATGCCTGGGGGCGCGTGGACATTCTGATCAACAATGCGGGGATTCTGCGCGACAAGAGCTTTACCAAGATCACCGTCGAGGACTTTCAGGCAGTTCTCGAGGTGCATCTGATGGGCGCAATGTACTGCACCAAGCAAGTCTGGCCGATCATGCGTGAGCAGAACTTCGGTCGAATCGTCATGACTACCTCACCGTCCGGTTTGTACGGTAACTTCGGCCAGACCAACTATGGGGCGGCCAAGATGGCGTTGGTGGGATTTATGAACTCGCTGAAAATCGAAGGTGCCAAGAACAACATTTACACCAACGCGATTGCGCCGGTGGCGGCGACCCGGATGACCGAGGCGCTGATGCCGGAAGAAGCACTCAAGCGGCTTGGGCCTGAACTGGTGACCCCTGCGGTGATCTTTCTGTGCAGCGACGATGCGCCGAATGGCGTAATCCTGCAGGCTGCGGGTGGTAAATACTCGGTAGCCTGCATAGTCGAGAATGAAGGGATCGATCTGGGCGCCGATGCGACGGTAGAAGACATCGCGGATAACTACGACGCCATCGTGAACCTGAACGGTGCCAAGCCGCGCAACATGTTGCAACTCGCGCAGCAGTAGCGACGAAGTCGACTTGGCATGGCAGCGATAGTGTTGACCCTGGCGCTGATCGCAATTGCTTCGGGCATTGTCTGGCTGATTCTCGGTAGCAGGCTGAGCCTGCATGAGGATGCGCGTCAGAATGATGTGCTCAATCTGCTGTCGTTCGCCGGCATCCTTGCGGTGCCGATATTTCTGATCGTGTTCTTCGCGATGGAGCGCTGGTAACGGCCCAAGCGATGGAACTCGGCATCGACATCGATACCATCAAGGGGTTTCTGGACCCTGCGGAAGGCGCTCGGCTGAACGCGCTCGCGGCCGAAGTGGGCCACCTGGGGCCTTGCCTGGAAATCGGCAGCTACTGTGGCAAATCGACGGTGTATCTGGGCGAGGCATGCCGTCGGGTGGGATCGTTGCTCTATGCGCTGGATCACCACCGCGGCTCCGAAGAGCACCAGCTCGGGGAGGAGTACCACGACCCCGAGTTGTACGATGCGCGGCACGAACAGATGGATTCGTTTGGAGCCTTCCGGCAGACGGTGGACCGGGCAGGACTCAGTGATGTTGTGGTTCCTCTGGTGGCCCCGTCCGCAGTCGTTGCGCGAGGCTGGAGCACGCCATTGGCGATGGTGTTCATCGACGGTGGGCACAGCCGGGAGGCGGCGTTGACCGACTATCGCAGTTGGGCGTCACACGTCGTGCCGGGGGGAATTCTGGCGATTCACGACATCTTCGATGATCAGGACGAGGGTGGGCAGGCGCCTTACGAAATCTACCAGCTGGCGCTGGCGTCAGGGCTTTTCGAGGCGCGAGAGATGACGCGCACGCTCGGAGTACTCGAACGCCGGCGGTAGGCAGACGTTGGTGAACAGTTGATGCGCGGGCGTGTGTTGTGCCAATGCGTCGCCGGCAAGCAGCACCGCGCCGGCGGTCCACGTCGGTCGTTCCTCGGGCCACAACACCTGGTCACGCAGGGCATATCCGGTCCACCATGAGCCGTCTGCCGCGCGGTAGTCGTGCAGCCAGCTGAACACCTCGGTGGCGCGTTGGGTTTCGCCGGCGGCGGTCAGCGCCAGGGTCAACTCGCAAGTCTCTGCGACCGTCACCCAGGGTTCGTCGGCGACGCAGCGACAACCCATGCCTTTTTCGACGAATCGATTCCATTCGGCATTCAGCTGCGCTCGCGCCGCGTCACCCTCTAACACCCCCGTCAGCACGGGATAGAACCAATCCATCGAGTAACGGGACTTGCTTGGCCAGGTGCGGTCGAAGCGTTCAGGTTTGTTGCGGATGGCGTGGCCCAGTTGCTCGCGTATCAGCAACCAATCGCGGGGGTCCTTACCCAACACGACGCAGATGTTGGCCATGCATTCGAGACTCTTGTAGATCGAGCTGCAGCCGGTAACGAGCGCGTCCTTGTTGATTCCCGTGCGGGTATCCAGGGCCCAGTACACCTCGCCGTGAGGAGTCTGAAGGCCAGCGACGAATTCCATCGCCGCCCGTGCCACAGGCCACATGTCCTGGAGGAACATCGAATCCTGATTGATCAGGTAGTGGTGCCAGATTCCAGTTGCTACGTAGGCGACGAAATTGGTTTCCGCTCGCGTTCCATCCACCACCGTACCGTCCTTGTAGGCGGCCAACCACGAGCCGTCCGGACGCTGCTGATCGGCAAGCCAATAGAACGCTCGTTGCGCCTGTTGGTGACGACCGCCGATGCTCAAGCCCATGGCGGCTTCGACGTGGTCCCAGGGATCGAGGGTGCCGTCGTCGAACCACGGTATTGCGCCATCGTGATGCTGCACCGAGGCGATGTAGTCGACGGTTGCGGCGAAATACTCCTCCGGAAACAATCCCTTGGATACGTAGAGTTGGGTCACGTGAGTCCCCGGACGAAGTACATGACGATGCTCTTGCCGAACCAGGGGTTGAGCAGCTTGTCCAGCCATCGGGTCAGGCGTGGTCGGCTCATCAGGTCCCACACCAGCAGTCGATGATAGAGCCGGACCGGTGCGGCATCTTCCTTACTCCAGAACAGACACCGCAGCCACCAGTACGGAACATGCAGCGCGTGCGCACCGTGCGTGGCGTAATGGACCATATCGACTCGTTCCACGGCGCGTTTGAGTTGTTTGCGCCGGAAAATCCGAACGTGTCCACCCTCGACTTCGTGATACGCGTCCGACAGCTTCCAGCAGATCCATTCAGGTCCAAACCGGGGAACGCTGACCGCCAACAGTCCTCCGGGTTTGAGCACCCGCTGGATTTCCCCGAGCACCTGTTGGTAGTCGTGGATGTGTTCCAGTACTTCGGAACAGATGACCCGATCAAAGCTTGCCTCGGCAAACGGCAGCGTCAATCCGCTGCCGACGACGAAATCGAGGGACTTCCCCGTGGCGTTGTGGTCTTCGAAGTCGTTGAAACGACCCCGCGCGATGTCGATGTCTCGCCGTCTCAGGTCCAGGCCGATCACCTGGACATCGGCATGCAGATACGCGGTAATCGCGTGGCGACCCTCACCACAGCCCAGATCCAGCACGCGCTGGCCGGCGTTCATGGGCAGGCGGCGCAGATCCACGGTCTCCAGACTCATGCCGCTATCACCTTGGTATATAACTGCGTCATCTGCCGTGCGGCCTTCTCCCAGCTGAACGATTCGCCGATGCGTTGCATGCCGCGCCGGGCGAAGTCGTTCCGCAAATCCGGGTTGTCGAGCAGCATCGCAACACTGGCTGCGAGTGCGTGATGGTCCTTTGCCGGGACGACGACCCCAGCGTCGCCGACAACTTCCGGGAGCGCACCGCCGTCGCTGGACACCACCGGAACGCCACAAGCCATCGCTTCGCCAGCGGGCAGCCCGAACCCTTCGTACTCCGATGGCACGATTGCGATCGCCGATTGCGCGTACAGTTCGCGAATCTCGCGGGTGCTGAGCCCATGTCGAAACTGCACGGCGTTGGCCTGCCCCAGCGAGTTGATGAGACGCTCGGTGACGCCGTCTTTCTTCGGACGCCCGATCACTAACAGCGTCAATTCGGGGCGAGTCCGACGCAACTCGGCGAAGGCTCGAATCAGGTGTTGGGTTCCTTTCAACGGCTGGTCTGCACTGGCGGTCGATATCAATTGAAATGGGTTGCGGTGGATGCCGGGAGCCGGATAGAAGTCGTCGCCGTCGATGCCGTTGTGGACCACGCTCAATCGCGCCTGGTCGATGCCAAAGGCGGTGCTGATGTCTGCTCGGGAGCGCTCGCTCACGGTGACCACGTGCTTGAGCTTCCTTGCCACGCGGGTTTGCATGCCGATGAACGAATGCCAGCGACGAATCAACAGCTTTGATTGCCAGTTCGGGGCATTGGCGAGCGCGATGTCGCGGTCCCAGGTGATCGGATGATGAATTGTTGTGAGCAGTGGGTAACCCAGCCGTTGTAGCCGCAGCAGGCCGTAGGCAAGGCTCTGGTTGTCGTGCAGCACGTCGTAGTGCGGCCGATGACGTTTCAAGTACGCCACCAGACGTCGGCCAAAACTGTAGGGTTCGGCGAACCCACCCGTGAGCATTGAAAAGTATTCCGTCAGGTCGGCCAGCGAACCGACGTGGCTTGGTCGCAGCGCGGTTACGTGGTTGGAATGCTCGAACAGATTCAGGCCGGGCAGTTTGATCAGGCCAACACGAGGGTCGAGGTCAGGATACGGCTCCCCCGAAATGACATCGACCTGGTGGCCAAGCTGCACGAGGCTTTTGGACAAGTACTTCAGATAGACGCCCTGTCCGCCGCTGAACGGATTGCTGCGATAGCCCAGCATGCCGATTCGCAACGGTGCTACGCGCTCAATCCCGGGGTCTTGGATCGGGTCGTGTGTAGTCCGGGCAGCCTGGGGCGCAGTGATGTTCAGCGTCACGTCAACGTACTTGTTCTAAAGGCGCTTGGCGGCGCGGATACCATGGGAAACGCCGGTCCGCAGCAAACCTCAATTTGGCACGTCAGGCGGGCGAACGGCGGATTCTACGGATTGCGGGCGTGCTTTGGTAGCCCGAGGGAGGAGCGGTCAGGCGATCACTTGCGCGAGAAAACGACCTCGGGAGCCGCCGCATCGGAAGAGCGTCGCTGATAGTAGTTGGCGCCTTCAGTATTCAGCCGGCGCTCGGGACCGTAACTGGGCTCGCAGTGCTGCTCGCTGTAGACGTGGCTGAACAGGTTGGCGATCCACAGCTGACCTTCCGGGGTTTTGCGCAGATAGCGCAGACCCTCGGAGCTATAGGGTCTCACGCGCTCGAAGAAGAACGACGGATAGTCTGCGCGAAGCTCACCTGCATTTTCGTAGCCCAGGCGTTCGGCTTCGCCGGTCTCGCTGAACTCGACGTAGAGGCGCGACAACTTCTGAATGTACAGGGGATCGGCCATCTGGCCAATCAGGTCCGCGGCCCTCACCAGGCCGGCGAAATCGCCAACATGCTGGTAGAACGCGTCGCTGGGAACGGGAAACCGCGTCATCTCGATGTTATGAATCAGCACGCCGGCGTCCAGCGCGTGCTCAGTGGCAAAGCGTTCCTTAACGAACAGGCAACTCCGCGTCACATGGTAAGGCGCCATGTAGGCATCGGTCGCTCCGGAGGGCGGGATTGCCGTGTCACCAAACTCGTTGACGATATAGCGACCACCGCGGTCACCTTTGAGGATGCCTCGGACGAACCCTATGTCGTGATACAACATGGCCAGAAGTGCATGAATCCAATCGTCCGCACTCACGTCCCCCTGGGACATCAGTCGCCCCCAGAGGATGGACTGACCCACGTCGCTCACCATGATGGTGTGGTTTACGTCGTGGTAGGAGCAATCTGAGTTGGTGAGTGCTTCCAACGCCATGCGCGAGCTCTGCTCGAACACACTGGTCTGGTGCGATTCCGCGTTTGGATACGCCTTGGTGAAGGTCGACACCAGTTCGGCAACGAATGCGTCGATTACCGTCCGAGTCGGATTAAACATGTTCCTTCAAGACCTCATTTGGATCCCAGTCAGTGTAGGGGAGGGAACCGTGTCACAACGTGCACCGCTGCACATTTGGGGTGTTTCAAGCGACGGAATGCCCAGTGTCGCGGACCTGCGGATGATTTCGGAGGCCCAGTGACAGCTCCCCAGAACATGAATAGAATACATCTATATCCGAATTATCATTAGGCGTGCTCATGATAAATCTGGAGCTGAGGCACTTACGCACCCTGGCGGCGTTGCGGGAAACGGGAAGTCTGGTGGAGGCGGCAGAACGGGTGTTTCTCACCCAGTCGGCGTTGTCCCATCAGATTAAGGACCTCGAAGATCGGCTTGGTGGGCCGTTGTTCGTCCGCAAGACGCGGCCAGTGAGGTTTACCTCGACCGGTACCCGGCTGCTGCGCCTCGCCGACGAGGTGCTGCCGCTGGTACACGGAGCGCAGCACGACCTCGAGCGTCTTGCCGGCGGACAGTCGGGACGCCTGTTCATGGCGATCGAATGCCACAGCTGCTTTGAGTGGTTGTTGCCCGCCATCAATCGCTACAGGGAATCCTGGCCGGACGTCGAGCTGGACATTTCCAGCGGTTTCAATTTTGCGCCGCTACCGGCACTCGCACGCGGGGATCTGGATCTGGTGATCACCTCTGACCCGGTGACCTCCCTGGATCTGACCTATCACGCGTTGTTCAGTTATGAGGCACAGCTTGCGCTCAGCGTGACGCACCCGTTGTTGCAACGCGAGTGGCTCGAGCCGATCGATCTCGCCGACGAAGTGTTGATCAGCTATCCGGTGGATCGCGCCCGACTTGACGTGTTCAGCGGTTTTCTCGATCCGGCGGGCGTAGAACCGGTGCGGGTCCGGAGTGCAGAGTTGACACCGATGATGATCCAGCTGGTTGCCAGCGGCCGCGGCGTGGCCTGCCTGCCGAACTGGGCGCTGAACGAGTATCTGGAGAAAGACTACATTGCGGTTCGATCGCTTGGTGAGGAGGGGCTGTGGCCAACGCTGTACGCGGCGGTTCGAAGCGGCGAACGGGATGCGCCGTTCATTACCGGTTTCGTCGAGACGGCCATCGAGACGTGTTTCAAGACGCTGGTGGGGATTGTTCCGGCCTTCTCATCGGCGGACCGGGGGGTGGACGACTAACCGGTTATGGGACGAGCACGTGATGCGACCAGGCTTCGCTGGAGGCTATGTACAGGTCGCGCTCATGGACGCGATCGCCACTCAGCTGTAATCGCTCGATGCGGCTGGGGTTGATGCGGTAACCGGTCGCGCCGTCGGGTGCGCCCGGGTCGTCGGGGAGGGTGCTTTGCACGTCTTCATAGAGGGTCAACAGCGCGTCCCGGGAATCCAGCGCACTACTCTGCGGCACGCGGGTTTCGTAGAGCCAATCCATTACCTTCGGAATTTCGGGTCGCAGGCTCCAACTGGAGCGAATGGTTTCCGGATCGATCGCCGCCAATCTGGCGTCGAGCCGATACTGAACACCGATACTGGCTAGATAGATCAGTATGCCGACCGTCTCGCTGGCTTCGATCTGGTGGTGCTTCGGGCTGCTTGTGTTGATGAAGATGCCGAGTCCGGGATCGAGGTTTCGTAGCACCAGGACCCGCGCTTGAGGTGTGCCTTGCGGCGAGCCTCCCGGCGAGCCTTCCGGCGCACCTTGCGGCAAGATGGTTGCCAACACGCACAATGAAGCCCACGGGTCAGCACGTCGTTGGGCTTCATCCCGGTCTGCGCTCAGCAGGACGAGTGGGTCGACGATGTCCTGGGGTGCGACTGGGTGGGTCACATGTTGATGTGCGTGCCGGTGCGCGCCGGATCGCGGAGCTCTTCTGGTGCGTTTGATTGATGGCGTTTGGCGATCTGGTAGAGGAGGCCGTGGCCAGCTCCGTAGAGTGAGTCGCGGATCATCTGGTCCGGGTCGACCGCCTCTGATCGGGCCAGCAGCCGTTCGAAGGTGAACAGGAAATTGTTCGTGTGTCGGGCGCGCACTTCCGTGCCGTAGAACAGGGCTAAACGACTGGCGTCGTCACTCAGCATGAGGTGAAGCTCGAGCATTTTGCGAGTAAACACTTCGGGGTCGCTCTGGCCCATACGAGAAAACAGCGCGCTTTGCTCTTCCTGGGTCACGCTACCGTCGGCTGCCGCGCTCTGGCTTGAGATGAACAACAGACCCACGGTGGTTCCAAGCTGACGACGCACGTTCTCCGCAATCGTCAGAAACGTTTCCTGGCGCGCATGTACTTCCGACTCAGCCAGCTTTTCGGACTGGATTACCGCTTGCTCCGCGCTGCGTTCGATCTGTTGCAATTGGGAGCTCAGCGCCTCGGTGTTGCGTTCCAGTTCACGCTGCTGAATGAAGTACCCGATCACCAACCACAGGAACGCCAATGGCGCGAACGCTCCTTCGAGGAAATTACCCAGTTCGTCGGCCGGCAGCACGGTAAACGCGTTCCAGCCAACCGTGATGCGAATGTAGAAGTAACCCAGCGTCAGCCACGCCAAGGTGAGCACCAACCCGAACCAGGTGCGCCAATCGAGGCCTGACAACAGCTTCGCGAGAGTCGCAATTGGAGTTTCCTGCCTGGTGGAAACCTGCTCGGGGTTCGGATCTCGCATCGCTACGACTTTGTTCAGCTGGATGTTGGTGTCGAGGCTTCCGGTTCGTCCGGGGAGGCATCGTCGTCGCCGGCGCCGTTCAAATTGCGACGGATCTCGGCGACGTCACGCTGAATCTCGCTGACACGGAAGATTACGTCGGGTAGCTGGTCGGATATCCGCCAGATGAGATAGGCGACACCGGCCAACAGCAGGAAGGATAGAAAAGCCATCATGAGACTCCCTTGGGAGGTAACTGGTTTGAATGCGAACGATACGTATAACGGGCGGCGCTTGGCTAGTCCAGAGAGCCGGTTAATGATTTTCGCTGGGATATCTCGATCCAGTTGCCGTCGGGGTCGCGCACGAAGGAGATGTAGGCGATTTCACCCAGCCGGACCGGGGCGCGGCCCTCGATTCCACCTCGCTCCAGAATTCGGGCGTGCTCGGTAACCACGTCGAAGACCTGAAGCGTGATGTAGCGGAAACCTCGTCCCCGCATCTCGGAATTGTCGGCCTGGTCCGGGGCGGCCTCGAGCGCGAGTAGCGATTCACCGCAACTGAATCGTCGTTCATCCAGGCGTTCCAGCCCGAGCACCCGTTCGTAGAAATCAGTGTGGGCCTCGATGGAGCGCACGGCCACGGTCAGTTCCAACTGCGTTACCCGGTCCGTACCCACTGGGATAAGCGTCACCCGGTTGTTATCGGGATCGGTAAGTGGGCGGTCGGAATCGATGTCTGGTGTCGCTATCCGGAGCGATCGATAACCACTAATCGGAGTCTCAGGCAGCGGATCGCGGCTGTGGTTGATTTTCAGAATCGATTTACCCATTCGATGCCGTAGCTGGTGGACGCCGCCCCCCACCGGCAGCGTTTCGTCGAACGGCAAGCCGACTTCGTGCTGCCAGAACGGCAGCAGCGCATCGGGCTGGTTGGTGAACAGCCCGCATCGAGCGCGAGTTTTGCTAATTCCATGGTCAGGTTCCAGCTATCGAATCGAGCGTTTTCGGGGAGCGGAACACGACCAGATGGCCCGAACCCGCCGCGGTGTCAGCCCAACGCCCCGGGATGTCGATAGCGGCGATTCCAAAGGTCGGAAAGTCGTCGATCCGCGGCGTTTCCAGCAGGTTGTTGGGCAAAGTCGGTGACGCCTGGGTTATGCGCAACCATGGCGGCGCTGGCAAGGTGGTCGGGTAGTGCGCGGACAACGGCGAGCATTCTTGCCGGCGAGGCCAGGTACAAGTCGGCGCTGCATTCGAGGGCGTCGGGGGTCAGGCCGCAACCCTCCGCGAGGTAATCCGCCGTGCGTCGTGTGCGTAGCGCATCACTTGCCACAATGTGTTCAGGTGGGAGATCCTGAGCTGCGAGCCAGGCAGCCATCACGGGTCCATCCCGACGGCCGCGGTTGTTCAGATCCCGGTCATGATCACTCGCAGATGCGCCGCTCCAGGACGACTTTGCATGGCGAATGACCCAGAGACGTGGCATGAACTGCGTTCAATCCCAGATGGCGAAAAACTCTTCGAACGCCTGAAACTGACCACCGCTGGCCGACGACGGGACGATGATCGGCGTCTTTACTCCGACGTCGAACCACGCCTCGATTCCATCTCTGACTTGCGCGGCCGTACCGAACAGTGTCGTGTCGGCCAGCCACCGGTCTGACAGACAGTCGCCGATCTGGTCGGTATCACCGCGTTCCAGAGCGGCTTCGACGGCTTGCATTTCTTCTTCGTAGCCCGCCTCTTTCCAGTAATTGCGGTAATTCGGGAGCATTGCGTAGCCGCTCAACGTTCGGCGATTGACCGCTTTGGCGGCTTCGATGTCCTCACTGATGCAAGTGGGAATCATGTCGCCGATGAAAAATTCATCGCTCTGGCGAGCCGAGTCGGAGAGCACCGAAAGGGATTCGCTCATGTACGAGCGGACGCCGTTGGCGAAGACCATGCCTTGGCCTATCTCTTCCGAAAGACCGATCATCTTCTTGCGCAAGGTGGCCAGCACGATCGGCGGTAGTTCACCGGCGCGCGGCACAGCTTTCAGGCCATCGACGAAGTCGCGTGTATCGGACAGGGGCTTTCCGGCTTTGATTCCGAGGCGACTGAGCGCTGGTGCATGGCTCACGCCCACGCCAAACCGGAATCGGCCGCCGGACACCTCGTGAATGAATGACGCCGTTTGTGCGAAGTCGGTCAGCTGACGTGTGTAGATCGGCGTGATGCTGGTACCGAAGTGGATTCGCTCGGTGACCAGTGCCAGGGCCTCACACAGGGCCAGTCCGTCACCCAGGCTTGGACAATAGATTCCTGAAAAGCCGCGCGCCTCAATGTCACGGGCCAGATCCAGGGTGGCCTGGCGGCGACCCGGGACTGCGGCCAGGCTCAGCGCGGGAAGGCGCGACGTACTCATACGTTCTCTCCGATGGGTGGTTACTGGGACCGTTGATTCCTGACGAGGGTCAGACTCCCCGGTCAAGGTTGACCGAATTGGAAGCCTTCATCAAGGTATCCTGACGATGCACTCGCACGCTGTTTAGAACAATCGGTGGCGGGAAGTAAGCGTGCGCATGTGGCGGCGATGCTCGGCCAGATAGCCGTCGTTGACGAACAATTTTACCAGCGCAATTCCCGCCAGGAACCCGCCGATGTGTGCCCAGAATGCCACGCCGCCCGCTGAATTCTGCGCCAGGGCGGGCAGCCCGCCCAACAGTTGCAACACGAACCAGTAGCCCAGCATGAATACCGCGGGTACTGCCACGGTGGTCATGTAGAAGCCGAGAAAGATGAACGTGTTGACGCGTACCCGGGGAAACAGGAAGGCATAGGCGCCCATGATGCCGCCGATGGCTCCCGACGCGCCGACCATTGGGGTGATGCTCGAAGGATCGGTGAGGACCTGAGCAAGCGCCGCGCCGAGTCCGCACAACAGATAAAAAAAGGCGAATCGTATCCGCCCCATAACGTCTTCGACGTTGTCTCCGAAAACCCAGAGAAACCACATGTTGCCCAGAATGTGAAACCAACCGCCGTGCATGAACATGGAGGTAATTGCTGCACTGGGATTGCTGTTGCCATCGATGATGCACAGTAGATCGCGACTGATCTGAAAGCGGGTACCCGGTTCGGCGATGCCGAGCAGGTCTGCGGGAATCAGGCCGAATTGGCAGACCGACGCGGCCAGGGCGCGATCCGCGCCCAGCCCCTGAACGAAAATCCAGACCGCAGCGTTTATCGTAATGATCGCCACGGTTACCAGCGGAAACCGCAGCGTCTGGTTTTCGTCGCTCAATGGGAACATCTGACCAGGGCCGGTGCTGCTTGAGAAGAATCCGAGGCGCTTGTTACCCTCGCACTTCGCTAGAGCCTGACGTTGCACTCACAGAGGGTCAAGACGGGTGGCAATCCTGTTGCAGGCGCGCGGTCTTGGCCACTCGGTAGGACAGCGGGCTTTGTTCGAGGACATCGATCTTGCGATCGCGCAAGGCGATCGGATTGGTCTGGTCGGTCACAATGGCTGCGGCAAGTCGACCCTGCTCGGTCTGCTGGCGGGTGACCAGGAGCCCGATGCTGGCGAAGTGACTCGCCGCCGCGGGTTGCGGCTGGGCAGGGTGGAACAGTTTCTACCAGCCGCCGTGGCCGAACGCAGTGCGACCCAGGCAGTGGCTGCGCGGATCGATGGCGGGTTCGACTCCGCAACCGATGCGGGGATCGACTCGGACAATCAAGCCTGGCGCGTCGAGGCGCTGCTGAGCGAACTGGGTTTCAGCCAGACTGAAATGGCTTACCGTGCGGGTGACCTCAGCGGTGGTCAGCAGAACCGGGTCATGTTTGCTCGTGCCTTGATCGCGGAACCCGAACTGTTGCTCCTGGACGAGCCGACTAACCACCTCGATCTCGCCACCATCCGGGTCTTCGAAGACTACCTGCTGGGGCTCCGGATCAGCTTCGTGTTGGTGTCTCATGACAGGGCATTCCTGGATGCTGTTACCGACCACACGGTGTTCCTGCGGGATCAGCGTTTGTATCGCTTCGATCTTTCCTACAGCGCCGCGCGTCAGGCGCTGGAGGAAGCCGATGCGGCGGCCCGCCGCAGTCGCCACAGCGAAGATCGCAAGATCGATGGGTTGCGCTCCAGTGCCAAACGGTTGGCGGTGTGGGGTAGGGACTTCGACAACGAAAAACTGTCGCGTCGGGCCCGGAACATCGAACGCCGGGCCGCGCGACTGGAGAGCGAACGGACGTTCGTCAGCAGAGGGTCCGGGCTGGACCTCGAACTCGAGTTTGGGGCGAGGCGCGCCAAAGAGGTGCTGCGAATCGAATCCATGGACGTCGAGGTTGCTCAGTCGATGTTGTTTGCAGTCGAGCAACTGCTGATAAGACCTGGGGAGCGCGTCGCGCTGCTCGGGGCCAACGGTGCCGGCAAGTCGACGTTGATCCGAGCCCTGGTCGAGCACTTTCGCGGCAATGAGCTGGACGAATCAATTCGTTTCAGCCCCCAGGTGGCGCTTGGTTACTACGACCAGGAACTCGAAGAAGCGGCTGCTGAGACGAGCCTCGTCGAATTCGTCAGCCGGCGCGTCGATCGCGACGAGGGGTTGGCAAAGAATCGGCTGATTGGCGCCGGGTTTCCCTACGCTGAACATGGCAAGAACGTTCACCAGCTGAGTGGCGGCGAACGTGCCCGGGCGCTGTTCGTGGTGCTGTCGCTGACCCGACCAAACTTTCTCATTCTGGACGAACCGACCAATCACCTCGACATTGACGGTAAGGAACAGCTCGAACTGCAGCTTCTGGAAAGCGGGGCCGCGATGCTGGTCACTGCGCACGATCGCCGATTCCTCGACACGATCGCTGAACGTTACCTGTGGATCCACAACGGTGTGCTCACGGAAATCGCTGATCCGGCCGAGTTCTATCGCTCGCCCGAAGCCAGGAAAAACGAGGATGTCCGGCGGCCGTCCCGCCCCGCGGCGGTCACTGACGACGCGTTGTCGCTGATCGTTGAACTGGAAACAAAGCTCGACGAAGATCGTGCGCGCAAGCCGAAGTTTCAGAAGCCCGCCTTGCAGCTCGAATGGCAGACCCAACTGGAGGAGTTGTATCGACGAATCGAGGACGACTAGGGTTGGCGTGAAACCATGCGATTAATCGATCTCGTTGAGATCATCCCAGTCAACCCAGCGGCGCGGGTGCTTGAGCATCGTACGACGGATCCGCGGGTAGTCGACCACGTCCAGGGGGTTGCGCTCGCCGCCGACCAGATAGCAACAGTCCTCGGTGAAGCTGTTGTGGAGGTTGTGGGCAGGGGAAGGCACGGGCAGGCCGATGAAGTCGCCGGGACCGACCTCGCACTCCAGATCGCCGATCTCTGCGGTCGCTCGACCTTGCAGAATGTAGATGAACTCCTCGTCAGCCGAGTGGCTATGGAACTGCGTGCTGTCGCAACCCGGCGGTAGGCGGACGAGGTGGATGCCGATGCGCTCGAGACCCACGGCGGTGCCCAGGGTACGGGTCATACGGAGTGCGGAATCGTTGAACTGATGGACGTGGCGCTTCTCGGGGAGCGCTTTGATTTCTGCGGATTTGATGAGATTGGGTATGATCGGGCTCATTACGCGAGAATCTCATCGAGTGCTGCCAGCAGGCGCCCGGTGTGTTCGCCCGTACCGAGGCTGATCCGCAGCTTGTCATTGAGCCGCGGCGTATCGAAATGACGGACCAGTATGCCGCGTGCGCGCAGCTCGGCCATAGTGGTGCTGGCCGATATCGACGAATCCAGTGGCATGGTCGCGAGCAGGAAATTCGCCTGGGAGTGAGGCACGCCAAAACCTCGTTGCAGCAGCGCCTCGCGCAGCTCGCGTCGCTCAGCACGGATCCTGCGCCAGTTCTGCTCGGCGTACTCGATATCTTCGAACGCAGCTTGGCCGAGCTGTTGGGCGATGGCATTCACGTTGTAGCTGTCCCTGGTCTTGGTCAGCATCGGCTCAATCAGTCCGGCAGAACCGATCAGATAGCCGAAGCGCAGTCCTGCCATCGAGTAGCCTTTTGACAGGGTGCGCAGAATCAACACGTTGTCGAAGGCGCGCACCATGTTCATCGTATCGTAGCGTTGGGCTGCGTCGACGAAGTCGGCGTAGGCTTCGTCGATCAGCAGCACCCCGGCGAATTCGTTTGCGACCAGCGACAGGGTATCCACGCTCGCAAGGACCCCGCTCGGCGCGTGCGGATTGACAATGCAGGCGAGCTGAGCGCCGGCATCGTTCAGCGTCTGGGCGAAGTTTCGTGGCAGGCTCCAGTCGTCCAACAGGGGTACCGCAAGCACCGGAGCGTCCTGAATCGCAGCAAGCACCTCGTACAACGAATAGCTCGGATCGGTTGTGGCGAACGTCGAACCGGGGTCGAGAAAGGTAGTGAAGGCGAGCCGTAGCGCTTCATCGCTGCCATTGGCGACCAACAGATTGTCTACCTCCACGCCATGGCGCTCGGCGGCGAGGGCTCGAAACTGGTCTGCAGTTGGCTGCGGATAGCGGTTCAGGGTGGCGACGTCGAAGGAAGCCAGGGCAGCAGCCACCGAGGGGCTTGGTGGGTACGGATTCTCATTGGTATTCAGCTTGATGGTCTCGGGGTCCCGCGGCTGCTCGCCCCAGGTATAGCCCCGCATGTTGCGGATAATCTCCCGTTCGTAGCTCATCCAGCAGCCTCGTCCGAGGGCTTCGGCTCAGGTCCGGGGGCAGGGCCCAGCAGTTGCGCCAGCCAGCGGCTCGAAGGGCTCGCCTCGAGGGCCATCTTCGCGGTCATGGTCAAGGGGATCGAAAGCAACATCCCTACAGGACCCAGCACCCAGCCCCAGAACACCAATGACAGAAACACCACAAGTGTCGACAGGCCAAGGCCCCGACCCATGAACCGGGGTTCGATGGCGCTGCCCATCACGATGTTCAGCACCAGGAAACCGACGGCTACAAGGACAGCCGCGAATGGGCCGAGCTGGACGAGCGCGAGCAGAACCGGGGGAATCGCCGCGATGATAGAACCGATGGTTGGCACGAAGTTCAGTAAGAACGTAAGCAGGCCCCATAGCAGCGGGAAATCTACTCCCAACAAAGCCAATCCAGACGCGGCGAGAATACCGGTGATCGCGCTGATCGTGGTTTTGATCGCCATGTATCGATTGACGGTGTCACCGAAGCTGGCGAATCGATCGAAATCCCGGGCCGGTTCCGGTACCGCGCGACGCAGCTTCGTCGGAAAGCTGGAAACTTCTGCAAGGATGAAAATGACCGTCAGCAGAATGAGGAACCCGTTGCCCAGTACGGAGCCCAGACTACTCAACGCATTGCGTACCACGTCCAGGACCACGGCCGGATCGAAAAATGCCAGCAACGCGTCGGTCGACAGGTCGATGCCGAAGGTTTCGGCGTAGGGGGTCAGCCAACCAAGTAGTTCAGCGGTTATCGATGTAAGACGTTCTTTGTAGAACGGCAGCTGACCGCCGAAACCGTCGACTGATTGGGCGATCAGAGCACCGATGGCGATCAGCAACACCGCCATCGCGAGCATCACCAGGGTAATTGCCAGCGCACCTGGAACCTTGCGAAGTCGTAACCATGCGACCGGCGCCTCGGCGATCGTCGCGATGAACACTGCCAGCAGGAACGGCACCAGGATCGGCGCTGCGGATCGCATTCCGGCGATCACGATGACGAAGGCGGCCAGCACGATCATCGACCGGGATGCCGCGCCGAACCCCTGTTTCGCTGCATCGCTCATTGCAGGCGCCTGTGGGTCAGACTCGGCAGAGATCGACGTACCTCGGCGAGGACGTCCACGTCGAGGGTCGCGATCCCGACCCCATCACCCTCTGCGCTGCACTCGGCAACTATCCGACCCCAGGGATCGACGATCATCGCGTGGCCATAGGACGTGCGGCTGCGGTGGTGCTGCCCCCATTGCGCCGGTGCAAGCAGGTAACACTGAAATTCGATGGCGCGGGCGCGAAGCAATACGTGCCAATGGTCTCGCCCGGTACTGGCAGTGAACGCCGAAGGTACCGTGAGGCAGGTGGCTCCCTGGTCGACGAGGCGCCGATAGAGTTCAGGAAATCTGAGGTCGTAGCAGACGCTCAGGCCCAATGGGCCAAACGGTGTAGGGGTCACCTTGGCCGTGTCGCCGGGCAGCGTCCTGTCAGACTCCATCAGTCGCGTCCCGTCGGCGAGGTCGACGTCGAACAAGTGGATCTTCCGATAGCAGGTAACAACTTTGCCGTCTGGTTGGAGGTGGACGCAGGTGTTGTACGACTTGCCTGGGTCGCTGCTCTGCTCGTGAAAGCCCCCAAGAATCAGGTGACAATTGTGTTTGCGGGCCAACGCCTGGCAGTGGGCGAGAATGGCGCCCCCCTCGGGCAGTGGCTCGACGAGCTTGCGTTTATCCCGGTCAGGACCGATGAATGCGAATGCCTCAGGGAGCGCGACCAGTTCGGCGCCGCCGGCCGCGGCTTCTGCGGTGAGGCGATCCACGGCGGCCAGGTTGGCCGCGACGTCGGGCGTGCTGTTCATCTGCACCACCGCGGCGACTATCTGCCGATGTTCAGCCATCCGCGAGGTCCTCTTCGTCCTCTTCAGGTGCAGAGCTGAAGTCCTCTTCGGCGAGCTGGACGAGGGCTTCGTCGGTCAATCGGAAGGTGGTCCACCCGGACATCGGAACTGCGCCGAGGCGCTCATAGAAGGCGATGGATGGTGCGTTCCAATCCAGCACCGACCATTCCATGCGAGCATAGTTGCGCTTGCGCGCGATCCGCGCGAGCTCGATCAGCAGCGCTTTGCCGATGCCGAAGCCCCGGTGTTCTGGTGCTACGAACAGATCCTCCAGGTAAAGCCCCGGACGCCCGCGCCAGGTGGAAAAGTTCTGGAAAAACAGCGCGAATCCGACCGCGGTACCGTCGTGTCTGGCGATCAAGGCCTCGGCGGCCGGTCGTTCGCCAAACAGGTGTTGCTCGACATCTGCCGCGCAGACCTCCACCTCGTGTTCGAGTTTCTCGTAGATCGCCAGCGCCCGGATCAGCGTGACGATCAGCTCGCCCTCGCCAGCCTGCGCCGGTTGGATGCTGATGGTACCTGGCATGACGTCTCCGGGATCTGCGCACGGCCCTAAGTCTATCAGCCTGTCGGGGAGCTCCGTCCACAGAGCGGCTACAGATCGGGTTGTTTGCATTCCACGGAGTAGCCAATGAATTCCTCGATGGCGGGTAGGTTGAAGGCGTCGTCCTCGGAGACGAAGCTGATCGAGATGCCGGTCGCCCCGGCGCGTCCTGTTCGACCGATCCGATGAACGTAGTCCTCGGGATCCTCCGGCAGGTCGTAGTTTACGACGTGACTGACGTCGTCAACGTGAATGCCGCGACCGGCGACGTCGGTTGCCACCAGCACTCGCACTTTGCCTTGCTTGAATCGGTCGAGTGTCGTCAGGCGCTTTCGTTGGGGGACTTCGCCCGACAACATTTCGCATGACACGCCTTTGCGGCGCAGATAGTCGTGCACGTTTCGCGTCTGGTCGCGACGATTGGCGAACACCATGACTCGATCCGCCGCCTTCTGCTCCACGAGTTGGTGTAGCACCTTCGATTTCTCGTTTGCAGCCACCAGCCAGAACTTCTGTTCGACGCTGTCAACGGCAATGTTCTCTGGTTCGATCGCAACGTGGTGCGGCTGCATGGTCCACTGGTCCGCCAGTCGCATCACGTCGTCGTTGAACGTAGCGCTGAAGAACAACGTCTGGCGCTGTTTCTTGTGCGGGGTCTTGTAGACGATCCGGCGCACGTCCGGAATGAACCCCATGTCGAGCATCCGATCGGCTTCGTCGATTACCAATACTTCCACCCGGCGCAGGTCGATCACTCGCCGGTCCATGAAATCGAGCAGCCGGCCGGGCGTGGCGGCGAGAATATCTACGCCTTCGCTCAGACGCTCGCGTTGGCGATTCATATCCATACCGCCAACCACGCTCATTATGCGCGAGTCGAGATGCTTAGCCAGATCGTGCCCGTCGTGTTCGATCTGAATTGCGAGCTCACGGGTGGGCGCCAGCACCAGCGCTCGGGGCGACCCGGGCGGACTTGCACCTTGTGCAGGAAACTCGTACTGGCGGGCCAGAATGGTGATCAGAAAGGCAGCGGTCTTACCGGTGCCGGTCTGGGCCTGCCCTGTCACGTCGTAGTCCGCCAGACTGAAAGGCAACACCTCGCTCTGAATTGGCGTGCAGTACTCGAAGCCCAGATCGGCGATTGCATGCATAAGTGGTGTAGGCAGAGCAAAGTCGTGGAACCGGTTGCGACCGGGCTCCTCGGGAACCTCAAACTGACTCGAATCCCAATCCGGCATCAGCGTACGGACCTCCGTTGGTCGATTATCTGTTCGGCTGCGGCGAGCCGAACGCACAGGGTGAAAACTTCCATTGCCGCTTCGATCTCAGCTTTCTCAGGAAACGTTGGGGCGATTCGAATGTTGCGGTCCTCTGGATCGCGACCATACGGAAACGTGGCTCCGGCTGGAGTCAGTGCTACGCCCGCTTCAGTGGCGAGGTTGATGATACGCTGCGCCAACCCTGGCCGCGTGTCGACCGAGACGAAGTAGCCGCCGCGCGGCTGGGTCCAGCAGGCAATGTCCAATCCAGCTAGCTCCTGGTCGAGATGATTCTGAACCACCTCGAACTTGCCGCGAACGAGATCTGCGTGTGCCCGCATGTGCGTGTCGCGGCGCCCAGCCAGAAATCGCGCGTGACGCAGCTGATTTACCTTATCGTGGCCGACGGTCATCGCCCGTAGTCGTTCTTCGATGCGCAGCAGCAGCGGCTCGGATGCGCCGAGGAAGCCGATGCCCGCGCCGGCGAACGTTATCTTAGAGGTAGAAGCGAACATTGCCAGATGTGCGGTTGTTCCGTGGTCCTCGGCGAGCGCGAAGATGTTGGCCAGGGGTGCTGATGGAAACTCAAAATCGTGAACGGCGTAGGCATTGTCCCAGATCACCAGAAAGTTGCGGCCCGCTCGTTGGGGCAAGCCTGCAATTGCTTCGACGGTGTGTTCGGAATAGATACAGCCTGTGGGATTCGAGTATTTCGGCACGCACCAGATACCCTTGATCATCGGGTCCTGGTCGAGTAGCCGCTCGACGGCCTTCAAGTCGGGGCCGGAATCGGTCATTGGTACGCTGACCATCTCGATACCGAACTGCTCGCAGATGGTGAAGTGGCGGTCGTAACCCGGTACCGGTGCCAGCATCCGGACGGGTGCTCCGGCCCGCACAGCCTCGTCGCTCCAGCTACTGCCGGGTCCCCACAGGCCCTCGCGCAGCGCGGTCTCGATAACCAGATGGATCAGGTTCAGGCTCGAGTTGCCACCGGCAATCACCTGCTCGGGGTCGATACCGAGAATCTCGCCACCGAGGGCTCGCGCCTCCGGGATGCCTCGCAGGCCAGCTACGTCCCGGCCGCCGTAGTTGCGCGTGTCGGTTCCGTCGGATGCCCGAAAGTCGCCTGCCAGGATCCCGTCGAGCGCGTTGGACAGGTCCAGCTGGTCAGGCGCGGGCTTGCCTCGGGTAAGGTCGAGTTGCAACCCGGCGCCACGTAGCTGATCGAGTCGAGCGACCAGCTGGTCACGAATTGTTTCGAGTTCCGCGGTTGCGCAGTCGTCGAATCTGACCCGGTTCATTCGAGCACCAGAGAGTTCAGTTCAGGCATGCCGAGCATCAGATTGAGGTTCTGGACCGCTGCGCCAGATGCACCCTTGCCGAGATTGTCGAATCGGGCGGCGATCAGCGTCTGGTCCGCATCGCCAAACACCATCAGGTCCAACCGGTTGGTGTCGTTGGCATCGATCGGCGACAGCAGGCCGTCGTCCAGTGCATCGGCCGCGCCCAACGGTGCTACGTTGATGCAAGGTTCTGCCTGATACCGCTCGGCGAGCAGCGCGTGAATGTCGGCGGCGTTCGCTGGTCGTGCTAGCTGGGCGGGGTTGAGCGGCAGGTAGACCACCATGCCTTTGTAGTAGTCGCCCACAATCGGAGTAAACATCGGCGGCTTGGTCAGGCCGGAAAAGTGAGCCATTTCAGGCAGGTGCTTGTGGCTGCCGCTCAGGCTGTAACCCCGTAGGGTGCCGAGCGATGGTGCCCGATCCCGCTTCTGCTGGGCTTCGATCATGGATCGACCACCGCCGGAGTAGCCGGATACCGCGAACGTGGCGAGCTGGGCGTCAGCTGCGAGCACCCCGGCACTCACTAATGGTTTGGCGGCAATGATGAACCCGGTCGCGTAGCAGCCTGGGTTGGATACCCGCCGCGAGGCTTGGATTTGTGACCTCTGGTCCGCGCTCAGTTCCGGCAGGCCATAGGTCCAGTCAGACGCCACGCGATGGGCGGTGCTCGCGTCCAGGACCTTGGTTTTCGGGTTGTCGAGCAGGGCTACGGCTTCTACCGCGGCCTGATCGGGCAGGCACAGGATGACCAGATCGGCTTCGTTCAATAGCGTGCGGCGGGCTTTGGGGTCCTTGCGGTCGGCGTCGGCGATGCACAGCAACTCGATGTCGCAGCGACTGCTGAGACGTGCGGTGATCTCCAGGCCGGTGGTACCTGCCTGGCCGTCGATGAATACGTGCTGCACCTGGGTGCCCGTGAAAAAAAGCGAGCCATCTTAATGCACTATCGCTAGAAGCACTATCGTAAGGTTCTGAAAGCGCTGCGAATGTCTGCCACCAGCTCGTCCGGCGCCTCCAGGGCGGCGAAATGACCGCCCCGGGTAGGTTCGAACCAATTCACGAGGTTGTACTGTCGTTCGACCCAGACCCGTGGGGGCAGGTACAGCTCGCCCGGAAACATTGAAACTGACGTTGCCACGTCTACTCGTTGTGGCGCGGCAGGACCGTCGCCGTAGTGTCGGTTCTCATAATAGAGTCGTGCGGCGGAGGTGGCCGTACCGGTAAACCAGTAGACGCTGATGTTGGTCAGCATCTCGTCCCTCGTGACCGCCGATTCGAGATCGCCGTCGTGCTGCGTCCAGCCGTGGAACTTTTCAACGATCCATGCCGCCAGGCCAGCAGGGGAATCGTTGAGTGAGTAGCCAAGCGTCTGCGGTTTGCTGCCTTGAATGTGTTGATAGCCCACTTCGTTGCGCATGCGCTCACGCCGTTCGCTGAGCCGGCGGGCTTCAATGTCGGTTACGCCGGCCATGGCATCGCCGTCGGTCGGCGGACCGGAGAATACGAGATTCAGGTGAATACCGGCGACGTGATCCGGGTAGAGCGCGGCCAGCCAGGTGGTCACCGCCGAACCCCAGTCACCTCCCTGGGCGAAGTACCGCGAGTAACCCAGCGTTGCCATCAGCGTCGAGAACAGTGCGGCGCAGGCTCGCGCATGAAACCCGGGTCTGCGCGGTGCAGGGGAGAAACCGTAGCCGGGGATCGACGGGCAGATCACGTGAAAGGCATCCGCGGGTTCGCCGCCGTGGCGTTCAGGCTGGGTCAGCGGTTCGATGATCTTGACGAATTCAGTGATGGACCCTGGCCAACCATGGGTAAGCAGCAGAGGTTGCGCGTCACGATGGCTGGAACGTTGGTGAATGACATGCAGGCTGGATGGATCCAGCGGGGCTGGAGGGATGCTGCGGGTCGGATTGATCCAGGTCGACCATGAACTGATCAAAGGAATTCAGCTGCTGTTCCGCTGCCCGCCAGTCGAATTCATGGGCCCAGTACTGGCAGAGCTCGCGGAGGTAATCGACAGGTGTTCCGTAGATCCAGTCGTCGCCTACCTGGTCGGGCCACCGGGTGGCTTCCAGGCGGCGCCTGAGATCGTCGATTTCGGCATCGCCGATGTGAATCTGGAAGGGTGCCGCGGTCACCTGCCTGAGCTCCGCCAGCTATGGCGAATGCTGCCGTAGAGAATGGCCAGCGTCGCCAGGGGCACCAGCAGCGTCTTCAGCAGATAGATCACGATCAAGCTGATGACCTCGTTGATCGCGCTCTCGATCTGGCGTTGCATACGACCCAGGCGACGGTCGATGTCGAACGATTCCTTCTGCGACTCTATGAAACTGTCGAGCTGATCCAGCAGACTGCTCGAATCGACACGGGAGCTGCGTTCCCGGTCATCGGAGATTTCGATCGCGGTCTGGGTCGCCGACAGGTACTCGATGGCCACCTGTTCGCGTTCGTCGAGATACTGGCTGCCAATGAAGCTCATGGCAAAACCGGCGAGGACTACGGTGAAGCGGAACGTCAACAGCAAGGCGGTGGCACGGAGCACGAATTGGCGAACTGCAGCCGAAACGATGGATGGCTTCCAGTACAGCAATACGCTGGCGGACGCGACGAGGGTCGTGACGATGTTGAGCAGAGTGGAGGTCAGAATCTCGCCGATCAGCAGCTGCATGGCCAATGATGATGCGGCCAGCAGAACGATCCACGAGAACCTCTCGACCAGATCGTTGAGCGGATCGAGAATCTCGCCGGCAGTGAGCACAACGCCGATCCCGGCTGGTTGGAAGGCAATTTCGGTCCCCTGTGCCACCGATATGACGCCGTTCAGCGTGCGCGCCAGGGCGTAGCTGATCAGCGTCGACTCCAGAGCCTGTTCGGTCTCGATCCGTGCACGTTCGTCCAGCGATCCGGTCCACGAAAGCGCGACCAGAATCGCCAATGCGGCGCTGCCGAGAATCGATCGGGTCAGCCTTGCGGACGTCATCTGTAGCGTTCTGTTTCGATCAAACCTTCTTTATGCGGTGAGATCACGTTGGGCCTGGAACAACGAATCGAGCTTTTCATTGATGACGTTTGTGATATTGGTCAGGTCGAGGTTCGAATGCGTTTCCAGCGCCCTCAGCTTGATTCGATGCAGGTGGAGAACCGGCCAGGAGCGTTCCATGGCGCGCAGGTCACCTTTTGCGAGTACCGGCAGCAAAGGGTCATCGTCCGGGCGACTGGCCATCAGCTGGTTCATGCCCTTCTCGAATGGAATGCGACGCTTGCCGAGATTTCGATCCTTGTCCACGTTTGCCAGGTGCAAGCCAACCTCGCCGATCAGTTCACCCGGGATGATGAATAAGCCGGTCAGCGAGATCGCCTCGGCCGGGATACCGTTGAAGGTGTCGTGGAACGCACTGGGGTCGGGAAGAATGACCAGCTGGCGGTCAAGTTCCTCCGGAAAATAGATGTTGTAGTTGCTGTAGAGCTGTTGGACCGAGGGAGAGTAGACACACAGCGCGCTTTCGAACTGCATGACGAAGTCCTTGGCTGTGTCCATGTCGATGTCTTCGACATCCCAGGCAAGGTCCGGGTTTGCGGCTGGTTCAGCGGCCATTCCTATCCTTTTTCGGCGTATATCGGTATCTGGCACATTGTACGGCAGTTCGTGATCAATCATCAGCTAGGCTGAAACCCTGGATCAGTGATTCCCGTATCACCGGCTTCACGCTCGCGTAATGCGCAGTTGAGCGCGGTGGCGTCGGCTCCCCTCAGGCTGAGGATCTTTCTGACGCTTGCCAGCAGAGGTCGATCCGGCCAGCCGGCGTCTCTCATCAGATGCAGGAACTGCAAGCTACGAAGACCGTCAAACCAATCCAGGACGGCGCGCTGACGATTCGCATCGGAGCGGTTCTGAACGTCGATTCGGGCGAGTTTCTCGTTCGCGCCCATGCGCTGAAGAATCTGGTCGACCGGGTCGCTTCCCGGCGTGAAGATCGGCTCCGTAAGCCGCGCCAGCGCGCTACCCAGCTGCGCAAACAGATCCGGATGAAAACTTTCTACCCGATCAGGGTCATCCGACATGTTCGCCAATGCGCGTCCGGTGCCGAACGGCACGCGAGTGGAATGACGTGCCTCGATCCTGATCGGCGGGCAACTTGGCGTACGCACCGGGCCGAGCTTGGCCAACTTATTGAGCAGATAGAAGTCCTCACCCGCCGCCCGGCGGGGGAAGCCGCGCACTCTGGCGTAGCTGTCAGCATCAACGCACAGGGCGCTGCCGATGCTGTGAAAGGCATACCGGGAACCGGCGCGGGCCAGACCGTCCCGGTAGTAGCGCAGCTGCAGCTCATAACATTGGCCACGCTGATGCATGACCTGATCCCTGCTGGCGTGTTCGAATGGGAAGCACCAGGCTGCTGCCGGGTCATCGAGCGGTAGCTGGAAGTAGCTTGCGGGCAGCACGACATCGGCATCGGTGCAATAGATGCGCCGGTGGTGAACGAGAGCCCGATCGATCAGTGCCAGGGCGAGGTCTGCGCCAATCTTGCGGGCCAGGCCGACTCCCTGGCGTTGCGGGACGAGGGCATCGGAAACCCGGTCGATCAGCAACAGGTCGACGCCTGGTCGATATTCCACCAGCGAGGCGGTTCGTCCACGGCTGGCCCCGAGTTGCACCAGCAACTCGCGGGATCGCCGATGCGCGTTGCTGCCGGCGGCCTGGGTCGGGGTGTTGATGACACAGATCACCAGCAGATCGCATGCCGCATCGGGCAGCAGCACAGATAGCGCCTCGGCGCGTTCGTCGAACATTGGAATCACCAATACCTGGCGATAGCGCCTCGAGATCGTTTCGGCGCAGGCAATCTCAGGCTCCGCGTAACGCGCGAGGTAAGCGGCGACCTGATCCTTCATCAGTGGCGCTCAACCATGCAACGTCGGGGTCGGCGGCTGGCTTGCCATTACATCGGCTTCGCGGGCGCAAAGCACTTCGAGACGGGCCTGTACGTCGATTTCAGGATGTGCCTGGATTGCCAGGTTGAGGAACAGTTCGAAGTGCCGGCCCTCGCTCATCGTAATGGATGCGTAAAACCGTTGTTCCGGCCCGGGGTCGAGGGCCGAGGCGATCATGCCGAAGCGCTCGTGGCCGCGGCATTCGACGACAGCGGCGATCAGCAACCGATCGAGCAGATAGAAGGGCTCTTTGCGGATCAATCGGTTGAGTCCATTGATATAGTCGTCCTTCCGATCTGGACCCGGCTGCAGCCCGCGCCGGGTGAGCAATCGGACAACCTCCCGGTAGTGACTGAGCTCTTCCACCGCCAGATCTGCCATGGCGTTCAGCAGCGACGGCCGGTCCGGATAGTGAGACGCGATGCTCAATGCCATGCCGGAAGCCTTCTTCTCGCAGCTCGCATGATCCTTCAGGAATTCGTCGAACGATGCGATTACCCGGTCGAGCCATTCGCCGGGCGTCGCGCGGTGCAGATTCAGGTGCGCGTCAGACAACCGGTCAGCCACCGCGAAATGTCCTGGATCTCTTCCCTGCACACCTGGTGGCCCATGCTGTACTCGTGCCATTCGACGCGATAGTTGAGCGCGAGCAGGGCTTCGCGCGAGGTAATCGCGCGGGTAATGGGAATCATGGGGTCCATCAGGCCATGGGCCATCAGAATCGGCGTTTCAGCGTTTGCCAGGCCGAGCTCTTCGGTCAGCCGCTCGGGGTCGTGCACGTGCGTCGATAATCCCATGATCCCGGCCAACGGTTCGTCGTGACGCAGCCCCAGATGCAAGGCGATGACACCACCCTGGGAAAATCCGGCGAGGATGATGCGCTCGCTGGCAATACCCTGGGAGCGTTGTTCTTCAAGCAGTTCAGCGACCGCCGCCGCTGATTCGCGAATGTCATCTCCACCCGTCAGCGGCGAATTCGGATCCACGTCATACCAGGCTCGCATGCGCATGCCGGAATTGACGGTCACCTCGCGTTCCGGTGCGTGCGGAAACACGAAGCGCAGCGCCAGGTCTGCCGGCAGGTTGAGTTCAGGCACGATGGCTTCGAAATCACTGCCATCGGCACCAAGCCCGTGGAGCCAGATTACCGCAGCGTCCGGGGACTCGCCGGTTGTCACTTCTATACGTTCGAGATGCATTTTTTTTGCGGCAAATTGATTTAACGAGGTCAGTTCAGCAGTTGAGCCCGGCAATTTCAACAGGTGTGGACCACCTGCTCTGGTGGGCCGGGTATCGAAGCCGGCGATGCTCTGTGATAATGAGGCCTCGCCCGTCTGCCGTGTGCACTACCCTTGGAAGTTGTTGCTGACCGTCCCGCTGGCCGCAAGTTGTCGAATCTGCGACCTGCACTTGTGTTCCTGCGTCCCTATCTGCCGCAGGTGATGCTTGCGTCTGTGGCGTTGGTGGTCACTGCGTCGGTGACCTTGTCGATCGGTCAGGGAATCCGATTGCTGATCGATTCCGGGTTTACCTCGGGTACGGCAGACTTGTTGAGCGAGGCGATCTTTGTCTTCGCTGCGCTGGTTGTGGTGCTCACGATCGGGACCTATGCAAGATATTACCTGGTCTCCTGGGTTGGCGAGCGGGTCAGCGCTGACATTCGCGAAGCGGTGTTCAGCCACCTGGTTGATCTCCATCCGGGATTCTTCGAGGCAAACCTGCCAAGTGAAATCCAATCGCGGGTCACCACCGACACTACGCTGCTGCAGACGGTCATTGGGTCGTCTGTATCCATCGCGTTACGAAACGTGCTGATGTTCGTCGGCGGCGTGGCGTTGTTGGTGTACAGCAACCCGAAGCTCTCGTTGGTGGTGTTGGCCTGTGCGCCGGTGGTGATCGCGCCGGTGATTCTGTTCGGGCGGCGCGTTCGACGCCTATCCCGATCCAGCCAGGACTCTCTGGCACTGGTCGGTTCGAAGGCGGGTGAAGCCTTTCGGCAGATCAAGATCGTCCAGGCGTTCAACCATCAGGGCGCGGACAGCGCCGATTTCAGCCAGCGCGTCGATACGGCATTTCGGTTCGCGGTCATGCGTATCCGGCAGCGCGCCTGGTTGATCGCCCTGGTGATGATGCTGGTGCTCTCCGCGATCGCGACCATGTTGTGGATTGGTGGCCAGGATGTGCTTGCCGGGCGAACCAGCGGGGGGGAACTGGCGGCGTTCATTTTCTATGCGTTCATTGTCGCGGGTTCGGTGGGCGCCATCAGTGAGGTCGTCAGCGATCTGCAGCGTGCGGCAGGTGCCACCGAACGGCTGGTGGAATTGCTCGAAGCGCCTAACGAGTTGACGCAGGTCGAAGTTCCCACTGCGCTGCCTCGGGGCGCGATGCGGCGCGTCGAATTTGCCGACGTAAGCTTTCGTTATCCCTCGCGGCCGGATGCGCGGGTGCTGGACCGAGTGTCGTTTGTCGTCGAAGCTGGCGAAACCGTTGCCCTGGTAGGACCCTCGGGCGCTGGAAAAACTACGCTGTTCGAACTGATGCTCCGCTTCTACGATCCCTTGTCGGGATCAATTCTGTTGGATGGGGTGGATATCCGGCAATTGGATCTTGCACAACTGCGCGATGCCATCGGACTGGTCCCGCAGGATCCTGTTCTGTTTGCAGGCACTGTCGCGGACAATGTGCGCTATGGCCGGGCGGACGCGGCTGAGGAGGTCGTCAAGGCGGCGCTGGTGGATGCCAATGCACTGGAGTTCGTCATGGATCTTCCAGAGGCGATGGCCACCCCGCTTGGCGAGTCGGGCGTGGGTCTGTCGGGCGGGCAGCGGCAAAGATTGGCGATCGCCAGAGCTTTGGTTACGCAGCCGAGCGTACTGTTGATGGATGAAGCGACCAGCGCACTCGATGCCCTGAGTGAAGATCTCATTCGTAACACCATTGCCGCGCTTGGTGGCCGCTGCACGGTACTGATCATTGCCCATCGCTTGTCGACGGTAATACAGGCGGACCGGATCGTAGTGCTGGACGGCGGCCGACTGTTAGCCGAGGGCAGCCATGCAGATCTGCTGGAAAGCAGCCCACTGTACCGTGAATTCGCAAAGATCCAGCTTGGCGCATTCAGCGGCGATGGTGGGTCGTCCCGGGCCGGTTCCGAGAGCCTGCGGGCGGGTGCGTAGACAGTTCCCTTAAGCCGCAAAAAGCGTACACTTATCGGCCTCGTTGATACGCTGGGGGCGTTGAATTGGGACCGTTGCACGGATTTCGGATAATCGAGCTTGCAGGCATTGGCCCGGGTCCGTTCTGCGGCATGATGCTGGCAGACATGGGTGCAGAGGTCATTCGGGTGGATCGCCTGACAGCCCAGCCCCGGCGCTCCAAAGACGTGCTCGCGCGAAGTCGGAAGTCCATTGCCGTCGATCTGAAGCAGCCTGATGGCGTGCAGACCATTTTGCGGCTCTGCGAGGGAGCTGATGCGCTGTTCGAGGGCTTTCGACCAGGCGTCACTGAGCGACTTGGCATCGGCCCCGAACAATGCATGGCGCGTAACGAAAAGCTGGTATACGGGCGCATGACCGGCTGGGGCCAAAGCGGCCCGCTGGCCCAGGCGGCTGGTCACGACATCAATTACATCGCTTTGACAGGGGCCCTCCACGCGATCGGAAGAGCGGGTGAGAAACCCGTGCCGCCCCTCAATCTGGTCGGTGATTTCGGCGGTGGCGGAATGCTGCTGGCGTTCGGGTTGGTATGCGCTCTGCTGGAAGCGCAGCGGTCCGGCAAGGGCCAGGTCGTGGACGCGGCCATGGTGGACGGGGCGGCGGCCCTGATGGCGATGTTCTACTCGTTCGGGGCAGGTGGCGGCTTCACTGACCAACGCGGAACCAACCTGCTCGATGGAGGCTCACACTTTTACGACACCTACGAGACCCAGGACGGCGAACACATTTGCCTTGGCTCAATAGAACCGCAGTTTTACGCACTGCTGGTGGAGCACGCCGGGTTGGACGCGGAACGCTTCAGCGCGCAGATGGATGCGGCCCAGTGGCCCGCTTTTAAGGATGAACTGACGGCCGTGTTCAAGACCAAGACACAGGCCGAATGGTGCACCCTGATGGAAGGGACGGATGTCTGCTTTGCACCGGTACTGTCCATATTCGAGGCACCAAAGCATCCGCACAACGTGGCGCGCAATGCATTTGTAGACGTCGATGGGTTGGTTCAACCGAGCCCGGCGCCGCGTTTCAGCCGCAGCGAGACCGAGGTTCCCCGTGGCGCGCGCGCACCGGGTGAAGACTCGCCGGTAGTACTGGCCGAATTCGGATTCACCGATCAGGAGATTGGATCGCTGCAGGAAGCAGGCGTCATTCCTGCGCGCTAACGAGGAACAACCGATACGAGGTGGGACAATGAGCGTCGAATTATTGGACACGCCGAGATTTCATGGTTTCAGAGTTCGCCGACAGATCAGCGGCAAGACCTACCAGGAATACTTCTCGCTGAAGGCGAACGGGAAGCGCATTCGCGGGGCGCCACGCGCCAGGGTCAAGGGCCAGGCCGAGGCCCGCGACACTGAGCTGGCTGCCTCGCAGCGCAGCGCCAAAGATAAGGCTGCGCGCGAGGTGCACATCAGTGGTCGCGGACGAGTGCGCGGCATCCTGTTCCGCATGAAGACCGAGAAGAGCGGCACCAAGACACCGGTGTTTCAGATCGGCATCATGTCGACCCTGGAGGGCAAGATCGTCAATACGACGGTTTCGATCAACCTCCATGGCCTGACTGAAGCGTGGAAGAAGGCGGTGGACTTCTACGCGCGCCACAAGAAGATCAGTAAGCGGTCGAAGGCCTATTCCCAGTTGTTGAGGGCTAGGCCCACCAACGCGGATTTGCAGAAGTTGATTCGCGCCAGGCCGCGCCGACGCTGACGATCCGTCGATCTGATCGACAGGCGCAGACCCCCTGGGAACCCGTTGGGCCAGCGCCGCGGAGATTTTCGTGAGTTATCAAAGCGAGTACCAACGGTCGCTGGCTGACCCGCGTGGGTTCTGGGCTGACCAGGCCAGGGCCATTGAGTGGTTCGAAGCCCCAACCAAAATTCTGGACGTTGCGCCGGACGGAACAGCACGCTGGTTCCCCGACGGACGGCTGAATACTGCCTGGCTGGCGCTCGACCGTCACGTAAAGGCGGGGCGTGGCGATCAACTCGCGTTGATCTACGACTCTCCGGTGACCGACCGCATCGAGCGATACACCTTCGCAGAGCTGACTGACCGCGTGTCTAGAGTGGCAGGGGGACTCGCCGCGCTGGGCGTGGGCCATGGCGACCGGGTCGTGGTGTACATGCCGATGGTGCCCGAGGCGGCGATCGCGATGCTTGCCTGCGCGCGCATTGGTGCGATTCATTCCGTGGTGTTCGGTGGATTTGCGGCCCCGGAACTCGCCTTGCGCATTGACGACGCCAAACCCAAGGCCGTGCTGTCGGCGTCCTGTGGCATCGAGTTCAGTAGCGTCATCGAGTACAAGCCATTGCTTGATGAGGCAATCGAATTGGCGCGGCATAAGCCGGAGCACTGTGTCGTGCTGCAGCGCCCCGAGGCAGTGGCCGAGCTGGTGTCGCCTCGTGATCTGGATTGGCACGCGTTCGAGTCCGGTGCCCAACCAGTGGAGGCGGTTGCGGTTGCCGCTACCGATCCGCTGTACATCCTGTACACGTCAGGCACCACCGGAAAGCCGAAAGGTGTGGTTCGTGACCATGGCGGTCATGCGGTGGCGCTTAACTACAGCATGTCGAACATCTACGGCGTTGGGCCTGGCGATGTGTTCTGGGCGTCATCGGACGTGGGCTGGGTCGTCGGGCATTCCTACATCGTCTATGGTCCGTTGATTGCTGGTTGCACCACGATCCTGTACGAAGGAAAGCCTGTGCGCACGCCGGATGCCGGGGCGTTCTGGCGGGTTATCGAGGAACATCGGGTGAAGACGTTCTTCGTGGCGCCGACGGCCTTCAGGGCCGTGAAGAAGGAAGATCCTGAAGCAGCCTTGAAGGCTGGCTACGACATTTCTTCGCTCGAGTACCTGTTCGTTGCCGGGGAACGGTTGGATCCACCGACCTACCACTGGTTGAAGCAGATTCTCGATGTCCCGGTGATCGATCACTGGTGGCAGACGGAAACGGGGTGGCCGATCTGTGCCAATCCGGTGGGCATCGAACCCCTCGAGACTCGGCCGGGTTCTTCGGCGTTTCCGATGCCCGGATACGACCTTCGAATTCTGGATGACGACGGCGAGGAGCTCGGCGCCGATGAGGAAGGCAACGTAGTGCTCAAAGGGCCCCTCCCTCCGGGTACCTCGCCCACCGTCTGGGGCGACCACCAGCGCTATCTGGACGCTTACTGGAAACAGTTTCCGGGATTCTATCTGACCGGTGACGGTGGTTACCGGGATGCAGATGGCTATGTCTACATCATGGGGCGGATCGACGATGTCATAAACGTCGCGGGCCATCGTATGTCTACCGGCGAGCTGGAAGAGGTCCTGGCGGGCCATCCAGCGGTGGCCGAGTGCGCTGTGATCGGCATCCGGGATGAGGATCGCGGTCAGGTGCCGATCGGGCTCGTGGTCCTGAAGGATGGGGCCAACGTTACCCTCGACCGACTGCAGCTCGAATTGGTGCAGATGGTGCGCAGCTCCATTGGTGCCTTCGCCAACTTCAAGCGAGCGCTGATAGTCGCTCGGCTTCCGAAGACGCGATCGGGTAAGATTCTCCGCCAGGTGTTGCGCCGAATGATTGATGGGGAGGCGTTCCAGGTTCCGTCCACCATCGACGATCCGACCATCCTCACGGAAATCGACGAGGTGGTGAAGGCAGGATCAGGTACGGGGTAGCACGACGTCAGTGGAGACACAATGATCATCGTTCACGGCACGATTCCGCTTCTTGAGGACCAGCGCGACCGGGCGCTGGAGTTGGCGCGTACGATGGCGGAAGCCACCCGGGATGAACCGGGCTGCGTTTCCTATGACTTCTACATCGGCCTACAGGATCCCAACACGCTGATGCTGTTCCAGGAGTGGGACGATATGGACGCCCTGATGGCTCACTTCCAGACCGAGCACATGGAATCGTTCCTGCGCGAACTGCCTGAAGTGACCAATGGTGAGATCACCACGCGTCGCTACGCTGTGCAGAGTGTTGAGGCGCCGGGAGCGGGAGAGGACCGCGCGCCCAGAGTGGTTCACTAGCAGCCTGTTTTTCAACACGCTGCTAGACCCGAGACGGCTCTGCAACGTTACGGGTTGGACAATCGACTTGCGATGTCCGCAAGTCGCCGGCCGAGAGCGGTAGCAAGGCTGCGTTCATCGGCGCTGAGCTCGGTGAGGCGCTCGGCGTCACCGCCACCGGTAGCAAGACTGGCGCGATCGGCGGTCTGATCAGCGAAATGACTCGCGCCGTATGGGCTGCCGCCGGAGCGGGTGGAGAGTAGCGCCGGTTCGGTGTACGGAATCCCGGTGATCAGCATCCCGTGGTGCAGCAGGGGCACCATCATCGTCAGCAGCGTAGATTCCTGACCACCGTGCAGGCTGGCGCTGGATGTGAACACGCCAGCAGGGCGGCCGGCCAACGCTCCCGACATCCACAGGTCCGCCGTAGTGTCGAGGAAGTGTTTCAAAGGGGCGGCCATGTTGCCGAACCGGGTCGGGCTGCCCAATGCGAGCGCCGCGCATCCAGCCAGGTCATCCTTGGTGCAGTAGACCGCACCCTCGTGCGGAACGGCGGGCGCGGTGCGGTCCGTAGTTGCGCTGACCGGCGGAACGGTCCGCAGACGCGCTTCGAATGCTCCGTGATCGATGATGCCGCGGGCGACCTGTGCCGCAAGGTCGGCGGTCGTGCCGCGTCGGCTGAAGTAGAGAACCAGGACGTAGCCGGACATGGGCGAGTGGCCTGTTCAGAGAATCGCGATCACGTCTTCCGGTGGTCGGCCGAGCGCCGCTTTGCCGTTCGCCTGCACGATCGGCCGTTCAATGAGGATCGGATGGTTGGTCATCGCTTTGATCAAGTCGTCGTCGCTGGCGCCCCCCAGGTCGAGTTCAGCGTAGGTCGATTCTTTGGTGCGGGCCAGATCCCCTGCGCTCATGCCCAACTGGGCAAGTAGGGTGCGGAGTTCTTCGCCCCTCGGCGGGTGCTCAAGATAAAGAACCACGCGTGGCTCGATGCCTCGATCCTCCAGCAATGCCAGAGTCTGCCGCGATTTCGAGCAGCGCGGGTTGTGGTAGATCGTGACTTCGCTCACCGGGATGGTTCCTATAAGCTGGAATGATTGGATTGTACATGGAAGGAGGCGGCTCGATGCTGGCCCGAATCTATGCGGACGTTCGCTGGTTTCTGGAGCAGATAGTCGTGCAGTTCGTGGAGCATGGACTGCCGACCAGTGCTGCGGCACTCACCTACACCACGCTGTTCGCGGTGGTGCCGCTAATGACTGTTGGCTACGTGATACTTTCGGTGCTGCCCGCGTTCTCCGGGGTCAGTGATCAGATTCAGAGCTTCGTGTTCGAAAATTTCGTGCCGGAGAGTTCTGCCCTCATACAGGACAGGTTGAACGATTTCTCGGCTCAGGCGCGAGGATTGACGCTCGCTGGCGTCGCATTTCTCATCATCACCGCCTTCCTGATGCTGGTCACGATGGAGCAGACCTTCAATCGGATCTGGCAGGTCACCCAGCCGCGCCGGGGACTACCACGATTTCTCGTCTACTGGGGCGTGTTGACCTGCGGCCCGCCGCTGCTGGCTGGTGGCCTGCTGGTCAGTTCGTACCTGATTTCCCTGCCGCTGGTCAGTGACATCGATACATTTGGCTTGAGGGAAACCGTACTCGGATTCGTTCCCGTCATATTCAGCGTGGCAGGTTTTACCATCCTCTACTATGCGATGCCGAACTGCCACGTGCCGTTCCGACACGCGCTCATCGGTGGTTTCGTAACGATGCTGCTGTTTGAAGGCGCGAAGTGGGTGTTCACAGCAGTCGTCAGCAACTCCGGCTTGGCGTTGATTTACGGGACGTTCGCGGCGGTCCCTTTGTTTCTCACCTGGATATACCTGGTCTGGGCACTGATTCTTGCCAGTGCGATTTTCGTCAGGACCCTGGCGCTGGAACGGGGTGAAACGGAGAGTGATGGTGAGCCGCTTCTGGTGAAAGCTGCAAGGGTATTGAATCTTCTCTATCAAGCGCACATGCGCGGCGAAGCAGTCACGGACGTGGACATTACGAAGACGGTCAATCTCACCCGTGAGGAGCGCAAGCTTGTGTTTGAGGTCCTGGAGCAAATGAACCTGCTCTCGGCCACCGAACAGAAGGACTATGTCCTCGGTCGCAACCTCAAATCCGTCACCTTGTGGGACCTGTACCAGCGCCTGCCCCAGGGTCTGGAACCGGATCGCATCGTGACCACCGACGACCTCCAGAAGTTATGCGTTCCGCTCAAGGACTTCGTCGAATTCGGGCTCGATCGACTATCGAAGAACCTGGATGAGCTGTTCCAGGGACCGGCGGTTGACCGTACGTGAGCCGCGCATTCGCCTTGTTCGCGTTGCTGTTGCTGGCGAGTTGCAGTCGGGTCGACTTCGGCTACGTCGACGGTACGTCGGGTCGCTTCACAGATTGGTCGGGTCGCTGGGTGGTCATCAACTACTGGGCGGAGTGGTGTGCGCCCTGTCGCTACGAGATCCCCGAACTCAACGAACTTGCGGCTGACGCGCCAGCTGATGTGCTGGTCGTGGGTGTCAACTACGATGGCATTGTGGGTGAGAACCTTGCTCAGCTGATCGAACGTATGGGCATCGAATTCACCGTCATGCTGGTCGACCCCCAGACGCACTTCGGCTACGACCGGCCGAGCGTGCTGCCGACGACCGTGCTCATCGATCCGGATGGTCGGATCAAGGAAACGTTGGTTGGGCCCCAGACGCGAGATTCGCTTGCGGAAAGAATGAACGTTTCGGCACCGATGTAACGGGATGCCTTCAGCGTCTGCCCAGTGGCGCGCAGGCATCGAGGTTGTAGGCGAGGCATCCCGCCCGTAGCTCCGGCAGTTGATCGGCCGACTGGGTCTGCCAGCGGGAACGAAACGTGTACACCACGCGTTCAGGATACTTCAAGCGTCCGCGACTGCCGTTGTAGCGCGCCAGCGCATCGATCAGGTCGCGGTTCGCCACGTCAAGATAATGCGCCAGAATCGCGGTGCCGTACTGGACGTTGGTATCAATTTCGGTGAGGTTGTCCTGCGGGCGCCCGATTTCCGCCCGCCAGAATGGCATTACCTGCATCAAACCCTGGGCGCCGGCGCTGGAGATTGCAAAACGGTTGAACGCGCTCTCGACGTGAATGACGGCCAGTACCAGATCCGGGTCGATATGCTGTCGAGCGGCCTCGCGAAATACGCTGCTCAGGATGACCATGCGTTCGGTTTCGTCGGCCACGTAACGGGCCAGCTTGGGTTGCGAGCTCATCAACCATACTTCTGCATCGAAGTGATCGGCCTGCGCGGCTGCCGAGGCAACACTTCTCGCGAGTCGATCAATCAGTGCGGGATCCTCGGCCGGTGGCGCCGCACCACACAGTAATAGGCTCATACTGACGACGCAGAGCGCATCGCGGACTCGTCGATTACAGGTCACACGCATGCTCGTCCATTACCTGCGCTACCAATTCGTGTGTGTGGACTAATTCGCCTCGTCGGAGGCGGACACGGCCGCCAGCAGATGTTCCATGGTCTCTGCCCGGTCGATCAGAACCGTAGCAGTGTCGGCGCGATGGCGATACTCGATCTGGTCGGTTTTGAGATTGCGGTCACCAATCACCAGCCGATGCGGTATGCCGATCAGATCGGCGTCGGCGAACTTGGCCCCTGGCCGCTCGTCACGATCATCGAGTAGCACGTCCAGACCCTGCGCCAGGCACGCCTGATACAGCTCGTCGGCGACCATCCGAACCGCCTCGGATTTCGTGTAGTTCAAGCCCAGGATGTGAACCGAAAAAGGGGCGACGGACTGTGGCCAGGTGATGCCTGCGTCGTCATGACGCTGCTCGATGACTGCCGCGACCAGGCGGGTAATGCCTATTCCGTAGCAGCCCATGAAGGGACTCAGGCTGACTCCGTTCTGGTCCAGCACCTGTGCCTGCATCAACTCGGTGTAGTGGGTGCCCAGCTGGAAGATTTGCCCGACTTCGATGCCTCGCTTGAGCGACAAGATGCCATGTCCATCCGGGGATGGGTCACCTTCGACTACATTGCGTAAATCGACCACGCGCGCCGCATCAATCTGCAGATCCCGACCCCAGTTGACCCCGCTCAGGTGTACGTCGTCTTCGTTTGCGCCACAGATGAAGTCTGCTGCAGCGAAGGCGCTTCGATCGACGTAAAGCGGCAAGGTTGATGCGACCGGTCCCAGTGAGCCTGGCGCACATCCGAAAGAACCCTCGATCTCCGCATCGGTGGCAAAGCGCAGCGGCTTTTCGACGCCGTCCAGATGCCCGGCCTTCACTTCGTTCAACTCGTGGTCGCCGCGCAGCACCAACGCTATGAGTCCGTCATCGCCGGCGACGATCAGGGTCTTCAACGTCTGCGTGGTTGCGACGCTGAGGAACCTGGCGAGATCGGCTATGGTTTTGACTCCCGGCGTCGGGACGCGCTCCAGTGCGCGTGTGGGGTCTGGTCGTGGCAGCGTCGGTGCGAGCGCCTCGGCCTTCTCCACATTGGCCGCGTAGTTGGACTCGCTGGCAAACGCGATCAGGTCCTCGCCGGCGCCCGCGAGCACCTGAAACTCATGGGAGTTGCTACCGCCCATGTTTCCGGTATCCGCCAGAACGGCCCTGAAGTCCACGCCGACACGCGTCAGGATCCGATCGTACGCGCCATGCACGGCGGCGTAGGTGAGGTCGAAGGACTGCTGATCGAGGTCGAAGGAGTAGGCATCCATCATGATGAACTCTCGCGATCGCATCACGCCGAAGCGCGGTCGCCGTTCGTCCCTGAACTTGAGATTGATCTGGTAGGTGTTCAGCGGCAATTGTCGGTAGCTTTGCACCTCCGATCGAAACAGATCCGTAATTACTTCTTCGTGCGTGGGGCTCAACGTGAAATCTCGACCGTGGCGGTCGTTGACCCGAAGCATCTCCGGACCCATCAGGTCCCAACGCCCGGATTCCTTCCACAACTCACCGGGCTGTACGAACGGCAGCAATAATTCCTGGGCGCCGATTTCATTCATTTCTTCGCGGACGATGGCCTCCACCTTGCGAATGACCCGCAAGCCGAGCGGCAACCACGTATAGATTCCGGAGGCAACCTGGCGGATCAGCCCGGCGCGAAGCATCAGCTGGTGGCTGACGACAGCGGCGTCGGCCGGATCCTCCTTGAGTGTGGGAATCAGCAGCTTGGTGGCGCGCATCAATCGAACTCCTGACTGGCTGGGGTGTCCTGGGTTGTAGTGTGGCAAAAAAAAGGGCCGATTGGTGCGGCCCCTTTCTCTTCGTCCTGGCAGGCTTGGTCAGCCTGCGCGATGAATGGAGTCGGTCAACCGACCATTTCCTTGAGCCGCTTGAGCGCGGTGACCCGAACCCGGATCGACGCTGGTTTGGCCGAGATCACGATCTCTTCGCCGGTCGCAGGATTGCGGCCCATCCGCTTTTTGGTGGCCGGTCGCCTTACCGATTTGACCTTCAGCAGCCCCGGCAGCGTGAATTCACCTGCCGAACGCTTGCGAATGTGCCGTTCGATCAACGACTCTAGTTCGTCGAGTACCGCAGCGACCTGCTTGCGATTGAGGTCGGTGTTGGTAGCGATCTCATTGAGAATAGCGGTTTTGGTCATCTTCCGTTTTACGCCGGGTGCGGCCTTGGCCGGGGACGCCTTCCGGGCTGCGGGCCGTTTGGCAGCGGCCTTCTTCCTGGCCTTCGCCGCAGGACGCTTTGCAGCGGCTTTCTTCCGCGTCTTCGCTGCGGGACGCTTGGCAGCGGCCTTTTTGGCAGACGCCTTTCGAGCGGGCGCTTTCTTAGCCGCTGCCTTTTTCTTAGCGGGCGCTTTGCGTTTCGCGGGTGCCTTCTTTCTGGCCATTCGATTTCCTTTTGCGTTTGAAGAGAGCGAACTGAAGATTTGCCGATGCGGCGCGCGGTGAATTCATCCTTTAGTCGACTAGGCGAACGATTACCGCTAACTGATGGGGAGATCAGAAAACCTTCGTTTTTTGGGCTCCCCAATGAGCGCGTTTTATAGCTCATCCGCCGTATCCCCGCAAGGCACGGCCGGCGTTTTTTCAGTGTTTTTGCTACCAAATTTCATTATCCTACCGCGGCGCTGGAACAGGCTAAGGGGTTGAAACGATGCGAATCGTCCCTATGTATGTGTTCAGCGCCTCGAGATGGCGGCGGCCGCGTGTGCGGAAGTGGGCATCTGGAGGCGGTAATTGTGGTAAGCAAAGCGATAGTTGCTGCTTCAACCAGCAGCAACTAGTAGCAATCAGTAGCGATCAAGGGTGGCGACATGCCGATCTACGAGTACCAGTGTCGGGCTTGTGAACATGCGTTCGAAACGATTCAACGGATGAACGAGCCGGTGCTGACCGAGTGTCCCGATTGTGGAGAGGACCAGCTCAAGAAGTTGGTGTCTGCGGCGGCCTTTCGCCTGAAAGGTAGCGGTTGGTACGAAACCGACTTCAAATCCGGGAACCAGAAGAACGTGGTCAAGGCCGATGACAAGGGTGGCTCGGAAAGTGCCAGTCGTGACAGTAGTGACAGTAGTGACAGTAGTGCCAATAAGGCCGACAGGGCCAATAGTGACAGTAGCGCCAAATCCGACACCGCCAAAGAGACCTCGAAGCCCGCCAAATCGGGCACCGGCGATGCCAAACCGAAGGGCGACTCCAAGTCGGCTAACGGCTGAAGCGCCGGGCGTTGCGCCGGTGCGGCTAGCACCAGACCCACTCAACAATTAGGAAAATCTTGATGCGCAGTCACTACTGTGGCGAGCTGGACGCATCGCACGTCGATACCGAAGTCGAGCTGTGCGGCTGGGTCCACCGGCGCCGCGATCACGGTGGGGTGATTTTTCTTGATGTTCGGGATCACATGGGCATCGTGCAGGTTGTTTTTGATCCGGACACCGAGGAAAGTTTTGCGGCGGCCGAGAGTGTTCGTAACGAGTACGTACTGCGGATGACTGGCCGGGTACGACGCCGGGAGAAAGGCAAGGTCAATCCCGAAATGCAAACCGGTGAGATCGAAGTGCTCGGACGGGAGCTGGAGATACTCAACGCAGCGGCTACTCCCCCATTTCAGCTCGACGAGCACTCAGAGGCTGGCGAGGACGTGCGCCTTCGATACCGTTACATTGATCTGCGGCGACCGGAGATGCAGCAGCACTTGCGCAGCCGTGCGGCGATCGTCAGTCATGTTCGACGCTATCTCGAAGGTGCAGGCTATCTCGAGATCGAGACGCCGATCCTGACACGGGCGACTCCGGAGGGCGCGCGTGATTATCTGGTGCCAAGTCGCACCCATCCAGGTCAGTTCTTCGCATTGCCGCAGTCCCCGCAGGTGTTCAAACAACTGCTGATGATGTCCGGCGTGGATCGCTACTATCAGATCGCGCGCTGTTTCCGAGACGAGGACCTGCGCGCTGACCGTCAGCCGGAATTCACCCAGATCGACATCGAGGCGTCGTTCGTCCGTGAGCAGGACATCATGACGTTGACCGAGAACATGCTGGTGGCGTTGTTCAAGGACGTGCTCGGCGTCGAGTTGCCGGAATTCCCGGTCATCGGCTACGACGAAGCCATGCGACGCTACGGCAGCGACAAACCGGATCTGCGCAACCCGCTGGAACTGGTCGACGTCGCCGATCTGATGCGGGATGTGGAGTTCAAGGTGTTCAACGGTCCGGCCAACGATCCCGCTGGGCGCGTCGCTGCGCTGCGGGCGCCGGGCGGGGCGTCACTGTCGCGCAAGGTGATCGACGATTACGCGGACTTCGTCGCGCGCTACGGTGCGCGTGGTCTCGCGTACATCAAGGTCAATGATCGCAGCGCAGGTGTCGGCGGGCTGCAGTCGCCGATTCTCAAATTCCTCCCGGAGCAGGTGATCGCCGATGTGCTGGATCGCTGTGGCGCCGAAACCGGGGACGTGGTGTTTTTCGGGGCCGATCGTACGGCAGTGGTGAATGACGCGCTCGGCGCGCTTCGAATCCGGCTGGGCGAGGATCTGGGCCTGGTGGAAGACCGGTGGGCGCCGTGCTGGGTTGTGGATTGGCCGATGTTCGAAGAAGGGCGCGATGGCACCCTCGACCCCGTCCATCATCCGTTCACCTGCCCCGCTGGATCGCTCGAGGAAATGCGCAACGATCCGCTGGCAACACGTGCCAAGGCGTACGACGTCGTGCTCAACGGCCATGAAGTCGGTGGTGGATCGATTCGGATCCACGATCCGCAAACCCAACAGGCGGTGTTCGACGCGCTCGCCATGGGCCAGGAAGCGCAGGTCAAGTTCGGCTTCCTGATCGATGCCCTGGGGTATGGTTGCCCGCCTCACGGGGGCATTGCGTTGGGCGTCGATCGGCTGGTCATGGTGATGGTTGGGGCTGCGGCTATTCGCGACGTTATCGCGTTCCCGAAGACTCAGACCGCGTCCTGCCTGATGACTGCCGCGCCGAGCAGTGTCGATGCCGGTCAGCTCAAGGATCTGCACATTCGCTCAATCAGCTAGCGAAGGGGACACAGGAAATCAGCCATGGCCGGTCATTCCAAATGGGCCAACATCAAGCACCGCAAGGCCGCGCAGGACGCGAAGCGCGGCAAGCTCTGGACCAAGCTGATCCGCGAGATAACGGTCGCGGCGCGCCTGGGTGGCGGCGAAGCCGACGACAATCCACGGCTCCGTGCGGCGATCGACAAAGCGCTGGGTGCAAACATCCCGAAAGACACCATCGAGAAGGCGATCAGCCGAGGCGCGGGTGGCCAGGATGGTAGCGATGTCGAAGAATTGGTGTACGAAGGCTATGGACCGGGTGGGGTCGCTATCCTGGTGGAGGCGATGACCGACAATCGCAATCGTACCGTTGCCGAAGTGCGCCACACGTTCAGCAAGTACGGCGGCAACCTCGGTACCGATGGCTCGGTGGCCTACCTGTTTGCCAAGAAAGGGATTATCGGATTTGCGCCCGGGGTGGACGAAGAGCAACTCATGGAACTGGCGCTGGACGCCGGCGCCGAAGACATCGACAGCGAGGACGATGGCAGCATGTCGGTGATCACCGCCCCCGAAGGTTTTGCGTCGATGGTCGAAGCGTTGAACAAAGCGGGCCTCGAAGCCGAGCACGCAGACGTATCGATGGTGCCGTCTACGACCAGTGCCTGCGATCACGAGACGGCGGAACAGGTCATTCGTCTGCTTGAAGCGCTCGAAGATCTCGATGATGTCCAGGACGTTCACAGCAACGGCGACTTTCCGGACAGCGTGATGGCGGACGTCTGATCGGTAAGGTGACGCGGGTGCTTGGCATCGACCCTGGTTCACGGGCGACCGGTTACGGGGTCGTCGATGTCAGTCGTGGTGACCTCGTTTATGTTGCCAGCGGATGTATCCGAACGACCGTGGGGGAGTTCCCCGTCCGGCTCGCCGAGGTTCATCGCGGTGTCCAGCAGATCGTGGCCGACTATGCGCCGCAGGTTGCCGCCATCGAACAGGTGTTCGTCGCACGTAGCGCGGCATCGGCATTAAAACTGGGCCAGGCGCGTGGCGCGGCGCTCGTGGCGCTGGTTGGCGCCGAGCTTCCGATCTCTGAATACGCGGCACGCCGGATCAAACAGGCCGTCACCGGGACCGGTAGCGCCACCAAACAGCAGGTGCAGCATATGGTCCGATTGTTGCTCAACCTGGAGCGAGCGCCAGGTACCGATGCGGCTGATGCGCTTGCCATCGCCATCTGTCACATCAATACTCTGGGCCCGAATCTGCACGCTTAATGGCGTCTCTGCGACTGCCGCGTGTCGCTACGCGATTCCGGAATCCATACATTACATTGGATGCAAACACATCGAATGCCCATACATCGAGTGAGAGTTTCAAAGCGGTGATCGGTCGCATCCGCGGAGCGCTGCTCGCGGTCGAAGAGAGCATTGTCATCATCGACGTCAACGGGGTGGGTTACGAGGTGGAGGTTGCCGAGTCGAACTTGCTGAGAATGACCGCGGCGGGTCAGCCCATAGAGCTATATACCCATCTTTCCGTGCGTGAGGATGCCCACTCGCTGTTCGGATTTACCACGGCTGCCGAGCGCGATCTGTTTCGAACCTTGATCAAGGTAAGTGGTGTGGGGCCGAAACTGGCGCTGGCGCTGCTGTCGGGCATGCCGGTGGCAGAATTTGCCCGATGCATTCGGGACAGCGACTTTGCGCGTCTGGTCAAACTGCCGGGCGTAGGCAAAAAAACCGCGGAGCGGCTCGTCGTTGAACTCAAGGATAGAATCGAGCAGTGGGTATTGGACGGCTTGGCCGCCGGCTCAGCGGCTGTACCTGGCAGGCGTGAGTTGGAGGAAGCCAGGGGCGCCCTGCTGGCGCTGGGCTATCGCGCGTCGGAGGCGGACCGGGCGCTGCAGGGCGATTTCGAACCGGGGACGCCGACCGCGGAGCTGATCCGCCTGGCGCTGCGCCGGATGTCGATTCAGGAGGCGTGATGACGTCGGGCGGGGTGGCTGGATGAGCGTGGAGCCGGATCGACTCGTGTCGGGACGTACCGACCCGGATGACGTGGCGCTGGACCATGCGTTGCGGCCGACCACCCTGGACGGTTACATCGGGCAGGAAGCGGTCAAGGAGCAGATGGGGATCTTCATTGAAGCAGCCCGGCGGCGTTCGGAGCCGCTTGATCATACGTTGATCTTCGGGCCGCCCGGACTGGGTAAAACCACCCTCGCTCATATCATTGCACACGAGATGGGCGCTTCGATCCGCTCCACGTCGGGCCCGGTACTGGAACGGGCGGGTGATCTCGCCGCATTGCTCACTAACCTCGAGCCTGGCGACGTGTTGTTTGTCGACGAGATCCATCGTTTGAGTCCCGTGGTGGAGGAGATTCTGTATCCCGCGATGGAAGACTTTCAGCTGGACATCATGATTGGAGAAGGCCCTGCAGCGCGGTCGATCAAGCTCGATCTGCCCCGGTTCACCCTGGTCGGTGCGACCACCCGCGCGGGTCTGCTCACGTCGCCGTTGCGGGATCGGTTCGGCATCGTGGAACGCCTCGAGTTCTATACCGAAGACGAGCTGACCCGGATCGTGGTTGGTTCGGGTGACAAGCTTGCAGTCGACGTCGATCCGGCTGGCGCACGCGAGGTTGCCCGCAGGTCGCGTGGCACGCCGCGCGTTGCCAACCGCCTGTTGCGACGGGTGCGCGACTATGCCGAAGTGCGCGGTGACGGTTGTGTCACCGCTGACACGGCGGACGCCGGTCTGAACATGCTGAAAGTGGATCGCGAGGGCTTAGACGCAATGGACAGAAGGGTGCTGCTCACCATCCTGGAGAAATTTTCAGGCGGCCCCGTTGGGCTCGATTCGCTTGCGGCGGCCATCAGCGAGGAACGGGACACCATCGAAGACGTGGTCGAACCGTACCTGATTCAACAGGGATTCATGATGCGCACGTCGCGTGGCCGGGTAGTAACAAACAAGACTTACCAGCATTTCGGCTTGCGGGCTCCGAACCCCGACCCGCAGCCGCAACAACCGCTGGAACTCAAGTAAAAAGGAAAAGTTTTTGACCGAACCGCTGTCTGTCTATCAATTGGTCGCCAACGCCAGCCTGTTGGTGCAACTGGTGATGCTGGTGCTGGTGGCCGCCTCACTGACATCCTGGGTGATGATCTTTCAGCGATTCTTCGCGTTGCGGCGCGTGCGCCAGTCGATCGAAAGCTTCGAGGAGTATTTCTGGTCTGGAATCGATCTGCGTCAGTTGTACAACGAACTGGAACAAAGCGAGCACGAACTCACCGGCATCGAGACCGTGTTCGTATCCGGTTTCAAGGAGTACACGCGGTTGTCTGAAGAAGCAAACGCCGACGCGGATGCGGTCATGCTGGGCGTGCAGCGTGCTACGCGGGTCGCCATCACCCGCGAAGAGGAAGAGCTGGAAATGCACCTGCCGTTTCTTGCAACGGTTGGGTCGACCAGTCCCTACGTCGGTTTGTTCGGCACGGTGTGGGGCATCATGAACTCGTTTCGTAGCCTGGCCAACATGACGCAGGCGACGCTGGCGTCGGTCGCACCGGGTATCTCGGAGGCTCTGATCGCAACGGCGATGGGTTTGTTTGCCGCGATTCCGGCGGTCATCGGTTACAACCGATTTTCGGCTCGCGTCGAAATAATGATGAACCGCTACCACACCTTTGCCGAGGAGTTCAGCAGCATCCTCTATCGTGCGTCGCACGCGAAAAAGTGAGGAGCGCTAGGCAATGATGAGCGGACGACCTACGCGCCGTCGGCCAATGTCGGAGATAAACGTCGTTCCCTATATCGACGTAATGCTGGTATTGCTGGTTATCTTCATGGTGACGGCGCCCATCCTCACTCAGGGTGTGCTGGTGGATCTGCCCAAAGCACCCTCCGAACCCATTGCCGAGAACCAGGACGATCCTCTGGTGGTCAGCATGCGCGCTGACGGTGCGCTGTTCATGAACATCGGGATTCGGCGCAACGAGGATAAGGGGACCCGGGTCACCATATTTTCGTTGGAGGAGCAGGCCGGTAAGATCATCCGCTCCCGGCCCGACATTGCAGTGTATGTGCGCGCCGACCACGCGCTGGAATATGGCCAGGTGGTGGCGCTGATGACCGCTCTGCAAAGGGCTGGTGCGGCGAGGGTCGGGTTGATCACCGAACCGCCCGATCTGGCAGGCGACGCTTGATCGCGATGCGCGATTATGGCGTGTCGCTGCTGCTCGCGCTGGGGGTACACGGGCTGGTCGCGGCATCTCTGTGGATTGGCTGGGAGCCCGACGTCGAGTCAAGTATCGTCGTAAAGCCCCAGTTGGTGATTGCCGAACTGATCGTGCTGCAACCACCCAAACCAAAGCCACGCCCCCGCGCGCAACCGAAACCGGCCCCGGTAGCGAAACCGGAGCCCAGAGTCGAACCGAAGCCCGAACCGAAGCCGCAACCGCAAGAGGATCGGCAGGCCAGCGAGCGCGCCGCGCAACTCGCCGCCGAGCGCGCCCGACAAGCCGCGGATGCCCACCGCCAACAGCGGCTGACGGAACTCGCCAGTTCTTCCTTCGATCTTGCGCTGGCGGAGGAGTCCGAGGTGCTTTCCGGGGACGAACAGGAAATCGCGGCTCGGTCGTTCGCACAGGGCATCTATCAATTGATTGTTGCGAACTGGTCGCGACCACCGAGCGCCCGCAACGGCATGCAGGCGCGGTTGATCGTAGAACTGATCCCAACTGGAGATGTTGTGTCGGTGACAGTAGTGCAGAGCAGCGGTAGTGAAGCTTTCGACCGTTCGGCTGAGCAAGCCGTCCGCAAGGTGGGTAAGTTCGATGTACCAACCGAAACGGCGCTGTTCGAACAGTATTTCCGTCGCCTTCCCGTCCTGTTTCGTCCAGAGGATCTATTACGTTGAAGTTGTTGAACTGGCTGGTTTACCCCGCAATCGCGCTGCTGATGCTGCTCTGGGGGGTCCCGGCTCACGCCCAGATTACCATCGAGATCGATCGCGGCTACGACAATCCAAAGCGCATCGCCGTGGTCCCGTTTGGCCTCAGCGCGACGCTGCGGGGCGTCGAGGACGTGGCCGACATCGTGTCCTTCGACCTGGCGAGGAGCGGGCAGTTCGCGCCGCTCGATCCGGACAACATGCTCAGCCAACCAACCCAGTCCAAGGAGGTCTACTTTCGTGATTGGCGGATTCTGAAGGCGGAATACCTGCTGATTGGCACTACTCAACTGGAGTACAGCGGTCAGGTGACCATCAGCTACACGCTCTATGACGTATTCAACGAGCGCGTCCTGCTGAAGGAAAAGCTTAGCGCCGCGCCGTCGGCCATTCGCGACCAGGCGCACCTCGTGGCCGATGCGGTGTACGAGAAACTCACCGGGGTGCGCGGGGCATTCTCCACCAAGATTGTGTACGTGCTTGCCAACGATGTTGGAACCAGCAGGCCGCGATTTCGACTGCAGCTGGCCGATGCAGATGGTGCGCGCCCACGTACGTTGTTTGATTCCAAGGAACCGATCCTGTCCGTGACCTGGGCCCCGGACGGAAAACGGGTGGCATACGTTTCGTTTGAGCGTGGCAAAGCTTCGATATTCAGCCACGATCTGGAGTCTGGGGCACGGCAGCTGGTTACCGATTTCCCGGGCCTCAACAGCGCGCCGGTCTATTCTCCCGACGGTCGGCAGATGGCGCTGGTGTTGTCCAGGGACGGCAACCCCGAAATCTACACCTTGGACATCGCGGCACGGCAGTTACGGCGGGTGACGCGCCATCACGCGATCGATACGGAACCGAGTTGGACACCCGACGGATCCGGGCTGGTGTTCACCTCAGACCGCGGCGGAAAACCGCAGATCTATCGGGTCGATCTCGCCAGCGGGCTCACCGAACGCATCACCTTTGAAGGTGATTACAATGCGCGCCCACGACTACTGCCCGATGGCAAACACATGGTGTTCGTTCACCGTCGCCAGGGACGGTTTCATGTTGCGCTGCTGGAGCTGGAAAAGGACCGGCTGCGAGTTCTCACGGAGACCAACCTGGACGAGTCGCCATCGATTGCGCCGAACGGAACCATGCTAATTTATGCGACTCAGGCACGGGGCCAGGGTATACTGGCGGTCGTCTCCATAGACGGCCGAGTGAAGTATCGGTTGCCATCATCGGCGGGGGATGTAAGGGAGCCCGCATGGTCTCCCTTCATGAATGGAGCGCCAGATGGAACCCCCTGAAGGCCTGGTCCGTAACCTCTAATACTGCAAAGCTCTTATACTTTACAGACAGATAGCACAGAAAAATTGCACAGAAGAGTTGCATAAAAAAATGCACAGAAAGACTGCACAGGAGAACAACATGCATAAGCTATGGCTACGCAATGTCTTTATCGGCGTACTGGCTGGTCTGATTCTTACCGGATGTCAGAGTTCCGGCACCCAGGAAGCAACCACCGAGCCGCTGCCCGAAGATACCGCGCCTGCCGTAACTCAACCTGCTGAAACGGAATCTCGCGACGTCGATGCCGCCGGTAACCCGCTGGACCTCAATACCGGGCAGCCGCTGAAGCGCACGTTCTATTTCGAGTTCGACAAGGCTGTGCTGCGCTCTGAAGCGTTGGCATCCCTGGAGCTGCATGCTGGGTTCCTGCGCAACAATCCGGATCGTCGGATCAACGTAGAAGGTCATACCGACGAGCGTGGTACCCGCGAGTACAACCTGGCACTGGGCGAGCGTCGCTCAAATGCGGTCCGCACCTTCCTGGTGTCGTCTGGGGTGAGACGTTCGCAGATCGATGCTGTCAGCTATGGCGAAGAGCGTCCTGTCGATCCGGGCCATGATGAATCTGCGTGGCGGCAGAATCGTCGTGCGGAGGTCATCTACCGTTAGATGACGCGCCGCGTTGCGACATGCCTGGTGCTCTGTGCTGCCTTTGCGGCACAAAGTTCAATTGCCCAGGTGCCTGTGGTGGAGTCCTACGGAACGGCTGCTGGGAGCGCGTCGAATGACCGTGGTCCGGCGGCCGCCTCTGCGAGTGCGCCGAGTGCCTCGGGCTCGTCGAGATCCAACAACAGAGAATTGTTCCAGCTGTTGCAGGCACTACAGATCGAGGTGCAGGAATTGCGTGGCCTGGTCGAAGAACAGCGCCACCAGCTGAATCGACTCGCCCGAGAGCAGAAAGAGCAGTACCTCGACATCGATCGGCGTTTGACGGCCGGTTCAGGCGGTAGGCTCGACTCCGGCGTGGCCGGTACGTCTTCAGGGAGCACGTCGTTGTCGCGACCTGTGGGGGCCGTTGGGGGTGGTGAACGTACTGCATACACGCGGGCGTTCGATCTGACCCGTGACAAACGTTTCCAGGACGCCATTGATGGCTTCAATCGCCTGATCGTCGACTATCCAAATGGCCCCTACACGCCCAATTCTTTCTATTGGCTGGGCGAGTTGTATCTGGCCCTGCCGGAACCCGAGCTGGAAAAATCCCGCCAGTCCTTTGTCCAGGTGGTGACCTTGTATCCTACTCATCAGAAGGTCCCGGACGCGCTGTACAAACTAGGCGTCGTTTACGATAGGTTGGGCGAGCAAGGCCAGGCCCGCGAGTATCTGAATCGGGTTCAATCTGAATATACAGACAGCCCAGCGGCCCGCCTCGCCAAATCATACGCGGCGGAGCTGCGCTGACTTCGGGGGCGATAGTCCCATGGGATCCTCCGCCGTGCCGTCGATTTCTCTTCGCATTACCGAGATTTTCTTCTCGTTACAGGGTGAAGCCCGCACCGTCGGACGACCGACCTGCTTCATCCGACTGACCGGCTGTCCGCTGCGCTGTCAGTACTGCGATACGGCCTATGCCTTCAGTGGCGGCTCGTCGATGTCGTTGCAGGAGATACTGGACCAGGCACATGGGTTCCCTACGCGGTTGGTAACGGTGACGGGTGGTGAGCCCCTCGCCCAACCTGCATGTCTCGAACTGCTGAGCGCGCTCTGCGATGAGGGATACGAGGTGTCGCTGGAAACCAGCGGTGCGCTGGACGTCAGCGAAGTGGATGGCCGGGTGAGTCGGGTGGTCGATCTGAAGACGCCGGGTTCGGGCGAAGTTCATCGTAATCGCTATGAGAATCTGGCGCTGCTGAATCTCAAGGATCAGGTCAAGTTTGTGATTTGTGATGCGGCGGACTATCAATGGGCGCGCATGAAGTGTGTGGAGCACGACCTGTTCGACAAGGTCGGCGAAGTGTTGTACTCACCGAGTGCGACGGAACTGGAACCACGTGATCTGGCCGATTGGATTTTGCGTGACGGTGACCCGGTACGGATGCAGTTGCAGCTGCACAAAGTGATCTGGGGCGACGAGCCTGGCCGATGACCGATAGCGACAAACGCGCCATTATACTATTGTCAGGAGGACTCGATTCGGCAACAGTGCTGGCGATTGCGCGGGACCAGGGATTCGAATGCCTCGCGTTGTCCTTCGCCTATGGCCAACGGCACCAGATCGAACTGGCGGCGGCGCGGCAGTTGGCAAAGGCGTTCTCCGTTGTGGAGCATCGCGAACTCGATATTGATCTGGCGGCGTTCGGTGGCTCGGCGCTGACCGACCCGGCAATCGCCATACCCGAGGTGCCTTTTGAGCCGGAGGAAGGAATCCCGGTGACGTATGTGCCAGCGCGCAACACCATCTTTCTGTCGTTGGCGTTAGCCTGGGCAGAGGTGATGGAGGTCTTCGACATATTCATTGGCATTAATGCGGTGGATTATTCCGGTTATCCGGATTGCCGGGAAGAATTCATTCGAGCGTTCGAGACCATGGCTAATCTCGCGACTCGCGCAGGTGTCGAAGGCCGGCACGTGCACATTCACACGCCCCTGATCGAGCTCAGTAAAGCCGACATCATCCGCCGCGGCGGGGCGTTTGGAGTCGACTATTCGCTCACGATTTCTTGTTATCAGCCGGATCCCCAGGGCCGCGCGTGTGGACGCTGTGACAGCTGTCGACTGCGTCGCCAGGGGTTCGCGGATGCGGGTTTGGACGATCCGACGCGCTATCAGAGCTGATCCCCGCTGGACCGAGGTCGGGAAGAGAAGAGGGTGCGTGCGAGCGTCTCTCGATTGAAAACCTCGCGTAAGTAGTTGATTTTTAATCGGTCCTCCATGGGCCTACAAACAATATGCCCCCAAAAATGCCCCCTCGAATGAAGTATGACCAATGATGAAAGCATTATGGCTAACGACAATCCTTCCCTTTCCCAAGTACCCGAAGGCGTTAACGGCTACGTCGTTGAAGCTGCGGCCAGCCGCATACAACTTGTGATGGACGCGCTGTACATGCACTGCCACGAGCAGTGCGAGAATCCCGAGTTTGTCGAAGAGGCAATCAAGGCGCTTGCGGAGGTCCAGGAGCGACTGAGGAAAGGAGAAACCGGCATCTGGTGACACCCTAACCCCGCAGCAGTACCTTGAAGCCCCGGCCTAGTGTTGGGGCTTCTTTTTCCCCACCTCATACGGTGACAACCTAGCTCAGTCGCAGCAGTATCGAAGCACCTCCCCCGGTCGCTAATCGGTGATTCGGCGCCCTCCGCCTACTCGCTCAGATTCGCGCCGAGATTCCGTGCGACGGTCGTCAAAGTGGACGAAGGTACATCTGCAATCAATTGGATGTTCGCAACCCTCAATCGGTATCAGAGGCGCATCATCCGACAAGTACAATACTCCCTGGCGAGCTTGCACTTCTGCGCATGCGAAACCTTCACGAGGTTGAATTGAGACGGAGTGAAACAGACTTTGTCCGGTGCCCAACGGTGCACGGCGCGTCTTAGATCCTTTCTTGATCATCCTTCCTTCCCCCGAAGCGGGTTAAGTGGTGATGCTTTCTTGGAGCCGAGCACCATCCGCGTTTGGTCATCGTGCAGAACCGCTAGACACAATTCAAGCTTGGTCCCAGATCGGGACTATGGTGACAACCTAACTCAGCCGCAGTCGTGTGAAGTCAGCGGGGCTTTTTCTTTCTGAGGGGTTAGAGCTGCGGGGGCATTCCCAGGCCGGCGGTCAGAAATCCGGTTCCTCTATTTCCACCAGGGTCACGTCGCCACGGTCGATCTCAGGAGGCAACTCGTTGTCCTCAATGAACTCCATCGTATCGGCGTAACGATCGAGTTCTTCGATCGCTGCTGCTTGGGTCTCGAACGGTCCCCGATCGTTTTCTCGGGTCCGGATGTACCATTCCTCTCCTCGGCGGAACACTCGGTCCTCGGTGCGAGAAAACGCACTGTCGAATAAATCGCTCTTACGCATGGTTTCTCTTTTCGGAGTTGTACGGATAGCAATTGTCGCGTAGCTGACCGTCGAAATAGCTTGCGCCAAGTCTCAATTTGCCCAAGGAGGCCATGCCTGATCACCAAACGGACTCATGCGGCCTGTAGAGGGTGTCGGCACCTACCTGGTACGTTTCATTGTTTTGTCGCCGCACCACCCCTGAAACCCGCATGAATAGGGGGCTGTGGAACGGGAAAACGCGGGTTCTGGGAGCAGATCACGCTCGCGGTAGGAATCTGGTCTGAAAAGGTCCGCTATGTGCCGCCAGGAGGAGACGCTGGCAAGGTGAACGCTCGACTTCCGATTTGTGCCTTTATGAGACTGATTGCAGCATGATGTAAGCAAACGTTATCGGTCGAAACCTAAAAATAACAATGGCCGACGCTCGTTCGGAACGGCTCGAAGGTATTTAGAAA